>Ga0180433_10001315_pt1 | contig 41658 bp, 54 predicted proteins | sample SS_ome_8_FD_132980 | JGI IMG/M metagenome (GOLD analysis project Ga0180433, IMG submission 132980) | Hypersaline lake sediment archaeal communities from the Salton Sea, California, USA - SS_1_D_1 metaG | ecosystem: Environmental > Aquatic > Non-marine Saline and Alkaline > Hypersaline >...
AATTTGGGCGACAACTCGACGAGGTCGGAGCGCATGCCAAGGGTCATAACAAAAATTCTATCGGAATATGTTTGGTTGGTGGCGTAAATGCCCAGGGCGAGGCTGAAGATAATTTCAGCCGGACACAAAAGAAAACCTTAAAGACACTCTTGGAGATGCTTATCTCGAAGTGTGAGGACGGCGTGACTGTGTGCGGACATAGAGATCTTCCGAATGTGCATAAAGCGTGTCCATGCTTCGACGTGAAGGAGTGGCTGGAAAAGGAAGAGATATGTCTGAAGTAGATGAGCGACAAGCTGAACGGCTGGCTCAATATCGCAGTCAGACGATTCCTGTGAATATGTTCAGTCCGGCGCAAAGAGTGCCGTCTGATTTGTATAAGGAAAATTTTGATCAAACATTTAAGGGGGCTCCAGGATCGAAGGAGTGGTTTGATCAGAAGTTTGGCCGAAAATAATTGAACAAGGGGGGAAGTTATGAGGAATGAAACACAAGTACAGATGCTGCAAGATTACCTTGAGGTAAACGGATATATTACGCCTCTGGTGGCGCGAGCCGTGTTCGGCATTGAGCGGTTGGCCAGCCGGATCTATGATCTACGAAAGATGGGCGTTAAGATTACCGTTGCGATGGCAAGAGATGCCAGAGGAAAACGGTACACCCGTTATTACCTTGGGGATATGGTGTAGTATGCTTGAAGACCTCGGCACCAATGAGTTTGCAGGTCATGAGCCATGTCCACAGTGTGGAAGCAAGGATAATCTTGCGCGATACGCTGATGGGCATGGCTATTGTTTTGGCTGTGGGCATTATGAGTCGAGTGCATCAGATAATTCTGAGGTCCCTGTCGCGAGCATCGAAGAGGAAAAAATTATTATCGGTGAAGTGCGTGCCCTGAGTAAACGACAACTTACCGAGGAGACGTGCAAAAAGTGGAACTATCAGGTCGGAACTTTTGGTGGACGGCCCGTTCAAATTGCGAATTATACACAAGATGGACGGATTGTCGGGCAGAAGCTGCGGTTTCCGGATAAAACGTTTGTTTATCGGGACTATGGTTCCAAGCATGTTCTCTTTGGTCAACACCTTTGGAAAGAGGGCGGGAAAAAACTCGTCATAACTGAAGGCGAAATTGATGCGCTTACTGTTTCGCAACTACAAAACCACAAGTGGCCTGTCGTTTCAATTCCTCATGGATCAAAATCCGCGAAGAAAACGGTGAAGAAAAACATCGAGTGGATTGAAACTTTTGATGATGTGATCTTTATGTTTGACATGGATGAACCTGGACAAACTGCGGCGCGTGAGGCAGCTCTCGTGCTCACTCCAGGTAGAGCCAAAATTGCAGTGCTCCCCATGAAAGATCCGAATGCGTGTCTTACTGCGGGTCAGGGTGATCAGGTTATCCAAGCTATTTGGAACGCAAAAACGTATCGTCCTGATGGGATTGTCTCTGGAAGTGAGACCTGGGATATGGTCAGCAAGATTATGAATGTGGATTCTACTCCCTATCCCTGGGCGCACATGAATGAGAAGTCTTTTGGGATGCGTGCCGGAGAGATCGTGTTGGTCACTGCAGGTTCAGGTATTGGTAAGTCAAGCCTGTGTCGGGAGATCGCATATTATTTATTCAACAATTTAAACGAGACGGTTGGTTATATCGGCCTTGAGGAATCAGTTGCACAGACAGCACGTGCTTTTATGAGTTTGGAAGCTGGAGTGCCCTTACACCTCAAACCTAAAGCCGTCCCTGAAGCTGAACAGCAAGATGTCTGGAAGAAAGTCCTCAATCATGAGCGGATTCAACTCTATGATCATTGGGGTTCTGTGGATTCAGACACCCTTCTGGCCAAACTCCGATACATGGCAAAAGGTTGTGGATGTAAGTGGCTTTTTTTGGATCATATCTCGATCATGATTTCAGGTGGATCACTTGAAGCTGACGAACGACGTACCATTGATAAAGCCATGACAAACTTTCGGTCATTTGTGGAAGAGGCGCAGGTCGGTCTATTCATCGTGTCACATCTCAAGAAACCTGGAAACGGGAAACCGTTTGAAGAGGGTGGGCAGATATCCCTTTCGGATTTACGAGGGAGTGGAGCTCTGTATCAACTTTCAGATCTCGTGGTGGGTCTTGAGCGTGATCAACAGGATGACCTTGAACAAAATACAACGCGAGTCCGGTGGTTGAAGAATCGGTTTTCTGGAATGACTGGAATATCGGGTTTGCTTTTCTATGATCCGGACTCAGGGAGGATGATGGATGACGAAGGAAGAGTTTCTACGGATTGTCCATTTGAAGCATCGCCACCAGTGGCGGGCAAGACTGTGCGGGCCGTCGCAGACTATTAGACACCGTACGTGGTCAATCTATACTGGCGAATTAGGTAAAGTGCTCAAGAAGATGGCGAAGCTTGAACGCCGATACGAAGTAACGACGGGTGCTGCGAGTCGGGCACGGATTATGAAGACATTCACGTCAGCGTCTAAGCGTATCCCTATTCTTTTAGGCTTGAAGTTAAACACTAATTTAGGAGGTAAGGCAGATGCAGATTCGAGTATGGGTGAACGGAAAGTTGAAAAAATATAATACGTCCATCCCGAAAGCATATCGGGGGATGACCAGCAAAGCGCACACCAGTTGTTGGGGTGCAGTTGCCAAAGAAAGGAGTAAGGATGGCAGTCAAAAGCATTAAGAAGAAGAAAAATGGGCCGACGAAAATCACACTCGGTCGAGATCGTGATCCAGCCAAGTTGCGGCTTCCTACTTTCACAGTCCTGGAGTTGCGGACGCTTCTCCGTCAGGCCAAATGGAACCTGACTGGCAATTATGTCTTACAGGTTACAGACACTGAGATGTTCTTGCAGAGGTCGAAGCAGAAGCAGACTCGGAAAAGGACAAAGAAAGCAACGAAGCCAAAGAAGGCGAGTGTTCAAAAGCCGGTAACGAGTTCTGAATTTAAGGAGGAGTAATCGTATCAATGCATAGTGCTCCCTTTATGACGTGGCACCAAGAGTACGTCGATGCCGAGCGTTCACATTCGAGGTTCTTATGTAGCATTTGTTGTGCTCCAGTAGAAAAACTCACTGTTTCTCGTGATTTTTGTGAGCGTGTGCTCCGGGTTGAAGTTCAGTGTCATACGGATACGGAGCAACACGAGATACCTTTTCACGAGTGGATTACAGGCAAATGTTTCTATTGTTTTAAAACACTGCAACTTGAGAAGGAGGTAACTGAATGAAACATACAGTGAGGCGGGAAATTGAACCACCAAAATATGAACGACTTACAGAGGCGCCTCGCATGCCATACTCAGAAGTCGCAATTGCCCCTCCGTTGGCTCCTGCTTATAAGGGTGTTCCGACATTGGATGGAACATCCATTCCGTATTGTCGCTTCAAAATTAAGTGGCAAGCGTATCAGGAACGGGTGTGGGTAATCGTGCGGATCATTGAGGATTCCTTTGAGGTTATCGAAGAGGGTTACTACATGGTCTTTGAATCTTTCTGTCCCCGGCCAGTGCAAGCTGTAGCGGATCTTGTAAGAGGATGATCGTTAATATTATATTGATTGTACTTGTGACCGGGGGAGTCTTCTGGCTCTCCCGGTTTTTACTTGAAGAGAAGGAGGCGCAATGTTTAAGAAATATCCCGAAATCCAGAACAGTTACCAACGAGCGTTTATACGCAAAGTGTTGGCGACTTTTCCGGAACTGGAAAATGAGGTGTATGTCCTTCAGGAAAAAATAGACGGCGCAAACTTGCAGCTTATCTTTTCTCCTGATTCCGAAATGCAAGTTGCTTCGCGTAAGCAGATCCGCTGCAAGGGAGATCATTTTTATAACGTGTGGGGAGTCCTTGAATATTATCAGGATGCATGGAAACGTGTCCAAAAATTTGTAGACTCTTCCCGTGTTCCGGTGACGCTTTGTGGTGAATTGTTTGGTCCTGGTATTCAGAATCGCGTGGAGTATGGGGAGAAACAGGACATAAAGTTTTTTGACGTCAGAATAAACGGAAAGCTTATGCCAGCCAAGACTGCGTATAACTTCTTTCAAGACGATTTACACATACTCTCGATGCTGTGCCCTGTGATCGCGTGGTGTAACGGTCTTCAAGTCGCTTTGGATTATGACATCAAGAGGCCTACGAGTTTAAACCCAAAGCCTGGAAACCTGATGGAGGGTGTTGTTATCAAACCGTGGTGGACACAGGAAGTTTATTTTATTGATGGTGGTCCTTTCTATCTCAAGAAGAAAAACCCGGAGTTCAGCGAGCGCGAGAAGCGGGCCAAGAAGAAAGTCAAACTTGGAGATACCCGTGCTGAACGGCTGAATGCTACGTTTCGCACATACATTACACGGAATCGGATGCTTAGTGTGTTTTCTAAATACGGTCCGATTGAAGAGTCCAGCCAAATTGGGACATATATCCAGAGGATCTTAGACGATGCCCGCCAAGAGTTTCTTGCAGATGCGGGGGACGCGCTTGACGTTTTGGATAAAAAGGAAATTCGGGCCGTATATAACGTGGGGAGTACGATTGCCCACTTGTTAAAGGAGGAACTATAGTGCAAACATTGGTCTTTGACATAGAGACCGACGGCTTGCTCGATGAATTAACAAAGATCCATTGTATGTCCGTGCGGGTGCATGGGAAGAAGACCGTTTACCGGTTTCGGAACACACCCGCAATGGACACACTTGCAGAGGGATTGCAGTGGCTGATGAAAGCAGACGTCATCTGTGGTCACAACATTATTCGGTTTGATATCCCTGCAATCAAGAAGGTGTACCCTGGGTTTGAACCCAAAGGTAAAGTACTAGACACGTTTGTTATGGCAAAACTTATTTGGACGGATCTGAAAGATCGCGATGCAGTTGCCATGCGTAAGGGTAAGATCCCAAGAAATATCTATGGTAAGCAGTCCTTGGAGGCTTGGGGATATCGTCTCGGAAATTATAAGGGAGATTTTAAGGGACCTTGGGGAACGTGGACACCTGAAATGGATGACTATTGCGAGCAAGATGTGCGTGTTACTGACGATCTTCTCACACTGATTGAAACCAAAAAGTACAGCCCGGAAGCCTTGGACTTAGAGCATAAAGTTGCGCAGATTGTGTGGCGACAAGAGGAGTATGGGTTTGGTTTTGATACTGATGCTGGAGGATCGCTATACGCCCAGTTGGTCAAAAAGAAAAAGGAACTGGAGGCGCAACTTCAAGACACTTTCAAGCCGTGGTATGTCCCAAAAGATGGGTGGAGAGCCCCAGGGACAGCGAAGAGTTTCACACCTAAAGCTAACAACAAGCGTTACAGATATACAAAAGATTGTCCTATGACGCGCGTTAAGTTGGTTGAATTTAATGCTGCGTCTCGTGATCATATCGCGGACCGTTTAATCAAGCTTCGCGGGTGGAAGCCTTCAGTTTTCACGGGCGGTGGCAAACCGCAAGTTGACGAGGTGGTCATCTCGAAGTTGAAATATCCTGAAGCACCTATCCTGTCTGAATACCTGACTGTAGATAAGAGGATCTCACAGTTGGCCGAGGGAACTCAAGCGTGGCTTAAACAGGAACGGGAAGGTGTGATTTATGGTTCGGTCAATTCGAATGGTGCGGTAACCGGTCGAATGACACATAGCCACCCAAATGTGGCGCAGGTCCCGGCAGTGTATAAACCGTATGGCAAGGAATGTCGCAGTCTGTTTGTTCCTCGACTTGGAGCTTTAGTTGGTATTGACGCATCAGGTTTAGAGCTGCGGTGTCTGGCACACTATATGGCACGGTGGGATGGAGGTGAATATGGAGAAATTATCCTTAAGTCTGACATACACAGTTACAATCGAGAGCGACTCGGCCTCCCGGAGGAAGATAAATACAGGGACCTTGCTAAAAGATTTGTCTATGCCTTCCTTTACGGAGCAGGTAATGCAAAGCTTGGAGAACTCCTTAAGAAAGGTGCCGGAGCAGGTGGTAAGTTACGTAAAACGTTTCTCGCCAATCTCCCGGCTCTCTCTAAATTACAAGCTGGAGTTCAAGCTGCCTGTAAACGGGGATATCTCATTGGTCTCGACGGCAGACATTTGCACGTTAGATCTCCGCATTCAGCCTTGAACACTTTACTGCAAGGTGCGGGGGCAATTGTCATGAAGAAAGCTCTGGCTATATTTGATGCCGATCTTCAACAAAAAACTCTGTGTGGTTTAGAGCCTGGAGTTCATTATGAATTCTGCGCCAATATCCATGACGAGTGGCAGGTTGATTCCCTGGAAGGTGTTGCTGACGCTGTAGGTTCAACTGGTGTAGAGGCCATTAAAAAGGCTGGAGAACACTTTAAGTTTCGGTGTCCCTTAGACGGGGAGTATAAGATCGGTCAGTCTTGGGCTGAAACACATTAAGAAAGGAGAATAAGCATATGGAAATTTTTCAAGCCAATTTGATTATGGAGCTGACTAAGCTGAAGATGATGTTAGGGGTGATTGATATCACAGCCGGTACGCTGCAAGCTTTGATGTGGCCCGCAGCTGCAGTCATCATCGTGCGGATGTGGTTAAACAAGTCAAAGTAAAACACACACGGAGGAGGAGGAGGATAGATGCAAAAAGATAAAACCAATGAACAGTTGCGTGGGTCTGTTCGCTACGAGTCTTACCCTACGCCTCAGATGGTCGAAGAGGCTGGAGAACTGCAGCTTGCATTGTGGCTTTCATTTTTACCACGTCCAGCGAATGGTCTGGAAGTTAAACTTCGGGCGTGGATTTACACGCGACTGGCTGAGTTTGAAAAAATTTTACCTTAAACCTTAACCACAAAATTAGAAGGAGGCTATTATGTATGACTTAGACACGATCAAAAAGATAAACAACAAGCCTGGAACTTGGGCTTCTGATTTGATTGCTCGTGAGCTTAGAGCTGATGAAGATTATAACAAGTTCCTGGAATCGACTCGATATGAGGAGTTGTGCGATATGGTACGACACGAAGAAAAACCTGAGCCCGTGGCGATTGACGTGACTGCAAAATGGGTAAAGTGGGCGAACGCTGTTATCCCCACAGGAACGGAACTCGTGGCTGTCTATGAGAATCGCGTTACGAAAACAGTGGCGATACTCTATGATCGCGGGGGTTTCATGTCCAGTATATCCATGGGCGCGCCGACTGATGGAGTCAGGTTATCATGAGTATTCCAGTAGTTTCTGCGGTTTTGAGTATCATCGAAACTGGTGGAAAGCTTTTCACTAACTGGCAGGAGCGCAAGAAGATTGAATCTCAGGGCAAGGTGGCAGTTGCTAAAGCAAAAGTTGAGGGTGCCGTCAAGAGGCATCAAACAGTTGTGGAAGGCGACGTCAACTATGACAACATCGCTGCTGAGGGAATGAAATTTTCGTGGAAGGATGAATGGTTTACAGTTCTTTTATCTGTTCCTTTTATCATGTGTTTCATCCCGCGCTTTCAGCCCTTCGTAAAAACTGGATTTGAAGTTTTGAAAAATTCAACTCCGGACTGGTATCAGTGGGCTTTTTTGGGTGCCATCGTTGCCAGCTTCGGGTTGCGCGGTTGGAACTTCTTTAAGAATACGCGCAATGGCATCTAAATCGACGGCGTTGATCGATGGGGATATTTATGCCTATCGTTATGCCTTTAAAAATACTCAGACGTTTGACTGGGGGGACACGCAATCTGAACTGGCAGACCTTGACCAAGCCAAAGCTGATATCGACAAATCGTTTGAACAGTTGTCGAGGGAATTGAATACAGTAAATCTCATTGTGTGTCTCTCCAGTATGACGAATTTCCGTAAACAGATAAATCCCAATTATAAAGCCAACCGCAAGTCAGTACCAAAACCCACCTTGTTAACAGATATCCGAAAGTTCTTCATTATGGAATATCCCGTAAAACTGTGGGACGGACTTGAAGCTGATGATGTGATGGGAATCCTAGCGACGGATAAGAAATCTAGCAGTGGTAAGAGAATCATCGTGTCAACGGATAAGGACATGCTTACCATTCCGGGGCGAGTATACAACCCTCGGACTAAAAAGTTGCGTCGGATTACAAAGGATGAAGCCGACTACAATTTTTATCGTCAAGTTTTAATGGGAGATCCTGTTGATAACTATTCAGGTGTTCCCAGGGTTGGCCCTGTAAGGGCTGATAAAATTCTTCAAGAAGTCGCACTTGAAGAATACTGGGAGGCGTGTCTGTCTGCTTTCCTTGGTGTTGGACTCACAGAGGAGGATGCGTTACTAAATGCACGCATGGCAAGAATTCTTCGAGTTGAAGATTTTAATTTTGAAACAAGGAGGCCCATCTTATGGACACCAACTTAACGAGTGATCCCGTTGAAATGCGGTGGTGTATTGCTTGTAAGCACTGTGATATGCGCGACGTGAAGGGATTAAAAGAACCCTGCCGTTCTTGTCTTGATGATTCAACGCGCGAACGGCCCAACTTTAAACCGGATAAGAGGAGGATGAATGAGACCTAAATGTATTACATGCGCTTTTTATTCCAGCTCAGGAGCTAAAGTGCCTTGTTCCGTATGCTTTACCTCAGCTACAAAGCCGTGGTATTGCCCCTATTTACCCCTGCTGCCGGAGCATGCTGAGTCTGAAGCCGCCTGTACCGATTGTCAGTTTGCAAAGCGTTCGGGGATGTCTGAGCCTTGCCGGAGCTGTTATGCTGGAAGCGAGTTTGTTTCCTGGAATGTGAAACGAAATCATGAAGAGGAAAAGGAGGCGATTAAATGTCAGTTAAAACAGATCATCGTGGTGTTGGAGATTACGTGATCAAAGACTCAGGGAAACGACAGGAGTTTGAAACCGGTGCCGTCAGAGATACGCAGGAGAATAAAGGACGCTTTGACCTACTCCCCATGTTTGCCCTAATGGATTTGGCCAAGCATTTTCAGGCAGGATGCCAGAAGTATGGTGATCGTAACTGGGAGAAGGGCATTCCAATCTCACGTTTTGTTGACTCAGGGATGCGACACTTAACTGAGTTCACTGTGGGGATGCGTGATGAAAACCATTTGATTGCGGCAATCTGGAATTTGTTCTGTGCTTATGACACGAAGCAGCGTATCGAAAGAGGCTTGCTTCCGGAGTCCCTGGATGATTTGCCTTATCCTCTGGCAGACAAGGTGTCTGTTACTGAACAAGACACACAGTCCTCCGACGAACAGTCTCCCCCTCCCGAACAAGGTGTGACGCCAGCTTGGCTCCTCCATCATTGGCTGAAAAAAGTCTCCCCCTCCCGAACAAGGTGTGACGGATATTATTGATAAGATGGTAACTTCACTGTTGGAATTGAGAGAACTGGGATTAGAATTTAAATCTCTTATTGTTGGTCAACGAATTGCTGATGCTTTACGTAAGGAGATCCTCCTGTTCTCAACGAGAAAATTGAAATCCCTGGACGCAGTTTGTGGTGTGCCTCTTATCGTATCTAAGAAATTTAACCCTTACGCATGGGAGATTATATTCAATGACGAAGACTGATAAGCGATTGCTTTGTGCGTGTGAACATACACGGGATGATCACCAACTGCGCGTTAAACTCGATGTGCCTTCAAACAGTCTGCAGGTGTATGCTTTTTCTGAAAAAGGTGGTCATTTTCTGAATGTCCAAAGCGTTGAAGTTGTCAAACATGAAGCTGGAACACTTCTCGATTCACTTATGACACTTTCATATTCAGCAGCTCAGACGCTCATGGATGATCTGTATCGTGCCGGAATCCGGCCATCTGAAGAAGGATCTGCGGGTGAACGTGAAGCTTTGAAATTACATCTTGATGATGCTCGTAGAATGAACAAGGAGTTATTCCAGAATATGGTTGAACAAAATACCACCATGTTCAAACTTCAAACCCGGATTTTAGATCTACAGCGTGTCCCTCCAAGACTGATTATTAAGTAGTCGGCTGTGGAGAACTTTAAGATTGTCTGTTCTGTGTGTGACAGAGTACTGGGAGAGTTGAGGCTCTACGGGGGTATTGAAATAAAGGCTATGCGATGCCCCTGTGGAGCTTTGGCTTTTTTAACGCGCAGTGAGCGGGTGGATTCACCCACAGCATGTGTACCAAAAGTTGAAACCGAATGTGAAACTTGAAGCTAACCCTGGGTCTAGGTAGACCCCTCCCTCATATAAGGAAAACTCATGGAAAAAATACCACTTTATTCTGAAGATCTGATTCACGAGTTAAACAAATTATATCCAGAATGCTCGGCTGATCCGGCGTGGTCAGAGCGTGAGATCTGGATGAAAACAGGTCAGCGTATGCTCGTGCGTATGTTGAATGTTAAATTGAAAGAAACTCAAGCAGATCTTCCAGAAGTCATACGGAAGGAGCCATCTTAATGTGTAGTTCTGCGATCTTCAAGAAACCCAAAGTTCCCGCCGCACCGTCTATACCCGCCCCGGTAATTACTCCGGAAGCACCCCCACCTACTTCCTCGCCTTTAAAAATCAAATCCAAGAAAAAGAATCCCAAGAAGCGACGAGCTGCCGGACGAAGTTCTCTTCGAATTAACCGTGCAGATTCGACTGCGAGCGCGAGTCGGGGGTCTGGATTGAATATCCCGAAATAGGAGACCCTTATGGTAGAAACTCAAGGCGACGGCACTGCCAAGTCCCTTTACAACAAGTTAGAATCTTTGCGTGATCCGTATCTCGAACGGGCTGAAAAGTGCGCGAAGCTCACCATACCAACGTTAATTCCTCCCAAGGAAAATAACGCTCACACCATCTATCCCACTCCATATCAGGGCCTGGGCGCAAGGGGCACAAACAACCTTGCGTCTAAACTGCTGCTCGCCCTGCTCCCACCCAATAGTCCATTTTTTAAACTCACCGTGGACGACTTTACTCTGGAACAGTTAACGCAACAAGAAGGAATGCGAGCTGAAGTTGAAGAAGGTTTCAATAAGATGGAACGGGCCGTCATGTCGGACGTCGAGTCTTCAGCCATTCGTGTTTCTACGTTTGAAGTCTTAAAGCATCTGATCGTTGGTGGAAACGTGTTGGTCAACATTCTGAATGAGAATGGTTTGCGTATCTTTCCGCTATCACGCTTTGTGGTTAAGCGCGATCCTGCAGGAACTGTGTTGGAGATGATAACTAAAGAGGGAATCTCTACGCTGGCTTTGAGTGAGTCTGTTAAGCAAGCGTGTGGCGTAGACGACACGGAGAACAATCGAGAAGATGTTATTGAGCTCTATACTCGAATTTACCTGTCTGGCGAGTCCTATAACATTTATCAGGAGATTAACGGCATTGTCATCCCGGATAGTACTGGGCATTATCCAAAAGACAAATGTCCTTGGATGGCTCTTCGGTGGACGAAAATCGATAATGAGGATTATGGTCGGGGTTTCATTGAAGAATATTTCGGTGATCTCTACTCCCTCGAAAAGCTCACTAAAGCCATCGTTCAAGGTTCGGCTGCTGCAGCTAAAGTCTTATTCTTAGTTGCTCCCAACGGTTCGACTTCAGCGAAAACGCTGGATGAAGCACCTAATGGATCTATCCGTGAAGGAAACGCTACCGACGTTACGACGATTCAGATGGAGAAATTTGCTGACTTTAAGATTGCCTTTGAGACAATTAAGGAGATCACGTCTCGCCTGTCTTTTGCATTTCTGTTGAACACGTCTGTTCAGCGCAAAGGAGAGCGGGTGACTGCCGAAGAAATTCGATATATGGCAGGGGAATTAGAAGATGCCCTTGGTGGTGTCTATTCGATTCTGTCACAGGAATTCCAACTACCTTTGGTTAAACTTCTGATACACAAACTGCAGAAGCAGAAGAAACTGCCCAAGCTGCCTGAAGGTGTGGTGAAACCGCAAATTACAACAGGCCTAGAGGCGTTAGGTCGCGGGCATGATTTGAATAAATTGCGCGTTTTAGCTGATCAATTAGCACCTTTTGGACCGGCTGTATTATCAACTTATATGAATGTTGGTGATTACATTAAGAGAGCCGGAACAGCTCTTGGAATTGACATGGGTGGTCTCATAAAGACTCCGGAAGAAATAACACAAGCTGAACAGCGAATGCAGATGCAGTCGATGATTGAGAAGTTAGGCCCGAATGTTATAAATCAACTCGGAGCTGCTGCAGGTTCACAAGGCGGCTCTGAACAATAAGGAGGTCACATGGTTGAACGTATTGTATTAAACTCTGAGGACACACCAGCGAATGCTCCTGGGACAAATGAGAATGGTGACGTCGTAGATGTGGATGGTAAAATCATCACGCCTAATCCTATGGATAGACCGGATGATGATCCGAGTCTTGCGGCTGCTTCTGAACGCCCGGAGTGGTGTCCTGAGAAATTTTGGAACGCTGAAACTGGTGAAGTCAACGCAGAGGCTCTGGCTCAAAGTTATATTGAACTGGAGAAAAAGCAGAGCAAACCGGCTGATGCCGATGCCGATGCTGACAATGCCGATGCTGACAATGCCGATGCTGACAATGCTGATCCGGATGCTGATGCTGATGCTGCCGATAAAGCCGTGGAAAAAGCGGGTTTGAAGATGGAAGATCTGACCGCCGAATATGCGGAAAAGGGCACCCTCACCGATGAATCTTATGCCAAGCTGGAAAAAGCTGGCATTCCTCGTGAGTATGTCGATCAGTATATCGCTGGCCAGGAAGCTTTAGCCACGACTTTTTATCAGGAAGTTTATGATCATGTCGGTGGTCAAGATCACTACAACGAGATGGTCACATGGGCTGCAGAAAATATGACTCAAGCTGAGATCGCTGCTTATGATCGCGCAGTGACTGCTGGAACTGCTGAAGATGCAATGTTGGCGGTGAGTGGCTTACAGTCTAAGTATGAGGCCGCTAATGGTAAAGATCCTAAGCTTCTGTCTGGTGACAGCTCTGATGTTCATGGTTCCGTTTTCGCGTCCAGGGCTCAGGTTACGGACGCAATGCGTGATCCTCGCTATAAAACTGATCCGGCTTATCGTAAAGAAGTCACTGATAAGTTGGCTCGATCCTCTATTCTTTAACCCTACACAGGGTTAAAAGGATACCCGCGCAGTTCCCCCTGCGTGGACATTTCTCCTCCTCCTGGGGTGGTCGGGCCGCCTCCTCCTGGCCACCCCTCTCCTCCCTTCTGGTGATTGGCCTGAATCTTTTCAGATAACCATGATCCCCCTTCTTGGAGGCGTCTTACAGATTCACTTGACGCATGGAACCTTTGCCCACCTGCGGGTGGATAACTCTGTGTAAAGTGTCGCGAGTGTGATGTAGACCTGTGAGTTTCATCTTGGAGTGGAGAATCACTACATTACACGAAAGGATAAGACAACAATGAGTAATGCAACTGTTTCTCGCTTGGGCCAGTCCCTCGCTACCGGCGATGCCACCACCCTGTTTCTGAAAGTATTTGCGGGTGAGGTGTTGACGGCTTTCGAAGAGTCGGCCATTGTCAAGGGTAAGCACCTTGAAAGAACCATTGCACACGGGAAGTCTGCACAGTTTCCTGCAACCTGGAAAGCAACCGCCTCCTATCACACCGTTGGTAATGAGATTACTGGCGGGCAGATTGAGCACATGGAGAAGGTTATCACCATTGACGGCCTTCTGATTTCTCCAGTGTTCATCGCAAATCTGGACGAGGCAATGAATCATTATGACGTAAGGTCCATCTATACCGCCGAGTGTGGTCGGGCTTTGGGTTATGAGTACGACAAGAACGTCCTTCAGGAAGGTATCCTGGGTGCCCGCGCTTCGAGTAATTTCGATGATCAGGGTAATGCCGGTACTGTAATCACTGACGAGGATTTTGACAGTGCGACGCTGGCTACGGCTGCTGAAGCTCTGGCTGAGGGTCTGTATACCGCAGCTCAGAATCTCGACGAGCATGATGTGCCTGAAGATGACAGGTATGCCTATTACAGGCCCGCGCAGTACTACGCGCTGGTTCAGTCTGCAAAGGCTATCAACCGGGATTACGGTGGGCGTGGAAGTTACGCCGAGGGTGATGTGCTGAAGATTGCTGGAATTGCGATCCTCAAGACAAACCATCTGCCTTCTACTGATCTTTCAGGCAATACCTATCATGGTGTTGACGCGCAGCATACTGCCGGTCTCGTGATGCACAAGACCGGTGTTGGTACCGTGAAGCTGCTTGATCTCGCGCTGGAGTCTGCGTATGACATCAGACGTCAGGGAACGCTGATCGTGGCCAAATACGCTGTTGGTCATGGATACTTGCGGCCTGAGTCTTGTATTGAGTTTGACCATACGGTCTAAACAATCAACCGATAGTTACCTACAGGGGGGATTCCTTAGCTTACTAGTGGCTAAGGACCTCCCTTTTTTTATTAGGAGATTGAGATGTCTTTAACGTACACCCCGACGACAGAACTTGAAGCTGTAAATTTTCTGTTATCGCTTATTTCAGAATCACCAATAAGTTCTCTGTCTACAATTTCTGGTTTAGCAGATGCTGCCGTCGCAAGAGCCACCTTACATGAGACGTCTCGTGATGTTCAGATGCAAGGTTGGCATTTCAATACCGAAGAAGAGTATCCACTGGTGCCTGATGCAAGTAATTATCTTCTTCTACCAGCAAATACACTTGATGTAGACACTACAGGTGCTGATGCATATCGCAATCTCGTAATGAGGAATGGGAAGCTATACGATAAAGAGAATCACACCTTTACTTTTACAGATGTTGTAGAGGACGTTAAGGTGAACCTCATACTATTTCTCACCTGGGATGAACTTCCGCAGCATGCCCGTGCGTATATAACGATCAAAGCTGGACGTATTTATCAACTCAAAATTCTCGGAAGTGAAGTGACAGATACACTGACTGAGGACGATGAATTACAAGCACTAGCTGTCTTAAAGGAACGCGAGTCCGATAACGCTGACTATAATATGCTCGAAAGTCCGGACACGGTCGATATCTGGTTTCGAGACGGCTATTTCATTTAGGAGTAAACTGTGGGACGAATTAGTCAAGATATTCCAAATCTTTTTAACGGGATTTCTCAGCAGAGTCCATCGTTGCGGTTGCCGTCGCAAGGCGAAACTGAAGTGAACGGCTATTCGTCTCTGGTGGAAGGCCTTCAAAAACGCCCTCCCGTTAATCATGTTGCAAAACTTCAGGCAGCTCTTTCGAATGAGAACGCCTATGTTCATTTTATAAATCGAGATAGCACAGAACGTTACGTTGTTATTTTAGCTGACACAGGTATTCGGGTTTTTGATCTGACCGGGAGTGAACAATCTGTCTTTGGAGCTGAACAGGATTCTGGCACACATAGCTCAACGACTCATGCTACGATTTTAACAGATTCAACTAAAGCTTGGACACCCAGTGAATGGGTGGATTACACCATTTACAACGTAACAGATGGATCGTACGGTGTTATCACAGCTAACGATGCAACGACGATCACGGTGTTGGCTCTTACCGGTGGGACTGATAACGACTGGGACAACGGAGACTCCTATAGGATTTGTGCCGATATTTCAAGTCTCGCCTACTTAAATACAAGTACACCTCGTGAAGACTTCTATTTACTCACGATTGCAGACCACACGTTTATCGTCAATAAAGATGTAACAACGGCATTTGATTCTTCAGAATCTCCTGACACGGAACCTAATGTTGCTTACGTCTATGTTAAAACAGGCCTTGCATCAAAGAAGTATTCAGTTACAGTTGACGGAACGGAATGTGCTTATACTACAACAACTACTGCAGCTACCTATACGACTGATAATATTGCTTCAGAATTAGAAACACTTATTGATGCTGTCGCTAATATTACTTGTGATCGTTTTGGTTCAATGTTGAAGATAACTAAAGCGGCAGGAGCTGATTTTACTTTCACGACATATGACAGTTATGGAGATACTGCGTTAGTCGGGATGAAGGGTTTGATCGCACGGTCGTCTAAACTTCCCCCAAACTGTTGGAACGAAGCAAAGCTCCTTGTTCAAGGCGATGACGAAACAACGCTGGATGACTACTATGTGGAGTTTACGACACTCGATGGAGGTACTGTTGGCCCTGGAACGTGGGAAGAATGCCGAGGATGGTCTACTGAAAATGTCTTAGATGCAACAACCATGCCTCACAAACTTGTCCGGGAATCAGACGGCGCGTTTACGCTAGAAGTTTGTGACTGGGCAGACCGTTCAGTGGGTGATAACGATAGCTCACCTGCGGCCTCTTTTATTGGTAAGAAATTAAACTCGATGTTTTTCTTTAGAAATCGTCTTGGAATTCTGGCTGATGAAAATCCTGTACTCTCACGTGCCGGTTCTTTTTATAACTTTTGGCATGAAAGCGTCATGGTCTCATTAGATACAGACCCTATTGACTTGGCTGCCAGCCATGAAAAAGTCTGTATTTTACATCATGCAATCCCCTGGGACAAACGGCTTATTTTATTTTCAGAGCAGACACAGTTCGAGCTTTCTTCTGGAGAATCGGTTCTCACTCCTGATTCTGCTAAAATTGAGCCGTCTACTGAATTTGAGAATGACATTGGCGTGCGTCCTGTGGGTGTTGGTCGGTATATTTATTTCGCCGTCCCAAAAGGTTCCTATACAGCACTCAAGGAATACTTTGTGAATGAGGACAATCTGTCTGAAGATGCTGCAGATGTCACCGCGCATTGTCCGGAATATGTCCCTGGGAATGTCACACAGATTGTCGGAAGCACTAATGACGATGCACTATTTGTCTTGAGTAGTGATCAACCTTCGCACATTTACGTCTACAAGTATTACTGGAATGGGAACGAGAAGTTGCAGTCAAGTTGGTCTCATTGGACTGTGACATCAACGGATAATATACTTAAAGTCTTTCTCGTTGAATCAACGCTATGGTTAGTCGTCTCCCGCGATGATGGTGTGTATTTAGAGAAAATCTATTTGCACAGTGGAGTGACTGATGGTGATTTAACTTTCCCGGTCTTTTTAGATCGAAAGACGGAACTGACGGGCGTTTATAATGGCGGTACAGATGAAACCACATGGACGTTACCGTACAGTGATGCTTCAACTGACTTCGAGATTGTCTTAGGGCCGGACTTTACTGGTAAACACGGTGGTAAGGTTGCCAACACGACGCGCCCGTCTGCAACGACAATCAAAGCGGACGGCGATTGGTCCGACGGAGAGTGTTATGTTGGGAAGTCATACACCCATGAATACACTTTCTCCACGCAATATGTCAGAAAAGACGGCGTAACAGTCACTGAGGGGCGTTTACAGCTTCAGAAGATGCACGTCAATTTTACAGACAGTGGCCTCTTTTATATTGAAGTCACACCTGGAAGTCGAAGCACTTATACTTATCCTAACAAGGTTCTACTCGGAACATCTGCAGCGGTGATTGGTTCACCCTACATTGCTTCAGGTACGCTATCATTTCCAGTGATATGCAACGCTGAGAATGTAACCATAAAAATTGTTAATGACAGCTATTTTCCATCCAACATTCAGAGTGCTGAGTGGGAAGGAAATTTTGTCATGAGAACAAGGAGACTTTAATGTTAGGGCGGGTGGAGAAAACGATACTGGAGGACATTGCGTATGTTGCTCCGCGACTGCGTGATCAAGATAGAGATGAAATAAAAGCGACTTCCGGAAGATCCCCTTATGCAGTTCTCAAGGTGGGTCTCCGGGAGTCTCTTTATTGTTTCACAGTACGCCAAAAACAAACCTTAGAACCTGTAGGAATTTTCGGTCTTTCTGAGATTAAGGCGTGGAATGTTGGTGTTCCCTGGATGTTAGCGACGGATAACTTGAAATTAGTCGCGCGATCCTTCCTTCGGGCGTATCCACATTGGCTTAATCTTTTTCATAGGGAGTATGACCTTTTGATGAACTATGTGGATGTCCGAAATACACTTTCTATTCGCTGGCTAAAAGCGGCTGGATTTACGTTTTTACGTGAAGTTCCCTATGGGTGTTTACAATTACCTTTTTATGAATTCGTGAGGCTAAAATATGTGTGAACCTGTATCCATGAGTATGGGCCTACTGACAATCGCGCAAGCGGGCGCGAACATTATGGGTCAGATGCAAATGCAGGATGCTGCTCTCAGCGAACAGGCGTATGCGAATAGCCAGTACGGAGCTACAGCTGAGGCAAGTCGGGCAGCAGCACAGGCCGATATTAATCAGTTGACAATCCAACAAGCTCAGGTGGGTGAACAAGCACATGACGAGATGACCCATAGAGCCATTAAAGCAAAGCAGGATGCTGCTTCAGCCGTTGTTGCTGCTGGTGAGATGGGCCTGGGTGCTGTGACTAGCGAGATGCTTGAGCGTGGTGTTTACAGCGCAGCTGGAATGGATATCGCTACGATTGAGCAGAACCGGCAAAATAAATCAAAACAGATTGAATTTGAAAAAGAGTCTGCACAGCGTCGAGGAACTACAGTAGGAAATGCACCGTATGTGCGTGTGCCTAAAGTGGACTGGTTGGGTACATCTATTGGTGCCGGACTTCAGATCGCGGGAACTTACAGTGACTATAAGTCACGTCAAACAAAGAACACTTAAAGGAGAACACCATGGGAGATCGTGTAACTGCTGAGGTGGTTGCAAAACCCACAGGAGCGAAAGCTTCAACATCCTACCCTTATTTTAGGTATCACCGTGATCCGAACGGTTTGGCTGCTCTTGTTAAAGGCCTTTCATCGTTACAACCAGCACTTCGAAGATACGCTGAGTCTGAGGACGAGAAACATAAAGGTGAGGCTTTGAAAGCTTTTGCGGATAAACGTGAGCCAACTAAAGAAGAAATGAAGATAAAAGCCTTCTCAGATGCTTACAACAATCTTCAGGCACGTGCTTCTGTTGCAGAATTTCAGAGCGGTCTTACAGAACAATTTGAGTTAATAAAGACTGAAGGTGGTACGGCTGAGCAGTGGGAAGAGGCAAAGACTTCACTCCTCCAGGAGCACACTAGCGGAATGGCCCCGGCTTACTTGGAGCATTTCTTACCACACGCACAGCAATTAACCGGAACCTTTGACAGTAAATTTAAGAAACATCAGGTTGCCATTCTTCATGATCAAACCGTCCAGAATGTGAGTAAGATCATTCGGTCTTCAGTGTCTGAGATTATCGTAGCCGGTGATACAGATTCAGCCGGAAAGGATCTGCGAGATCTTTTAACGGATCTTCAAGGAAACGCGAAACAACTTGGGGTTAAGACTGGAGAAGTCTCTGCACTTTTCACTGGTATTGTCGGAGAAATCGCAGAATTGGAAAACAGGCCTGAGTTACTTCAATTTGGACATGAGCCTGATGCTTCTGGAATTCGACTGACAGATACAAGTCAGAAAGAGGCTATTAGAAATTGGGAACATCGCGCTCAGATCGCCAAAGATAAAGCAGACAGAGACGCTGAAGTTGCTGAGACCAAACGTAAGGCTGAACTGAAAACACAAATCGGAACAGGCCTCCTCTTTGATCTCTTGAGTACTGACAGCACAGATCTCAAAAAGCTTAATACTTTGGCTTTGAGAATCAGCCGATATACAGACCCGAAAGCAAATGCTGACGGTGTCGTTCTGAATTTCGGGCAAACACACGCCTTGTTAAACATCATTGACCGGCTCAAACAGCGTAAGGGTTTCCCTGAATCATCTAATCGGGATGTCTATAACACTGCCTTTGTAGCCGCGCATAACAATCTGACTGTTCAAGGTTTGAATACAGTTGCCAATTCTTTAAGTGAACATGATTTTAAACAGCTTTTAAATGTCATCGTTCAACGCCAGAAGCAGGAACACACATCTGGCTATAATGAGTGGCGCACGCAGAAGAAGGACGCTGAGCGAGATCTTATGAATCTGTTAAGTCCTACAGATAAAATCGGGAATGCTCTCGATCCAACCAATGGTCCTATGCGTGTCAAAAAGGCGCGAGTCCTGTGGGAGACAACTCTCTCTGAATACGTTAAGGAGAACCAGAAGTTGCCTACGGCTGTAGAACTTGATGAAATCAGTGACAGTGTCGCTGAGAAAATATTCAAGAAATATCCTCTCGGTTTAGGGACACCAAGTCAAGCTCAGGCCGGTACTAAAACGCCCCCTGATGTTAACAACGTTCGCAACCGACTGCGCAGCTTATCGAAAGAAACTGAAGTAGAACTTAAACCTAACTTGAAGGCAACGACAGACGCCTTTGACGCTTTAAAATAACGGAGAACTTATGGACAGACCTTTAATGTCGTTGGCCCCTGCGGAGGTCGAACAGGCTTTGGATGACAGGCATATATCTGCGGATGATGCTTTTGACTATGTTGTACGTACGAAGCTGGCAAAAGGTTTTCTGGACATGAAACCTGATGAAGTTGAGTTTGCTCTGGATGCTGGATATGTCCAGCCGGAACAAGTAGAAGCATACTGTGATTACCAAGAGAGTCCAATTCGATTTTACGCAAAGGATCTCGGTCGTGGTGCATGGTATGGAACTAAAACCGCCGCTAAAGAAATGGAACAGGCGGCTGACTGGATGCTAAATTGGTTGCCGGAGTTAGGGCCTGATGGATTAGATGATCCTCAAGGTTTTGTTACAGACCCAACTCCTGGTGATGTTCGCAATCCAGAACAGGATACACAACCTGAAGAAAATGAAACACCCGAATACTACACTAAACTGGGGATGGTTGCGTCCGGAGGCGCACAATTTGCCACTGGTTTTATCCCGTTTTTAGGTGTCGCCGGGAAACTATCAAAAATCCCGAAGATGGCGGCCCTCGCTAAGAGTTCCCCTAAACTGTTTGAGTTTATCAGGGTGTCCATCGCGGGGATGGCTGCTGATACTACCGTCTTTGATCCCCATGAGTCGCGGCTCTCAGATCTCATTGAGCACTACCCACAGTTATCAAATCCGGTGACGCGCTGGTTAAAGGCTGATCCGAATGATTCTGAAACTGAAGGACGGCTGAAGAATGCCATCGAAGGTTTGGGCATTGGTTCTGCAGCCGATGCCCTGTTCATGAGTCTGCGCCTCGTCAAGGGGAAGTTATGGACGAGTAAGCACAACATCCTCGACGACATCTCAAAGCAAGTTGACGAGAATTTACCTGGAGAGGCTGCTGCTGATATCTCAGAGAAAACATCTAAAATTACCGAAGGGGCTACTAAGGCTCCAGACGAGATCGTCGAACCTCGTGGCTCTCAGGAAGCCGTTTCTGGCCCATTCACTCCAGAAGAAGCAGATAAGCTGGCAAAAGACCTTTTTGACCTGACTGAAGGGAAACTACCAGAAAAGGAACTCAGTAAGGATTTCATTAATTTTGATCGGATTGAAACAACCGATGAACATAAACAGCTCCTGGAGATGATCATCGAGAAGACTCCCAGGCATACGCCCAGGTCGCAAAGAACGACGGCGGCGTTGGCTGGAAGAAAACTTGCAGATCTTGCGGGTACTGGAGTTGAAGAAGTAAACAAGTTCGTGGCTTCTTTTGCTGCAGACGTCAAAAATCTGGATGTGAAAATAAATATGATTAACCGCTATCTGGTGGCTTATGACGAGTTCATCTATGATCTCGCTGAGAAAAGTGCAGAACACGGTTACAGGCCTTTTGGTCACGAAATGAAAGTGGCTGCACATCTTCAGCAATTTGCTGATCTACTGCGCACAGTGAAAGGTGTTCAGGTCGAAGTCGGGCGTGGTCTTAATGCATATAAAATTATGCGCAAAGGTCGGAAGTTTGATTTTGATAAAATCAGTGACGAGTTTTTAGAAGAAACTATGGACGTCACCGGGAAGCAAAACATTAAGAAACTGGTAGATAACTACAAGTCTTTACACGATAGCGAAGCGAGAGCGGCGTATGCGCGTGAGGTAACACGTTCACGTTTCATGCAGGGGCTTACTGAATATAGGCAAGCTGCCCTGGTCTCTTCTTTACAGACACATAAAGTGAACATGCTCGGTTCGTTGGCAGCCTTAAGTTTAGAAGCAGTTTCACGGACTGCCGCAACTGGTGTCATGGGCCTTATACAGCCCTGGCGTTTCAAACAGCTCGCGGCTTATTATACTGGTATGGGAAAAGGCCTTGCAGAGGCATTCTATCTGCCCGGAGCTTCTAAACTGGTGCGCGGAAATGTAAAAGGTTTTAAAGAAGGATTTAAAGCTGATTGGATTTCCGGAGACAAGCGAAAACTCGGAAAGGTTTTTCAGTCCTTTCTGGAGGGTGAACCCATAACTGATGTACTCACAAAATATGACACATCATTAAGCGGTGGAGCTATCCCTAATATTCCTCTCCAAAAGGCAGCACAAAAATTAGGCATTGAGCCTGAGTGGTGGATGCAAATTCCAGTTGGTGATTTAGTGCGACTGCCCTTTCGCTTTCTCACAGCTGAGGATGAAATCTTTAAATCGATTGGATATGCAGCCGAGAAAAACTTCCGGGCCTTCGAGATGGCCTACAATACTACAGTTGGTATCAAGAAAGGTTGGGACTCTTTTGACAACGAGTTTCTGAACCTCATGAAGAACACACCTGAAGAGCTTCATCTAGACGCTCTTCGAGCCGCACGTGAGATGACTTTTACTAACCCACTGCGGGGTGCCTGGGCTGATGTAGGTCGTGCTTTAAGTTATAACCCGTCCGGGGGAGTTCTTGGTAAATACGCGCTGCCTTTGTTCAAAGCAATCTTTGTGCCTTTCTATAATGTGGCCGTCAATATTGCTCTATTCTCAGGCAGGAGAACACCGTTAGGTCTCCTCTCAAGAAAATTTCAGGAAGATCTACTAGCCGGAGGTATCCGACAGGCCGAAGCTGTTTCTCGGATTTCAGTCGGTACATCTGTTATGGGCCTGGGTTTTTATCTTTATAACACAGGTCGTATCACGGGCGCAGCTCCTACAGGGCAACAAGATGCGTGGCGCAATGCCAACATTCAAGAGTATGCCTTTTGGACCGGGGAGAAGTGGATTCAATACAATCGCCTCGATCCCTTAGCCATGTGGTTGGGAATGGCTGCAGATATTCATCGTGTTTACGATATGTATCACATGCCGGATTCCACCTTTTACGAGATGTTTTCAGCCGCAAGTCTCATCTTTGCGGATAACATCGGAAGCAAAACCTTCATGAAAAGTCTCTCAGATTTCATGACGATGATGTTTCGTGGATCTCCTGGTTGGCAGGAACGTTTCATAAAGCGAACGGGCAGTACCTTCTTTCCGTTTGCGATTGCTGCGCAGAACAAGCAGGTCTCTGATGATCAATACCTTAGAGAGATTTACTCTTGGGAAGATGCGTTTAACATCAATGTTGACTCTACAAAACTACTCCCGCGCCGCCACAATGTGACCGGACAACCGATTGTAAAAGAACCCAGGACGTTTGGCATGTTCAACGTTACTCGTACAACTGATGCAGATCGGGCGTTACTCGATATGTATTTCTGCGGAGCTAACGTTGGTCGAATATCAGATAAACTGCAGGGCGTCGAACTTGAGCCAAAACAGTACGATCAACTCAATGCCATACTTGCGAAGATGCCCATCAGAGAGACGTTAAATCGGGTGTATGATAATCCTAAATTTCAACACATTAAAGATGATCAAACACGCGCTGAGACTTACCGACGTATCATTCAGATATTTCGGGAAGGCGCACGCGCGGCTTATCTGGCTGAAACACCAGAAGTGCGCGAGAAGATCATCGCGGAGTATCAACTGCAAGCCAACGCGATTCGCGGTTTAACTGAAAGACGGCACGAAAAGACACAAACTTACCGTACCCAATTTGAACAACTCCTGGGTACTTCATCTGACTAACTACATCGAGTGGGGGGCTTTTCGCCCCTCAACTCATTGGAGCAGAATATATGGCCTATTCTTATGTTGAATACACTTCTACCGGAAGTACTGGTCCATTCAGCATCACATTCGGATACCTGGAAGCAGACCACGTTACCGCTTATGAAGCGGGTGTTGAAGTTGATTTCACGTGGTTGACTGCCAGTACCGTTGAGTTGGATTCAGCTCCGGCTGTAGGGGCGACGATTCGGTTTCAGCGAACAACCCCAAAAGATAGCCGCACAGTAAACTTCCAAGATGCCGGAACGCTTACTGAAGAGGATCTGGATGATTCAGCGTTACAGAATTTCTACATTTCTCAGGAAGCTGCGGATGATGCTGAAGACTCACTCATTAAAGGTGATGACGGCAACTACGACGCTGACTCCGGAAAGATCACAAATCTGGCAGATCCGACTGCGGCGCAGGATGCAGTTACCAAAGCACACCTGGAAGCCTTTGCATTAGCGGCTTCGACACACTCACATGACAACAAAACTCTCTTAGACGGAATCGAAGCTGATGAAGTTCATTCGCACGATAATAAGGCCCTCCTGGATACTTACGATCAGACGAATACAGATCTGACCAACGCTGTGGCACATAAAGACGTCTCGTCTGGAAACCCACACAGTGTTACAGCCGCCGAAGCTGGAGCAGCTGCCGCCGGGATCGCTACTGAATTCACCAAAACACAGAACTTCGATGAATCAGCACTGACTCCTGCCGCCGCAGTGAGTTGGGACTGTGAGAGTAACCAAGTGTGTACGCTTACGCTGGACCAGAATACAACATTAAATGCCCCTACAAATCAGAAAGCGGGAGCCTTTTATTGTTTAACTGTCATTCAAGACTCTTCTGACCGGACGCTCGCATTCAACGCTGTCTTTGATTTTGGTGCTGTTGGAACGCCCGACACGCCTTCAGGATCTGGAAGTAAACTGATCATGATCTTTAAATCAGACGGCACAAATATGCTTATGGTTGGAAAGTGGGAAGAGAGTTCTTAAACTATGAGTCACTTAATTCTACCTGCAGGGTATTCTGACAGCGCGTTCTATGAAACTCAAATTGCGAATAGTTGTCGATTCAACGATGATGACTCTGCGTCATTATCATGGACACCGAGCGGAGCTGCTGACAGTAGCAAAAAAGTCACGATTGCGCTGTGGTTAAAGCGTGGGAATCTTGGGATGACAATTATGGATGTGATCGCTGCTCAGGCTGCGACACACTATGATACCCTACAGTACTATGAGGATCAACTTCGTCTCTACTTTGACGGTGCCACCGCCGGTGATCTCAAGACAACCGCCAAATACCGCGATTTTGGGTGGTATTCAATTTGCGTACAGATAGATACTACTCAAGCGACTGCGGCTGATCGAGTTACCATTGAAGTGAATGGAAGTCAAGTCACGGATTTTGCCACTGAGACCTACCCCTCATTAAACTATAACCTCACCGGTTTTCTGCAAAATGCTAAAGCTCAATATGTTGGTCGAAACCCCGCGGGGACCAGTTTTACAGATGGATGTCTTGCTCAAGTCATCATGTTGGATGGAATTATTGCGGATTCGACGAGTTTTGGAGAGTTTAAAAGTGGTATTTGGATACCGAAAGCATACTCAGGATCTTACGGCACGAATGGTTTTCATCTAGATTTCGCAGATAGTGGGGATCTAGGCAACGATGTGAGTGGAAACAGTAATGATTATACGTCTGCAAATCTTACATCAACTGATCAAGTGCTAGACACACCCACTAAGCAATATGCTGTCATGAATCCCCTGGATAAGGGGAGCAGTCTCACGCTGTCTGAGGGAAACCAGAAATGTACCAGTGCTGGTGCGTGGTTCAACGCCCGGAGTCCCTTCTGGATTACTTCAGGCAAGCATTACTTTGAAGTCAAAATTGAAGCATGTAGTGGTGTGGCTCACATGGTTCTTGGAGTTGCTACTCAAGACGCTGCTTTAAACGGTGTCGGAAGCGGTGATTCAGAGGTTTGGGGTTATTATAATGATGGTTCAAAATGCAACGGATCGACGACGGCATACGGAGATTCTTGGACTTCAACATCTGACATTATAGGCGTCGCCATTGATTACGATAACCATAAGATTTGGTTTTCGAAAAACGGTGTGTGGCAGAATTCAGGTGATCCTGAAGCAGGTACTGGGTACGCATTTGACACATTACCTTCTGTGCCTATCTCCCCTTACACCAGTCTGTATACAACGGACGCCCTTCTCTTTAATTTCGGACAGGGTGGATTAACCATCGCATCATCACAACCTGACGATAATGGCGAGGGAAATTTTGAGTATACGCCCCCTGCTAATTTTCTAGCACTCACAAATGCTAATTTGACTGAGCCCAGTATCCTTGAATCAACGAATGGCTTTGTTGTTGATCAGGCCACTGAAAGTAATATTGAATCCACACTCACGGCATTACGAAGCGGTTGGACCAACTACGTTGATATTCTGAAAAACCTCACCAACAATGAAGATTGGGAAGTACGCTTTTCAGATGACTCGACAAATTCTATCCACTTCAATTCGAATGCAGGTAAGGGCGCGAAAGCAACACTTTCTGGTTCAGACACGTGGGCTGGAATATCTTTACGTGTTGGTACTTCGTATGGTGTTTACACTGATGAACTCGCGCACACCAACGGTTCGGATACAGATCAAGCGCACAGTCTCGGAACAGGTACCTTTATTGCCATCGGAAAACGGGTGGATTCAACTGGTGATTGGTACATGTCACACCCTGGTTTAACCACCAATTACAACATCATTATAAACAGCACGAGTGGCGAGACAGTGACTCAATATGTAGATGTTGATGCAACTAATGTCTCCATTAAAAGTGCGGCACCGACAGGTACGTACCGTGTGCTTGTTATAAAGGTCATATCACAATTCACAACTGGGATCAACTATGAGGGTAATAGTAGTCCTGCCGGTCCCTTCGTTCCTTGCACTGTTGCACCAGCATTGGCGATCATAAAGAATGCAGACGCGAGTGCAAATTGGGTGGTATGGCTTTTAGATGCTCAGCCGTACAATGTGATGGACGTTGGGCTGTACTTAAATACCAATAACAACCTTCAAAATTTCGGATCTTCTATTGGTGATCTGGTTTGTTCAGGAATAAAATGCCGTGCGTCTGATACTTCAGTTAACAGTAGCGGACATACCCACATCTGCATCGGCATTGCACAGCAACCTGAAAAATATGCGAACGCGAGGTGATAATCTATATGTGGAAACTTCCCGATAATACAATACTACACACTCCACAGCCCATTACTCAAGGAATCAACCAATATCCTAAATCGATCTTTAAACGCTGGTCTAAAGAGGAACTTGCAGACCTGGGCATTCTCCCATTTCATGAGGTTCCTTTTAACACCAGACGTTATCGATCAACGGGATTTACTGACACTGTGGTGGATGGGGTGGTAGTCCGTGAGCACACACTCAGCCCGAAACAGTCACTTGATGATTTAAAGGCGCAGAAATGTCTCAAAATCAAACAGCGAGCTCAGACCATTCTTAAAGAAACTGACTGGCTAACTCTTCGAGAACTCGAAGAAGAAGTGCCCATACCTGCGGAACTTAAACAGTTTCGGAAAGCTGTACGAAAAGCCTCGAATGATGCTGAAAGTCGCCTTCAAGATCTTGAAGAATTTGACGACGTGTTTAATTTTCAACCCACTGAGTTGGACGTCCTGGTTCAACCAGAAGTTTAACAGAAAGGAGTGACGATGTTTAAAACGTTGAGTATTGTTGGTGGAGTCTCTTGGATCGTTTTAAGGTGGCTTATTGGCTGGATCTTGAGAATCGTAATGTATACGTTTCTCGGCGCAGCTGCTCTATGTGCTATTGTTGGCCGTCTCATTGATCCGAAAGATCCCACTTGGGATAAATTTATTTAAAAACCGTAAACCTTATCGATAAGGAGTGATTTTAATGAGCGATCCTACTGAAGTTTTCCCGGCATTGAGAACCCTCGTTCGTACTGACATGATTACCATCCGGGACATTACATGTGGCCAGTCCACAGAGAAGAGCCTGGATGATCTGCAGGTCCTCCAGAAACTGATTGAAAGAAGTGTGGTGGCTGCTGATACCGATTGTGCAGTAGCCGACGGCCTCGCTGGTTTCGTGGTGCCCGCCTCTATGAATGGTTTCAATCTGACCGGCGTCACCGCAGCCAATTCGGTTCTTGGTGTGACAGGAAGCTGTGACATTCAGCTCCGACGGGTACGACAAACTGCGGCCCTGGGAGATTCAACCACCCAGTTTGACATTACAGATCAGGGCGGCAACACCGCACGGTATACCTATGACGGTACCGGAACTGATCCTGTCATAGCTGATTCCCTGGCCTCCCTGAAAGCGGGAGATGTGCTCCGTATTGCGGCACAGAATTTCAATGCGGGCAACAACGGAACCTTCACCATAACTGCCGTGGATGACGATTACTTTGAGGTCACCAACGCCGCCCTCGTCGCGGAAGCCAATAAGACGATTGGCACTGGAAGCATTATCCCTGAGAAGCACAGAGACATGCTTTCCACCAAAGTTACCATTGGCGATGAACTCTTTGCCAGCGATGGTGTTGTCAACACATCTTATGACGACGTTCAAACCGGAGATATGATCTACATCGATATCGATGCTATACACTCCGGGACGGCTGCCAAAGGCCTGTCGGTCTCCATGGAGTTTGAGGATGCGTCGCTGAGTTGGACGTAAAAACATCTTGGAGGGTATCCTACAAGACCGGGGGTACCCTCCGAGCATTATTTAAAGGAGCAGTCTGTCCTTATGCTAACTCCCTCATTTAATTACTGATTTATGGTGCCTGGGGCGGGAATCGAACCCGCACACCGGCAAGCGATAAGGGATTTTAAGTCCTGGCTAGTAGCCCATAACATCTTGTATTTACTTAATGTTTATTTCAGGAAATACCCTCCAGAGGGTACCCCTCTACCCTCTACCTGTGTTCCCCCTTTAAAGGGCTGAATAACCCAAGAGTTGGAGATACTGCATCGTCGTTGAGAGATTATTGTGGCCCAACCGTGACATTATCTCAAAGGTGCTCATACCTGCAGCAGCCCACAGCGAGGCTCTTCGATGGCGTAAATTGTGCCAACTCCAAGTGGGTGATAAATAGCCGACCGGCGATTTTTTATAAAGCACCATCGCCTCTTCTAAAAACCGGGGATAAGCATCCCAGGTCTTGAATACGGCTCCAGCCTTCGGAAGTTGCTTGTCTTTTAAACAGTGTGGAAACGGAATGATGCGCGGAGTTAGATTACGATTCTTGGCTTTTCGCGTCCAGAGTGTCACAGTCTGTGCCCTCAAATTAATATCGTCAACTTGGAGTGAGACAGCCTCCATGATTCGGCAACCTGTTTCTTCTATAAAATCAAATAAAGATCGCTGCTTTCTCGTCAAGAGTTTCCGGACGGCGGCTACCTGTCGATCTGACGGAATGTATTTCTGTTTCAATGCGATAGGATATAACTTGAATTTATAGAAGGGATTCTCCATCATGATGCCCCGCTCGTCGATACTCCAGTAGAAAAAAGCTCGGAGACACCGGATCATTCCATTTAATTTGTGGTTAGTCTTTCCTGCCTGGGCCAGCCGTGCAGCTTCGAGTTGAATCAAATCGTGTGCTTTTGGTTTGTCGATGGTTCGCACCGGCGTATTTTCTCCCCACACATTTTGAGCTCGGATATAATATCTGCGATTTTCTGAAAGATAGTCTCGCGACATCCCCTTCAATCTCATGTCTTCAAGTCGCGCCTTAAACAAATCACGCAACGTCTCTCCGGAAAGTCTATCATGGTGTTCCTTTTCAGCAGCGCGGGCATCCCTCTTAGAGAGATACGTGTATCGAGACTGTATGCGCTGACCCTCATGCCGAAACTCGTACCGAAATCGCAGCCCAACTTTTAATTTTCTCCCTGAAATACTCATAAATACCTCCCTTTTAGAAAGAGGATATTCAATATGACCAAACAAGAAGAACACGATCTGCTGATCCGGATGGATTTAAAGTTGTCTATTCTGTGCCAGAGATTCAAAGAAGCTGAAAACAAGGGTTTTCTCAGGTGCGCCACCCACGCAGCAGACATAACTAATTTGCAAACTTGGCGCGACAGTGTGAATCGAATCCTGGTTGGAGTTGCTGTATTCATATTCACTATTGGCGTGTACGCAGCAGGTACGGCTTTCATCACTCCATGAACCCAATCCCCCACCTAACCTGGAGATCGTCGAACCTCGTGGGGCTGAGAGGCTTATACACGAATTTTGGGGTTAATGTCAACACAGTTTTGGAGGAAACCGAAAAATGTCACCTTTAGACGAACTCAAAGCCGACTTTAAGAAATTCGTCGCCTACATCTGGAAACACTTACTGCTCCCCCCACCAACCCCCATTCAAGATGACATCTCTGATTACCTCCAGCGCGGGCCTAAGCGTTCTGTCATCGAGGCTTTTCGAGGAGTTGGTAAGTCCTGGATTACGTCTGTTTTCGTTCTGTGGCTACTCCTTAGAGATCCCCAACTTAAAGTTCTCGTAGTGTCGGCTTCAAAAGACAGAGCCGACGCCTTCTCCACATTTACTAAAAGGCTGATCGCGGAGGTGGACATCCTTCAGCATTTACAGCCTAAAAATAAACAGAGAGACTCAAACGTTGCTTTCGATGTCGGACCTGCTAGGGCACACCATGCCCCTTCAGTGAAATCAGTAGGTATTTTTGGACAGCTCGCAGGATCACGTGCCGATGTTATAGTAGCTGACGATATCGAAGTACCTAAGAACTCTTACACATTGACCATGCGGGAACGCCTCTCAGAGGCTGTCAAAGAGTTCGACGCAGTGCTTACTCCTGCGAAGCACTCCCGCATTATCTACCTGGGGACTCCTCAGTGTGAAATGTCCCTCTATAATGTACTTCCCAACCGGGGATACGAAGTTAAGATCTGGCCCGCACGAATGCCTGGAGAACGCCTCCGTAAATTCTTCGGAAACCGACTTGCGCCCTACATCCTCAAGTCACGACTCGAAGTAGGAGCTCCTACTGATCCGGAACGCTTTAACGACTTTGACCTGATTGAACGAGAAACATCATACGGACGCTCCGGATTTGCCCTTCAATTCATGTTGGATACATCTCTCAGTGATGCCAACAAGTATCCCCTCAAGTTGTCTGACCTGATAGTCTGGAATATTGACCTGGAGAAAGCTCCAGTCAAATTCATGTATGGCTCTGGTCCTGAACAGCTGATCCGGCCACAAGACCTACCCATGGTTGGACTCCAAGGTGATCGTCTATACCGCCCCCTTAAGTGGGACAAAGAGTGGCGGCCTTATCAAGGTGCAGTGATGCTCATCGATCCAGCCGGTCGAGGCCGGGATGAAACTGGATATGCCATCTCAAAGATGATGCATGGAAACATCTTCCTGTGTGACGCCGGTGGCTTCACCGGAGGCTACGAAGAGAAGACACTCAACACCCTTGCAGAAAAGGCCAAGGAAGGTGGCGTCCATGAGATCGTCATTGAGAGTAACTTTGGTGACGGCATGTTCCTGGAACTCATGAAGCCAATCCTCAAGAAACACGAATACACGGTAACCCTTTCGGAAATCCGCAATTCAGTACAGAAGGAAAGGCGTATCATAGACGTCCTAGAGCCTGTCATGAATCAACACAGACTGATCGTGGATGAAGAACTGATCCGGCGCGACGCCAGGGGAACTGATGACATCAACTACCAACTCTTCTATCAGATGACCCGAATGACCCTGGAGCGCGGGGCTCTTGCACACGATGACCGTCTCGACGCCGTCGCTGAAAGTGTCGCCTACTGGAAAAACCGGCTAGCAAAGGAACAGGATTCTGCTGCCGACGAGTGGCGTGAAGAACAGCTCAACAAGGAGCTCGCACACTTTGCTGAGCATGTCATGGGAGTTAAACCACAAGGCCCTAAATGGTTTCACGCTTAATAGAATCTGCGGGTGTGCCTGAACCCAAATGGCGCGGGAGATGGTTGTGGCCCATCTTTTAGAGGGTTCGAATCCCTCCAGGCACCCCATAAACAGACCCCTCCCTCATATAAGGAGAGCTCCGGGGGCGAAGCCCCTCTCTCTAAGTTATACTTTAAGTATACATGGAGTCTGTCTTTAAGCTCTCCTCCTGGTCTGTGTCTCTAATAATGATCAGCATCAGAGATAAAGACTAGATAGCTTCTCTAAGAAGATCTGTAAGTTCTTCGTAAGTGGTCAAGACCACACACCTGTCCTGTGCGCCCAGTGTTTCAACTACATGTTTCACCTGAAGAGACAGGATATCTGACTCGAACTTTTCACCTAAAATGAGGTAGCAGTTGACGAAGAGATGTCCGAACTTTTTAATAGCAGCATGCCAGTACGTGATGGATGTCTCCACCCCAAGGAAACCTACAGAATCGAGCTGCGAGATGTCCATAATAAGGTCATACAGGTTAAAACGATCTGGCTGTAATCCGGCAATGATTCCTTCACGCACACGGTGCCGGTCGTCATCTGTCAGTGTGTCTTTAAGGATTAGTGTAAAACGCAGCGCAGTATCATCTCGTGTAAGATGAATGCGCTCTGATGAAAGTACGGTGGTCATGATTGGCTCCTTTTCAAATAAATTAGACGTTAAACTCTAGTGGAGTCCTGGGATATTGTCAACACCAAAAGATTACCGGAAGAAGGTTCAGGAGAAATGTAAGAGCCAAAAATTTTATTACAAATTTCTGAGACCCCAACCCTAATCCTCCGGGCGAAAAACACCCCCCCTACGGGGGCGCAGCCATGAGGAACACGCGCACGTGCGCATTCCTTCCTTCACGCGCCGCGACCGTCTTGTATATGGCGCAAATTAAACGTTTCAATCCGATTGTATATCTGATTGACTGGCTTTCTGGTATGTTTCAGGTGCCTCACTGGTCTCATAGCTGAATTTTGGTTGTGCGTGCGTGTTTGTTTGTATCTGTTTTTTGCTACTCAGAGTTACACCTGAAAAAAAAAATCGTCTTTTTCGTGTTTTTTTCCTTGACAATCTTAAACACAAATTTTATGTTTAAGTCGGTTTCGGCCAAAAAATCAACTTAAGGAGGACAGAAAATGAAGCAAAAACAAGGACTTAACTCGAAACAGGCGGTAAAACTTGGAGATTATATCCAGTACTTTCGCTTTAATGAATCAGGAGATTTTTTCAGTCAATCGTGTGTATCGAAATTAAACCGGATTGCAGACTATCTTAAAAGTACTTGGAACATTGAAACATATGGATACACGGCAAGACGCGACTTAAACTTTTCAAAAGCTACATTCAAAGTGAAAGGAAGTGGCCACGATAATGGCAATAATGGGAAAACCATTGTAGTTATGACCGATAAAGATATCCCAAAAGGTTTCGTCAAGTGTCCAGGCAGTTGCGGACAGTGTACTTTGTGTCAAACACCTAAAAATATTGCTTTTGTAGTGCATGGTAGTGGCCGAAATAAACCTGAAAAAAGCCATATGAAAGCTAACAAAAAGTATCGAAAACTGGGAAGTGTCAAAATGTCGCTTGGAAACGGTAAATTAGACGATACCATTATGATTTTTAACATGGGCAATGCTATGGCGTGTCCTTCAAAAAATCTCGGTATGTGTGCGTGCTCTGATGTGTGCTACGCACGGAATGCTGAAAGACAATATCCTTCGGTACGCGCGTATCGTAAAGCACAAAAAGTGTACTGGTTGACACACTCAGCTTCCGAGATTATCGCAGACTTGGAAACCACATTAAACACCAAAAAGTATGTCTAAAAATGTAACTCAAAATTAGAGGGAAGGAGCAAAAACCATGACGATTCAAATTAATAACGTAGAGCTGATCGAAAAGGAAGGTATTTTCATCATCTATTTTGCCGGTGAAATTGTGGGACAAACGCGAAATGAATTCATGGCAAAAGATATTTTCAGAAGTTTTGTTTTGGAGTCTGAATAATGACCTTGAGACAACACCAAAAGCTACTCAAAGCTCAACACCAAAAGCTTATTCGCGTGTCGGCTGAAGTGTCAGCTATGAAAGATCTACTCGAAAGGCGGCGCGACAACTTTAAATGGTTGGCCGAAGAGTTAACCAGAAAGGGGAAATGAGGATGGATACAAACATTAACACCTCAAGATGCCGGGAGGAGTAGCAAGAGGTCTAGTCTGTAAGTGTCCTCAAGGTCTCAGCTTTGAGGACATCCAAGAGATTAGATAAGGAGTGCAAAACATGATGAATTTTGATTGGAGAAAAAATCCAAAATACAGAAGGTCAAACCGGTACTTATCTTTACGCGAAAAACGTGAGATTCGCAACCGGCAGAAAAAGGTTGAGCTGGAATGGCTAGCCAGCCTGATGAATAACTCACAGATGTACAAGAAAGAGGAGGAGTAGATATGGCAACAATTAAAGAGTGGCGAAAGGATATCGGAGAACTGTCCGATCGGGATGTTGAAGAATTTTCTAAAGCTTTAACACTCTTAAGACAGTGGCAGTTGTTTTGCCGTGAGTTTTCAGGTACGGACAACCTGGAGATGATCATGTGGTATGAACTACAGCGACGTGAAGTGCCCTTTAACGGGTGCAGGAAGGAGATAACATGAAAATTATTTGTCCCATTTGTCACCAGGATTTAACGCGCGCGTACATCCTACTCGGAAAGCGCGTTGCGGAGGTGCATCAAGTCGCCCACATGGCAGCCGCCGTCAAGGAACTGGAAGAGCTGGCTCTGATGGTTCAGGAAGGCTACTCGCGGGAAACTTTGATTACAAGCTCTAAGCACGCGCTAAGGGCTCTGGAAGAGGGACGTTCGATCACCTATGAAAGTATGCGAACCGAAACAGGGGAGGTTTAAGATGTCCGCATGTGAAAAGTGTTGGGAAGATGCGTATTTACGGATGCTGACCACTGGAAAATCACAGGCTGATTGTTACCGGGAGCTTCTCGACGAGCGGCGGGAGAATCCCTGTACACCAGAAGAACAAGCTGGCAGTGATGCGACGAGATGTCCTAATTGTGGGCGAAAAGCCGTGCATCAATATGCTGGAATATGCATGTCTTGTGATTGGAAACCGGCACACCGGCGAATAGATATTCATAAAATTCTTGATAATCAGATCCTTAGACGGGAACTGATGGTCAGAACGATACAGGCAACGCAAGCACGGGAAGGAATTGAAACAACCAGAGAACAGGCTGAACATGCCTACGATAAAATTAAAGAGGAGGTTTAAGATGCCTAACGTATCAATTAGGGGTTTGGAAAGGGTCGTGGATGCCGCGCGTCAAATGATTGATTTAGTCAACGAGATTAGACCATTTGGTGCAACGCCCCAGGAGTCCAAGGAGTTGATTGCGGACCTGAAAGCCGCGCGATGTAACTTGGATTTTGGCATAAATTCACTGGAAGCTTTTGACGAAGAATTCAATCGATAGATGGAACGCACCGGCGAGAAAAAAGTAAGACTCGTGAGTAGACCTGCGCAGGACGCTGAGACGGACCACGGCAGGGGGCCTCACCAGCAACTCAGTCGGTGCCTCCGGCTGGCTCATCAACTCACAAGGTTGAAGGGCCACCTGGAGAAAACCTTGACATTAACTAAATTCTTGTTTAAGGTTACGGACACGTCAGCGAAAGGAGGTGCTTAAAGATGACCGTACGGGAACTCATGACTCAAGCAGAAATCGCGCGTCGGGCGCGGATATCACATGTTTCGTTGAGTTATATCGTCCGGGGTCAACGTTCGATTTCCCGGAAGATGGCAGAGGATCTCGAAGCCGTGACTACAGTATCACGAGAAGCTTGGATGTGGCCTGAACGCTGGTTCAATCCTTATGTTGAAACATCTAGTCCGCTTCTATGTGAAGCAGAAGTGTACGCAGGGAAGAAGGAGAAAAAATGAAACTTGCTGACGCAACTTTACGCGCACTACGTGAACACTGGAATTCAAGCCGGTCGTATCGATCAGTAGCGTCAAATTGTCGGCACCTGGAGCGGCATCTCGGTGAAATTTCACTATCAAAGATTACCGAGAAGACTCTTCAAGAGTTGGTCAATCGATTCAGGAAGGAAGGCAATGGTGCTACGACGATAAACCGGAAGTTATCCACCTTGCAGACGATTCTGAGGCTTGCTCAGGAGGACTGGGGGGAAGTGATCACGATGCCTCGGTTTAACAAATACCGTACGGCTGAAAAACCCACACGTTTTCACGTCCTGTCTGAGGATGAAGAAAATCAGATTGTTTCTGAGCTGCGGTCTTTAGGTGAAGACGAGATGGCTGATCTGGTGGTTATCCTGGTAGATACTGGGATGCGGCTATCTGAGGCTCTGCGACTGGTCCGGAAAGATGTAGATTTTGATCATAATCTAATTATGATTTGGGAATCTAAGAATGATCGTCCCAGGTCAGTGCCAATGACAAAACGTGTCGTACAAATTCTGAAGCATCGGAACAAGTTTACGCTGAGTGATAATCGAGTGAAATATCTGTTTCGGAAAACACGTCCAGCGATTGAAGTTACCATCCACACGTTACGACATACCTGCGCGTCGCGTTTAGTTCAAAAGGGAGTGTCTTTATATGTGGTTCAACGCTGGTTAGGGCACTCAACGATTCACGTGACAGAACGGTATGCTCACCTTAATCCAGCTCAACTCCAAGATGCTGTGTCTCTCCTGGAGCGGGCTGAGAGTATCCCACCTAGTTACTCTGTTTAACGTCACATAAAGTGGGCTGATAGGTACAAACCTGTTGGCCCACTTTTAGAGCTCTGCATGTAACTCAAATTTTGAGGCGCGTGGGGAGATAGGGATTTTTTGTCAAATTTCGTAACTCAAATTTTTATGGACAGGAGATCTGAATGAATACAGTGGAGAGGCAGTACCAGTTAGAAGAGGAGTCAGTCGCTATGGGAGTTGCGCAGTACCGGGAGACTCGTGCGAAGCGGGGTGAGGCAGACATGCCTCCTGGTCAACGACTGATTCTGGACGCCATTGAGCCCCTTTCACAGGCGATTACAGAGTTCTGTGAGAATAGGGCGATCACACCAAAGCATCAGTTGGGGCAGATTAAGACGTATCTCAAGTCGTTCGATTCAGACGTTGTCGCCTTTATCACTGCCCGACAGTGTGTCAATGCGATTGCCTCACGGCACAGTGTGAGTGCTGTAGCTTTGGAGATTGCAAACCTTTTAGAAGATGAATTGAATTTTTCAATTTTCCAAGAAGAGAATGCGGGCCTGTATCGGCATGTAAAAGAAGGTGTTCGTAAAGCCACCAGTTACAGGTACAAAAGGATTCTCTTAAAGCGGTCCGCGAAGTGGGCAGGGATTACCCAGGAGGACTGGCCACATGCCGAGAAAATCAGACTAGGTGCTCGCCTTATAGGGATCTTTTGTGATTCGACGCAGTTGAGCCAAATTGTGGCGATTCGGGATAAGAAGTGGAGAAAATCCACTCTACAGGCTGCTCCCGAAACTTTGGAGTATCTCCAGAAGGCGCACGACGATTGCGCCCTGCTTTTCCCTGTGTTGCTCCCGATGTTGGTCAAGCCGCGCCCATGGCAGGGAGCGCGCGGTGGCGGGTACCTCTCGCAGAAGATCAATAAATTTCCTCTCGTTAAAACTCGAAACCAGCAGTACATCCAAGAGTTAGACGGCATGGATTGTCAGCCGGTTTATCAGGCAGTGAATGCCCTCCAAGATACGGCGTGGCGTATTAATCGCAATGTTTACGACGTTTTGGTGGAGGCCTGGGAACTGGGAGGAGATCAGGAGCTCGGTCTTCCTCGGCGCGACGAGATGCCCTTGCCGCTATGCCCGCAGTGTAACTCCACTATCTCACGGATGAAGAATCACAGTTGTTTTGATGATGATAAAGAGGTGTTGAAGGAGTGGAAGAAACAGGCCTCCGCAGTTTACGAGCAAAATTGGCGCACGAAGTCTAAGGTAGCTGCCCTTGCCAAGAAAATCACCATTGCTCGTCGGTTTAAAAGTGAACCTCGGTTTTATTTTCCCTATCAGTTGGACTGGCGCGGGCGTGCGTACCCTCTGCCTGTATTCCTTAATCCGCAGGGGGATGATACAGCGAAAGGGCTCCTAGAGTTTGCACAGGGTAAACGCCTGGATAAAAAGGCTCTTCGTTGGCTCATGATTCACACTGCAAATTGCTATGGCTACGACAAAGCCTCCCTTGAGGATCGTGTCCAGTGGGTAAAAGACCATGCTGAGGATATCGTTGCATCGACTGTGCAACCTTTTAGAAATCGGTGGTGGGTTGAGGCTGATAAGCCATACCAGTTTCTCGCGTGTTGTTATGAGCTCGACGGCTATTGGAATGATCCGGAGGGGTTTGTGTCGCACCTGCCCGTGGCAGTGGATGGTGCCTGTAATGGTCTCCAAAATTTTAGTGCGATGCTTCGGGATGAAGTTGGAGGTGCTGCGGTCAATCTGATTCCTGCAGACAAACCTCAAGATATCTACCAGCAAGTTGCAGATGTCGTCGCCGGACGGATCGAGATTGAGGCTGAGGTTGAGGGAAACAAGTGGGCAAAATTGTGGGTTGATAAGATTGACCGAAAGTTGGTCAAGAGAAACGTCATGACGTTACCCTATGGGGCGACTCAAAACGGCATGTGTAATCAACTTATTGCTGAGCTTCAAAAACAGGCGACTGAGAAGGGCCACTACTATATCGCTGATAAAAAGATGTGGTGGCCCGCTTGCCGCTATCTTGCGGAGATTGTCTATAAGGCTATCGGGGAAGTTGTGGTCGCTGCACGGCAAGCGATGGACTGGCTGCAAGAGGCCGCTAGAGTTGTGTCGAAGGGGGATCTTCCGATTCACTGGAAGGCACCCACAGGGTTGCGCGTAATGCAGAAGTATAATCGTTATAACACAAAACGTTTGGAGTTAATTATTGGGTCAGTGCGCCTACAAACCGTGGTGCATGAAGAAACGAACGCTTTAGATAAGCGGAAGCAAACCCAGGGCATCGCTCCTAATTACGTACACTCGATGGACGCTGCGCACATGATGCTCTCGATCAATAAGTGTTATAAAGTGGGTCTCCGCGCGTTTTCGATGGTGCATGACAGCTATGGTTGTCTCGCTGCGGACATGGAGATCTTGAGCTTTCTTCTTCGAGAGGCTTTTTGCGAGATGTATTCAGTTGATGTTCTTAATGTGTTTCGGGAGGATCTTCTAGATCAGATACCAGAAAAACTCCAAGATAAACTTCCTGAGTTACCGGATTTTGGTTCCTTAGATTTGAGAGGTGTCGAACAGTCCGAATATTTCTTTGCATAGACCCCTCCCTCATATAAGGAAAAGAGAACTCTCTCGGCCCTGCCTTGAGGGTTTTCTTTATGCATAATTCATTCACTCTCTCGTGAAGTGCCTCTCTCGGTTAACTGCCGGGAGGGGCACATTACATTTTAAAGGAGGCGATGCGTATGGCGAAGAATCCTGAAGATTATGTGCCGTTAATCCAGTATCTACGCCCGGACGGGAGAACACGTAAGACCTACGCGCCCGTCGGGGCTGCGTATGCGGAGATGGCCAGGGGCATGGCACTATCTGTTGAGGTGATTGCCGGGGATGCTGTGATTATTTATTCCAGGTTTAAAGACGAGCCGGAAGAGTCTGAGATTATCACTGTGTCCAATAACGGAACAGCGACGGCGGCTCTTCAAGAGATCATCGTCACAACATTTGAAAGGAGGCGAAAAGCTACGAAGAAAAAAACTGCGAAAGCAAAGGTGGAAGCAGAGGCAAAGGGTTCTGACGTGAAATTCATTTGGTGTTTTTTGAAGGACGGCTTCAGGCACCCCTTTGTCTGTGACGTGGTGTGTCCGGACAATAAGTGCAACAACTTTTTTAAACAGAAGGAGGAATCACAGAGTGGCAAAAAGTAAACTGGAAAAATACACGACTCCCGCAGGAATTGCCGTCTATCCGTGGCTGACAAGGCCGGACACGCAGTTCAATCCTGATGGGGAATATAAGACGAAGTTGCGGCTGATGGGTGAGGACGCTGAGAAACTCAAAGATCTTATTGATGCTGCCATGGAAGAGTCCGTTGCTGCGGCGAAGAAAGCCAACAAGGGGAAGAAAATCAAGATCGCTGACGCCCCTTACTCAGAGGTGGTTGATGATGCCGGAGATCCGACTGATGAATTGGAGTTCTCGTTCAAACAGAAGTCCATTGTGCGGCCTAAAGACGGTGAACCTTTTGACGTCAAGATCTACCTTTTCGACGCCAAGGGCCAGCGTATTCAGTTGAAGGGATATGTCGGTGGCGGTTCAACTATTAAAGTGGCCTTCAATATCATCCCGTTTTACACCAAGTTGATCGGTGCCGGTGTTTCGTTGCGGCTTCGTGCCGTTCAGATCCTGGATCTGGTGACCGGCGACGTCAATGGTGAAGCATTCGGTTTCGATGAAGAAGAAGGTTTTGAAGGTGCCCCTATAGAAGAGGTTGGTGACGGTGCCGGTGCGAAAGACCCGGAAGACGCTGACTTCTAAGCAAGTGGGCCTGAAGTATGGCTTTCGATCAGGACTAGAGAAGACTACTGCCTCGGACCTTAAAAGCCGGGGCGTGGCCTTCTCTTATGAGGAACATATTATCCAGTACGAGCAGCCCGCGAAAAAACGGAAGTACACCCCGGACTTTGAGATACACACGAAGTCTGGACGGCAAATCTTCATAGAAACTAAAGGCCGCTTTGTAACTGCGGATCGACAGAAACATCTCCTCATTAAGGCACAGCATCCTGACCTGGATATTCGTTTCGTCTTTTCGAATTCACGTGCGCGGATTTCAAAGTTGAGCAAGACGACGTACGCGATGTGGTGCGAGAAGAACGAATTTAAATACGCAGATAAGACCATACCAGAGGAGTGGCTGAATGAATGAACAAGAGGATAAGACCGACGAGGGTATGAAGCGTTGTACGAAGTGCGGTGAGTGGAAGTCTTTGAGTGCATTTCCAAAACGGAGTGACGCAAAAGACGGTCTTAACTCATACTGTAAATCCTGTACGCAGGAAAGGAATCGTCGTTACTATTTACGCAATAAAAAAGCGTATAAAGAAGCCGCAAATAAGTATCGAAGAGAAAATCTGGAAAAGTGTAGAGAAAATGACCGAAAGTATAAACGAAAAAACATTCTAAAGAATCACGAAAAGCTTTTACAGTATTTCGGTAATCGATGTGCTTGCTGCAAACGGTCGTTTCCTTTTGCTTGCTACGATTTTCACCATGTAGATCCTTCGAGTAAAAAATATAATGTTGGAAATCTGCTGCACCGCAGATGGGAAACGCTTTTCGTTGAGGCTAAAAAATGCATCATGGTCTGTGCTAATTGTCATCGGATCATCCATGCCGAAGAACAGGATGCAAAAAAAATTTACCCTGATTATTAAACACTAATTTTGAAGAAAGGAGACTGTTTGAAACGGAAGATAACGGAGATCATTGTGCATTGCTCCGCGACGCAACCCCTCAAAAAGATACGAGCCTCTACTATTGATCGTTGGCATCGGAAACGTGGGTGGTTAAAGATCGGATACCATTACGTGATTCGTGCTGATGGTTCTCTGGAATTTGGGCGACAACTCGACGAGGTCGGAGCGCATGCCAAGGGTCATAACAAAAATTCTATCGGAATATGTTTGGTTGGTGGCGTAAATGCCCAGGGCGAGGCTGAAGATAATTTCAGCCGGA
>Ga0180433_10001316_pt1 | contig 41602 bp, 28 predicted proteins | sample SS_ome_8_FD_132980 | JGI IMG/M metagenome (GOLD analysis project Ga0180433, IMG submission 132980) | Hypersaline lake sediment archaeal communities from the Salton Sea, California, USA - SS_1_D_1 metaG | ecosystem: Environmental > Aquatic > Non-marine Saline and Alkaline > Hypersaline >...
GTCTTTTCTTGTACGATTCATATCGTGGCTCCTTTGTTTTTTGGTTGAAACTTAGGCTGTCATTTTGACAGCCGGAGCCACACTTTTCAATTTCTAGTTTCAACTAACTTCGGGACATCCTCTGCTACTCATAGAAGAGAAATTATATGCGCAACTAGACGCTCTTAAACAGCTCGTTACCTCAAGCGAGTTATCAGACTATGCTGATTATCTGATCTTATATAAGTCTTTTATTGATGGGGTGAGCACGCTTATTCAAGACTCGGAAGATGATTTAAGTTTGATCTATCAGGACAGCTCTGTCGATGAAGTCTTTTTACGTCAGCTGGAGAGTCAGATAAATGACAAGCTTACTTCCCTTTAGGTAACGCAACATAAGATCAATTATCCGACGTTGCTACACTCTCAAATATCTCTTTACCAACGTCCTCCAAATGGGCTAAAAAGTCTTAATCTGAAAGAGCCTCCGCCATAAAATGGTCTGTGATATAACTAAGGTTATGTCGATACTCTATTTTGGGCTTGTTGGTCTGGTCACGGGCCTCGCTGCCGGGCTTTTCGGAATCAGTGGCGGGGTGATCATCATTCCCGCCCTCGCCTTTTTACTTCCCTACCTAGGCGTCAATGGAGACGCCATTCACATGGCCATTGGCACATCGCTCGCTTCAATGATACTTGTCAGCTTAAGCTCGATGTGGGCCCATCATAGGCGGGGTGGTGTCATATGGCCTCTCGCTCGCATTTTAGCCTTAGGGACGCTTATAGGAGCTCCTCTAGGGGCTCTTGGAGCCTCTATTCTCTCAGGGCCCATACTTGCGGTCATCTTTGGGGTTTTTGAGGTGTGCGTCGGCTTGCGGATGGTTTTTCTCAAATCGAAGATCACACCCGCTAATGATCATAGACTCCCCTCTTTTTTTGCTCTATTTCTGATAGGTCTGGCCATTGCCTCAGTCTCAGCCCTATTGGGGATTGGGGGTGGGATACTGGTGGTGCCAACGCTGGCCTTTTTTCACACGCCCCTTAAAAAGTGCATCGGAACGGCAGCGGCCACGGGATTTTTTATCTCTCTTGTAGGGGCTGCGAGCTTTTGGTTTTTTGGGCGCAATGGTGAGACGGGGCTTGAGCTCGGATATATTTATGTGCCCGCTTTTGTCTCGATTGGGATTATGAGTGTCATAACAGCCCCTATTGGGGCGGCCCTTTCACACAGGTTGCCCACGAAGGTGCTCAGGCCACTCTTTGGGTCTCTTTTGGCTACGGCAGGTTTACTGATGCTGATTCGCTTGACTCAGTGAGTTCGTTCCAGATGAAGGCGAGCTGAGCCCCTTTCTCCTCAATAAGCTGGGCGCGCGATTTTGAGATGAGTTGGTGCCCGGTTCCCTTTTCGACACGAAGCAATATGGGGTTTGAGCTTCCATTGAGCTCTTGCAGCGTTGCGGCAAATTTATAGGAGTGGGCGGGGACGACGCGGTCGTCGTGATCAGCGGTCACGATGAGGGTCGAGGGGTAGGGCATGCCCCTTTTGACATTGTGGAGTGGTGAATAGTCCATGAGAACTTTGAAATCATCAAGATTGTCAGGAGAGCCGTACTCGAGAATCCAGCGGTGCCCGATGGTGAAGTGTTGGAAGCGGAGCATATCTAGGACAGCGACGGTGGGGACGACGGCGCGGAAGAGGTCGGGGCGCTGGAGCATGGTCGCAGCGACGAGAAGGCCGCCGTTGGAGCCTCCCATTGTGGCGAGTTGCTCCTTGGTGGTGATTCCCTCTTTCATGAGATAGAGGGCGCAGGCAATGAAGTCGTCAAAGGAGTTCTGTTTGTTTCTGAGACTCCCCGCTTTGTGCCACGCCTCTCCGTACTCCCCTCCTCCACGGATTCCTGGGATGGCGAGGACACCCCCCTTTTGCACAAAGGCGATATTGAGGGCGTTATAGTAGGGAAGGCGGGAGATGCCAAACCCTCCGTAACCGGAGAGTAGTGTGGGGGCGGGCTTGCCCTCTTTGAGATCGCGCCGCTTGACGAGAAAGAGGGGGACGCGGGTCCCGTCTCCACTCTTAAAAAAGCGCTGCTCGCAGACAAAGTGGTTGGGGTTAAAGGGTAGATCGGGTGCAAAGAGTGGGCTGAGTTCTCCTTTAGCTTGGCTGTAGGATAGAACAGTTGTCGGGGTTGTGAAATTGGTAAAGGTGAAGGTGAAGTCCCCTTTGTCACCTTGAGGTGTGATCTGTCCAACACGCCCCATCCCCGGCAGGGAGATTTTTTTGATGAAGGTGCCCTCTTTTGTCAAAAGGGTGAGCTCGTGGTGAGCCTCTTTTTCGTAAAGGGCCACAAAGGTATCGCCACATTGAGAAATGTCGTCGAGCTTCTCCCCTTTTTCAGGGATGATCTCTTTCCAGAGGTTGGGGTTGTCGATATCGATCGCCACAAGGCGCCTTTGGGGGGCGTTGCGGTCGGTAATCACGTAGGCGATGCCATTTTCTATCGTCACAACACCGTTAGCACTCTCAAAGTCACCAATGAGAGGTGTGAAGGGCTCTTCCCCTTTGGTTAGGTCTTTGATGTAGAGGGCGCAGTTGTGGTAATTTCCCGCACCGATGCGCTTTAGAACGAGGTAGCGCCCTTTGGTGTGAGTTTCACCTTGGAAGAGATGCTTTGGGGTGTGTGGATCTAAGAAGACGAGGGTGTCCTCTTTAGGGTGTGTGCCAATTTTATGGTAGCTGAGGTATTGGCCTTGGTTGGCCGCTTCAAGTGGATTGCCAGTGGGCTGATCGAATTTTGAGACGTAAAGCCCCTCTTTATCCCAAGCAAGGTCGGAAAATTTCACACCCGTGATGGGCTCATCAATCCGCTTTTTTGTGGCGGTGTCGACTATCCAAATATCGCGCCAATCAGAGCCCGATTTAGCGATTGCAATAGCGACTAAGTTGCCATCTAGGGAGGGCTTAAACGCACTGATGTGCACCTGCCCAGTTTCATCGAGTTGGGTTGGATCTAGAAGGGTGATGATCTCATCCCCCTCCATCATTACGAGAGAGCGCTGGGAGGCTTTGGCCCGCTTCTCAAAGAAAAAGGCCCTATTTCCTTTTATTTTCGGCGGAGTCCTCTCGTCTATATCGAGGAAAAGGGTGACAAGATCTCGCGTTGAGTCTAGGTGGGTGAGCTTATCAAAGTAACTTTCTGTGAGAGCATTTTGTTCTTTGAGCCAATCGAGGGTTTGGGGGTGAGAGGTCTCCTCTAACACACGGTAGGGATCGGCAACTTTTGTCCCGTGGTAGTCTTCAACAATAGAGCCCTTTTCAAGATTTGGATAAGAAAAAGAGAGGGCAAGAAGGGAGAGAATCGCCAGGGGTTTCATGGAGCTTATGTTAGCGAGAAAATACCCTTTTGTCAAGAAAGAATTGTGGTGATTCGTCCCATTGTACGGGTCTTTTTATCGTGATCCAGCTTATTGATTTCCTCAGATATTTGAGCGACACTCTCTTTATTTTGTATGGTGAGGGTGGCGAAAGAGCTAAAGGATTTTTCCTGCAGCTGCTCAATTTGGTGAGAGATGGCCTCTTCGATCTCTAGAAGGTGGCGAAAGACGGTGACATGGCGGGAGGTGAATTGACTCTGGGCGAGAAAGTGCTCAATCACGAGCAAAGGGAAGTTTTGCCCCTTCATCAACTCAATCAACCCCTCTTCTTCCCTCTTTTTGATATCCCAGTGGTGCTCTTGCGATAAGTGGATGGGCACCTTAAAGAGAGGGATGCGCATCCCCTTCTTTACACCATTTTGAGAGGGTGTCGAAGGGGCTTCTTCTTGGTGAGAGAAGACGTGGGCGACTTTTAGGGCTGACTCGTGACTTGAAAATTTTTTCATACAGCGGCACCTTAATCCAATCTTAATATATTCACAAGTCTTTTATTCAATTTTTGGTGTAGCGGGGGTATTTTGGGAACCACATTTGCTTCTTAACGCGCTCCTCTATCCCCTTTTCATCCTCAACGGTGGCAAGGTTCTCTCTGATGGCAATTTTTGCGACGTCAACGGCCACTTTCTCTGAGACTTTCCTGAGTCCTTCAAATGAGGGGAAGAGGGAGGCTTTGGGATCGTCAAGTAAGGGAGAGAAGGTGCTGACGACTTCGGCTGCTTTGATGAACATCTCATCGGTCACTTTTTTGGCGCCGGCGGCAATCACACCGAGACCAACCCCTGGGAAGATGTAGACGTTGTTGCACTGTCCAATGTGGTAGGTACTTCCCTCATAGTGAACCGGCGGAAAGGGGCTACCACAGGCGATGATCGCGCGACCCTCAGTCCACCTGACGAGATCGTCGGGGGCCGCTTCGGCTTTTGAGGTGGGGTTGGAGAGGGGGAAAATCACTGGGCGCTCTACGTGTTTGGCCATTGTCTTCACGATACTCTCGTTAAAGGCGCCTCCTTGAGTCGAGACGCCGATCAAGATCGTGGGGTGGGCGTTGTCGACAACATCGGCAAGGGTGATGTGGTCGGGATTCTCAACATCCCACTCTTTGACTGCATTTGAGGATTGGGCAAAGGCTTTTTGCTCGTCTGAGGCCGCGCTGAGCTCATCGTGGACAAGGCCTTGGATGTCGACAATGTAGAAGCAGGCGCGCGCTTTGGCCTCATCGACACCTTTTGAGAGCATATAACTTAAGATGAGATTGGCAATCCCAAGGCCGGCTGAGCCGCCCCCTAGTATGGCAATTCTCTGCTCCCCTATCTCCCCTTTTGTCGCTTTGACAGCGGCTAAGATGGCTGAAAGGGCGACACTGGCTGTCCCTTGGATGTCGTCGTTAAAGGAGCAGATGCGCTCGCGGTAGCGGTCGAGTAAGGGGTAGGCGTTGGGCTTGGCAAAGTCCTCCCACTGCAGTAAGACATTGGGGTAGCGCCGTTTGATATTGGTGATGAATGACTCGATAAACGCGTCGTACTCCTTGCCGCGCACCCGCTCGTTGCGGTAGCCGAGGTAGAGGGGGTCGTCGAGGAGCTTGGGGTTGTTCGTCCCCACGTCAAGGAGGATCGGGAGTGTGCGGGCGGGGTGAATCCCCCCAAAAAGGGTGTAGAGGGAGAGTTTGCCTACGGGGATGACCATCCCACCCACACCGAGATCGCCAAGGCCTAGAATGCGCTCGCCGTCAGTCACGACAATCACGTCGACATCGTCTCTTGGGATATTGTCGATCACCTGAGCCATCCGATCGCGCGCTCTGTATGAAATGTAGACGCCCCGGTTTTGGTTGTAGATGTAGCTGTAGTTGATGGAGGCCTCCCCGACTGTCGGTGTGTAGATCAGGGGGAGCATCTCGCCCACGTGCTCGTAGACAAAGCGGTAAAAGAGAATCTCGTTGCGGTCTTGAAGAGCGTTTAGGAAGCGGTAGCGCCCTAACATGGTCCGTTTTTTGCTGAATGTGACAAAGCGGCGGGCGACCTGCTCTTCGATGGTGCTGACGTGGTCGGGAAGAAGACCTTCTAAGCCGAGCTCTTGCCGCTCTTCGTGAGTGAAGCCGGTCCCCTTGTTTGTTAAGGGGTTGAGGAGAATTTCTTGGGGGGTGACATTTAGGGGGACTATTTCATCATCTTGCATACTCTTCACTATACTCTTCATCTTTGGGAATTTCAATCATAACGGCTGTAAAAATCAACCAGCCGACAAATAGACACAGAAGAAGCCCCCCTATTAGCGGGAATGGAACGAGAAATACGAGGAGGGAGGCGAGGGCTTTTGAGCCCCGGTAAGCGAAGACATCGATAATGGGTTTGGCCTTGAACTTTTCGGCCACGCCCAAAGGAACGTAGAGCATCTCTTTGATGATGGCAAAGAAGGAGTAGTCAAAGGTTTTGATGGTGCCGTAGCTGAGTGTGACAAGACGTAGGCTAGGGAAAATGAGGAGACCTAGGCTGTTGATTACTAAAACAAAGGGGACCATCAGATGGGCCTTTTTAAGGCCCCAGAAGCGGACGATTAGATTGGTCACGACAAAGTGAAACACGAGGTTGATCGAGGAGATGGCGCTAAAGAGTTTGCCGAGGTAAGCAGTGCGCATATCTCGATCGGGAATGACCTCTTGGAGGTGGGTGTGGAATTGGTACTCAAAGAGTGTGGCGGCAACTTGCATGAAGATCACTAAGCAAAGAATCACCTTTAAGGCGCGCGAGGAACGGAGGAGCCCCCACCCCCCTTTTGTCTCTTTCTTCTCAAAGGTGATGTCGGGGTTCCCCCCTGTCATCTTAGAGCGTGTCGCAATGAGGCGACTGTAGAAAAAGGTCATTATCATCGCTACAGGTGGCGCTAAATAGAGGAGTTTAAGCGACCCCACTTCGACGGCAAAGTAGCCGGGGATCAAGCTCCCTAGAACTGTGCCAAATCCTCCTACACCGAAGAGAATGCCGTACCAAAAGCGCTGCTTTCCTCCAAGATCGGTCGAGTGGATCACCGACCAAAGCTGCTGGAACATGAGGAGGATGTAGACATCTTTCCAAAGGTAGAGAAAGAAAGGAAAGAGGGTTGAGCGCTCAAGCAAGATGGGGCCGAGCCCATTGATCGCGACACTTAAGCCCGTTGTCCACATGAGAGTCGCAAGGCACCCAATTTTGACCACTAAGCGGTGATAGAGATTCACAAGTAAAAAATTGAGTGGAAGGATGCCAAGCCACGCATAGGGAAAGGCCTTAGCGCCATATTGGGCGATAAAACAGGAGTGACAGATCGGCTTAATCACCGAGTACTCTAAGGTGATGCAGAAGCCACAGAGCATGGCAAAAAAGAGAAAAAGGAGACGATTCTTATCTTTCACGCGAAAAGTATACTAGAGGTCCGCTTAAATGTGTTGATTCAATATATTTCTTGCCTCTTGCTCGGCGTTTCTTGGGATGTAAATCCAGTTTTGAAAGGGAAGGGGGACATCAACAGACGACACCTCGCGGGCAGCGCAGACAGTGCCATCGCGACAAAGGACAGGAAAATTAAAGGGGGCCTTGGGAGAGGTGGTCCGTTCAAAGCCAAAGGTCTCATCTGTTAAGGAAAGTTTTTTCTTGAGGTGCTTGGCCTTTTCGAGGGTGAAGGAGGAGGGGGCACTGATTGCAGTGAACCGGCTCGAGCGGTCAAAGAGGGGGAGAGCCAGTTTGTGGTGGGGTGAGTGGGGGTCCCCTATTGCCTGGGTGAGATCGGTTTGCACGGTGCTGTCGGTAAAAATGAGATAGCTTAATATTTCCTTAGGGGCCTCTTTGTATGCGGCTTTCATGAACTCTGTGAGGTGGTAGTTGTAGGCCTTAACGGAGGGGTATTGGTAGACCCGCTTGTGCATAAAATAGCGGGCGAGAAGGAGGGCTTCGCACGACTCAACACCATTGATATCGACACCGAGCTTAAGAGTCTCCTCCTCTCCAAAGAGGTGCATCATCTCGATCAGTTGGTGGTAATCAAAGGAGCCGTAAGGGAGCCCTGTCGATTTGGCGTCCCGAAGGAGATAGTCAATGCGATCAGCTCCAAAAAAATCGGCGGTGATACACTCCGAAAGGATGGTTTCAAGGGGAGTGAAGGATTCGTCGCAGTGGTAAGGGCCCCGGGCGAGCTTGGAAATCAGCTCTGCGGCCCCCTCCCCGAGCTCCTTCCATATGGGCTCTAAAAATTCAGAGCGGATGAGTTTGTCGCTCATCGCCTCGTGAGACTGCCCTTTGAGAAGGACTCTCTCGGCGACGTGTGAGTAGGGAAGATGGCCTAGATCGTGGCAAAGGGCGGCCATGCGGACAATGCGGCGCAAAAAGATGCGCTCATCTTGACTGAGGGTGGGGGCGATGGTGTGATCAAAGATCGACGAAGCAATGCACATCGTGCCTAAGGAGTGCTCAAACCGCTTGTGGGTGGCCCCGGGATAGACGAGGTAAGCAATCCCCAACTGGTGGACGTAGCGGAGCCTTTGCAAAGGGAGTGTATCGAGAAGGCGGCTCTCCAGCGGATCGAGTTCAATGAACCCATGTACGGAGTCAAATATCTTCTTCACGGCGCCTATGATAAGGTGTGGCATATTAATTGGCAAAACGTAAAAATAGACGGCATGAAACCCCTTCCGATCACATGTGTCGTCCTCACAAAAAATAGCGCAACGACCCTTGAAAAAACGTTGGAGAGCCTCGCGCGATTTGATGAGGTCATTGTCTGCGATACGGGATCGACAGATGGGACATTAGACATCGCCAACCGGTATCGCAATGTCAAGGTGATTGAGGGCTCACTCAATGAGGGTTTTGGCAAAGTGCGCATCTTTGCCTCACAAAAAGCGAAGTGGGAGTGGATCCTTTCGATTGATAGTGACGAGGCGCTATCTCAAGGATTGATTGACGAGATAGAGACTCTTGAATTAGATCCAAGTCGCGTCTACTCCATTCCCTTTCGCAATTGGTACAGAGGCCAACCCATCAAGGGATGTGGTTGGTCTCCCGATCGCCACGTCCGCCTCTACCACAAAATATCGACAAACTTTTCAGAAAGTGCCGTTCACGAGGCGATCCAAACTGAGAATCTCACCATCACTCCCCTTTCACATCCCATCGACCACGAATCGTACCGCTCTCTCTCTGATTTTTTGGTCAAAATGGAGAGGTACTCAAACCTCTTTGCTACGCAAAATCGAGGGAAGAAGAGTTCGTTAAAAAAGGCCCTCTGTCACGGTATTTTTGCTTTTTTTAAAAGTTATATCCTCAAACGGGGTCTTTTCGACGGTCGAGCGGGGCTGATCATCAGTCTTTACAACGGCCACACAGCCTACTACAAATACGCCAAACTTGCCGAGATCAATGCTCATCACCCTTCTCTATCATAAAGCGGGCGCAGGGCGCTACGCGACTCCGATCTCTCAGCTTAAAGAGCACTTTGCCTATATCAGCGACCATTACCCCACTTTATGGCCGAAAGATCCCATAAAGGGGCAGTCGGTCTGCTTGACCTTTGACGATGCGACAAAGGACTTTGTCGAGGTCATTTACCCCATTTTAGAGCGGTATCATCTCAAGAGTGTCCTTGCAGTGCCAACGCGAGTGATCGATGGGGGCTCAAAGGATCACTGCTCATGGCGCGAGCTAAAGAGTTTAGCACAAGGGGGATTGGTTCACCTCGCCTCTCATTCTCACTCCCATAGCGATATGACAACCCTTCCTCTAGACGACTTAAGAGACGAATACACCCATTCAAAAGAGCTTATTGAGAGGCATACTGGCGTGACTCCCACAACATTTGTCTTCCCCTACGGACGGTGCAACCGCTCAGTGATCAAAGAGGGCAAGCGAGAGTACGAAACATTGATGCGGATTGGGAGTGGGGTCAATTTTAAGTGGGATCGTTTGATTTATAGGATTAACGCCGATGGGTTGACGCGCCCAGATTTTCCATTCCCTATTGGATGGCGCTACTTCGGGTCAACACTTGTGAATAAATTGAGAGGAAAGTAGCGGCAGTCGGACTCGAACCAACGACCAACGGATTATGATTCCGGTGCTCTACCAGCTGAGCTATGCCGCCACAGGTCGAAAGTTTAGCGGGGAGAGGATTCGAACCTCTGACCTTCGGGTTATGAGCCCGACGAGCTAACCACTGCTCCACCCCGCGTTGAAAGGGCTAGTCTAACAATACCAGCTATTTATGACAAGGGCAAATCAATCAAGTTGAGTGTTTTTTCGCTCCCCCCTCGCAAACTGGCCACAATCTCCTTCCCTTTAAGGGCCATGTCATGGTGATCTTGAGTGAGAGTTTGAAGAGCCTCAGCTCTGATTTGCTGCGCACCGCCCCCAGAGAGGGCTGCGTGAGCGATATCTCTTTGCGCCTCCATGTAAGGGCCAAAAAAGGTGGGCACCCCAAAGGCCATGGGCTCTAAGATATTATGCCCTCCAATCCCCTTGACAAAGCTCCCTCCCACGATGGCGATGTCGGCGATTTGATAAAATTTTTGAAGGGCCCCCATCGCATCGACCAGCAGCACTCGCCCCCCAACCTCTCCTCGGCTCAACCGCCCACACTTAAGTTGCTCTGCGACCCGCTCAAAGCGCTCGGGATGGCGGGGGACAATGACAATCTGTATGTCTTGGATAGACTCTAGGTGTTTGACCAAAAGGGTCTCCTCCCCTTCGTGAGTTGACCCAATCACCACAATGTGTTTTGTGAGTTTACACGCTTTTTTTAGGGCCTCGCGATCAATAGATTTTAGGGGCTTTGTGTCACACTTTAAATTCCCTGTAACAGTGATTTTTTGGGGGCAAAGCTTGCGAAAATCTGCGGCGTACCGCTCTGATTGGACACCCATGGCCGTGAATGGCGCAAAGACCCACTTGGCCACATAAGGGAATCGTTTGTATTTTTTGAGGGAGGTCTTTGAGAGTTTTCCGTTAGCGAGGACGATTTGCGCGCCCGCACCCTTGAGCGCGTAGAGAAGGTTGGGCCAAAAATCGGTCTCCATCAACACAAAAAGAGAGGGCTTTAAAGCCGCAACTAACGCTCTTGCATTTTTTTTGGTGTCGATGGGGAGAATGAAGTGGTGATCGGCAAAAGGGATCACCTCTTTTGCAGCCTCAAGCCCTGTTTTTGTGATGGTGGAGACGACGATCTGCCCATGCCCCTTTAAGAGCTTGGCTAAGGTCGCAATGCCCCTCACCTCCCCCACTGAGACGGCGTGCAACCAAATCAGCGGGGCATCGGCTTTTTTTGTGAAATGCTTGGGATCCCAGCTCCCCTTTTGCGAAAAAATGGCAAAGGGGGTGATCAATGCATTGTAGAGGCCAAGGAGCATCTACTTTTTCACCACAAGATTCAAGATCTTATCTGGGACAAAGATCACTTTGACGATGTCACCGTCAAGAAAGCGCTCAAGGATGGGCATTTTTTTAGCCAGCTCCACGAGCTTCTCTTGACTGAGGCCTTTATCGAGCTCCAGGCGCGCCCGCACCTTTCCATTGACCTGAATCACATAAGTTGTTTGACTCTCAACGAGCAGTTTTGGATCAACTTTGGGCCACGGCGCGTGGGTGAGACCTCCTTCCCCTCCCAAACGCTCATAGAGCTCTTCACCCAAGTGGGGGGCAAAAGGATAGAGGACCTGAACCGCTTTTATGAGAGCCGACTTGGGGTAGTGACTCAATTTGACAAAGCTGTTGAGAAATTCCATCATTTTGGCAATCGCCGTATTGAAGAACATCTTCTCGATATCCTCCTCCACACCGACCACAAGGCGGGCGACAAGCTTATCAGCGGCAATATCCTCTTGATCACTCACCTTGTCGGAGGTGGCCATCTCGTAAAACCGTTTGATGAAGCGGTAACACCCCGTGACGCTGTCGGTTTTCCAGAATTTCTCCTTATCAAAGGGGGCCATGAACATCTCGTAGAGGCGGAGACTGTCGGCCCCAAACTCTTCGATGATCTCGTCGGGAGTGACCCCGTTGAGCTTGGACTTTGACATCTTCTCGAGCAACTTCTCCACTTTTTGATTGTCAAAGAGAAACTCCCCATCCTTTTCAATCACCTGATCGGGGTGGACATACCCCCCTCCTGGGCGCTTAAAGGCGTCGGCTGTCACTAAGCCTTGGTTGCGCAGACAGGCAAAGGGCTCAACAGTTGTCACAAAGCCTGAGTCATAGAGAACTTTATGCCAGAATCGCGCGTAGAGAAGGTGTAAAACGGCGTGCTCGACACCCCCAACGTACGTATCGACTGGCATCCAGTACTTTTCCGCCGCCTCGCTCCACGCCTTTTCGTCGTTGTGGGGGTCACAAAAACGCAAGTAGTACCAGCAGGAGCCGGCCCACTGAGGCATTGTGTTGGTCTCGCGGAGGGCCTTTTGCCCCGTTTTGGGATCGGTGATCTCCACCCACCCCCGCTCTTTGGCAAGGGGGCTCTTTCCATCTTCGGCGGGTTTGTAGTCCTCAATGTCGGGGGGTGTCAGCGGCAACTCGTCGAGCTCTAAACTCCGCTGCGTCCCGTCGGCTAGGTGAACAATCGGAATGGGCTCGCCCCAATAGCGCTGGCGCGAGAAGAGCCAATCGCGCAAACGATAGCTGATCTTCTTCTCACCCACTTGGAACGTCACCGCCTCTTTGGCGGTTGCAACATCCATCCCATCGAGCGTCTGGCTATTGATCAGGACCCCATCGCCCGTCCAACACCGCTTACCAGATAGCACCTCGACGCGGATATCCTCTGGTGAAAGCCCCTCAGGCGCCTGCTCGACCTTGGGATCGATCACCGGTTTAATCGGCAGCTCGAAGGTGCGGGCAAACTCAAAATCTCTCTCGTCGTGAGCGGGCACGGCCATCACAGCTCCTGTCCCATACCCCATCAAGACATAGTCGGATATCCAAATGGGGATCGTCTCCCCATTGATTGGATTGGTCGCTTGAGCGCCAATGGCCACACCCGTCTTTTCTAAAGCGAGCTCTGTCCGCTCGAGATCACTCTTCTTTGCCACTTCTTTTCGGTACTCATCGATCGCCCCCTTCTGCCCATCAGTGCAGAGTTGATCGACCAGCGGGTGCTCAGGGGCTAGGACAAGATAGGTGCACCCGTGCAGAGTGTGGGGGCAGGTTGTGAAGATCGGAATCTCGTGCGCTCCCGATTTAAACGCGATCTGCGCCCCTTCACTCTTCCCGATCCAATTGCGCTGAATCCGCTTCAAACTATCGGGCCAATCGAGCTGATCGAGGTCCTCTAAAAGGCGGTCGGCATAGGCTGTGATTTTGAGCACCCACTGCTTCAATGGGCGCCTCTCAACGGGGTAGCCCCCCTCCTTGGACTTCCCATTTTCAACCTCCTCATTGGCCAAAACCGTTCGAAGCTGCGGGCAGTAATTGACCAAAATGTCGGCCTCGTAGGCGAGCCCCTTCTCAAAGAGTTTTGTGAAGATCCACTGCGTCCACTTGTAGTACTTGGGATCGCTCGTCTTCACCTCTCTGTCCCAATCGTAACTAAAACCGACGAGTTTGAGCTGGCGCTTGTAGTTTTCACAATTTTTTTCGGTAGTCAGAGCTGGGTGAGTCCCCGTTCTCACCGCATATTGCTCGGCGGGAAGGCCAAAACTATCCCACCCCATGGGGTGCAAAACGTTGAATCCCTTCTGCCGCTTGTAGCGGGCGAGAATGTCGGTCGCCGTGTAACCCGTCACGTGGCCCACGTGGAGGCCCGCGCCCGACGGATAGGGAAACATATCTAAGATGTAGTACTTTGGCTTACTCGGATCAACCTCGGCCTTAAAGGGCTTGGTCTCCTCCCAGTGTTTCTGCCATTTTTTTTCAATTGATCGGTGGTCGTATTGTCCCATGTCCCCTCGTATATTTCACAAGGGATCAGTATGCGGGAAAGGGGCGTTTATTTCAAGAAATTAAAAATTTAATTTAACAATAGTGATTCGGTAATTTACTACCACTTGCACCAAAAAGCAATTTATATTATCGTGCCTTTAATACACTTATAGGACGGCTCCAAAAATATGCTAGATGTCAATCCGTTTAGGAAGAATAAAATCAAACTTTCTGACTACGATTTCGAGCGAGATATCAAGAATCGGATCATGCTCAGCGAGATGTCTCCGGGCGAGCTGATCATCTTGGAAGAAATTCTTTACAATCCGGTCCGCTTTCCCATCAGCCGCCTCCTAAAGAGCCTCGACCTCACAATTGAAGAGATCCAACCCACCATCGAAAGATTGGGCCTATCCGGCCTTTTCACCTTAGATGGTGACACCATCTGCGTCAATAAAGAGATGCGCAAGTACTTTGAGGCTGAGATCGTCAAATACGAAGAGGACTTCTCTCCCGACATGGACCATCTCCAAAATCTCTTGAAAAAGGTGCCAATCCACGTCCTGCCCACTTGGTATCACATCCCAAGAACATCAAATAATATCTTTGAATCTCTCGTTGAAAAATATCTTTTAACCCCTCAAATTTTCGAGCGCTACCTTATGGAGCTCAACTTCGGCGATGACACCCTTAACGGGATCGCTCAAGACGTCCTCCAAGCTCCTAACTTCACTTTGACGGCCGATCAAATTAAATCGAAATACAACCTCGATAAAGTGCAATTCGAAGAGGCGATGCTCCACCTCGAGTTCAACTTCGTCTGCTGCCTATCGGCCCGCAAAGAGGGGAACCAATTTGAGCAAATCGTCACCCCCTTCTTTGAGTGGGGCGAGTACCTACATTTTATCCGGACAAAGACGCCAAAATCCCTTAAAAACTCTGCAAACATCCACCGCAGACGCCCTCACGACTTTTCTTTTATTGAAGATATCACAGAGCTTGTGAAACTCTGTAAGGAAGGGCCCATATCCCTAACCGAGAGCGAAAGTGGCTCTCTGATCCTTGAAAAGAGAGCCTTAGATGAGTTGCAAGACCGCCTCCCCTCCTTCACCACCCAGAAGGAGTTCATCAAATACGTCGAAAAACTCATCGCCAAGTCGACCCTTCTCAACCTGACGGCCACCGACAATATGATCCTTTCACCGTTGGAAGAGGCCAATTTCTGGCTGACACTTTCGACAGAAAACCGCGCCCTGCGCAGTTATAAAACTCTCTACGTCCACCTAATCACGATGGGTAAACATTTCAACGAGCGGAACCTGCGCGAATGGGAGAAGAGCCTGTGCAAAATTCTCGACCTTGGCTGGATTACATTTGACGATTTCATGAAAGGTGTGACCATCCCCTTAAGTGACGAGAGCAAGATTGCCTTGAAAAAAGTGGGACGCAAGTGGCGCTACACCCTCCCCTCCTACACAGATGAAGAGACAGAACTAATCAAAACCCACATATTGGACTGGCTCTTTGAGGCGGGACTGATCGCCCTTGGGCAATGTGACGACGCCCTTTGCTTTTCAGTCACAGAGCTCGGCAAAAACATTTTCAATTCATAGACCCTGATTGCTACCAATTCGTTTTCCAAGGAATTTTCGATTTTCTTCCAGGTTGCAGGGGGCATTTTACCCACATACTTCGTAAAGTAGGGGGTAAAATGCCCTCTGTGAGATGGAGGAAAAGAAAAATTCAAGGGGAAATGAAGGGGTAGCAATCAGGGTTATAGGCTTTATCTTTAAGTAAAGATTCGATATGTGGAGTGTATGGCTCCACAAGTATTTTCACTCGTCGACATCCCCCTCCTCCTCTTCCTTGCGGGATTTGAGACACTCCTCTCCGCCGACAATTCCCTCGCTATGGCCATGATTGCCAAAAAGCTCCAGCCCATCGAGCAAAAGCGCGCCCTTTTCATTGGCATTTGGGCCGGGCTGATCTTCCGCTTGCTTGCCGTTATTTTTGCCAGTCACCTCATCCACTACCCATCGATCCAAGTGATCGGGGGGATCTACTTGGTCTTCCTTGCGACCCGCCACTTTTTCCCCTCTAAAGAGACCAAGCCCGCCCGCAGCTTTTGGGGCGCTGTCGCCCTCATTGAACTCACCGACCTCCTCTTTGCCATCGACAGCATCTTGGCCGCCTTGGCCCTTGTGAAGAGCTTTGATGCCAATGTCTCAAGCAAGCTCTGGCTCATCTACTCGGGAGGAGCTATTGGCCTTGTCACCATGCGCTTTGCCGCGGCCTATATCGTCCGCCTCCTCCACCACTTCCCCCGCCTAGAAGTTATGACCCATATCGGCATCGCCATCATCGGCCTAAAGCTCATTTTTGAGCCCATCTTGGCTGCCCCCGTCGACTGGATCTTCTGGCCCATCTTGATCACCACTCTTGCCTTAGGCTTTGTCAAAAAGACTAAAAACCGGTAAAATAACTGGCTATGAGTGACCTAGTTAAAAATCGCCGCGCGTTTCACGACTACGAAATCCTCGAGACATTCGAGGCAGGCATTGCCCTCCAAGGGACGGAGGTCAAGTCCCTACGCGCCCACGGCGGCACCCTCTCAGAGAGCTACGTGATGGTGCGAGGGAGCGAGCTCTACCTCATTGGCTCCTCCATTGCCCCCTACACCTACGGCAACGTCCACAATCACGAGGAGAAGCGGGACCGCAAGCTCCTCATGCACCGCTATGAAATCGAAAAACTCCGCCGCCAGACTCAGGAAAAGGGTCTCTCTATCGTCCCTATCGCCCTTTATCTTAAAAAGGGAAAAGTCAAAGTGAAAATCGCCCTTGGTAAGGGTAAAAAAGCCTACGACAAGCGGGCTGCCATTAAAGAGCGCGAGGACAAGCGGCGCATCGCCCAAGAACTCAAAGGCTCTTAAAGCAACTAAGCGCAGCCATTTTGAGCCCCCTTCTTGACACAGATTGCTTTTTAAAGTATCCTTCCCCTTTACTTACGGAGCTATTTGTATGAAGTTTCGCCTATCAAGGTCCGATCTTGCCGCCCTCATCGGCCGCGTTCAAAATGTCATCTCAGCCAAACCCACACTCCCCGTCCTCGCCAACATCCTCGTTGAAGCAATGGACGACCAGATCCTCATTAGCGCCACAGACTTGACAGTGAGCATGCGCGTCTACTTTGACGCCACCGTCGATGAAGAGGGAGCCATCGCTCTGCCAGCGCGCCGCTTCTTTCAACTGATCCGCGAGATGACCTCACACGACATCGACATCGAGTGTGGCGCTGCCGAGATCGCCCACATTCACGCGGGAACCTCCCACTTTAAACTCAACGGGATGCACAAGAGCGAGTACCCGACACTCCCCGACATGGACGAGGGCGCTAACTTAAACCTTCCCAGCGAGCAGCTCAAGGAGCTCCTCACAAAGACCTCCTTTGCCTGTGCACGAGATGATAGCCGCCACGTGCTCAACGGCCTCCTCATGGTGATTGAAGGGAACTGTCTCACCTTTATTGGCACCGATGGGAAGCGTTTGGCTAAAATTCACGCCGACCTCAAGGAGCCAATCGACCTAGAGCGGCGGATGATCATCCCCCTCAAAGGGATTGAGGAGATGATTAAAATTCTCGACGCCGACGAAAAGGCCCAACTCTCTATCTTGCACGATCGCGTCGCCCTCAATGTGGGAAGCTGCTCAGTCATCACCAAACTGATCTCAGGTGAGTACCCCGACGTCAATCGGGTGATCCCCGAAGAGAGCCAGATGAAGAAGATCTCCGTCTCACGCGATGAACTGATGACCCTCCTTCGCCAGGTCTCTCTCTTCACAACCGATGAGATCAACTCGGTCCGCTTCCTCTTCTCAAGTGGGAGCTTGCAACTCTTTGCAGCCAGTGGCGAGATTGGCGAAGGGAAAGTGAGCATGCCCGTCACTTACTCAGGGGACGAGCTCGAGATTGCCTTCAATCCCCACATCCTTCTCAACCTCCTCAAACACCTCTCCGACGAGACGTTTGAGTTTGGCCTGATCGACTCGTACAATCCTGGGCTCATCAAGGATAGCTCCAATGCCCTCTTTGTCGTGATGCCCATGCGCTTACCTTAAGTTGGAGGATGTTAAAGAGACTCCGCCTTAAAGATTTCCGCAGTTTCTCTCACTACGATGTCTCGTTTGAGCCCAAGGTCAACTGGATCATTGGTCCCAATGCCGTGGGCAAGACCAACCTCTTAGAGGCGATCCACCTCGTCAGTACAGGGCGCTCGTTCCGCACTCCCTACCTCCGTGAGCTCATCCGCCACGGCGCTGAAAGCTTCACCATCGAGGCCACGTTTGAAAAAGAGGGGTTTGAGCACCTCATCACCATCCACTACAACGATAAAAAGCGCCTCTGCCGGATCAATAACACAGAGTATGGCCACTTTAGCCCCCTCCTCGGTCACCTCCCCTCAACCCTTCTTAGCCCCAAAGCCATCGAGCTGATCACAGGCTCTCCCCTCGAAAGGCGGCGCTACCTCAATATCCAAATTGCCCAGGTTGACCCCCTCTACGTCCACCACCTCATGCGCTACACCCGAGCCCTTAAGCAGCGCAACGCCCTCCTAAAGGCCCAGTCGGTCACCTCGATTGAGCCCTTTGAGCACGAAATGGCCCGTTCCGCCGATATTCTCATGAAAAAACGGGACCAGGCGATCGCCCTGATCAATACCGAGGCTAGGGCCGCCCTGGGCTCGCTGAGCACTAAGGGGGAGACAATCGCCCTTAACTACAAGCCCTCCCTCCCCCTCGACGGGGATCTCACCAAGACCTTGGCCACAATGCGCCATAGAGAGCTCAAAGCGCGCATCTCCCTCTACGGCCCCCACAGAGATGACTTTGAGATCCACCTTAACGATAAGGTCGCTAAATCCTTTGGGTCTGAGGGGCAAAAGCGGACGGTGGCCGCCGCGCTCAAGTTTGCCGAATGGGGGGTGATGGAAAAGAAGATGGGGGGAGCCCTTTTCTGCTGTGATGATTTTGGCGTGCAGCTCGATAAACAAAGAACGGAGGCCTTAGCCTCCGCTCTGAGTGCATTCGATCAGGCCTTAGTAACGGCCCCTTATGAAACGGGCTTAGTTGGCCACGAAATCAAACTCGCCTAGTTGATCATGTCCACCGTTACAATAGTGCAAAAATATATTAAGGTAAAACTTGAAGTCTTTCTCGTTCTGTGAAATAACGTTCAAGGCGTCAATCAACCCTTGTACGCGGTTATTAATGATCTCCCGCTCTTCGACGTAGTCAGCACGTCCTATGACCATACCAACAATGCGGTTGACATCGTCTTGCGAAAACTCTTTTCCAGCAAGCATTTGAAAGAGAGCCTGAGTCATGACATTAGCAACAACGCCGCGGTCAATATCCTGCTTACACGCTTGATGAAGATAGATATTACCAGCAGCTTCATTAGAGATTTTGACCATAGCACCGACAGACAAGAAACCGTGCAAAGCGACCTGAAGAGCGCGACCGACGCGAACTTTATCTTTGGGGTCAATCTCCATATTGCCAAAAGCTGCTTTGGCAGCATAAACCGCCATCTCAAATTCTCTATCTGTAAACGTCTTACCAAGGTAAAATCCAGAGACATCACTGGGATTGTCTCTTTTGAACCTAAGAAGCTCGTCAAAGAACTCGTCTGAATTGCGATATTGCCACTGATCAAACCCTTTTTTCTCTTTCCAGGAGGCATCATCCATCGGTGTTCTAAAGAGCATCATATTGTCGTTTGTCTCTTCCAACTCATTGAGCTTTTTAATACGAGCATCTTCCCCTTTTACCTTCGGGTGCTGAAGATCATGGTAGATGAATGTATCCTCTGGATGAACTTGAACATCTGTTAGGAATAAGTTATCTGACGTCCCTGTCGGGCCATGAGTGAACTGAATTTCGGCATTGCCAATCTTGTATGTGCCCCCTCTCCAGTCGTCATTGAAGTCGTAAGCTGTGTAATCAGCCACAGGATCCTTTCCAAAGTGACCGTGTCCAAACAGACTTAAGAATGAGCGACCTGGGTGAGCAAACCACTTCAAAAGTTTAAGCAATTTATTGCCCACTGTGAAGCCTCGGTTATTTCCTACACCTTCCTCAATTTTGGACGCTAGATCTTCCATGCTATAAATTGTATCAGCTTGATCAGTGAATTTTGAGCCTAAGTTTGCCATGGCCTGACACCCCTTTGCCTCATGCCTAAAAGCATGAACTAGAGCATTCACAAAGTTTATAAAAGGTGATTCGGCATATTTATTATTTTGATAGTACGGACTCTTTGTTATTTCATTAAGCTCTTTTCGAACTTGGCGGATATCATCCGGTGTTACTGTCTTTGGGTCAAAGTTCTTGATTTTTTGATACAGCTTAGACGCCCAAACTGGTTTGAGTGGGGGATTTTCTGGTAAATTCCCTTTAATAGCATCTAATCGATTCTTAAGAAGCTCCTGCTGAAACTGATCTTTGACCCCGCGCTTGGTATCGATGATAGACAAAGCGTAGTCATGACACCAGGTCGGCAAAAATGGGATATCATAGAAAAATTGGGCCGCATAGTACTTGACTTTGCCGAAAGTGGACTCATAACGGTCAGCCCCCATTGTGGCCGTAGGGCCTAAATTGACTGTTTGTTGTATATAGCTTATATTACTCATTTTTATTACTTTGTTATTATTATATAGCTTAATTATAACAAAATAATATTAATATGTAAATAATATATTATAAAGAATTTATTTCATTTATAAAGAATTGACCCATCGGAAACTCTTGTTTATCAATGGGTTGCGCACTTCGTCGCTTCGCAAAAAGGTCAATGATCTGATTGGCCAGGACCTTGCCCAGTTGGACCCCTTCTTGGTCAAAACTGTTGATATTGAGCAAAAAGCCGGTCATGGCCACTTTGTGCTCAAAGTACGAGAGGTAAGCCCCTAAGGTATAAGGGTCTAGGCGCTTAGAGAGGAGCATTCTATTGGGGCGGTTCCCCGTAAAGACTTTGTTGGGGTTTTCACTCTCTTTTCCTGTAGCGAGGCCAATAGACTGGGCAAAGAGGTTGGAGAGGAGTTTTTCCTGGCTGAGGGTCCCTTCGACCTCAATATCGATCCCCCTCTGATTCTCGGCAAACCCAATGAACTCGACTGGGACGATGGTCGTCCCCTGGTGGATAAGCTGGTAGAACGAATGCTGTCCGTTGGTTCCCACCTCACCCCAGATAATGGGGCCACTATCCCCGTCAAGGGGCTTCCCCTGACGGTCAATCCGCTTCCCATTGGACTCCATATCGAGCTGCTGCAAATGGGCTGTGAAACGGACCATCGCCTGGGAGTAAGGAATAATAGCGAGAGTTGGGTGATGGAGAAAATTGCGATTCCAGACACTCAAAAGAGCGCCCAGAAGGGGGAGATTGCTCTCGTAATTTTCGCTCAAGGCGAGGCGGTCCATGTTGGAGGCCCCCTTGAGGAAATCGAGGAACTTGTCCATCCCCAGAGCAAAAGTGAGCATCACTGCGCCGACCATCGACGTGGCCGAGTAGCGCCCACCGATAAAGTCCCAGATGTAAAACGACGCTTTATACTGGCTGGGATCGTCCATTGGGCTCCCTTTGCCAGTCACTGCGAGCATGTGGTCCTTGGGATCGAGTCCAAGATCTTTGAGCTTATCGCGGAAAAAGGCCTCGTTGGTGCGTGTCTCAAGAGTGGTTCCCGACTTACTCACAACAACGATCAAGGTTTCGTGCAGATCAACCCGTGAAAGGACGCGCGCCGCATCGTCGGGGTCGACATTGGAAACAAAATGCGCCGTCCGATCGGGGCGCTTAAAGGCCTCTAATGCCAAATAAATTGCCCTTGGCCCTAAGTCTGAGCCCCCAATGCCCACCTGGACGATGTGCTTAAACTTTTGCAACTTATCCAAGTCGACCAAAAACTCCTTGAGCTTCTCAAGCTCAGCGTAGGCCTCTTTAGAGGCCGATTCCATCAGAGGTTGATCGGAGAAAAAGTCGCGCATGGCCGTGTGAAGAACCATCCGCTCTTCGCTCTCAAACCCCTCGATTTTATTGACAATCTCCCCCGTTTGCATTGCCCGGATGTGATCGATCACTTGGGCCTCTTCTGCGAGCTCAAAAAGGGCCGACATCACCTTACTTTCGACACGCTCAGTGCCGTAGAGGAATTTGATACCACACCCCTCGGCGCTCATTTCTTTAGCGCGCTTAGGGTTTAAGGCCCCTTCCTTAGTCAGGTCAAAGGGAGTTTCTGCGAGTTTTTTAAGCTTGGGAATGGATGGTAGATCTTTCATAAGGCCCATTATATCGAAAACGTCCCTTCAGTCCACTATTTTTATAGGTTGCGGGAAATGAAGGCTTTAGCTATGATTTCTATTTCCCGTCGGGGTATAGCGCAGCTTGGCTAGCGCGGCTGCTTTGGGAGCAGTAGGTCGGGGGTTCAAATCCCTCTACCCCGACACCTTTTTCACATGGCCACCGGCCGCCTCAAAGGCCTTCAACTTCCTAAGACCCATCGTCGACATCAAAGACTCGATCACATAGAGCGTTTCCAGCTCATCCCAACTCTCTGCCAGTAAACTCTCATCGAGAAGACGGTAAGGCCCTTCAATGGACTTAAGGGCATCGGTAATCACCTCGGGATCAATCTGGTTGGGAAGAACAAATCCCTGCGCGGTGACCTCAGGCTCTACGTTGGGAACGGGACCTGAGCCAATGAATCCCCCAACTGTCGCTCCTTTCTCCCACCTTAGGCCAAATCTCGGCAACTGGCCCCCTTTGATCCCCAGTTGGACGTGGGGAAACATCTCTTTTGAGAAGAGCGAGGCGATTTGAATGGGGCATCTAAGCGGCGTGGCGTCGATCAGGGCCATTGGGATGATATCGATAGGGAGCAAGGCGGCTAGGTGGTGGAGATACTCTGAGAGGGCCTTGAGGCAAAATCGGACCATATCCCCCTCCCCTTCCAGCTCAAAGGCCTCTTTGAGGGGCTCGCTCCACAAAAATGTCTCCGAGAGATCGCACATCCCTTCGTAAAGGATCACACCCATAATTTTTCCTTCAAACTGGGGATAGACCACCTCGTTAAAGTGGGTCACAGCGAGTCGAAAGCTATTGAAAGGGAGCTCTTCGGTCAGTGGATGGGCCAGTTGAGACCATCCAAAGTCGAGTTTAAAGACAATTTGAGGGTATTCGCCAGCTAGCTCAAGGGCCTCATCCCAGTTAAGATCGCTCTCTAAGTCACAGTTGAGGGTGATGATGGGGGCGTCGTAATCGCCGGTAAAGCTATCTATTGAAGTGGCTATTTTGGGAGTGAAAAGGGCTCCCTCCTTCGAAAAATGGGTGGTGTCTGCGATCATACTTTTTTACTTTTAATGAAGTGGATTGTCCGCCCTTTAGAGCGCCAAAGGGAGTCAAAGAACGAGGGGCCATAGTCAGTGCAATTGGTGATAAAATGGGGCGCCTCATAGACAAATTCAATCCCCTCGGCCTCTCTCATTACGTCGATCATCTGCTCGGCGTAGGTGGGGTGGTCGGTGACAAGCAAGATGGTCCCATTTGGCTTTAAAATGCGACGGCATTCATTGGCAAATGGGAGCTGGACAATGCGGTGTTTGGCATGGCGATCTTTGGGCCACGGATCGGGAAAATTGACGTAAATCTCATCGACAACACTATCTGGAAGATAGTTAGAGGCAAAGGTGAGCCCTTCGCCCGACACGACCATCACATTGTCTAACTGGCGGTTGTGCATCTTAGCCGTGATCTTCCGAGAGCGCTTAAACTGCTTCTCAACAGCAATCCAATTTTTCTCTCGGTCCCCTTCGGCCCGGTCGAGAATCCACTGCCCGTTGCCGCTACAAAACTCAAGGGCCACGGGGTTGTCGTTAGAAAAAATTTGGGAAAGCAGGGGCATCTCAAAGTCCCGGTGGGACTGATAGTGCTCAGGGACAAAGAGAAGGCGGTCCTCTAGATGGGGACGGCGCTCATCGAACGAATAGGGGTAGCGGACATCTTTAGGTTTCATATTGGCTCGATATTATAGCTTAGATTGGGGTAAAAGTCTATTCAAATAGCGAGGCGCTTGCCCTCAGAAAAGATCTGAGTTGAGGGCTGTGCAAGCTGCCACTTGCGCACCTTGTGGGGGTAGTCAAATGACTTTGCCCCCAAATCAAACCACCATTTGGCAGATTGAGCAGGCGGCGTGAGGAGTGTCTTCTCAGAGGCGAGCGAGCGCCCTTTGTACCCCCTTGACGCCCCAAGGGCGAGCCCCACAAGCGATGTGAGCAAGGAGCATGGGACCTCGAGCGACGACTGGACAATCTCCTTAAGGAATCGGGCCGCCGGGTGGAGGGCATTGTGCTGGCAGAGGCGCTCAAAGCGGCTCATCAGCTTTCTGACCCCTTGGATGACAAAGGTCGACTGTGACGGGATCGTGAGACCACAGGCAGACTCTAAGGCCAGTCTCACAAAGGAGGCGCAGTTGTGAGAAAAAAGATTAAAAACGGGCTCCTTAGGCTGGGAAAAGGCCCCTTTGATGAAGGCGAATAGACGCTCCCGCTCCTCGGGAGTGATCGTCAAGCTGGTGACCACCTTGGTCCCCTTGCGGCGGTACTCGTAAATATCGGGCGAGCGCAGTATCCCCCTGTGGTTGCTATAGAGCATCTTCTGAGGCCTTAAATACCCAAATCCGAAGCTGTAGACAGCCCCACTCTTGTCAATGAAGCGGAGAAAGACGTGTTGCTTGGAGAGCCACATCGACTTTGGGTGACCACACGAGACAATCTGAAGAATCTCCTCCCCCTCTCGGCCAAATGATTGAGCCCGCTTGAGGAGCTTTTTGTGATGATCCTGCGAAAGGTGGGCCACAGGGCGCCCGGGATAGGACTTGTAGGGGTGGTGAGGGACGAGTCCCTGCCCACCGCCGAGATAGGTGTAGATGGCCCCCGACTCCTTATCCATGATGAAGGGCTCCCCATAGTAGCGGCACTTGACGCACGAAAAGCGGCGCGTGAGCTCCTCCAAGGGGTAAAGCTCCCCCTCAATTCGGATCGCATCCCCCACCTGATCACCCGCGATTTTCATCTGAGACGCCAAAGGTGATTTTGAAAGGAACTGTGAAAGTTTTGGGCCATTTTCTAAATTCATGGCCCCATTATACACTATTTTATAACTTTATTTAAAGTGCGCAATTTTGTGTAAACTAAAAGATTTATTATAGAAATCACAAAGAAAATCACTCCCATGAGGATGGGGCTCGGTGCGCCCAAAGCGCCACTCACAAGGTTTCCCACAAAGGCCAGGCCGATATTGATAAAGCTCATCACAGCGGAGGCGTTGGCCTTATTGCGCGAGGTTGAGAGGGCGTATGAAGCGAGGTTGGAGTAGGCGATAGAGACCCCAAAAAGGACAAAGAAAAAAGGGACAAAAAGGGCCATCAGATCAAAGACCCCTAAAAAATAGATCGACATCATCGAGACGGCAGCTAAGGCCGATAGCGTCAGCCCGATGGGGACCATTTGGAGTGGGGTGAGGCGACGCGATAAGCGGGCAGATACAAATGAACCACATAGCATCCCCAGAAGGGCAATCAAGTAGCAGAGGCCATAGGAATCGGGATCGAGCCCCAACGTCTTGATCGCAAAGAATGGGGCCATTGAGGCAAAGATGTACGAATAGATGGTCATGGAGCCAATGATCGTACTTGAGAGCATCAAACGGGTATTTTTAAACTTCTTCCCATAGCTAATAATGAGCCTTTTGAGCTTTAAGGCGTGGTGATCCTTCTCGGTCAAGGTCTCGGGGATCGTCTTGGAAAGAGCGTAAATGATTAAGCTGTAGATGGCTAAAAGGACAAATGTCGCCTCCCAACCATAACTCTCAACGAGCATCCCTCCAAATAAGGCGCCAACACCTGGCACGACGGCAAAGGCAGCCACAAGGAAGGAATTAATCCGTGCCCCCTCTTTGGGAGGGTAGTAATCGGCGACAATTGTAAAGGCCATTTTCAGCCCCACAGCGGCCCCTAGCCCCTGCAGCATCCTAGCAAAGAGGAAGAAGGGAAATGACTGAAGTGGCTTTGATAGAACGGCTAAAAGGGCGCCTACAAATGAGATCAAACACCCAATTGCAATTGTTGGCTTGCGCCCAAAGCGGTTTGAGAGAGGACCGTACGGGAGCTGACCAAAAGCGTAGGTCAGAAGAAAGAGGGTCATGGTTAAAGTGGCCCGCTTCGAATCGATCCCAAAATAGGCCGAAAGGCTGGGGAGAGCGGGGGTGAACAGGATGCCGCTGACCGTTCCAAACGAAATTAAAGGGATGAGGGCATAGAGTCTGGGCTTCTTTATTTTCATATTTACAGAGGATACGCCATAGGTATTTCCATAGCAAGGACCATACCACCTCACAATTGAAAATCCCTAGACAACGAATTGCTAACGATTAGCGTCTTAAACTCTTGACGAAAAGAGGGAGAGGGATTATGATGAACCCTCTTCATCCCCTGCCCAGGTGGTGAAATTGGTAGACACGCCAGATTTAGGTTCTGGTGCCGCAAGGTGTGTAGGTTCGAGTCCTATCCTGGGCAACCCCCCCCCGACTCTTTATTTATTAAAAAAATAACTTATACAAATTCAACAATTTTTTACTCTTTAGTTTTATGTAATATTGTGTTATAATTAAATAGTTAAAATATTAGGTCATAATTATGGATAATCATCTTTTTTTCGGATATAAAAAGCTTAATAAAGCTTATCAGACAATTCTGGAAATCCCGACACTCAACGGCAACTACAATGAAAAGAAAATCAGCGCAGCAATAAGTTCTATCAAGGATCATGATGGCTCAATAGAAGAGAAAAAAGCCCTTAAAAAGTTCCTTAAAGATGCCAATTCCTACTACCCTAACAGTCCTCAAAGTGAATTGCCCGACCCAACTCCAATTCTTCCCATCATTTTTGATCTTTTTAAAAAGAAGGCGGAAGATCTCGATATCGAAAACAATGACATTTATAACTTGAACACCTTAAATGAGATACTCACCTTCATTGACTTTTACCGGACTCAAAACATAGTCGAGCAAACAATATCCCCGACACTCAAGAAAGTCCGCGTAAAATCCCGCGAAATCTTCGATAAAATTCTCAATAATGAGTCTATGACTCGAGTGACTCTTTGCAAATGGTACATTACCATCGATACATTGCACACACGCAAGAATGGAAAACATTTCTTCACAAAGAATAAAGAACTTTTCTCTAAGTATCAAAAAGTGCGCGACTCCCTCTTTAAAGAGAAGTTCTCAGAAATGGAACGCTTCATAAGAGCTCTCCCATGGAAAAGCCAACAGGATGGAAGCGATGATAAGGAGGCACTACTCAAAAAGGTGGAAATATATCTTTTCAGGTTTAAAAAGTTCTACTCTAAACAAGAAATTAAAAGATCTAATCACTACAAATCTCTTGAAAAGGCAAAGGCATCGTTGTCAGTATCTAAGTCTGTGAAACCCTATTTTGAATGTCAAAAAGATTTTCAGGTCGGTAAATTAAAGCAGGAGCTAATTGAAAAGACCTCCCCTCTTGCTGATTCACTCAACGTGACTGTAATAAACGAGTCTATTATCAACCTTTACAAAGCCTTTTCATTTTTCAAGCGATTTGATAAGTCAACTCAAAAAGAACTCAAAACGGAGATCGAAAAGGCGCATCAGCTCATTCAAAAAAAGCTCCAAAAGGTCCTTGCTTTCCATGTAAATAAATTGTCAAAAGCAAAATCTTGGAAAGACGCTAAACCCTATTTAATATCTTTCAGAGGGGTAGCTGACGTCATAAGAAAGTGCAATACCTCCACCAGAAAAGCCCTCGCAAATCATATTGTTGACTTGCGCAGCGTAGCCGCAAACCAATTTGCGAAAAAAGCAGCTGAGTATAAGAATACCGCTGATAGACCTGAACTAGATCAGTGGCATATTGACCTCCTTCCTCTTTTTCAATCTAAAGGGAAGAACATTTTTGCAACTTCGGATTTGAGCAAAGTTGCTCGGGAGCGCTACGAAGCGATCTGCCAAGCTCAAGCCGATGCTGAAAAAGCCCTTACACTCATAAAAGAGCTCTCTTTAGAGAGTAGTTTAGAGTCTATCCAAGAATTCTCCAGCCTCCTTAATACACTGACTCAATCTGTCGACATACCTATAGATTTAATGAATGAAATTAACAACCAAAAATGTCGACTTGTTAATAGTTTTATCGACAGCATTTTCCCTTGCAACCCATCGAAACCAGATCCTTTCATAAATGGTTTAAGAGGTTTAGTGATTCTCAATGGCCAAAAGGATACAAATAATGAAGTTTGCGAACATTTATTTAAATACTTAGAGGATTGGACTCAAACATCCAATCCTAAGGTTGTAATGACCTATGCTGAATATCTAGTTAATCACGACTTTACCAATAAAGACCTAGGATATGCGATTCTCAATGATTACCTTAAGAAAGCTGAAGGCAATCATGAGGCAGAAAATTTTAATCTGAAACTAATAGATAAAGATATTCTTAATTCAATCTATGAGTTAGCCATTGATTTGCATGTTACAAAACATAAGGATTTTAAAGATCTTAATAATGAATACAACAAATACAAGGCCAATTTTGAAATTCTACAGCAAATCTCATCCCAACGAAAAAAGCCAAAAAACTCTAACAACTCAAAATCGCTCAATCAACCAAATCCAAAGTCTACCGAATCCTTAAGTAAAATCAAACATGTCAATATAGAAGAACCTATTCATGTTGTGTATAAGGCCAATCAATTAACTCAACAAATTCTTAAGCAAGACGAGATTACCCCCGAAAATCTTATAGCGGCTCTAAACACCATAGCCAATAAAATTGTCGATTTCAAGGGTCAAGAAAAGCTTATTCGCAAAGTTCTTCAGAAGGCCGAAAATGACTTTTCAAAGTATTTGGATAATAATGAGATAAAGCCTAAAAATGCTTTAGAATTGTATGATGTTCTCATTAGAATACATGGCTCACTGCAAACAAATCCCTCAAGAGACACTCTGTTCTTGAGGGACTTTAACCTTGAGCTTGCCAAGAAGGTCTTTACTTACTTCTTCCCAGCTGACAAGGATGATAAGACAGCACTAATAGAAAGTTCTTTTGTCGATTTTCTGAGGATTATACATGCATTTAGCAAAATTTCCCATGAAATTTACGAAGGAAATTTAAGAAGAGTTGGAGCAACAATTCTTGTTAAAACTCACCAAGCTCTAAAAAAATTTCAATATGACCCTGTCTATTCCCAACTCTTGAAAATCTACTTGGAAAGTTTCCCTGCAGAAATTCTCGATCAGCTTTTTGATAAACAAATTGTCCATCTGGCAACAATGCTTTCAAAAGAACACACAACTGATGATAGTTTTCATCCTCTGTTAGATAGTTATTATGAAATAATTTATAACACAAATAAAGAAAGCGAGCCTGATATAAGCGAAATCAAGTCTCTGATATCAGAGATATACACAACTTATAATAAAATTTACAACACCAACTACCCCACTGATTACTTTATAGACTCTTTTGGTGATACCTTAAGACAAAGAGTAAGAGGGTTGCAACAGTTAGGCAACCCAGCGAACCTTTACATTTTGTCTCAAAATAGTGCCAACAACGCAAGTGGGATCAATGTCAGAACCGGTACGATTAAGCAAAAGCTTAATTCATGCACATTTAATGTTTGTCAATTTATTGCTTCAACCTTGAGTGAGAACAACCCATCAATTGATAAAATCATTATAAACGGTGAAAGTAAATACAATATGGCTGGTTATGCAGAAGGAAATAAAAAAACAGACTTTGAAGAAGCGGCTCACAGCTTTAAGCAACTAAAAAAATGGAAGGACTTTTCAGATTATTTTAGCAACAATACTAATAAGCGATTCCAAAAAATACTCTCATTACTCGACTTCTGCGAACGTACTCAGTCCCCTTTTGGACTTGGATTTACGTATAATGGATTCTCTTATGGGTTAGCCTATAAAGATGGGAATTATTATATATTCGATTCGCACGGCGACAAGGACATGGGCGGTAATACAAAAGGCAAAGCCTTTATTATTTCGACAACAAGCAAAGAAATTGCAGCTAATGTTCTAATAAAGCTTATGCCTTATCCTGAGCAAGGAGTCTCTTATATTAAGCTTAAAGATATTATCAACAAAGCCGAAGATATTGAAATAGCTAAAGCAACTGCTCTTTCATATGTTTACCCAGATCATGAAGAAATCTCCGATACTGACAAATTTAAAAATATAAAGGACAAAACATCTTTAATCGATTTCTTTTACGACGAATCAGTAAAATTAAATAAATTTAATTTTTGCGATAATTATCTTTTGACAGCATTTACTCTAGACATACGCACCGATAACAACAATAACTAGGCGACTAGCTTAAAAATTATTCGCCCATTATAAGGGGATCAAAACCAAACAAGGTGGTTTATGGTCCCCTCCCCACTCAATCCCAAACGTCTTAAACAATTAGATGCCCACTTTAGGGCTGCCAATTATCTCTCAGCCGGACAGATCTATCTGAGGTCCAATGTACTCCTGACTGAGCCTCTCAAGGCTGACGATATTAAGGCGCGCCTCCTAGGCCATTGGGGCTCTTCGCCTGGGCTCAATCTCATTTACACCCATCTCAACCGTTTGATTCAGGACACTGAGACCAAGGTGCTCTATATTACAGGCCCTGGGCATGGGGGGCCAGCCCTGCGCGCCAATGTCTTTTTGGAAGGGGTCATGGGGGAGATCTATCCCGATTTGACGCGCGATGTCAGGGGTATGGAGGTGTTGATGCGGGAGTTCTCATGGCCGGGAGGTGTCCCAAGTCATGTCAGTCCACCGACGCCGGGCTCTATCCATGAAGGGGGTGAGTTGGGGTACTCGCTACTTCATGCCTTTGGGGCCGCTTATGACAATCCCGATCTCTTGGTCGCTTGCGTTGTGGGGGATGGAGAGGCTGAGACGGGCCCTCTCGCGGCCAGTTGGCAGAGCTCTAAATTTCTCAATCCCGTCACTGATGGGGCGGTCCTCCCCATTCTCCACCTCAATGGCTATAAGATCTCTGGGCCGACTCTTTTTGGACGGATGAGTGATGAGGAGATTAAGCGCTACTTCGAGGGGCTCCACTATCACCCCTACTTTGTCGAGGGGAATGATCCGATGAGTGTCCACAAGCAGATGTGGCGCACGCTCGATCAGTGTTATGAGGAGATTCAAAAGCTCAAAGGGAAAAAGCCCCACATTGCAAAGTGGCCAATGATTGTGCTCCGGACACCCAAGGGGTGGACGGGGCCTAAGGTGGTTGATGGGAAGGCGATCGAGGGGACGTTCCGCTCTCACCAGGTCCCTTTGGGCGATGTGACGACAAATCCAGACCATCTGAAGGTGGTTGAAGAGTGGTTTCGCTCCTACAAGATCGATGAGCTCTTCGATGAGATGGGGCATCCATGTGAGGATGTGCTTAGCGTGATTCCGAAAAAAGAGCTGAGAATGGGGGCGCTCCCTGTCGCCAATGGGGGGCTCATTCTCAAGGAGCTCTCTCTTCCTGCGATTGATGAGTATGCGATCAGTATTGAGACGCCGGGGGCGACGATTGGGGAGGCGACGCGGCAGATGGGGAAGTGGGTGAGCCAGATCATGGTCTCTAATCCGAACAATTTCCTCCTTTTTTGCCCTGATGAGACGAATTCGAATCGCTTTGGGAATGCCTTCGACATCACGACGCGCCGCTACCTTGGCAAGACATTAGAGAGTGATGAGAGTTTGGGGGCCGATGGGCGCGTTTTTGAGGTGCTCAGCGAGCATCTGTGTCAGGGGTGGCTTGAGGGGTATTTATTGACGGGGCGACACGGCCTTTTCCCCTGCTATGAGGCCTTCGCTTTGATCATCGATTCAATGCTCAATCAACACGCCAAGTGGCTTAAGGCGTGCAAGGAGCTCCCTTGGCGCAAGCCGATCAGCTCGCTCAACTATGTGCTCACCTCCCACGCCTGGCGCCAGGACCACAACGGCTACAGCCACCAAGGGCCCGGTTTTATCGAGTCGGTGTTGCAGAAAAAAGGGAGCGTGGCCCGCATCTACTTGCCCGTCGATGCCAACACCCTTCTCGCTGTCGCCGAGCACTGCTTTCAGACGAAAGATATGATCAACCTCATCGTCGCTGGGAAGCAACCCATGCCTCAGTGGCTCTCTCTTAAAGAGGCGCGCGCTCACTGCGCCCAAGGGATAGGGATTTGGGACTTTGCCAGCACTAAGGGTGAGCCCGATCTGATCATGGCGTGTGCGGGCGACACCCCCACTTTGGAGACGTTGGCCGCGACGTGGCTCATTCGGAAGGAATTTCCCGATCTCAATGTGCGCGTGATCAATGTGATCGATCTTTTCACATTAGAGACGCACGATATTCACTCCCACGGTTTGGACAAGGAGGACTATGAGGCCCTCTTTGGGAGTGACATCCCTGTGATTTTTGCCTTCCACGGCCACCCCCGTGTGATTCACGAGCTCACTTACAAGCGGGCCAACAACCACCACTTCCACGTTCACGGCTACATTGAAGAGGGAACGACGACAACGCCGTTTGATATGGTGGTGTGCAACCGGATGAGTCGCTACCATTTGGCGATCAACGCTCTCCACAGGTGCCCAAAGGTGAAATCGTTTGCCGGCGATACGATTGCGAAATTTCAGGAGACGCTCGTGCGTCATAAAGCCTACATTCAAAAGCATGGTGTTGACTTGCCCGAGGTGACCACCTGGCACTGGAGTGCGCCATGAGACTCTGCGCACTCAATTGCGGAAGCACGAGCGTCAAGATGACCTTGTTTGATGAGACGCTGACGCCGATTGAGGCGGCGGTGCACCCTTTCAATGAGCCCTTTGAGATCCCCGAGGCCGATCTCTATGGCCACCGCATTGTTCACGGGGGGCCAACGTTCTATCGCCCTCAACTTATCGATGAAATGGTGTTGCTTGAGTTGGAAGGGTGCCGTTTGCTCGCCCCACTCCATATCCCCAAAGAGCTCGATCTGATCCACCGTCTCTTTCAAAAAAAATGCCCTCAAGTGGTCACCTTCGACACCGCTTTTTTTCACGATCTGCCCAAAGAGTCAAAGCGCTATGCTCTCCCCTCTAAATACTACGATTTAGGAATTAGGCGGTATGGGTTTCACGGTCTCTCATGCGAGTACTGCTTGAGCACTTTTAAGGGCAATCCCCCTGAAAAATTGATCATCGCTCACCTTGGGGGTGGGTGCTCACTCACAGCCATTCACAAGGGGCGCCCAATCGATACGACGATGGGGCTCACGCCGGCAGGGGGTGTGATCATGGGGACGCGCCTTGGCGATATCGATCCTGGGGTCTTGATCCATCTCATGCGCCACGAGCACCTCTCTCTCGATCAGCTCGAGCGCCTTGTTAACTGTGAGGCGGGTCTCAAGGCTCTCTCTGGTCAAACAGGCGACATGGCCACCCTTCTCAAAGAAACCACGTCAAAATCTAGAGAGGCCATCGCTCAATTTGTCCGTGCAATTGTCAAAGCGATCGGCAGTTTTGCCGCCTTGATGGGTGGGGTCGATCTCGTTGTTTTCACAGGGGGCATTGGGGAACATTGCCCTGAGATTACAAATGATGTTGCCGCGCGCTGCGCCTTTTTAAACGCCCAATTTAAGGTGATTGAGACCGATGAGGATTTGATGATTGCCAAACACACACTTGAGGTGGCCAGATGAGTGTCAAAGAAACGTTAACCCGCCTAGCCCTCGATCAGAGGGGCTCATCGTCGGGTGTGGCCGATGAGCTGTGGCGCCTTGTGAATGAGCCCCTTTGGAAAGTGACGCGCAATCCGTGGATGATTTTGAAAGCGACCCCTGAGGCGCGATTGAGTGAGCTTGAAAAAAATGAGGTCTTTAAGGAGCTTTTGGCCCACTTTGAGATTTGCCCCTCCCACCTTTGGTTTAAGGATAATTACCCCAATTCTAAACGGGTGATTGCCTATTTCAGTATGGAGTTTGGCTTGAGTGAAGCTCTCCCAATCTACTCGGGAGGATTGGGAATTTTAGCGGGCGATCACCTCAAAACAGCCTCTGATTTGGGAGTGCCGTTAATTGGTGTGGGCCTCCTCTATCAGGTGGGGTACTTCCGCCAGATCATCGATAACCAAGGGACGCAGCAGGAGGTTTTTCCCTATAATGACCCCTCTGAGCTCCCCATTGATCCAGTTGACACCCGCATCGAGATCCCCCTCCCCGGCCGCTTACTGACTCTCCGCGTGTGGAAGGTGCGCGTAGGGGATGTGACTCTTTATCTACTCGACACCAACGACCAACTCAACTCACCCACTGATCGGGGGATCACAGGAGAGCTTTACGGGGGTGGGAGTGAGATGCGCCTTCTGCAAGAGATCGTCCTCGGTATTGGGGGGTGGCACCTTTTGGAAAAACTCAAACTCATTCCCGACTTTTGCCATCTCAACGAGGGGCACGCCGCTTTTGTGGGGATTGAGCGGGCCAAGTACGTGATGAAAATCACCTCTAGCACCTTTGAGGAGGCGATCGCCGCTCTGCGCCCATCGACACTTTTCACCACCCACACTCCCGTTGAAGCGGGTTTTGACCGTTTTGACACAGAGCTCATTAACCAATATTTTGGGGAGCTCGCCCCCAACATTCTCAAGTTGGGGCGCGTCAAAGAGTCCGATCCCCTCAATATGGCGATCCTCGCTGTGCGCCTATCGGAGCATGTGAATGCGGTGAGCGCCCTTCACGAGGAGGTGAGCCGCGATCTCTTTAAATCCCTTCCGGAGAGTGTCGACTTAGGGCATGTGACCAATGGGATTCACCTCCCCTCTTGGGAGTCACCTGAGGCCGATAAGTTTTGGACGGCAGCTTGTGGAAGTGAGAGATGGAGTGGCACCTTAGAGTCGATCGCCGAGGGGATCGCTGGGGTTTCCGATCAAGAGCTGTGGGAGCTCAGGTGTCAGGGGCGAAAAGACTTGCTCGAGTATGCCCATTTAAGACTCAACCAAATGCTCATTTCTACCAATGCCGAGTCGACCTGTCCCCTCTTTTCCCCCGACGTGTTGACGATTGGGTTTGCCCGCCGCTTTGCCACGTACAAGAGGGCCGATCTCCTCTTGCACGACAAAGAGCGCCTGCTTAAGCTGCTGAAAAACCCCGACCGCCCCGTCCAACTGATCATCGCAGGGAAAGCTCACCCCGAAGATGAGCCGGGCAAGGCGCTGATCGAAGAGTGGCTGCGCTTTATCCGCGATGAGGCCCGCGCCCACGTGATGTTTCTCGCCGACTACGACATTTTGCTGGCCGAGCGATTGGTCCAGGGGGTCGATCTGTGGATTAACACCCCGAGGCGCCCCTATGAGGCCTCTGGCACGAGTGGGATGAAGGTCCTCGTCAATGGGGGGCTTAACCTCTCTGAACTCGACGGGTGGTGGGCCGAGGCCTACGCCCCCAACGTGGGGTGGGCGATTGGAGATCGAAAGCTCCACGACGATGAGGCGGCTTGGGACAAAGAGGAGGCTGAGCGGGTTTTTGATCTGCTCGAGCAGGAGATTGTGCCCACGTTTTACAAAAGAGATTGTGAGGGGTTGCCGACGGAATGGATCGATAAGATGAGAGCGAGCATGACCCACCTCGTCCCCCAGTTTTCGACGAACCGGATGGTGCGCGAGTATGTGACGAAATATTACATGAGGGACAGTTAACCGATGGATGGTTTGACAAGTCAAGAGGCCAAAGAGCGCCTTGCTAAGTATGGCGAGAATAAGATTGAAGAGAAAAAAAAGAGCTTAGCGGCGCGCCTTTTCGCCTTTTTCTGGGGCCCTATCCCTTGGATGATTGAGATCGCCTTAATCCTATCGGGTCTTTTGATGCGGTGGCCCGACTTCATCATGATTGGGGCCCTTCTTATCATCAACGCCGCCCTCGGTTTCTTTCAGGAGTTTAAAGCCGATAACGCCATGGAGGCCCTCAAGTCTCAGCTCGCCCTCAAAGCGCGCGTTTTGCGCGATGGGAAGTGGCAAGATATCGATGCCTCGCAGCTGGTGCCAGGCGATCGGATTTTAGTGAAGCTGGGCAATGTCATCCCCGCCGACATCAAACTCGTCTCGGGCGAGTACCTCTCGGTCGATCAGTCGGCTCTGACAGGTGAGTCCCTCCCTGTCGATAAAAAGGTGGGCGATACAGCCTTTAGCGGCACCATCGTCAAGTTGGGTGAAATGGTGGGCGATGTGACAGAGACGGGGATGGACACGTTCTTTGGCAAAACGGCCAAACTCGTCCAAAGCGCCAAGACGCACTCTCACTTCCAAAAGGCCGTGATGGACATTGGGCGCTTTTTGATTTTCTGCACCCTCGGCATCACCGCTGTGATTTTGATTGTGAGCCTCTTTCGGATTGAGATGCACCCCGACGTTCACGTCACCTTTGGACAACTCTTGATCTTCTTACTGGTCCTCGTTGTCGCGGGGATCCCCGTGGCCCTGCCCGCCGTCCTTTCGATGACGATGGCCATTGGCGCCTACCGGATGAGTCAACTCAAGGCAATTGTGAGCCAACTGATGGCCATCGAAGAGCTTGCGGGTATGGACGTTCTTTGCTCCGATAAGACGGGGACGCTGACGAAAAACCAGCTCACTGTCGGTGAAGTGATCCCCTTTGAGGCCAAGGAGGCCAAAGAGGTGATCAACAGTGCGATTTTAGCCTCAAAACTCGAAGGGAGAGACCCCATCGACGAGGCAATCTGTGACGCGGGTGAGCCTATCCCACCGGCAATTAAACAGACGAAATTTACCCCTTTTGATCCCGTCAATAAACGGACAGAAGCCGTGATTGATGAGGGCGGTAAGACCTTTCAGGTGAGCAAAGGGGCCCCTCAGGTCGTGCTCGATCTCTGCAAGCCCGATCAAGCCCTTTCAGAGACGGTCAACGCCTCGGTCGACACCCTAGCCAAGCGGGGCTTTCGCACCTTGGGCGTGGCGAAAAAAGAGGGCGGTAGCTGGCACTTTTTAGGACTCATTCCCCTCTTTGACCCGCCCCGCGATGACACCAAACAGACCGTCGATGAGACCAAGGACAAAGGGGTCGCCATCAAGATGGTCACCGGCGATCACTCGGCGATTGCCCGCGAGATGGGACGCAACCTCGATTTGGGCGATCACATCGTGGCCGCCTCTGAGATCACCGATGAGAATTTGGAAACTGCCGATGGATTTGCTGAGGTCTACCCTGAGCACAAGTTTGATATCGTCAAAAAGTTCCAAGCCAAGGGGCACATTGTGGGGATGACGGGTGACGGGGTCAACGACGCCCCCGCCCTTAAGCAGGCCGACATTGGGATCGCTGTCGCCAACGCCACCGATGCCGCCCGCGCTGCTGCCGACTTGATCCTCACAGCCCCCGGCCTCAACGTGATCACCAAAGCGATCGAGGAAGCGCGCCGGATTTTTGGGCGAATGATGAGCTATGCGATGTACCGCATCAGCGAAACCTGCCGCCTCCTCCTCTTCCTCCTCCTCGCCATGATCACCTTCTCCTCCCACCCCCTCTCGGCAGTCATGATCATCCTCATCGCCCTGCTCAATGACATCCCGATTATGATGATCGCCTACGACAAAATGGAGGTCGCAGATTCACCCGTGAGCTGGAATATGCGAGAGGTCTTTACCGTCGCAGTGGGGCTGGCTATCGTTGGGGTCATCTCAACATTTGGCCTCTACTGGATTGGCCTTAAAGTGTGGAAACTCCCCATTGAGGCTCTGCGCACCCTCTCCTTTTTAGCGATACTTTGCGGAGGGAATTTGACCATCTATCTCACCCGCAACCGCCGCTTTTTCTGGAGCCGCCCCCTCCCTGAATGGAAGTTTTTCCTCGCCACCTTATTTTCACAAGTGGCCGGCACACTCGCCTCCGTCTATGGACTCGGGACCGACGACTTTGTCGGCATTGGGTGGAAGTATGTCGGCCTCTCTTGGATCTACATCGCGATTTGGTTTGCCCTTTGCGCTTTGACAAAAGTGTTAATATACCGTTGCCACAAAGACTTTACTTAAGTATCATTTTCCCTAAAAAAGGGTAGAAATTTGTCTGTCAAGAAATCAGACCCTTCGCATTAATGATATCCGAATCACTTTCTTGCATTGCTAAGCAATAAAACATCCTTCTTTGATATTTGACATGCTCCACTGAGCACATAATTTGAACTGTACTCTTTGGCTAATAGAACAGATTTCTCACTCGGCACAGCTCCTGCCTCAATTAGTAATTTTATCACTTCAGTCACAGGGATTCTGTTAAAAAAGCAGAAGTTAATGGCAATCTCAAGGGTAAATTCTGTTGGTTTTGCACCAACTTTTAGTAATGAATTAATACTTTCAATACGGATATCACTTAAACAACATTTATCGAGTATTCCATCCGAAAGATTGGCTCCTCTTTCAACTAGCGCTTCTATTGTTTCTGGTGCCGCCCAAAACACAATATCCTCTAGTATTTCCTCATAAATTTCAGGAGAGGCATCAAGAATAATCCCAAATATTTCCTTGCTACTTTGTGCCATTTTATTAGTAGCCGCTTGTTTTAAATGGGAGATTGTAGGGATTGTTCCTTGATCTAGAATAACTTCAATGATCTTTAGTTCGCCTTGTATGATAGCCAAATCAAGAGTGCTTTCATTTGGTTTAACCCCATCTTCAATAAACATTTCAAAAATTTCATCATTCAATTTTCCAGCTGAAAGAATTTCATGCATCATATCCAATGTTAGAATCTCGCACGCTTTGAGAAGCTGTAGTATCTTTTTGGTTTCAATAGAGCGATTCTGGATGGCTAATTCAAGTGTGCTTTGATTCGGTTTAACACCAGATTTAATAAACATTTCAAAAACTTCATCATTCAATTTTCCAGCTGAAAGAATTTCATGCATCATATCCAATGTTAGACTCTTGCACGCTTTGAGCAGCAGTATCATCTCTTTAGTATCGATAGAACCTTTCTTGATAGCTAATTCAATTGTATTTATTGTCGGAACCACACCATGATTTAGAAGAGATAAGGTTAGTTTTCTTCTGAATCGTCTATTTGTAAATTCTACAACAAAATCAAGGGCTTCATTTTTATCTAATATTCCAGAATCTATTAGAAATGTTAATGTTTCACCGTGAACGTTTTTATTTAAAGAAGCGATTGAAATTGTTTTCGGGAGCTTTAATCCCCTATCTTGCAAAGCTTGGATATATTCAGGAGTTCCCCCAGCATTTATTAATTCAAGGATAAAGTTATCAGGTAGCTCGGGGATTGCCTCCAATAGCAATGGGAAAGTGTCTTCAAATCCTAATTTACTTATTGCTTTTAGTAAATGTGAGGGTTTTGGGATCAGCCCATTTTTCAAAATTATTTCCACGAGATCGTAACTGTAGAATGTTTCAATGGCGTGGTCTAAACTCGTATCATCTGGTTTTACTCCAGCTTCTATCAGTTGTATAATTGAGTCCTTTTTACTATCTGCACCGTATTCTTTGCAAGAAGTTAGCGCATGATTCAGAACATCTGTGCTAGGAATAAAACCAGTGCTTAATAGAGTCTCAAGGACATCTTGATCGAAACCTTTTTTCAATGGCTCATAAAACATTTCATTCGATAGATGATGACCACTGTTTACCAGATAATTAATACAGTCAATTTTCCAAGTTTCATCACAAGACCAACGCATCAGAATCCTATGTAAACAGTCAGAGGGGATATCCACAGATTTTTCAAGCAGCATAATCCAGAGACTCCTTACTGCTCCTTTATCTAATACATAATTTAGGAGATCCTTTGACACTTCAGGAATAGCTAATATTAGAGCTTCTATCTCTTCTTTAAATACAACCTGCTTATCAAAGACTCGTTTCATCAGTGTTTCAGTAGGATTCAAACCAGCATTCAGCACGACCTTAAGCATATCTAGCTTTCGTTGGCTCGGTGAAGAATTCATTCCTGAGTTCTCAATAGTGACAAATAATATTTTCTCTAGATCTCCATATTCAGGCTTAACGCCCGCTTCAATAATAGTACTCAGCAATTGTCCACCCCGATTATATTTGATACACTTCTCTAAGTGATCACGCATTAGGACAACTTTAGAATCTAAGAATAAATCAATAATTTCTTTAGAAGGCCAGCGCTCAAGAGCCATACTAAAACTTTTGGCTGTTAAAGGAGCACCCGCATCTATTAATAACATAATAAACTCATGTGAACGAAAATTTTGCATTGCATATGTGAGAGAATCGGAGGTAGGACAAACACCTGCATCTATCAAAATTTCTGCTGTCGATATATCATCGAATCTTACCGTCTTTTCTAGATGATAGATTCTTGGACTAGCACCCTTAGAAATTAACAACCTTACTTCATCAGGAGAAAAACCCTCTTTGTAATTTAGCTGTTCATCTAAGTCATTTTGCAATTTATTGTATTTCTCTGAAAGAACACAAAAATCAAAGTATATTTGGTTTTTCTGTTTTCCTTTAAAAGTATCAAAAAAGCCGTCGATTGTATCTTCAGGTAGTGATTCTATTATTTCAGACAACCCTTCTCTAAATTCGATCTCAAATGTTTCTACCTCCTTCAGACTGCTAAATTTTTCGTTATCGACGATCGCTATCAATTCCAAAATCCTTGCAATTTTATCCGCGTGTAAATCGTCGTCCATGAATTCCTTGAGTTCAAATGCAAAATCACAAATAGGATTCAGTTTTCGTGATATTGCTGCACCCAATGACTCTGCATTCCAACGCCAACATACTGCAGCAGCTGCGCTCAGATCTTTGTCCGAGAGATGTGAAAAAATAATTTGATATATTTCAGTAGGCAGTTCTTCGTAAATAGGTTGCTCCTCTAACTCGTTGCCTAATAAAGGGTTAAATGAATTCCCCTTGCTAATATTATAATTATTTTCCATAACTATCCTTATTCTTTATTAAATTTTACTATACTTTGATTTAAAAGTATTGATTAAAATATTTATTATTAGTATAGGTATTTTTAACCTAAATCTTAATTTTTTCTTGCAATTGACTTCCTTATTTCTTAGAATTGTCGCTTTCATTCCTAAGACCCTGATTGCTACCAAACCTCACTTAGGACTCGTTTGGAGAGACCAGATACAACTGTAGCGATGATGGCAAGGGTCTTCCCTTGCCAAAGAGCTACGGGCCGTAGATGGTCTCTCCAAACGAGTCCTAAGTGAGCAAAATATTACATACTTGTGACATACTGTAGGCAAGCACGCTACAAAAGACCCTGATTATAAACCCTTTTTCGGTTCTTACCTTCATTGTACGAGGAAGATAACTCGTAATTTGACTGAATACTGTCTCAATGATCTGACGCTTACTACTTATTTTTCGTTCCTTTTCTTTGCTTCGGATTCGATTTTTTGCTTTGCACCCTCGTTTTGCTAACAAGATAATTTGCTCATCTAAAAGTACATCTTCTAAATCAAAGCAATTATACGCTCCATCTGCATATAGATAGGAGCAGGATGGAATATCTAATGCCATTTTCCAAAGGACTTTAACATCACTTTCTGCTCCAGGAGCTAGGCAAACTTCAACAGGCTTTCCCTGACATGTCACAACCAAATGTACCTTAATTCCACAAAAATATTTCTTCTTTGATGCCGCAAACCCGAAGTATTTTTTCCCTGTGAAAATCTTACGTCGATCGATGCGATTTTTTTGACAACTAGGGACGGGAAAACTATCTACTGCAAAGTTAAATTCTCCAGAAGTTTTTTTGAAAATCAGGGCTAAAAATTGAAAGATTGCTTGCCAATATAGCTCTGGAATTTGATGAATGCGTCTATTGAGTCGACTAGGGCTTAAAAGTCGGGGGAATAATTTTAACTTTTTGCATAAGTAATTAGTAAGTTTATGATTGCCAGAGAAGTATCTGGCAGAAATAATTGTAAAGGTAATTATTTCCGAATTAGTCATAATTGATTGGGGGTGGTCATCGTTACCAAGAATATTTAAAACTTCATCGGCAATAACAAAAACGGTGATTGCAAAGATTTCCATAACCTTTCCTGGGTGTGTTGCATAAGTCTCTAGGGAAAGGAAGACCTTGATAAAAAAAAAGGCATAAGTATAGCCTCTTTAGATTCGAACAAAAAAGGAGCTTACTTATGCCTCGCCACTCACGTGACTGGA
>Ga0180433_10001317_pt1 | contig 41598 bp, 60 predicted proteins | sample SS_ome_8_FD_132980 | JGI IMG/M metagenome (GOLD analysis project Ga0180433, IMG submission 132980) | Hypersaline lake sediment archaeal communities from the Salton Sea, California, USA - SS_1_D_1 metaG | ecosystem: Environmental > Aquatic > Non-marine Saline and Alkaline > Hypersaline >...
GGATGAATCCCAAGTTGATGTGGGAAATAAATGCTGAATTGTTTATGGAGGATTAAAGGAGAAATAATGGAAGTAACTGTTGTATTATCAGACCCTAACCATGATGGTTTTACAATCATTCTAGTCAATGGTGAATTCATTGGTGCTTTGTTTGGCAAAGCTAAAGTGGAAATATATGAAGGTGATAGTAGGAGGCAACGATGGTTAGTTAGAGTAGAAGGTAATGCTATCATAGCAGACTACATTAAAAAGGAGTAGAAGGAGAATGAGGGCAATGACCACACAACAATTATTAGCATGGAACCCACCCTTTCAACCATACATTATCAGTGGAGGTATATTATTGCCTCAAACCAAGATGATTCTATTTGGTAAGTTTGAAACATGGAAATCAATGGTAGCCATACATACCGCATACTGCTTGGCAGAAGGTAAACCATGGTTTGGCTTCCAAACTAATAAAGCATCATCCTATACAGTTCAGTTAGAAATACCCAAACAAGAGCATAGGAAGAGAATAGCTAAGTATGTAAAAGGTAATAACATAGACCCAGCCAGTGATGGCATGGTTCACTTCCTAACTGAGACATACTACAAGTTGGACAAGCCATACTACCAAGCTGATTTGGAAAAAGAAGTTGCAGAAGCTAGACCAGCAGTTCTTATAGTTGACCCAATCTATGCTATCATGTCAGGCAGGTTAACTGATGAGTTTGATACCAGAAAGCTACTTGACAGGATGAACGCCATTATTGAAAAGTATAAGCTGGCGGTAATTATGATTCACCATGAGCGTAAAAGTCAGATAGTTGATGGTGAGGTATATCGCTCATCAGAGGATATATTTGGCACCAGTATATTCATTGACTGGTGTGATAGTGCTATCAGGACAACAAAGCTATCTGATTCCAAGATAGAATTATCCTTTGATAAGGTTCGTCATGCTGAGAAGCAATTAAGACCATAGTAGTGGACATTGCAAGGGAAGATTTAACTTTCAAGGAGGGATTGTGAAACAAAGAAAGATAAGGTTGTCCAAGAGGTTACCACCAATAGATTTAAAAACTCCAAGAGATTGTGAACCAGTATTAGGCAAGTGTGCTTATTGTGGGACATTGACTAGATGTAAGAGTTTTACCAAGAATGAGGTAAATACAGAATACCACAGATTATTCACATACTGCTATTTGGAACGAAGGTCAGAACAATTATTTATTTACTTGTGTGCTACTAATGAACCAGGAATTATAGCAAAATGTAAATAAATAATTCTAAGACTACCTACATCCATAATCTGGTACTATATTCTATTATATATTATATTAAGATATGTATTTACAATTAAATATATAGCTCAGATGTTCTGAACAAATGTTCTGATTGACAATAGCTTTGTGACTGTGCTATAATTAACTTGTGAATAAATTAAATTGGCATGTGGTATTATCAGTAACCAAAGAGGAAAAGGGTGCTATTAAATACATATGCTCAATTGAAGGTATAACACTAAAGGAATACCTAACCAAAATAATACTTTGCATGACTGGAGGTAATAATGAAATAGATTATGATATACCAATACCAGCCAAATCAAAGAAGGAAGTAATACTAATAAAAAAGGAGGATTAAATGTCAGAACAAGCACCAAGTTTCAGAGGATTAGAGGAAGGCTATCAAGCAATACCAGTCAAGCATTTCAAAGGTAAGCTGGAGAGCTTCAATACCGAAATGCGAACCAATGTTACTCCTGCCAAGGAATATGTGAACCTGTTGTTTACTGAACTAGACATCATAGAAACCTCAGAGCCATATAACTTCCCTATACTCCAACTCTCATTTCCTAGGAGTAAAAGGAAGACTAGCTATTGGGGAGTTCTAGGTGAATCTGGTCTTAAGCATCTGGGTGAGAATGAGGACTTCCCTAACTTACAAGGTAGATACCTAGAGCTTAAAGTTACTCCAGGTCACATGATGTGGGATGCCTCAAAGGGTGAAGAAACTGGTAGGGATTGTTGGGAGATACTCAGTGTATCTGGTGAAGCTGGAGCCAAGCCATCAGGAACTTCTCCATTGAACAGGGCATTGGAATTGCTTGATGGTAAAAGTGAAGCTGACTTCAACCAATCAGTATTCCAAGATGAGTTGGTCAAGTCTGGTGGCTTGATACCATCAATACTGGACAACACTGATACTGGCTTCCTTGCCACACTTATATCCACTGGCAGGGCTACTAAGGATGACAGTGGTATATTCCATGTAGTCAAGGAGTAATAATGGCACAAGAAAATAAACCAGATGAAGGTAAAATATCAGATGGAGTATGCCCATTCCTAGCGGTTGCTAAGTGTGTTTCATCTGGTGAATTAGACTTTGTAACCGAACATGGTGCAATGTGTCTGTTATCTAAATGTGCTTTATGGGACGGTATACGAGATATGTGTTCCATAAAAGCTATATCACATAGGTTAATGGACATAGCAGCTGGAGGTGAATAATGGCATCAACTCATAATGGTAAAACTATAGAATTAAGGAAGTTTTGTGTTGACCAAGCTGCAAACCTAGCCTTAAAAGCATTCCCAAATCCCACCATAACTGATGTTATCAACAACGCCAAAAAGTTGGAGGAGTATATAAATCCAGTAGAAGTGATAGAGTTAGGAGTAATTGATAAGCTAGCTGTCGAACCTGATGAACAGTCACCATAACCATAGTGTTAAAGAAAGTTGAGGAGTAACAATGCCATTAAGATGGTTTTTATGCCAGAAGTTTGAAGGTAAACCAATCCCACTTGAGGAGTGTTACAAGTGCCACCAATGTATGACTGAACCTACACTGAGAATAATATCTAATGACAGAGAGTGGACAGGTAATCCATCTACTACCCAATTACTAAATGGTACTATGATGGAGTTCCTAAAGATAACCAGGGAGTATGCTTCTGACCCACAAAGGAGAGCCTTTATGCTATCTGGCATAAAATACCATCTTGCATTGGAATCAATGGCAAAAGAAATGGGTTTACCAGCCGAGATTGCACTTGGTCCAGATGGACATGATATATTTGACTTGCTTGAACCATGCGATGGTGGCTGGTCTCTAACAGATAATAAAGATTGGGGAAGCTATAGAGTTGTTAGAGCATTAGGCATAACCAAAATTGGTAAAGGTAAGGATGCTACATTTATAACCAAGCCTGAGGAAGCTGATGTATTCAATGAAGAACTCCAGTTAAATAACTATAGGATTATGCTGGAGAAAAAAGGAATCACAATAGTCAACATGCAGCTACAGGTTAAAGTCAGGGATGGTGGATTGCAAGTAGCAGCTACTAGAGGTATTGATTTCAACATTAAATTGATACCAATAAGGAGATTGCCTGATGAGGATGTTCTAATGTATTTTAATGCTAAAAAACAAAAGCTACTCAATGCCTTAAAGGACTATGAGACTAATCCAAATTTCTTTCCAGAGATATGTAATGCAGTAGAATCATGGGAGAACAGAAGATGCCAAGGTCACTGTGATGTAGCAGAATTTTGTCCTAAAGGAATAGTAGAAAAAGGAGGTATGACATGACCACTAGACTAATACATAAGTTTCCTACAATGGAAACACTGTATTTTGAACCATGCCCTGAGATTCCAAAGAATGAACCTAATATAGCCATGTCTGGAAGAACAGTTAGGGAAGGACATTTTGAATATGGTTTCATAGTTGAAGGTGATTCAACTGACCATTTCCACTTTAGATGCCCTAACTGCAAAGATGCAGCAAGGGTTATTGGTATTGAGATAACAGAGTATAAGAATTACCCAGAGCTTTACTTTACCTTATATTGCAATAAATGCAAATTGCTTGGAAGGCGTAAAGTTTGGGTTGGTTGGACAGGAGAACAGAAGGTACAACATGAAGATATATGAGCTAAGGGAAAAGAAACCAAAGGAGAAATGTTCTGCTGACATAACTGATGTTGTAGTGGAATACAATGATACTCCAGATGATTATATACTTGTATACCTTAGCATAGGTTTCTGTGTAAAATTACTCCGTTCGGAATTATTGGGGGTGAATGAGGAAATGAACAAAAAATATCTTGTAGAGGAGGAAACATGATAGCAGGTATATGGGGTAATGATAAAACTGGTAAGACCAGTCTAGCCCTATCATTCCCTAAGCCAATGCATTATATGGAGTTTGACTTGGGTGGCTATGATAGAGCAAAACACAGGTTCAAAAAGGAAATTGAGGGAGGACTGATAACTCACAAAGCATACATTGTTCCATTCCAAGGAGATTTCAGTGAGGTAACCTTTAAGCCAAGTAAGATAATTACTGGTATGAAGGAGTTTTGGTATTCATTCCTACAAGACTATATTGGGTTTCTCAATGCTAATAATGGTATTGCTACTGGTGTGTTGGATACTGGAACTTTACTTTGGGAAAGCATCTGCACAGCATTCCTACAAGAGAAACAAGAACTACAAATTGATAAAAATGGAAATGTTATAGGTGGTAGAGAGCTAAGAACTAGCTTGTTACCTATTGAGTATAGAGAACCTAACATTAGAATGAGAGGATTGATATACCAAGCCAGAGTCCATGGAAAGAATCTTATTCTAACACACCATTCAAGGGATGTATATGCAACAAGACCTAATCCTAAAACTGGAGCATATGAGGAAGTTAGAACAGACCAGAAGGAAAGAGCTGGATTCAACTCATTAGGGGATAGCACAGACTTGATGCTTCATACCTATCTGGAAGGTGGAGTATTTAAGTGTAGGGTTTGTGATGAATCTACACCACCTTCATTGATTGGAACTATTATTGATAATCCTACCTATGATATGATACAGCTAATGATTACCAAGCTTAATGGGGGTTAGTATGGGTAAACATATGAATCTACAAGCCTTCAGAAGGTTCTGTCCTCGTTGTAGTAAATTGATATGCAACGACCACAGGTATTGTGGTAGTAGAGCCAAAAGACCATGTGTTGTTCATACTACTGAACTAAGAAAACCAGAGGAGGTGTAATGAAAGAAACACAATACCCAATTATATTTGATAAGTGTCCAACATGTGGTTCAACAGAGTGCGTGGTAGAAACTGAGGTTGCTGATGAAATAGAAAGAGGTAACCTGCCATCTGATATGAAAATTCCTGCACTGATAACAGAGAGTCACCTGATTGACACCAGGGTTCCTCTAAAGGAAACCAAGAAATTCAATGCATTGGTCAGTTACTACGATATATGTGCCAACTGTGGGAATCTATACTGTAAGCAGATAAGAAGGGTAACTGGCACAGCAACACCTAGACCTAAGCCTGGACCTCAGATACTTAGACCACCTGACACTTTTATGGGTGGTTCACCATTCATTGGTAGAGGATAATTAGTGAACCTTTACAACCAAATATAGTATCTAATCTTGCTGGTGGCTGCATTGAAACTTGGAGTAGCCTTAATAGGGATGGGTGCCAGTAAGTTAGAGAATCCCAGCCACCGATGCTGGATAGCAAGCTCATCTTATGGGTCTAGATTCCCATAGGGTTAGCCCAGCTAGGATGCAAATACTGCAATGCCCGAACGGTAAGGGTGCAGTAATGAATGTAGTTAGGCAACCGTGAAATGGCTACTGGCTGGGATACCCTGCGAGGCTTGGTGAAAAGGATGTCGTGCCTGAGTAACCCGCAAGAAAACAAGGTGGTCTGTAGCCAAGCCAGCAGGGTGAAGCCTGAGTCTGAAAGAGGCTTGTCCGAGGCGTTGCATAGGATGAAGGAAACGGGTGCGAACTGGAATGGGTATAACCAGACGAAAGTCATTACACCGTCCAGACTAGAAACCAAAAGATATGCAGTAGGACTCAGGACGGGCTTGCCAGTGACTTATGCGTTAAAGGAGTCCATGTCAGGGTGAAAACGTCCCTGAGCTGGCAAGCCTTCTGGAAAGGAATGGGGGATAAAGGAGGAGATATGACACCAACAGAAGAACAGATTAAGAGATTTTGGGAGTGGTGTGGGTTTAAGTTCTTTAGACCCTACGAAGGTGGAGCTATTGATGTTATACCCCCCGAAGGGAGTATGTATTTATCTCCCAGCAAGATGGCAATACCCGAACCAGACCTCAACACCCTCTTTAAGTGGGCTGTGCCGAGGCTATTGCCTATGCTTGAGAACCGATTTAGTCCTGTGACGAACAAACAAAGAGCCTTACAGTTATTATTCGATAGATGGCTAAATGAGATTCACGAAGGCATAGAACTAGAAGATGCCCTCTTCTGGGCAATCTATAAAGCAGCAGGATTGGAGGAGAAAATGAAAGACTGGAAAGCTGAAAATCCATATAACCCAACTGATTTGGATTATGGGTTGAGTGTTGCCCCTCTGTCACCCAGAGAGATGGAAGACTTATGTAGACAGATTTTTGATGATGGATGCCAAGCCCAGGCAAAGAAGCTGGTGGAGTGGGAAGACGAACTATGTAAGGAGCATAACAAAGTACCTAATTTACCTGCAATGCCCAGGCGGTGTTGTGAACATTGCTGGCAATCCCTGAAGGAGGAGTTGGGATTATAGCATGACTGAATCAGGGCGAAAGAGGGATAGCGTCACAGATGGCGAGGTGAGCCAGTCTGTAAAACTGGCGTCGAAAGGCTTAGTAGGTTCGAATCCTACCTATCCCACCATTCATTGTCGAAATTGTCACTACGAGCCTAAGAATAGAGGGGTATCAAATAGTATAGCAGCAATAGTGCAGTGCTATCACCCACTTGCTCTGTCCGACCCTGGGAATAAAAATCCCTGTAGATATTTTGTTCCCAAAGAAGGAATCGAGTTGGAATGGTATATCAAGGGCTGGGATGATTTAGTTCGTATTATAGAAGGCAGATATTACATAAAAGACAAGGGGATAATCTTTAATCCCGAGGAGTGGGAGGCATTTAAGAGTAGATACGTAGCTAAGGGTTGCACTACAAACTTAGGAATCATTGGTGCTACCTGTAACTGTGGTGCAGAATATCAAGCCGAACAGACTGCAAAGATGCTAGGAGAGCAGTTGAGACAGGAAGGCAGACAGGAAGTGGTGGATTGGATAGAATCTAATTTAAAGCAGTTTCAGGGATACCAATATCTTGATGAAGTAAAGTGACAAGCCCAACTCAAGAAATGGAGAAAGGAGGACTAAATGTATAGTAGCTGTAATGGTTGTGTATTCTTCTACGAAGAACGGGATGTGAACTACAGGACTTGCAAGCATCCTGACTATGATGAGGAGGAAGATGTTTGCCCTGGTAGATATGATATAGAGGATGCCAAAGCTGATGCAAAAGAAAGACAGAAGCATTTTGCCGAATTGGAGGACTGATGACTAAACAGGAAGAGATTAGAGGGACAATACAAAGGGAACTTGTCAATGTTGGAGGCATGGATAAGGCTGGAGCTTATACATTTACAGACCAAATCCTCACCTATCTCCACTCTCAGGGTGTAGTGATTAAGGTGGATTTAGAACACACGGAACTTGAGTCTTGTGAAGTGGAGATGTTTGGAACGAGGTTTAATGTAATTTCTGCTAAGAATCTCACCGCAACCGAACCACTAATATGAAAGGAGAATAAGATGACTGTAAGCTCACCAATATTCATTGATGTGTTTGAACCAACCAACATTGAAGCCCTTATACACCAATCTGTTCCTACTATCAAGGACTCATTTAATAACAAAGGGTTTCCAGACTATACATGGATAGATGTATTTAATAGGAGGATAGGTGTATCCAGGAAAAAGATTGGTGAATTGCTTGGTGATATATCAGGTGCTGAGGAACAGCTAGGCAGAGATATTGAAGGTGTGGATGAATTATGGTTACTGATTGAAGATGCTATCTATAGTCCAACTCTGTATAGTAGAAAGAATTCACCACCTAAACCTGGTATACAGATATGGACTCCAACCAAAGATGGCAAGTTGTTACACCCTTACCACAAGTATGGTATAAGCATAGCACAATTCAATGCTTGGTTATATCAACTGGATAAGTGTGGCATAAGTCATATTGAAACATTCGACTACGAACACACAGCGAGCAGCCTCATTGCCATGTATCAAAGCTCTCAGAAGGCAGAACACACCACGCTCAAGCGATATATCAGAACAAAGGCATTGCACAGAGATTGGAATCCGCATGTCCTATCATTGATGGGTATTCATAGTCTTAGTGCTGATGGTAAAAGATGTAAAACATTCCTTGGAGAAAAGAAAGCTAAATCACTGATTGATAGATATGGAACTATGTGGGAAGTATTATGCCAGGATGCTGGTGAGTTAGCACAGACTGAGAGCATTGGAATTGTTGATGCAACCAAAATACTGAAGGCAATAGGTAAGATAAGGAGGTAGAATGGTATGAAGAATATAACATTCAAGGTACTATTTAAGAAGTATGGTATGGTACTAGAATTTAACAATCCTTCAATGGATACTGAATATGATACACTATCATTTGATTTGACAACCAACACCACAAGGAGATATAGCCATTTTGATGGTATGAGCTATATACCTGATGGTGAGTTTGAGATAATAGGAGTAACAATTACAGAATAAGGAGGTAACAGTGGATATACCAAACAACATACTGGATAATATTAAAAGAGAATATAGGTTTATCACAGAACAGTATCCAACAATAAAGTCTAGCTATGAAGGATTAGCTTTAGTAGAGCAAGGATTTGAGCAATTAAAAACCAGTGTATTTAAACATACTAACCAAGAGTTTGTTAGTGTAGTCCGTCTAAAAGATTTTGACTACCTCACAATAGGTTCAGAAGCATTATGGCTTGCTACAGTAGCTACAAGGTTTATTGCCGATATTTGCCCACAATGGAAATAAAAGGAGGTAAAATAGATGGAAGAAAAAGAGCCTACAATGAGACCTGCACTTGACACACTAATAGGATGTAGTAAAAAACCACCAAATGAAATACAGCTAACATTCAAACTGGTATCAACTCTCCAAGCCATGCAAAATGTTATGAATAGTAAATGGATTGGAGTGGTATTATATTGTGTATATTGCAAAGAGCCACTTAACTATACCTATAACAATGGCAAAGTTTTATTTCAATGTCCTAAGTGCAAAGTTAGGTGGGTAAAAAATTCTACATGGGAAGGAGACTCTAAAGATGGAGCAAGTAAACTCAAAGGTATTTGCACTAGGATATCCAAGGAATGATGATGGCTGGATAGAATTCCCTGCTGATACTACTGACAGGAAAAACCTATTCTTCCCAGAAGAAGTCATGCGTCATCCAGCCAAGATGAATTTTCATCTACAGCAATCCATTATAGAGTATGTAGCTAATGATGGGGATATCCTATTGGATATATTTGGTGGCACTGGAACATTGATGATTGCAGCATTGCAGGGTTGTAGAGTGGTGTTAATAGATATTGAAGATGGATATAACAGACTGTTAGGGGAAGCTAAAGAGGAATTAGAAAGACAAGTCCCAGGTGCTGGTAGTCTGGTTACTATTATCAAAGGTGATTGTAGGTTAGTATTACCATTCCCATGTAACCATATTATCACATCACCACCATATGCTGGTGCTATGGACATTCGTAGGGTAAGAGAAACTAAGGAAGATGCACCCGATGATTTCTTTGCTGAACAGGATAAAGATATGCTGGAGTATAGTAAGTCTCCACAAAATATAAGTAAGTTAAATACCTTTATCTACAACATGGAGATGGAAAAGATATACCGTAAATGCTACCAAAGCCTTCCACCTGGTGGAACATTGACTGTGATTATTAAGGATAGAATAGAAGGTGGTGAACGAGTGTATCTTGGTAAGTGGGTTCACAAAGTATGCCTAGCTGCTGGATTCAAAGAGGATACATGGGCTAAGTGGAGAACACTAGGACATGCATTTACTAAGATAGCTAGAAGCCAAGGTAAGCTGGTAGTTGATGATGAGGATATACTTATATTTAGGAAATGATAATGGAAGATGAATTCAAACTATACAGGGAATTCCTTAATCACTTACATGGATTATTGCTAAAAGTAATTAAGTCTGGTAAGTGTGAAGGTAAACAAATTAAATGGAGAAGGAGAAGATAATGAGACAAGGTTGGGATGACTATTTCTTTGATATGGCAAAGCTAATATCCACAAGGAGCACATGTTTACGGAGACAATATGGTTGTGTGTTAGTTAAAAACAAACATGTGATTAGCTCTGGATTCAATGGTGCACCTAGAAATCACCCACATTGTAATGTTCTTGGTTGTGCTAGAGAAGGGATGAAATCTGGAACAAGACCAGAATTATGCAGAGCTGCCCATGCGGAACAAAACGCAGTAGCTAATGCTGCTAGGTTTGGTATATCTACTGATGGTTCTGAGTTGTATATCTATCCTGAAGATATGCCCTGTCCTCTATGTGCTAAAATACTAATAAATGCTGGTGTATCTGATATACATTATAAGAATACGAACTACCCAGGATGGGAATTAAGCAAGTCATTATTCCTACATAGTGGAGTAAGTTTATGGAGTCACAATGAATCTAGCACATGACCCTGAACTTAACTTTTACTACTATGGTGAAGAACCACCACATCCTGGTATGTTTAGGAAGTATCTAACAGACCCTAAGCTAGTAGCTGTAGATGTTGAAACCATATCACTGAAGGAAAGAATAGCTATTGGGGTTGGTGTAGCTGTTAGTCCAACTATGGCTTTCTACTTTACATTATTTCCATCACCATCATCAGTTACTCCATGGCATTTACTGAAAGACCCAAGTGTTACCAAGCTATTTCACAATGCTCCATTTGACTTGCTATGTCTTAGGGAGTATGAGATATCCAATGAGAATTCTATTGATACTAATATACTTGGTAACCTGTTGAATATCAGACCTACTAGACTAATTGATTTATCTTCCCATGTGTATATGAAGTATGGGATATGGTATGAAGTTGAGCCAGCAAAAGACTTTTTGGAAAAACATAATGCTAAGGTAATGCTGGATGCACCACAGGAAGCTGTAGCAGTTAAATGCTGTCAGGATGCAATGGCTACCTTTGGAGTATATAACTTCCTACTGCCTGATACTGATGAGGAATACTTCAACACGGAAAATCAGCTAATCCCTATATTAGTAGATATGTCATGTAAAGGGATTCCAATAGACCAAGAAGCCAGAGCAGAGTTTGAAATAAAACTAGCAGCAGAGGTTGATTACTATTCCAGTCTAACTAGGGAGGAAGGATTTAGTATCAGTTCACCACAGCAAGTTGGTTACATGTTAGCAAAACGTGGTGCTTATAATGTATTCAAAAGGATTCCATTCACTAGAGGTGGCAAAACTGGTAAAAAACAATTAAGGACTGATGAAGAAATCTTGAATAAAATGGATGACCCATTAGCTGCTATGATTCTAGCTTATAGGAATAAAGCCAAACTACTTAGTACCTACATAAGACCATGGGCTAATGAGGACAGGGCATATACTAGGTTTCACCTAGATGCTGTCACTGGTAGGATTAGCTCTACTGATAGGAATATGCAAAACATACCTAAGGGTAGTGCTAGAGAGATATTCGTTCCTGAGAATGGATGCTTTACTGATGTGGACTTTAGTCAAATAGAGTTAAGGGTATTAGCTAATGTCTCTGGTGATATTGAAATGCAATATATCTTTGATACTGATGGAGATATACACCAAGAAACAGCAGACTTTCTTGGTATACCTAGGAGAATATCCAAGAATGTAAACTTTGCTATGATATATGGTGCTACTGATAATACCATAGCTGAAACAGCACACATTAGGGATATCAATAAAGCTAGGGAACTAAAGCAAATGTGGTTTGACAAATGGCGAGGTGCTGGTGACTGGATCCAAACACAACAAGAGGAAGCATTGAGACATCCATATATAAAGACCATGTTTGGCAGGGAGATTAGATTGCCTACTGAGGAAGAAGAAAGTATAGATAGGATAATGAGGAAGGCTATCAACTATCCTATTCAAGGTAGTGCTGCTGAGATAATGAAGAGAGCATTGATTAGGTGTAAGCATTTACCAATGTGTTTGCAGGTACATGATGAAATACTATTTGATGGGAAGGTTGAGTTACCTCAACTAAATGATATAGCCGAGTTGGATACACCTGTAGAAATTAAATATCTACAGAGGTGGGAGTAACAACAAAACTTCTACAGTTAAGCAGGTTGTCTCTGGCTAACTATACTATACTCATCACGGTATTGAGTCTTGTCCTTTAGTATTGACCAAAACTCATTCCTTCGCTCAATGGCTTCCTTCAGGTATCTCTCAGATATAGACTGTTGTTGGATAGTCACATTCACATAGGTTTCTGCTGCATGTCTCAGTAATTCCTCAGTAGCTAACCTAGCCTGAGCTTCGGCAATGTATCCATTAGTTGAACCTATACAAGCACCAGCTTCCTGTATGTAGCTGTTTATTAATCCTAATCGGATGTTTGCCTCATTAAGATACCTATCAACTATACCTAGTCTACCACTACCTTCATCCATATAAGCTCTTGCCTGGTTTACACGCTCCTGAGCCAGCTTTATATGCCCATCAACAGTAATCAACCTACCAGTAGCTTCTTGAGAGAACTGTGCTGCGGAAGCTAGATAGGTCTCAGCCTCAGCTAACTTGGTAGTCCTTACACTCTCGGATAGTCTAGATATAGCTACCTCAGTCTGTGCATAAAGGTTGTATAGTTCAGCTACTCTATCACCAACATTAACCGAATTGATATAATCATCACCAGAGGTAAGGTAGCCAGCAGCAAGAGTTCTATATGTTCCTTCATCTGTCCATATAGCTGCTATCTCACCTAGTGCAGTAGCCATTGAAGCTATTTGGGTAGCCACAGAATCTAAAGCTGTGTTGGCATCATCCAATAATGTGGATACATCCTCCAAATCTTCATCAGTGCCACTACCAGCTTGTTCAATCTCAGTCGCTACCTTATCCAGTGCATCATTGGCATCAATTATATATGCAGCCGCATTGGTAATAGCGGTTCCAATAGCTGTAGCTTCACTGGTTATCTTACCCAATGCTGTATCAACCTTGCCAATATAGGTGGTAACTTTGTCCAATGCTGTCTCGGTTTCTGTAACTGCTATACTGCCAAGATTTGAGGATGCAGCATCAGCAGCAGTTAAGGCATCATGCAATTCCTTGATACCTCTATTCATAAGAGCATAAGCAGAAGCACCTTTGAGAACCACCTCATCAAGGATTCTTGGGAAGCTGCCATCAGTAGAAGCTGCTGGAGCTGTGCATTCACCTTGATAGTAAACCAGCAAATGCTTACCCTCAGACAAGGTAGTATAGTTACCTTCCTCAGCATAGAGATTAAGATGTAATATGGTTCCCCATGTAGAGAATGGTATAAACTTCATTGGAGTCTCTCCAATAGGATACTCTACTTTAAGGATTCTTATGAGGTCACCAATACTACTGATGTCCAGTGTTTGTTTGTCTATGGTATAGCTAATCACATAGCCTGTAGATATAGCCATACTACCACCATCAATAGTGGTTATCTTACCAGACCTATAATCCATGGTATAGTCAGTATCCCTGGTATAGGTAGTGGTACCATCAACATTGGTAACTTTCTCAGAACCATAGTCAATGGGTTTGTTAGCCAAAGCTGTATAAGTCCCATGAGCACCAGCACTTGTCCAAGATTCATCATCCACATCAAGAGTGATGGTAAACTCATAGGTCTTATCATCTGGGAAGAATCGGCTAACATCAGCTACAGCTTCGGTAACTGCTCTGGTTAGCTCATCACTATCCCAAGATGCATCGGATAATTCTATCTTTAGAGCAGCTATCATTTCGGTTAATGTCATGGTACCTCCACAAACTTATCTAGTGCAGCTAGAATCCATGGTTCAATCTCAAGAGGTCTATCCATGTTGTGATGGCATTTATCACAGGTGGCACTGATTGTTTCTGGAAGCTTAACCTTATCAGAAGCAATGTTTACCTCAATCTTAAGTAGTTCACTCCACTCATCCATGAATTTCTTGTATTCAGGGTTTAGTGTACCATCTTCCAGATACTCTACTACTTCTCTACCACGACCTTTATCGGACTCAACTCCATAGGTATCAATTAAGCCACGCCTAACCACATCCATATCCTTCAAAGCCTCATTAAACATCCTGCTTAGTTTAGCTGCCTGTGAGCTTACCTTTACAGGTAGCCTACACTTGAGTAGTTCCTGCATGGCACTCTTACCTTCAAAGACATCCTTATTGGTGACTTTCATGTTCCTCCTTTAATCTTCATAACCAGCTAGAACAAATACCGTTGACCCTACCTTACACCTTAAACCATAGACACATGATTTACCGCTGGTTACATCACCAGATTCAATCATATTAGCTACCGTATCTGCGTTTAGTAAGAACGCAGCAGCACTTTGACCTTCAGCTAGGATAATAGCACTGTCAGATTGGACTGTATTATGCTGCCTTAACCTCATAAAAGCATTTCTACCTGACGGTGCGTGAGGTGAATTATAGCCTATATCCAAAGCACAGAAGTTAGCTACATCATCACCAAAGTCCTCAAAATACATAGAGATACCAAAGAAGTTCTCTATGTTTTTATCAGCTACAGTTCCAGTGTATATGGTTAATGGCATCCAATCAACTATGTCATCACTAATGTCCATATCAATAGCAATAGCATTTAGCTGTGCAGTACCAGACTGTGCCCCTGTGCAAGAGTAGTTAATGTATAAGGCACGGTTCATACCTCCAGAGATAGTCATTTCATCGGTCACATCTATCTCCACAGCATTATCAGCAGTTGAACCTGTCAGTGTGCTGGTAATGGATATTATGGTAGAAGCTGCACCAGCAAAGGTTACCTTACTATCACCAACATTGAAGTCCACATACTCACTGGTTGAGCCAAGGAATATCTTTAGGTCAATGTCTGTGGTGCCATTACCTATATTGATAGCACCAGTATCATCTGTGGCTGGAACTAGCAAAAACAATGAGCCAGTGTAGTTAATAACTATATCAGCACCATCACCAAAGATTAGCTGGTCGTTATCACCAAGTTTTAGGTCTACATCCTCAAGTATAAGAGCATCATCACCAAGGTCAAAAACAGCATATTTACTTGCTGCACTACCAAACCACTTAAAGTCCATAGACTTGTTGGTTCCATCACCTATGATAATAGCTCCTGTGTCATCGGTCTTGGGCATGAAGTAGAAGTTAGAACCGTCCCAATAGAGTAGTAAGTCCAAGCCAGTACCGAATGTCACATAGAAGTCATCTGAGAATATCAGAGATTCCTCTGATACATCCAACTTCATGTAAACACTGGCTGTATCGGTATACCATGTGCAGTCCTGCCCTGTACCATCTACACCATAGGTTCTAGCATCAGTTTTAGATATGTCATCATCATCCACAGTCTCCAACTTTAGGTTCATTTTGGTAGAAGTAATAGTATCTCCAGTAGCTACTGCTGTTCCTGTTCCCATTTATTTTACCTCCTTTTATGCATATACCACATTGCCATAGCCACCAGTACCATCATATTTACCAGTAGCCACTGTTACTCGGCAATAGGTTATTTCTCCATAGCAAGCTGTGCCATATATCCCACACTCTCCACCATAGACACATAGCCCATACTTGCTGTTACCCCATATTACTGGAACAAATACAACTCTACCCTGCTCATTTATAGCAGCTTGGAAAGTAGAGCCATCCCCACTATAATAGCCAATTGGTAGTGTGCTTAACTCCCTGCGTAAGCTTTCACCTAACATCTGCCATGTAATTGAATTTGGTGGTATATGTAACCGCCTACGCTCAAGGTCAAGATATTGTGTATCTCGCCATGAAGATATTTCTTTTGGTAATCCAGTCTTTTCTTTACCCATTAAAATACACCTGTGCAAGTAGGACTATCTCTTGCTATTATCTTCCATTTACCACCTGCACATACAGCAAGATTACTACCTGGTCCATTACAGTTATCATTCACACATGCTTTTGAACCTGGTGCAAACCAATGTCCTAACAATGCACAATGGTTTTTATCAGGCTGTGGTTCAACTGGTTCAATATCTGTCTTGGTTCTAGGTTGTCTTATTACATCTGGAATTTCAAACTCAGCAGTTAATTCTCCAAGGTTTATTTCTAATTGATATAAACCTGGTGACCAACGATGGACTAGGCTAGTAACTCTAACCCTAGAATCTGTAGGATATACAACATCATCCGTTGGTAGTGTTGTGCATACCTCATCACCATATACCCAATCTTCCAATGGTATATTAGGAGTTGCACATAGCTCTGAACCGTAAGTCCAATCAGTCATTATGCTGCCTTTGCCTTGTGACATAGATTTTGACCAGGAGTTAATCCAGTAATTTCTTTCTCAAATGTTCCCAAGCCAAAGCTGCCTTCCTCATACCACTCATTGTCAAGGGCACCTGAGGTTTCTCCATAATCAAAACCACGCTTTGTAGCTTCACCTTGAGTTATTTCACCTTGGAGAGTTGCTGTTGTAGTTGTTATGCTAGTAGCAGCATGGGTCTCCACAAGCAAGGTTTCTGATGAAGTATATGTTACGATTAGCTGTGGTGTATAATCAATAGGTGCTGCTCTAAGAAATATATAACCAGTTGCAGTTGTTGGATTATTATTAACATCTTCAGCTAATCTTCCACAAATTCTTGTTATGGCACCAGCACCTTTATTTATCCTTGCCAGTCCAGCAGCATTTAATGCTATGTCAAGGTATTGCTGACCTGGTAATGAGGTTGCAAAAGCTATCTGACCCATACTTATATTGTAGTTCGCTTTGTTAAAATCCCCGTATACTATAGGGTTATGTGGACAAGAACCTCCACCGTCTTGTAGAATTATTGTGACTGAATCACCAAAGTCATTCCTAATTACTCCATTAAGGCTATTATCACCAATATAAAGATGTAAGACAGCATAGCTTATATTAGCATCAGATGGTATAGAGGATGTATCAAATACACAAAATGCTCTATGCAACCAGTAGGTATCATCGGTATTATCTTGTATCTCACACCTAAATGATAACTCACGGGATACACCTAAACTTGCACCCCAAGTGTTTGCCCATGTACCTTTGGATGGTCTCTGAGTTTCATAATCTACCGCATCAAAGGTTGTTGACATTAGTCCTCCCTTGAATCATATATATTTACCCTATCATATAACTCCACTCTGCAATCATGCGGGATGGTTAGTTTGCCACTTAACTTTTCAAAGATTAGTCTAGTCATAATAGCAGAAGCACGGTTATCGGCATCTGTTTGGGTGCTTATATCCTCAGCTATATGGTGGCGTGTAACCTCTTTATAGAGACCAATTGATTCCTCATCCCTAGACTCTGCCATGATGACATCCCAATCATCAGGGTCTCCACTGGCATTACCATAAACTACTATATGATTTGGAATAACAACCTTGTTTACTTCACGATACTCATAGAAGTAGTGAGTAGAATCACTATGGTAATGTTCATCAACATCATCTGAGGACTGTGGGAATCTAACTTCCATCTTCATATCTGCTTTTGGTCTCAAGAAGCTTTTGGTCATAGCTATCAACCTATAGACTACATCAGCAGGGTTCTCAAATGGAGATTCATTAATCCAAATCTTAGGACAGAAGTCATCTATAATACCATCACTCTGGTCACCTATGGCTAGTAAGGTAATGTCACCAACAGCCAATATAGCTTCTATGGTATCAAAAATAGTGTATTCCTCCTCATACTGACCATTATAGTAAGGAGGCTCACCTTTAGTGATTAGGTCTATCTCCTGTAGGCTTGCCCACATACCTTCACAATGTAGCATGGTATACAATGTCCCTTCTTTACTAACTAATTGTTGGTCCTTAACCCACAACCTTGGTGTTTCTGAATAGTCCTTACCTGAACTGGTATAACACCCATAACCTATTTGGAGCCATGCACCTCTGACATCTGCTATATCCCTCTCATTATTATAAAGGAATATATTAGCCCATTCATTATATGGTTCTTCCACATGCTCAAGTTGCACTAACCGTTTGGAATAGTCATAAGTATCACCATTCTTTAGTGTAAGGTATATCCTAATATATGGTGTTACTGATGCAGCCCTCTGAGCAGATTCTAAAGTGGAGCTTATTGACCTCATTTCCATTCCATACCAGGCTGTGTTAATGCTGAGGTAGGTCTACCAGTAGCTTTCTCAGCCATGCGGTAAACCATAGCAATACATTGGTCTTGTTCTTTTCCTTCATTAACACATTGGGATATGCTAGCACTAATAGCCTGTTTTATTTGGTCTGGTGAACTTTGTGGTGATAAACTTTCTATTGGTAATGGCATAGTATCCTCCTTATGGTGCCTCATAGCCAGTTAATATACCAGCTGTGAAGGTCAGTGTATGTCCATCAATAACTCTTGTACCAGTAAGACCATCTGGTATTGGGTGGTGTGCTGTAGCTTTTGCAGCATGAGCAGCAATAGCAGCTTCAATGCTGGTTGGGAAAGCTGGTGCATCCTCACTAGCCACTAATTCCCAACTACCATCTATATGCTCATACCATTCCCTGCCACCATCTGGTAATATCTTTAGCCAGGTAATTTTACCTGCTGCATCTGGTGCAACTTCGGAAACAAAGATTCCATCATTTCCCATATCATTACTCCTTAGCAACCTTTAACATAGAAAACCCTATCAGCAGCCTGGTCAGCTGCTACATGAACTCTAAGGTGCTGTGCTGCTCCTACATGGAATGTGATATAGAAATCACCAGCACTAGAGGAAGTGCCATGGATAAAATGCCCTGTAGCATCTTTATCAAATGCCTGGACTTGTTTAGGAACAGTATCTAGTTCACCATCCCTCTGGATGTATAGTGATACTACACCACTAGAATCCAATGCTGGAACATAGACAAGAATATCACCGAACTCCCTACCTAAGTCTACCAGCCCTGAAAAGCGGTCAACATCATCACCTGTAAATTCACTAGCTCGGTCAATGTCTATAGTAGCTGTTTTCCATTCACCTGCTTTTGAGTGTGTTAACATAATCAACTCCTTATGGTTTTAAGGGGGAGACTAAGCTCCCCCCTATAACCTAGTTACTTCTTTGGCTTCTTAGGTTCCTTGGGCTTCTCTTTGGATTTCTCCTCAACAATGCCTAGCCTAACTCCTATCTCATTAGCCATGCATTTACTCCAAGGTTAGCCAAACCATAGCATCACCATAGCCACTTACGGTCATCTGGGTCAAGTAGCCTACGGTGTGGGTAGCATCAGCAGCCTTCAAAGCAATGGTGCCATCTGAATGCATCTGAGCCATACGCTCATTGGCACTGTCACCGAAGTAAGCGGTAGGTGTTACCCAAGCACGACCACGCCGCTGAATCCAGCCATAGTATGCACTGGTCATAACACTACACAACACAAGACCTACAGCCGAGGTATAGGCAGCACCACTACCAGCAGAGCTTGGCTGCAATAGGTTACTGTAGATGGATGGGTATGCTGTCACACCAGTAGAGTTGACTACCAAAGCTGTCTTGAGACCATTAGGGTCATCAAGGTAGATGGTAACATCATCAACACTGGAAGCAACTTCATTCCCTGCAATCCTATAGGCACAGATATGACCAGATGGGAATACCACCAACTGACCATCTTCATAGGCGTTTTCTACCCTATCCGTGGTATCATTCAAGACAAGGGTAGTAGACCCCACAGCATAGTCAGAGGTAGCATCAAGGGAACCCTCATAGCCATTAGTTGCAGCAGAACCAGGAACTAAGTTCCCATTACATACAAAACGACCTTGAGGGCAGGTGGTATTAGTCTCACCGAATTTGCCATAGCGGAATACCCGACCATCAGCAAACTCTAGCTTGGTGCCTAGCGGATACTTCTGCACGGAGTCCTGGGTATAGACATCTGGGATTTCATAGTTCACCAGACCTTCTATAACTCTGCGAGGAAGCCATATGGAAGCTCCATCTTCCAGGGTAACTGGACCTTTAGTTAAAACAAACTGCACGCTCATTCCATACCTCCTTAGTAAGTCACCGCAAGGTCTTGGACATCAAAGATGCGACCCAAGCACAGTTTACTTCCCAGCAATGGAGCGGTGTAGGTTACCAACCTGAGACCCTTTGCATCATAATCTTCCAGTTTGTCAAAGAGTTCAACCTTATAGAGATTTTGCCCCATTTCAGGGTCACCGAAACCAAAGCATAGACCTGGTTCCTGGTTAAACACATCCCCAAACTTTATGAAAAAGATGGAGTATGTCACAGTTCCAGTGGTATACTTTGCTCTCAAATCGCTGCCATCACCAACACCATCATTCTCTTGAAGCAGATAATCAGTTGGTATCAAGGGTATCCCATCAAAGAACATTACCCTCTTACCAATCTCATTATAGCCAAAAGAGATTTGAGACATTGTGTGGTCTCCAGCGGTACCAGCAAATGCCCTCTCTTGGTAGGCTTCATTGATTCTCCGATGGATACATACTGGCAGGTAGATGATGTCAACACCATACTTCATGGCATCTATCACCGTGCGGAAATTATGTAGACTCAAAGCACCACCCTCGTCTATGTCAAGGTCAGTGCCAGTCTGTAGGGCTGCTAATGCATGTAATCCATCAAACTGTTTGGAACCACCATAGGTAATGTCATCATAGATAAGCTTATCACCTAGTCTCCGCTTCATCCCCTTCTTTGTCTCCCAAAGAGCTTGAGCCTCATAGTTATTGATGGTTCCATAGACATCAACTATGAAGTTATCCAACAATCGCTGGATGGCACTCCTCTTGAGAGACGTTTCCTGTAGGCTATATTCAACATTGGAAGTCCAACTCATCTTCTCACCAACATCCACATTAGATACACTGTCATCAAGAGTTATGGACTCACGATTCCACTTGATTGACTTTCCCTGTGCCAAAGCAACAGGTACTCTGTCTATCAGGTTTTCCCGTTTTATGTCCTCCTCAATAACGCCAGGAATCAGCTGTGATTGGGTAAGCTTCTGAGCTTCAGTTAAATTCTTCCAATGTCCAACAACTGCTCCCATAGTATTTCTCCTTTAATTTATTTTGCTCTTAAAGCTGCAATTTCCTCGGAACATTGTTCCAAAGGAGTTTGAGGTACTGGTGAGCCTTGACCACCGCCACCTAAATCTAATGGCGGAGGCTTCTTTATACCAGTAGCATTAAAGGTTTCAAGTATCATATCCAACTGTTCAACAGTTTTACCATTAAGGGTTTCCATTGGTGTTCCGAAGGCTTTGTTTATTATTTCCTTCTTTTGGTCTGTCAACCTTGTATTAAGGTCGGCAACTGTAGCTTTATTAGCTTCCAGCTCTGTTGTTAGTTGGGTTACTTGTTCCTTTGTAGCCTGTCCCTCCTTGAGTTGTTCCTCCAACTGCACTTTGGCAGCCTGCGTTTGGATGAGGTTATTATGAGCTTGCTCTTGAGCTTGGGTAAGCTCTGTTACCTGGTCTTTCAGCCCTTTTATCTCTTCCTCCGCCTTTGTCTTATAGGTTAGCAAATCTCGCTCTGGAACCATCTTGGCAATAGGTGCAGTAGGGTCACCAACTGGTGGAGTATGATTTGCATCACCTTGACCTGGGTTCTCTTGGGACATTATACACCTCCTATATTATAAGTATATCACACTAGAGTTATTATGTCAAGTAGTTTTCATTATGTAAACTAATATATTTAATTACATATTATATTAAGATATTAAGTTATAATAAAATATACATTATTGGTAGAGGCTATAACCTCTGTCAACTAGCTGGTTATACATTTCCTCTGCTTCTGGAGTTAGTAGTGTAGATGTTCTTCCCCAATATAGGAGTTGAGCATCTAACATTGGCATCACCATGCGGAGTTTCTTTCTAGCATCGGCTACCCTGCTACGATACTGGGATATTAACTGTAGTCCACCTGTAGTGGTATAACCTTCAATCTCCTTGGCTCGTAGTGGGTTTATATCTTTAATTAGATAATACTCATCTATTAATTCCTGCTCTTCTTCGGAGAATTCTCCTTTGATTACATTAGCTGTGTTCCAGTATGGAGCCATATATTCCTTAGTAGCTTCTCTATACATTAACCAGCCAGGAGTTCTATTGCGGTTCATGTAAGTTTCCCAATCAGCTTTTAGGTCTGGTGGCATAATACTCTCAATAGCATCAAGGGTAGCAAAGTATATTGACCAATCAGTGTAAAGTCGGTTAGTCTCTGGGTCAATTATTTCTTTAGGAGATAGCTCATACCACATAGCCAGCATTTCATCAAAGGTAGACATGGTTAGATTAACACCTCGTTCATTATAAAATACTGACCGTTCCTCTAGTGTTACTGGAACAATCCTAAACTTTGTCTTTGCATTAGGATTCATACTCCATGTGCCTGTAGCTGGGTCATAAGTATCACCTCTAAGGTCATGGATATAGCTAGCATTATCAGCCATGATTGACCTAACTCTATCTACATATTCTTCTTTAGAAATCCAACCACCTTCACCAGAAAATGCTTGAGCTTCAAGTTCCTTCAACCTCTCCATGTTATCATCATTATGTTGGCGAACCAATCCCCAAAACTCTGATAGGATTAGATTTACTTCCTGCTCATGGCTTGGTCTTAGTGGTGCTGTAACTCTAGGACTAATCCATCGCTTGTATTCCATTGCTTCCTCTATTTGCATCATATCTAGTTGGGATAGTCCACCAACTACATCACCTACTGACTGACCACGCCTACGAAGTTTGGTTTGCATATCAACTGGTATGCCAGTTATCTCAGCAATGTATTCACCAAACATTTCATAAGCTTCTGTTCTGTCCTCATGGCGAAGTCTGTAGATACCACCATGTTCCATAAGTGGTGCAACAGAAGCTACTTTCCTTCTAGCACCAGCCCATAACTTTTCTTCCTCTGGAGTTAGTTCATCATGCCTTTGCATCTTTTCCCAAACTGATACACCTGTAATTCCTCTACGAACTTGGTCATCACTAGCCATGTGAGTAGCTTGGGTTATATGCATATATTGTCGGAAGTAGTCTGGGAATAGCTTATCCTGTAGTAGAATAGCTGCCTTTGAATCTGGATGAGCCATAACAAATATATCTAATGGAGTCCTAGCTATTGCTGGTAACAGTTGTCCACGCTGTGCTTCTCTACCTCCAAGTGTTGATACTGGAAGACTCCAAAAGATGTTTGGAAAGAATCCCCATCTTTGGGCATAATCAAATGCTTCCAGTAGCTCTGGGAAAGCATTGTCATAGTATTCTGGATAATCCCTACGCATCAAGGTTGATATGCCACCTTTGAATACCGTGCCTCTGAGAACATTAACATCCAGTGATGTACCTGGCATATGAATATAACCATAGTCAGAGTTGTCCATATATTTACCCCATGTATTAAGGACACCTGGATGAGTAGCAAAATGACGAGGTAGCCAGAACCATCTTTGGGATTCATATGTCCAATATGGGAATACAGATTTAGCACCAGCATCCAAAGCATTCATGTTGGAATAATCAGTAAAGTCTTGATGGTAGGATATCATGGCTTTGTCCATAGCCTCTTGCTTTGTTTTCCACCAGTCAGCTGAACCTTCACCTGCTCTTACTGCTGGAGGTTTAGTTGGAGGCTTTTTTATGGATGACTCTATAGTTTTCAACTTTGATGCTACAACCTTCATATCTCTATCAAGGATACCATTCATCAATTTCTTTATATTTTTAGTTAAACCAGTAGTTTCAGGTATGGATTTGATTTGGGATTTTATATCAGAAATCATTGACACTTCTGACCCAGTTAATGGTCTAGTCCAATCAAAGTCTGTCAATGAACCTTTTATGGCATTAAATTTCTCCATGAAATAACCAGCATCTGACACTTCCTTACCCATTTCACGGAGCATATCACCAGCGTTCTCCAATTTCCTAGCTACCATACGAGCAGCAACAGATTTCTCCTCAGTCATCCTAAGGATATTATACTCAAGGTTAGCATCCCAGAAATCTCTAGCTGGTATATCTGGTGGATGCTCTATTCCCATAGTTCTACCTTCTAGTTTGGCTGGTTTGTAAATATCCAACTTCTCAAGGTTAGTAGCAAATTCATCTGCGTAGGATTGTAGGATATTAACAGTATCATGGTTAATTGAACCATTTATTCTGATGGATTCCAAATCACTCATAAGACTGTCCAGTTGACCTAGCTTTGCTGTAAGTTCATCATGGATAAGTGGGTCTGAGCGTAGTCCATACACTACTTGGTCATATACATCAGATATAGCATCATCGGTGAACCCTAATGCTTCTCTGGTAGTTCCAGCCCTTCTAGCCATAGCCTCTGCTTCTACTATTGTGGATTTTACAAAGTATGGTTTACGCATCATGGTCTGGGAATTCATTATAGCATATGCTAGGTTATCCCCTGTGCCATAGTGGAGTGCTGCTACATCAGCAGGAGTTAGTTTTCTACCAGCAGCATTTAGTATTGGTTGTTGAACAGACCTCTCACCTATAGTAACACTTAGTCCTTTAGCTGCTGCTTTCTGTAAACCAAACAATTCTGGGTCAGTTATCTCAAAGTGGTGTTTCCAAATTGCATCCATGGCATCATACCATTTAGTTGAACCTGGTCTCACACCTTCTGCTAGTAGTTCTTGACTTTTAGCCATAGCTTTTAGTCTGGTATTGGTAATACCTTCAACCCTAGCCATATATACTGCTAGGTTTTTCTCTAATTCCTGAGCTTGTCTAGCTTCCATAACACCCATGTTTTCATGGATAAAGTCTAATAGCCTTTTAGCTTGAGTCTCACCTTCATCTAGGAATGGTGCTATACGCTTATAACCTTCTGAATAGATTTCCGCCCTAGCTTTTCTACTACCTGCTTTAGCACCTTTACGCTGTAATCCAGTAAATAGACCAGATATAACCTCTGGTAGGTCTGTAGATACATTCTCAAGGAATTGGGCATAGTGCATGAGAGTATCAATATCCTGAACCTTGTCAATGTTTCCTATAGCATCATCAACAAACTTCCTCATAAACTTAGCTCTGTTCTCTGGAGTTTCTATTAGCTTATTGAATAAAGTATCTTCCATATCAGAACCAAATTTTCCAATATCATCCCATAGTCTACCACTAAATGCTGCTTCCCTAGCATAGTCGGTAATTTCACTGAGGTCTGGATACTTCATACAAGCTTCATTAACCTCTGCTGTTTTTATATTCCTAACAGAGAAGTCTTTTGGATAGTTTCTAGCTGTGGATGGACCAACCAATCCTCTATCTTCAATACCTTTGATAAAAGCCTTTTTGGTTTTATTTGGTAAACCTACAATGCCATCAAGACTACTAGGTGGAGGCAAGGCTTCATGGATACCTTTCATAGCATCTGGAGCTACATCATTCAGGTTTTCAATAAATTTGGTCATAGTATATCCAGAACGCTGCATGCCTCCTGCCCACTGTGAGGCACGAATTGGGAAATACAAAGCTTCATGGACAGCTTTACCTTTCTGACCTGGTAGCCAACCAAGCATGATAATTTTCTCTAGTGCTGGTTTACCTATATCTTCCTCAAGTTCCTTTAGCAATGCTGCTTCTGATATTTCACCAATACCAAATTCAGCACCAGGTCTAGTTAGTTTATTCTTTAGAATGGTTTTATAACTCTCCTTGGCTAGATAAGCACCTCTTAGCATGTCCTTGTCAAACATCAAACCAGTTGCTACAACTTCCAATCTAGCTGGAGTATTCTTACCATAGATAAAGCCTCCTCTACCAGATAGAGTTCGGTATATCTCTTCAAACCAATTCCAAGGTGCATAGGAACCAGTAATTAGATATGCTCTGGCAAATGGCATAATCAGTTGTTTGTCTATCCAATTAGTCCATATCTTTGTGGTAAGTGGGTCAATTACATTATTCATAACAGCAGCATGGAAGCCACCATGTAATCTACTGAGGTATACACCTTCCTTAGCTTCCCTAAGTATGTTCAATTCAGTTAGTTTACCAGCTTCTCTTATTGATTCAGCAATAGGTAACTGTGATATTTCTCTAGCCTTGGATATCGCCTTGTCATAGCTTTCCTTTATAAATTTCTGCACAACCTTCATCCTTGCTTCAGTATCAGTTACTTCAAAGACTTCTCTAAGGATTTTCTGTGCAGCTACTTCCATGTTATACACTTGGTATTTACTACCTTTAATTTTAGCATGTTCAATAATATGGTTAAAATTGGATATCATGCCCTGAGTAATGTCCTCCGCTTGAAGCTTTGAACCTACTCTTGAAGCCAGTGTTAGCAAATCATCATGGGTAAGTGGAGTTCTCTGCACATATTCCCAACCAAGAATAGCTAGGTCATCTGTTGCATCAGGATGAGCTAATACATGGTTTATCGCTTCTTTATTTAACTCAACAAAATCATCAAGGGTTATTTGGCTTGCAACTTTACCAGGTTTAACTAGCTTACAATGGATTGCTGATATTTTAGTAGTTGTATCAGTCCCAGCAAAGGTAGCTCTCTGTCCAGCAGTTTTAGGAAATGTTTTCACCCAACCTTTTACTGCTGTAAATGGTGCTTCTGCAACTGTGATAAATCCTCGTTCAAATGCACCAAGTCCACCCATAACTCTACCAATAAATGGGATTCCTTTAGTAGCTTTTGCAGCTTTAATAAATAAGCCAAATCCAAGATATGTTACTGGGTCAAGGACAACCTCTAAACCCATCTTACTCCATTCACTGTGCTCCCAATCCTGCCATGCTTTACTATGTGCCATCCAGAAGCCCATACCAGCTTCCCTATTCTGTTCATATAACCTGTCCAACTCTGAGATTATTGCTTCCTCTTCCTTTCTCACATCAGCATTAACAAATGGTCTTGGAAAAATTTGTCCAATCTTGGATGCATACCTTACAGCTATAGCAGTTTCTGGATAGTTCCAATAAGTCCAGTATGGTTGCATAGCTTCCATAGCAGCTAAAGCTGGTTGGCTAAAGAATAATTTTACCCTATCACCAATAGGCATAGCTGGCATTTCAGGAGTCTCTAATCCCATTCTATAGCGTCTGATTTGCTCCCTACTGGCTTCATACTCCTCCATCATGGTAGCCCAATCAGTGGTTTGTTCTTCTATTGCAGCTAATTCCTCATCAGTCAAACCTTTCTCATCTTTTAGATATTTAGTCAACTCTCCTTCAGTCAAATTTTCAGGAAGCTCAGGAGTAGGTATTTCCTTTTTAAGCCATTTAATCATTTCCTCAACTGTGGTTAGATGAACTCCCTTGAATCTAGGTCTAGTTTCTAAAGGACTGGTTATGAATTCTTTAGCTGAATCATAATCTTCTGGAGTTAAATCTGTTGGTGCTGTTGGGGATAATATAGCTTCAACACGCATCCTAGCTTGCTCCAAATCAGCAGGGTCAGTGCTTGGTTCTGGAGGGTGCTGTTTAAGATAATCATCAAAACTGGTAATGTTAGCAGAAGCAAAATCATCTGGAGTAGCAGAATAAACATTTAGAAACCATGTAGCTTCCTCATACTTGGCAATTTGTTCTAATTCTGCTGGAGCTTCTTTTAAAATTTCCTTTTCAGCTTCCTCTGCTTCTGGTCCAGGTAAACCAGGAATCAGTGCTCCTTTAGTAGTATAATGCCTTGGATATTGAGAACGCATCAACCATGATATCACTTTCTGCAATGGAGATAATTCACTGGTTTCAAGCCATGGAGATTGTTTGGCTACTCTCTCCTGGCGAGATATCGGTTTTATGGTTTCCAGTATACCAAAAGCATCTGTAGCTTGTTTCTTCCATTTATTAAATGCTTCTTCAAACCCATTAGGCATTACTCACCTCCTTATACAGGTGGAGATTCCTCAGTAAATTCTTCTCTTGGTAAAACTTCTCTAACTTCACCAGGCATACCTGGCTGTGTTGGTTTTTGTGGTGCTCCTATAGCAGCTAACTGTGATTCCAAAGCATCAGCGGATTTGCTAAATAAATTAGCTGTAGCTATGTCACCAGCCTCCTTGGACATCTTAGCTTGTTCCCTATATGCCAATACCTGAGCTATAGTCTGTGCAACTTCACCCATCATAGCACCATCTCTATTTACCAGAGCTTGCTCTCTAATTGCATCCTTAACCTCTGGGAATATCATATCAGTTACTCTAGGGTAGCTAAGTTTGAATTGAGGATTAAGCATCCTAGCCACAGTAGCTCTTTGGACTGTATTACCAGGAATCTCAAGATTATGTTGTATGTTAAATTCCACATCACTTGGAATATTTGAAGGCATCTTGAATCCGTATGGTTTTAGATTTCTATTCCTCAATTCAGTTAACCAGAAGTTATCTATACCAGAAAGTAAAGTTCTGTAACCAAGACTATAAGGTGCAAGGACAGACAATGCTGCCGAGCTAATTTGGGATGCAAGATAACCAGACATTTGTTGCTGGATATTACCATGTAAAGTCCATGGAAACATGCCTCGCTGTATGCGGTTTGCATAGTCCATAAGAACTGTCCTTATCTCCACTGGTATAGGCACAGTTGGTAGAGGCATGACATCTTCCTCTGGTGTTCCTCTAAAGATAGCACCACGTTTGAATATACGCTCTGGACTAAGTATACCTTTAGCACTACGGGATTTCTCAAACCAGCGTGGATTGGATGAGTCCCTAATTAACTGCTGGATATAGCTTTGCATTTTGTTGTTATTGTTAAATTCCGCAGCGTTTACTGCTACTATAGATTCACCATAACTCTTTTGCCATGAATCACCACTAATTATCACACCATTGTCTGGTAAACCACTGACTGGTGATATCAATACTGGAATTATTTTAGAAAACTGCTCGGTAGCTGCAAGCTTGGATTTACTTCTTGCTAGTATATTCTCACCTATGCAAAGGGTATTAGTCACATCACCATCTTCATCTAGCTGGAATAAATTGCGTATAATGACATCTGATTTTGGAGCTACTGGAAATGATTGACCATATGCTTTTGCTTTCCTCATAGCAGCTATAGGTTTCAAAGGATATATATGAGCACAGGATTCCAAGCCATTCTCACCATACTCTGGAAAGACATTTGCTGGATGCCATATCTCTGCTCTTAACTCATTCTCACTTGCATTGACAAATACTGAATACCAACCAGTAGCAAGTATGAATTCTAATATCCTTCTTTGCCAGGATTGTTTACCTTTTCTAGCTTCTTCCTTCTCAATGTTCTTCCAACGCTTTTCAATATATTGCTCAAGATAGCTGGTATCAACCATCTCTGGTTCTTCTAATCCTTCAATATCTATCTTATGAGCTACTGTCCCAGTGATAAGTAGGTGAAGAGCTAAATTATAACCCGTTCTTGGGTCATTAGTTATAACACTCTCCATATCCTCCTGTGCAAGATTATTGGTCATCAGAAGTAAGTCGTACCAGACCTTGAATTGCTTGTTACGCTCTTTCCAATAATCCCTCAGTGAATCACATTTCTCAATACAATCCTTGATTTCCTTATTCATATTAAACCTCCCAATTTAAGTAGTCCTATGATTCCTCCTATAATCATAATGGTAATGAATATACAACCAGCTGGTCTCCCCATCATATAATGGTGCCATTCCTTTTTAAGAGGATTGTTATACTCTAATGGCATTGGCTTATGCTTACGGAAGTATGTTGCTCCTTCAGCAAAGCCTATCCACCAAGCATGCCATTCATCCCAAAATTCATCTGATAATTTCATTACCAATTCCATCCTGAACTGCCTACATAACCTCTAGCAACTGGTTTTGTATCCCTACAGATTAAAGCTATGCAAGCAGAATCATGTATATCATCTATACCAACTGATATAGCTTGGTCACCATTTAATCTAAGGTTACGGCATTGGCTGATAAATTCAATGTCATGGACTATCATATGATAAAGCATCCTAGACATGGTTGACATCATCAATTCTTTTGTCTTTGGACTGGTATACCAGCCTAATTCATTGCTTTCCCTACCACTAATAGCATCCCTACGGTAGTAAAGATTCGGGTATTCTTTCAGTAATGGTGCTAAAGCCATCCCATGTGAATTAGCTTCCCATGCTAGAGTAGCCCAATTATAATGTTTGCCAAGCTCCCAAGCAATCTCCTTGGTTTGTTCTGGAGTCCAAAGACCTGCTGCTCTGGCACAGTATTTTGGTATCTCTACACCATCAACTTCATCAGAGGTAAATACTGTTAATGCTGTTTGGCTAACCTTAGCTTGTCCAGGGTCAATACCTATAATGTACCATCTATCATTTTCTGGAGGATACCACACATCGGCATGGTTAAAATGGTCATTGGCTTGGTAGCAATTCTTAGCTTTATCATTCAACATATCAGGGTCATAATACATATCTCCAGTAGCCAAGAAACAATCCATATCATTTTCTGGATACTCCTGAGGAAATAGTCTACGTGTCTCACCAGACCTTCTCAAGCTTGCCATTTCAAACATCTTATACCTACGCCAGCGTATCTGGTCTAAACTCAGACCAAAGTTATTGACAAGATTAGCTTCCTCAAGATTCAATTTGAGCTTAACATCAAGACCAAGTCTAGCAACTACTTCCTTCTTATATAGTGGTAACTGCTCTATGGAGATTGAGTATTCAGGGTGGTCAAACCAGCGATAGAAATGATTGGTAAATATTGATAGGTTCTCGGCTGCTAATCTATACATTTCACAGAAAGCATTATCCTCACCATTTGGAGTTGATAATATATCTACTGTTCCACCAGGTGGAACACGCTCTATTGCTGGAACCAATATACGCTCTATGGCTCCTTGTTCCCAAAAGGCTAACTCATCACAGATAAGATGGTGGATGGTTTCTGCTCTCCCTGCCACAAATGACCTGGCAGAGGATATATACATGGAGCTATGAATAGAAGGAAAGGTTTTCTCATATGAGGATTGGTGATGCATCTGAGGAAAGCCAGGTATATTTAAGGATTTAACAGTGTTATAGAAGAATTGGGCTTTATCCAGTAATCGCTGGGTTATAAATTCCTCAAATGCAATGAGAACTGTATTAGTTCCTGGGTTGGTTACAGTATCAATCATCCTCTCAGCAAGGATTAGTGATGACATACCTACCTGTGCTGGTTTGAGGTATATGTCTCTACCAGTTTGGGTAGCAATGACATCATTCTGTATTGGGTTTAGAAGATACTGAACCCTATTACGAGACTTATCCTCAATGACAAGGAGAGTTTCTATAAACTTCTTCTTATCCTTGATAAGGGAAGCAAATACTTCGGTTTGTGCAGACATTATTTTGCCTTGTATGGCTTGCCTATTGGTCCTTTGCCTTTGCCACGACCTAAACCTCTGCCTTTGCCTTGACTACGAATTTTACTGCCTGGACATGGTTTTGTCATTTACTTACTCCTTATCTTTCTTAGGGTTAGTGCCAGTCTAGCTCTCCTACCTAATGTGCCTTTGGCTTTGGCTGCTCTACGTAATTTGGATACTGGGATAGTCTTACCTTTCGGCACACCAAGCTGTTTGTGGAGTGCACCTGGATGTTTGATGGCTGACTGAATCCACTTCTTTGCCATATACACCTCCTATGCTATCCTATGTATATCCATCCACGTATTATATGTGCCAGTAACAATATTCTCATTACCACCACATTTATGCCATACCATTGCTTCCAACTCATCATCAGCTTCCAAATGTAGTATTCTGCCACAAAATGGTTGTGCTACATCGGTTAATGAGCAATGTGTATATGCAATAGCTACCCAAGAACCGTTTACCTTAAATCCAGGTCTCACAAGCTTATCAGCCGTTGGATTTTGGAATCTAACCTGATGTAATACTATATAATCACCCTCTGCTGGTGCAACAAACACACAATGGTATAACTTGTATGATTCACCATTAGCCATAATGTTTGTATCCAATGTAAGTTCACCACTATCAACAAATGCTGTAACTATGGCATAGGTATTATCGGTAGTGTTCCATACCCATGCTCCCACATCACCAGCATCAAATCCACCATCAGCATCATGTAATTTATTGGCTTCAGTTGCATCAGCAGCACCAGAAACTACACGGTTATTCCAATCACTACCAGTATCATAATCCTCAGTGTCAAGCATAACCCTAGTATCTGTTTGGTTTGGTAGTACCTGAGTTGTATTTAGATATACATGGACTCTTTGTGAGAATCCTACTGGATTGTCATTATGATATTTCTTGGTAGCTGCATCCTGGTCAGAGGTTGGGTCAGTAACACTAGTTAGCTTATGTGAGTTCATGGAAATGTCTTGGTCAACAGTTCCTAGGTGGGTGTCCGTGTTTTGAGTATGTGCTTTACCTACAGCATCTTTTACCTGAGCAGCGGTTGAGGAATTGCCAGCACCATCGTCAACGGTCTCAGCTTTATCTACTATATCATCTTCATCGGTATCATAGACAGCTTTGGTCATATCTCCACCACCAGCACCAGATACAGAATCATCCACATACTTTTTGGTGGCAGGTTCATAATTGCCATCAGGAGTGAAAGCACCAGTATTTTCTCTATAGAGATACCTAGCATCACCTCTAGCATTAGTATGGTAATTAGAATGGTCATCATCAGATAAACCAGCCAATGCACCATGGTCTACTTGTTCTGCACCCCACAGACCAGTAGCAGCATCATAGACCAAGACATAATCATCGGTCAGAGCCAGGTTCACATCCCTTAGCATATGTAAGGTATCTGGTGTCTTTATCATACCTTGGTATACCTCCCACTATAACCTATTGGATGAGCTTCTCCACCAACATTCTTAACCCTGATATAGTTAGTATATGTTAGGTCAAATCCAAAACGGGAGTAGATACCAGCACCAGTGGTAGAATCAAAGTCTACCTCATTGGTGCCATCATAGAAGGAGATTTCTACATCATCCTCAAAGTAGATATTGTTGACTACTACTTCCTCATCCTCACCAGGTCTTATGGTTAGGTAGGCATTGTTCTCAACAGATTGTATATCAGAGAATACGTCACCTATTGCTGCCATTTTTCTCCTTTTCTTCCTTATCGGCTAGACAAATATCACATACGCTTTGACCACAGCATGTTGGTCTACCACATATTACACACCTTGCCACTATTTTAATCCTAACTTTGCCTTGCCTTTCCTCAATCCACTATAGGTATAAGCTTTCTGCCCAAAGGCTGCTATTCTGGTGTGATGTGCTCTAGCTCTGAATGTAGTTTGCACAGGTTTCTTCAGGGCAACACCTTTACGAGTTACCTTTACCCTCACATGCTGGATTACATTCCTTCTGAAACTTGGTTTTCTTGGTGCTGTCATTGTCCACCTCCTATTCAGATGGTTTACCTTTTCTTATTCCTCGCTCTATGAGTAGTCCACTTATTATAGGAATAGCAAATGCAAGGAACCAAGTAGGTGCAGAATCAAATATCGCAAGAACACAAATAGTAAAGACCAACATTATTACTGATATTGGTCTATATATGGCTTTCAGTTTATCAACACTCATATCCTCTTCCTATACTTCATACCTCTTTTACCTACCCTCAACACTTGAGCTTTGAATAGGTTACGCCTACCTGCTACTTTTTGTCTTAGTGTGGCTCTTCTTCCCTTTGCCATTTAGTCCATCCAACTTACTTAGTATTATTGGGAATATAGTTTTACATTCACCTTCTAATGTTGCTAGGTGTATGCTAATCCCATCAACTTTGTTAACCAAACCTCCATTGCCTTCTTTACCATTCAGTGCTTCAGAGACATGTTCAACCTTTTGTTGAAGGCATCCATAAGCTTCTCCAGATTTACGATGCTGCCTTAACATGGTGACTATATTAACTACAAATAGTAGAGCTAAACCAACTACAGTTGCAATGTCAACTATGCTCATCCAACTTCGTTATAATCCTACCATCGTCACGCCTTCTTAACTCGGTATAGTGACAAATCCTACACTTATATAGAATTTCATACCTAGTCATTCTCACCCGTAGCATCTGGACTTGACACTTCGGACAAAGCATGAGGAGGAACTCCTTTACTTACTATCAATTCCTGACTCTCCTTTCTTATACTGAATATCAAATCAGTGAAATCAAATCCATCACTCTTAGACTCACCAATTATTTGTTGGATTACAGCAAATTGTTGCGGAGTGTAGAATTGTCTTAGCTTTAGGAGATATGCATGTTCCTTGTCATCAAGGGTTTCCCCATCAGTTACACTCTTGAGTAGAATATTGAAATCCTTTTGAAGGACTAGATGAAAGTTTCTAGTAAACTCAAGGTTGAGGAATTCGGAACTAAGCTGCTTCTTTAGCTCACTTATACCACTAAGGTCAAGTGCTTTGAACTCTGGGTCATTTTTACGCCAATTCCTGACACTGGATTCAGTAACACCAGCTAATCCAGCAGCTTCTCTAACACCGAATCCACAGACTCTGAAGGAGAGGTATTTGGATTTCCTTGAATCATCTGGAAAATATGGCAATATGGATTCTGCTACCTGCTCGGTTTTATCACTCATACTTACATTGTATCACATGCCTAGTATTATGTCAAGTAGCTTTGCCGAAACTTGACAATATATTTTAATAGTGTTATAATTAAATATAGATAGAAAGTAGAGGTAATAATGAATGTATGGATGACCTGGTGTAAAAGGACAGCTAAATGTAAGTATTGTGAAAAACCTATTGAGAAGGCAACACCTATGGTTAAATGTAGAACAGTAAAAGGTAAGGAGGTAAAATTAACACATTATATGTATTTCCATCCTCAATGTTGGGTAACTAATGGAATGAACTACTTAAATAATAATCCATACAATCCTGGTCTACGAGGTAGAAGAACACTACCACTATCACCAGAAGATTCCAGAGCTAGATATTTACTGCTAAGGAAGTATGCAGCATTGAAGCAAAGGTTAAACAACATAGTAACTAAATTCCCAGATAACTTAGAACCTACTCTTAGAATAGAGGAACAAATGCAACAGGTTATGATTGAAATAAGTTTAGTTGGAGGTATACCACCAAAATGGCTACTAAAATAAGTTGTAGAAAATCTCCTACCAAAGCACATTTTTGGATAGAAGATATATCCAAGCGTAAGGGTGGGTATGGATTATTTAAGTGTAAGCATTGCCATAAAACTGTATGGATGCCTATAACTTATGAATCCGCCAGAGGTAATGAAATACCTTAATAAGGAGAACATCTGTTCTATGAAGGTCATTGCTATCATACATCCTAAGATTCTCAAGTCCATGAAGAAGCTGGGTCTCTGCACTAAAGGTTTCATACCAGCCAAAAAACTGCCAGTGGATAATTTGCGAGAGGGAAACTAAATATCTCGACTATCTCATAATGCAATTAGCCGTACCTTTGCCGTATGCAAAGCTAAACTATCCACTAGATATTAGTTATTATTAGCTATGAGGTAGGCAAACGATTGCCGTATAGGAAATAGAACATACGTTCTGTAGCACATTAGTTCTAATACCAAGGCAAAAGAAAAGAGCAGCTAGCAACTAAACTGCTCTAATCTTTATCAAGTGTAGTGTCTAGTTAAGCTATTAGCTAACTGGCTTGAGAGTGCCATTAGCTATTGCAGCTTTCTTAACTGCTAGCTTAACCTGCCATTGTGCAGAACCACTTGTGGCTTGTTCAAGCTTCACTCTGTCCTCGGCTGTGGCAAACTTCTCAAAGACCTCGTGTAGCGTTAAGCCATATTCGTCTTTAGTTTTGCCAGCCCTGCCACCCGTGCCAGTGCCAGTTCTCTTAGTAGCTACTACTGCAAGTGCTACTCTAGCAGTATCGCTTTGTTCATCCGGCAGCTTGTAGCTAATCACAGTGCCTTTCACAGCTTCTACTTTAGCTGCTATATCTGGCACTATCTTGACTAGCTCGGCTGCTAGCTTAACATCGGCTACGCTAATCGAGAAATTAGCTTTGCCTAAGCTAGATGCTTTGATAGTCTTGGTTAGCTCTGTGGCTAATTCAGTTCTTTTGCCAGATAGGGCTTCGGCTTCGGCACGAGCTTTCTCGGCTTCAGCTTTAGCTATACTCTTTTGATGCTCAACTATGGCTTGACTAGCAAGCGTAATAGCTGCAACATCATTACTGGCTAAAGCTTTGCTAAGCTCCGATTTCAAGTCGTCAATAGTCTTGGGCTTAGGTGGTGTTGGCATTGATTGTTCACTCATTTTTGTTCCTCCCCTATGCTGTATTCAGAATAGACAGCTAATGGTTCCACACTAGCTTTGATTTGTCTATTCAGTTTTTAATGTGCTAGCCAGTGTTGCCACTCTCACTAGCTTATGATTCTATGGTAGCATTTAGCTATATGTATGTCAATAGTTAAGCATCATTTTGTTAGCTTTGAAGATAAAGAAAATTAGCAAAAACTGCAAAAAACCTAACATTATGTAAACTAGGAGTGTTATGTCAAATAGAACATTAGTGCTTTAGAACGCCTGTTCTATTGACAACGGCAATGCTTAGGATATATAATTAATTAATGACAAAACTCATAGGAGTCAGTAGAAAGGAGAAGTATGAATAGTGAAACAAGTGGTGGAACTGGCGAGTGTGGTGTATTTATCAAGAATAGGGAAACATACCACACAGAGATATTACCTGAGTCAATGCCAGACCTAGCAGAAGTAGCTTGTAGATACTTCAATGTAACTACACCAAGTTTTGAGGTCAGAAACCACAGCCGAAGATGTTGGGGAAAATACATCATAAAGACCAAGACTGTGGCTATCTATGAACCTATTAGAATGGGTGTTGTGCTACATGAGGTATGTCACCACATTAGGCATGAGGAATCACTGAGAACTGGCATTAAAGAACAAGGACATCACGACCATAGATTCAAGCAGATACTCCAAGAGGTATACAATCTATTTGATATTTAGGAAAGGAGGAAGCATGGACATTAAGCTAGAAGGCAAGAAGCTGACTATCCAGACTGAGGTTACTGAGGGCACAGTATCCAGCTCTGGAAAGTCAATGGTAGTCGCCACTACCAATGGCTTTGTTGGCGTTCCTGACAGTGACCTTAAGGTTAGCATAAATGTCATAAAACCAAGGCGTTAATTGGTTCACCCTGCTTACTAGCAAGGGTTAGTAGGTAGGGATGGGCTAATTAGCTCAAATAAAATAAGGAGGTATCCAATGGCAAAGATAGGGAATGAAGCAAAGCTTATCCTAACACTAGCTAAGGAACGAATGGCTAACAAGTATGATGACATTGACATCGGAAATAGCCGAGACTTCCTGTCAGGATATAAGCAATGCCTACAAGACTTCGTGGTAACACTTGACAATGTAGTATTGGAACTAGAATCCAAATAAGGAGGTGAATGGTGAAACCTGAGAAAGCAACAGCAGACCATATACTACTAGCACTTTGCTGCCTCATTGGTAAACAAGGCACTGACTGGGATTACCTTGAGGAACAAAGAGAACCATTATTATACCCATATATACTGAATATGAATTAAAAGGAGGTTAACATGGAAGAAATTGAAGGATTAAAGGAAACTCTATCCACACTTGATTCATTGGATGAATTTGCCAAGCAACATCCAGAAATTTGGGATGCTGTAAGTGATGGTGGACATTTTGTGTGTGAGATTCTAGCATCAATAACCAGTAATCATGTTGAATTGTTACCACTAGCAGAAAAATTGGTTTCACTCACTAAAGCATCCATTATATATGGCTACTGGCATTGCTATACTAACAAAAAACTCAACGGTAGATAGGAGGTGAAACATGGCTTATGAAGATGTTAAGATACTGCTACATGGAAGGAATAGGAAGAAATTCAGCAACAACACATACCTATACACTGATGAGGATTGGGATGGTTCCGAACAAATAGTAATGAAGCTTCATGAACATCCAATAGCTATCTTCACCAAGAATTATGTTGCCTTATCAGCTTGTAATTGGTATACTAATACAACCAAGGATAGGTTAAACGTAGCACTCCAGATAGCTAGAACTCCATTATGTGTATTCCAAAAACACTTTCGTTGGTATATTAGGAACCATGAACGAAATACCGACTACCTATTCTTTACTGGTATAAAGGTAAACTATGATGGAACAATTAGAATATGACCATAAGCTAGTTAATGACCTTAAAGAGGCAGGATTCTATCCAATTGGTGGATTCTACCACTACTGTCCTCTCTGTAATAGTGGCTTATATTGGTCAGGTAAGCATGACACCTTCGTATGTATCGGATGTGCTGCTGTCCTACCAATGGATAACATATTCTTATCAGAGCAACCTTGCATAATAGAGGAGGAAGAATGTTAGAGGAAATAGTAAGATACCTTGCTGGAGGTATTGGCATAGGCTGTCTAATCATGGGAATAATAGCTTATACCATTATCTGTAGAACATGGAATGGCAAAGGGAAAGGAGGTAAACATGGGTAAAGGTTACTCGGCTAGAGAAAAAGGCAAGTGGATTAAGGAACATAGGCAGGAAATAATTGAAAGCTATCTTAAGGATGGAGCTTCTGTAACCATCGGAAAGTTCAACATATCTAGCTACACCGTAGCCAAGATAGCTAGGGAGAGTGGTATCCTTGGTCGTAGTGGTACAGGTTTAAACTCTGATAATAAGGTTACTCCTGCAAGTATAGCTGATGCCATAATCAACAAGTGTATTGCTATGGATGTTGCTAAAGCAGCAGCGGAAACAGAGAACATAACCTTGCGTGGACAGGTAGTAACTCTGCAACAGGAGGTTGAAAAGTTAAAGCTGATTATTCAAAGTGCTGATACCAAGCGTAACATAGAATTCCAAGAAAAGCTATCCAGAGTAGTAGCTACATCAGGAGATTAAATAGCAAGGAGGTGATAATGCCAAGGAGACATAGGTTCACACCAGAAGAAAAAAGCAGTGGTGGCAAGACTGGTTTCCAAAAAGCTGTTGCGTCAGTCCAAGCTCGTCACAACCTCAGCTTTAGTGAAGCTGTCCAATGGGTGAAGAATAGAATCAGTGGTAAACCTAATAAAAATAAGGAGGAATAGAATGCAAATAATATATAAATCCCAAGAACAGGAAAGTATAGCCCTCGGTTTAGTATGTGCTGGCATTCCAATAAGGTTTCCAACTGGAGAAGAAATCTATATTAGAGTATCTATATACCGAAAGATAGTAGACCCTAAAGAAGTAATGATAGTAAACCTACGAAATGGATATGGCTATATATATCCATCAAGTAAAGAGGTTATTGTAGTCAGTGCTGAAGTCCATGTAAAGGAGGAATAGTGACAGAAGAACAGAAGGTTGAATACATTAAAGTTTCCAAAGAAGAACTGGACACTAGATGTGGAGAAATAGCTAAGTTTGTGGAGAACAACAAAGAGCTTTTCAATACTATACTCCATGAACCTCTCACTGAGGCAGTAATGTCCATTGCCATAGAGAGAACCATAATGGATACAGTGGTTAAAGGTGATGTAGAACTAGCATTGTCAATAGGATTCACATCCATCTTTATCTTTGGATTCAAGTATTGCCAGGAACTGCAAAGGTTAATAATAGATGATTGGAAAAAGGAGTGCATTAGTGAACAAGGTTAGATGTATTAATGGTAAAGAGATAACCGAATACATAACTGCCAAAGGTCGGAAACACTACTGTAATTCCAAGGAAACATGGATTCCTAGGAGAAAACTTGAGCGTAGTAGAAAGTGTAATAAGTTTGGAGAAAGGAGGTGAAAAATGGTTACACTAATATCCAGCACAAGTAGTGATGGTAAGCATAGGGTTTGTTGTGACATTTGTTATAATGCAAAAGGTCCAACCTGCACCTGTGTTTGCCAAGGTCTCAATCATGGAGTAGGCTTAGACCAAGCTATACAGAATACCAAAGAGCTTGGAGATGAGCTTATAACCCTATTGACTGAGGTTAAGGAGCAAGATGAGAGTAATCAAGAAAACAACCAGAGTTGAGGAACTAATAGATAGCTTAAAGGAAATGCCAAAAGATGCCTATGTATTCCTTTATCCAGGTGATTGGGTTGATAATCCAGGTATAATAATCAGAACTAATCCTGAAAGTGAAGGACTGATTTTGATTGAACTGGAGCATGATTAACCAGGGGCTTGACAAATGAATATAATAGGTGATATAATTAATTATGTCATATTTTTTGGTGGAACCTTAGCCATCTATTTAGCTGTATTATTCCTTGTGATAGGAGGATTCATACTGCTAATACAATGGTATAGAAGGAGAAATAAATGACAAAGTCCTTAAAACAGAAAGTCCTAGAGGAACGAGGTCTTATTGAACACAAACCTGCTAAAGGTAAGCACAAGAGATTGGTTACAATACCACCATCAAACTTGGATTATCTTAAAACACCTCAGATGAAATACCTTGAGCTAGTCCACAAGAAGCCTATAGAAACCCTATTGATGGAAGGTAGTCTAAGCATTGTAGCCAAGAAGCTAGACATAGATACCAGCACAGCTAGTAGATGGATAAAGAAACTTAAACTCCGCTATGATAAGGATAACTTACCTGTCTGTGAAGGTTGTGCTAGATTCCAAAGAATGTGTGAGCTAGGTATCTGTGCTATTCTAGCTGACCTTGATGATTGGGATTTAATCCTTATCAAACAAAAAGAATTGTTAGGAGGTGAGTAATGGGAGTGACTGAATCATTTAATCCACACATAGAGGACATGCTGGCACAATCCCTACATAGTAATTATGGTTTTATATTCATAGGTGTTGACCATGGTGACATGCATGGGGAAGATACTAAAGCCATGATTAGGGTTGCTAATATGACTACTGATGAGGTAGTAGCATCTATTCAAGCACTTATGGAAAGCTTGTTAGAAACTATGCATAAGATAACCCAGGAGCAAGATAGCCAGGATAACATAAATCTAAATTGAGGAGGATATATGAGATTATTAGAAGTAATGCTAACCCTTGATGAGGCTATGCATAACCTCAAAGACTATCCTAATAAGGACAAAGCACAAAGAGCTTTTGGATGGTTAGGTGCAATGTTAAATTATTATCCAGAAGATACAGTGCTTGTGTTGCATGTTGAGGTAGAGCCTAACTGGATGGAATTAAAAGAAAGCAGTAAAGAGGTTGAACATGAACATACTGATTAATCAGCCAGAGGTAGGTGGTAGAATGGTAGCTAAGAAGTTTATCCTTGACCTGATTGCCTATCATGGAGAACTTACCTGTAATTACATTTGTCATAGCTTGTTCAATGAACCAATCATGGGAGTAGGTGACATAGACAGTCAGGTTCCTTGGCTATTGACTAACCAGCTGCTCAAAGAAATGGAGAACATGGTATGGATACGAATGAATCC
>Ga0180433_10001318_pt1 | contig 41584 bp, 41 predicted proteins | sample SS_ome_8_FD_132980 | JGI IMG/M metagenome (GOLD analysis project Ga0180433, IMG submission 132980) | Hypersaline lake sediment archaeal communities from the Salton Sea, California, USA - SS_1_D_1 metaG | ecosystem: Environmental > Aquatic > Non-marine Saline and Alkaline > Hypersaline >...
CGGAGGCCACGTCCACAGTATATACGTCTGCGCCGAGGCGCCGCGATGCCCTTGCGAAAATAGGGAAGCCGCAGCCCAAATCCAGCATCTTCATCCCGCTGAGGACCTGGGCCCTGCGCAAAGGCTCGGGGTCAAAGCCCCCACATATTTCTTTATGCAATATCTTTTTGACTTCGGGGTGGCCACTCAGATATAGTGCGAACGCAAACTGCATAGAGGTCAGCGGGCCGTTGAATGCGGTTGATTTGCCCATGGTCTCGCTAAAGCCTCCACTGTATTCCAAGCTGCCAAAATCGATTTGCCCAAGAAAAGAGCTGGACATGCGGACACGAAGACTGTTTGCCTCCTCATAGGATTTTTTAGGGTCTGAAATGCGCCTTTCTATTGCCGGGGCTTCGGCCCTGAAGGGCTTGTTTTTGCCTGGAGGAGAGCTGCGAGTGTCCTGTTTGGCCCTTTTATACATGTTATAATATATGGGTAAAAGAGTATTTAAAGATTGCTAACAGGGTTCCGGAAACCCCCTTCAGGGGCATAGTTCCCCTAATTTTCCTCAAAGCTTTCAACGCAGTCCTCCCACAGGGGATATGAGTATTCCTTGATTGGCTCGCAATCCTCGGGCCCTGCGGCCAATCTGGAAACGCAGGCGGCCCAGTCCTCGTCATAAAACACTTCGCAGTCTTCCATGCAGGTTGCAAACTCCTCGATGCAGGCGGCCCTTTGGGCCTCATCAGGCATCTTCTCGCAAAAGCCGGCATAGCATTCATACTCAACCATCAGCGTAGAGATGCCCGCACAGTCTTCCTGCGCCGAAGCGAACTTCTTGATGCACGCGCCCCCCCAGAATCCTGGAATGCTCCCGCAGTCCTCCATCCCGGCGGCAACGTGATAGAGGCATTCGTTCCGGTAATCCTCCTTGTCAATCTCCATGCAGTCTTCAGGCGAAACCTTGTCCATGCCCACTTCTTCCAGGCATAACGACTGTAGATAGCTGTCCTCTATGGCTTCGCAGTTCGTTGCGCCTGCGGCTGTTGCAGCCCGTATGCAGTCTTTGTTGGCCCATTTGCCCCCTCCGGAATACAGTTCCGGGTCAATCTCGTTGCAGAATTCCAGGTCCTTCCCAAAGCGCGGGTTCTGCCTCATGCAGTCGTCATAATGCACGGTCCCGTAATATCCCATCTGCATGGTGTCCCCGAGCCTCAGGGGGTTCAGGGTGAAAAGGGGCGAGGCGTGCAGCTCGCAAACCGAAGGGTCTTCACTTGCAAACACGTTCAGGAACAAGGGATTTATGTCGATGAGCAGCAGGTAGCCCGAGAGGATGCACAAGGGCACACAAAGCACAAGAAGCGCCAGTTTTTTTGCAGTGATTCCCTTTGGGTTTTTTGCTGCATTTGCCAAAGTGATTGCGCAGAATGCGAACACGGCAATTTTCACCAGGCTGAACAGCACGGAAACGAAGAAAATTGCTGCAACAAAAACAAGCATGCCAAGCAAGCCTGCCCCTCCCGCAACCCCCATTGCGCTGTGGGCCATCTGCCCCTTCATGGGATGGGCTTCCATTTCGAGATATATAATCCTTTTGCCCTGTGTACCGGGCTTTCATAAACCGCCAAAAGAGGCTTGAGCCCAAGCCACCGGAAACTCAACGCATCATGGTTTTTAATGAGTTGTGTGGAACGTAGGGCTTGTGGGCAGTAAGCTGAAGAAAGAGGAGCTAATCTTCGAGAGGCTCAGCAAAGGCCATTTGCCCCTGCTGAAAGAGTTCAGCTGCACGGAAACAGAGCTTGAGGATTTCCTTGTGGAGGATGCATGGGAGAATGGGCAGCAAGGCATTTCCGTCACTTATCTCTGGTTCTTGAAAAAGGGAAAGAAGCTGGTGGGCTACGTAACATTGCTGACAGACAATATCAATCTGAATGCCGACCTCAAGGGATTCTTCAGGGAAAAGGACATCCACTACAAATCATTGCCTGCACTGAAAATAGGCAGGATGGCAGTGAGCAAGGACATGATGCGAAAAGGATAGGCGCCATGATGATACGGCTGGCCATTTCCATAACGCTTGAAATATATAGGGAATATGCCGGCTGCAGATTTGTTGTGCTGGACGCAAAGAAGGGCAAAGACCCAAAGTTCGACCCAATTCATTTCTATAGGAAGATGGGCTTCAAAATCCTTAAGCAAAGGGAGAAAGGGACGGTCCCGATGTATCTTGATATATGGCTTAAAGGTACTGGCGGAAGTACTTGAACTCGTCCAGAGCCTTCTTTATTGTCGCAACCCTTTCTTTGGAGGGGTGCTTCTGCTCCTTGAGCATGTCTTTTACAAAATTCACCGCATTTTCCCCGTGCAGGGTCGGTGTGGAGCGTATTGGCTTCGCCATGGTGCCCAACTCTTATCTAACATTTTAAACGCTTAGTGTTACATATTGTTATACAAACGGCTACTTAAAAGGCTTACTGCATGGAAAGGCCCCAGAAAGAGGTGCCGCTGCACGCGCCGAAAAGGGTTCCGGGCGTATAGTTCTGCCTGGATTTGCCTTCCCTGCGGACGGTTATGGCGGCTTAAAGGAAAAGCATGAGATTCCATCGCCCATCTGGAAAAAAGGTTTTTAATTCTTTTCAGCAAAACCTTTCTTGGCGATGAAGCCCGCCAGCTTGAAAGCGAACCGCCAAAACGGCTGATAGCTTCTATTTTCGGAAGAGGCGGAACGCAATGGACAAACTGGCGCTTGTAGGATTAGGCGGTTTAGTGGGCTCGGTGCTGAGGTATCTTGTCGGAGGGATTGCGCAGGGCGCGGAAAGCGCATTCCCCTTTGGGACGCTTGCGGTGAATTTCACCGGCGCCCTCGGCCTTGGGCTGATTATGTTTTCTTCGGAATACCTCGGGTGGTTTGATGAGCCGGCCAGGATATTCCTGGCAATCGGGGTGATGGGCGCATACACCACGGTTTCCACCTTTGGGTACGAATCGTTCAGGCTGCTTGAGCAGAAGGAGGACGCCCTGTTTCTTGTTAATGTTGCGGGGACGGTCATATTGGTGCTTTTTGCGGTTTATCTTGCAAAGGCGATTGTCATGAAATTTGCGGGTGCTTGAAATGGAAAACGGAACAGAAGCGGTGCTGCTGAGGATTTTTGTCGGGGAATCGGATGAATTTGGGGGAAAGCCCCTCTACCGCCACATCGTGGAAGAGCTGAAGAAGCGGGACCTCTCCGGGGTAACGGTGGTCCGGGGGATAGCCGGGTTTGGGAAAACGAGCAAAATCCACACAGCGTCCATCCTGCGCCTTTCCACCGACCTGCCGATAGTAATTGAAGTGGCGGACAGAAAGGAGAACATAGGAAAGATTCTGCCCATGCTGGAGAAAACCGTGAAAGAGGGCCTTATCATAGAAGAGAAGGTCAAAATCCTCTTCTACGGAGGGAACAAAAAATAGCGCTGCCGGAATCCCGGCGGCCGTTGCTCTGCGGAACAGCATATGCCCGGAAAAAGCCCGCCCCTCCCGCAACCCCCATTGCGCTGTGGGCCATCTGCCCCTTCATGGAATGGGCTTCCGTTTCAAGATATATAAGCCTTCTGCACGCCCACCGGAAACGCCCCCTGATTCTATATTTAACGCGGCTTCCGGAAAGAAATGCAGCAGCCAGGGAAAAGGATTATATATGTGTTCCCACAGAAATATGTGCATGAGCAACATTACGCTATACGTCCCGGAGAAGGTGAAGGAGAGGATGGACCGGCATTCCGACATACGGTGGAGCGAGGTGGTGAGGAAGGCCATACTGGAAAAGCTGAAGGAGATGAGGAAGCTGGAGCTGCTGAAGAAATACGTGGAGAAGGAGCCCTTCACCGAAGAGGACTGGAAATGGATGGATGAGAATGACTGGCATCCGGTGGATGAGAAGGAGATGAAGCTCGGCTTTGTGAAGGAAGTGAAGCGCAGGGAAAAGGAGAAGGCGCGCAGGGTGAAAGATATTAAGGAATTGCTGGAGTGATTTGGTGGGATATGCGCTGGAGGTTTTGCCCTCGTGCGAAAAGGAAATCAAAAAGCTTTGCAAAAAGAACAGGGAGCTCGGGGAAGCGCTACGGAAAAAAATGGAGCAGGTCCTTGGGAACCCATACCATTTCAAGCCGCTGAAGAAACCGCTGCAGAACCGCAGGAGGGTGCATGTTTTCCATTCATTTGTGCTCACCTACAAAATAGATGAAGCGAAGAAAAGCGTAGTGCTGGTGGCGTTTAAGCACCATGATGATGCTTATTGAAGGATTGGAAAGCTAATCGAAGAGCGGCCCCAAATCCACTTCCTCCCAGCCGGAATAGCCAATCCCCTTTATCCACATGAGGCGGTCCTCGGGGACCGCAATCACCTGGAAGTTGGTCCCAAAGGCCGTCGCGCCGCCGTCCTCCCAGCGCACGGAAAGGAACTCCTTCATCTTCTCCACGTCCATCTGCCCTTTGTATTCGGGAGAATTCGCAAGGGCGAGGAGGTTGTCGCGGCGCGTGTCTGCCGCAAGCGGAGGGGGAACCTCCCATCCATCTGGGTAGGGAGGGACGAAGCTGTTGTAGGTGACGAGGAGGCCGGAAACGTTCTCAGAGCGCCTGTGCACCCCGTAGGCGGAGGACCATTCGAAGGAATACGCGGCGGAGCTGTCCGCAACCTGCACCACGTACGCCTCGCTTGCGCGCGTGGTCTCGAAGGCGGCCTCAAGCCCTTCGAGCGTGGAATAGTCGAACATGAAGGCGAGGAGCTCCACGGCCGCGTCCACCCTCTGCGGGTAGGAAGAGGGGTCGGACTGCGCCCCGTTGTTCAGCTCGAGGAAAATGCCCCCGTCGTTCATCGCGGTCTCGGTATAGACTTCGCCGGCGTATTCAAGGTTCGCGACCGTGTTTCCGCTCCCCTCGGGGTGGTAGACTGCCAATGTGAGGTATTTAATGTAAGGCCCCATCATATCCTGGCTCGCGTCCCAGTTGCGGCCGAAATAGAGCTTCCCGTCTTTGGAATAGGGGCCCCAGAAGGCGGTGCCGCTGCAGCCCGCGCCCGGCTCGCCCGGAGTGGCCTGGCTGAAATAGACGCCGAAGAGGCTGAAGATCGCGGCGTTGAGGCGAATTTGCTCCCCAAGGGTGAGGCCGGAGGTCTCGGACATGCCGAGGATGACCTCCTTGAAGCGCTCGGGGTACTTCCGGTAGAATTCTTCGGCGGCCTCAACCTGCTCCTCGTCGCTCATGCCCCTCTGCCTGAGGTCTTCCGCGGTCTCCAGGTACATGGAATTCAGGTCGTCGCGGAGGAGGTAGCCGTACTGGCGGCCCATCTCCCTGTAGGAGCCGTGCAGGTCAAGAACGTTGAACTTGCCGTTCTTCGTCTTGTAGAGGGTGCCGCCCTCGAAGGAGGAATTGTAAATCAGGGTGCTCGTGTTCGCAATTGAAGGAACGGGAGTTAGGGTTGAGGGCGGGCATTCCTGCGGAGGGCACTCCGGCGCGGGGGCGAGCACCACTTCCGGCGCGCAGGGCGCGGGAGAATTGGAGAACTGCATCACGTTGAGCACTATTGAAAGCGCGAGGATTATCGAAAAGACTACCAGCACCCCGGAAACCCCGGGCTTCTTTGCCTTCATGCGCGGATTTCGGGGAAAGGGTTAATAACCCAGCATATGGGGATGCGAAAAAGGAAGGCAGGCCCCGTGGTTTCCGGGGCCAGGAAAGGGAGCTAGAGCCCGGCCTCGGACCTGAGCTTCTCCGCGAGGTTTGTTTTCTCCCAGGTGAACTCCGGCTCCTCCCGGCCGAAGTGGCCGAATACCGCGGTATTGCGGTAAATGGGGCGCAGGAGGTCCAGGTTCTCAATCATGTCCGCGGGCTTGAAGGAGACGTGGTCCTTGATCAATTGCTCAATCTTCTCAACGGGTATTTTGTAGGTGCCGCGCGTATCGACAAACACGGAGAGGGGCTTCGCAACCCCTATTACGTAGGAAATCTGCACTTCGCAGATGTCCGCAAGGCCCGCGGCAACCACATTTTTCGCGACCCAGCGGCCGGTATATGCGCCCGAGCGGTCCACCTTTGAGGGGTCCTTCCCGGAGAAGCAGCCGCCGCCGTGGTGGCCCCTCCCCCCATAGGTGTCTATGATTATCTTGCGGCCGGTAAGGCCGGTGTCCGCGGCAGGGCCGCCGAGCACGAACTTGCCGGTGCCGTTCACGTGCACTATGGTATTTTCATCGAAATAGTCGCCGCACACGGGCTTCACAACCTGCTCGGTTACGTCCGCTTTTACTTTGTCTAAGGAAACCTCCTCATCGTGCTGCGTTGCAACCACAACCGTATGGGCGCGCGCGGGCTTGTGGTCCCTGTATTCAATTGTAATCTGGGTTTTCCCGTCCGGGCGCAAATATGGGAGGGTGCCGTCCCTGCGCACCTCCGAGAGGCGCCTCGCGAGCTTGTGCGCGAGCATTATGGGCAGGGGCATAAGCTCCGGGCTTTCCCTGTTCGCGTAGCCGAACATTATGCCCTGGTCGCCCGCGCCCTGCTCGTGCTCCGCGCTGGTGTCCACGCCCTGCGCAATGTCAGGGGATTGTTCATGAATGGAAGAAAGCACGCCGCAGGTGCGGTAGTCGAAAAGGTATTCCGGCTTGGTGTAGCCGATGTCGCGGATTACGTTGCGCACCACGTTCTGGAATTCCACATAGCACTTGGTGGTGATTTCGCCCATCACAGCGACGAGGCCGGCAGTTGCCGCGGCCTCCACGGCCACGCGGGAATGCTTGTCCTGCTTTATGAGCTCATCCAGGATTGCGTCCGAAACCTGGTCGCACAGCTTGTCGGGGTGCCCCTCTGTCACAGACTCTGAGGTAAACAAATAATTCTTGCTGGACATTTAAATCACAACGAGAGATTATGCCCTTCCGCTTAAATACTTTTCTGAAAAGATTATTCCAAAAGGAATATCGACCTAATCACTGCGCCTGCGCTTCCTGCCCTTCCTGCGGCCCTGCTCGTCATCGCGGCGTTTCCCGTATGGGGGCTTCCCGCCGCTTTTCCTGTGCCTGGGTTTTCCGTGGGGGCTGCCCTGCCCGCCATAGCTGCCCGAGCCGCCTTCGCCTCGCTCGCCATAGGGCTTTCCGCGGCCTTCCCGGCTGCTGCCTTCGCGGCTGCCGTAGCCGGGCTTGCCGCGCCTGCCCCCGGAGCTCCTGCCGCGGCCGCCATATCTGCTGGGGCCGGAGCGCCCCATGGTCCAGTCGCGCTTCACACCTGGCTCGGCGCTGGTGAGGCGCTCCATCTCGTCATGGCCGATGGGCGCATGCCTGGAGGAGCGGGGCTCGTCCGTGGAAATAAGGGTAATCACCTTGCCTGAGGCGCCCATCCTGCCGGTGCGGCCCACGCGGTGGAGGTGCGTTTCCGCGTCCTCTGCCTCGTTGTAATTTACTATCAAATCAACGTCGTCTATGTGGAGGCCGCGCGCCGCCACGTTGGTGGCGATGAGGGTGGAGATGCGGCCTTCCCTGAACCGGGCAAGCACCTTGCTGCGCTTTGCCTGGGGCATGTCGCCCTGCAGCATCCCGATGTCCTTGAAGCCCTGCCTCTCAATCTTGTGCACGAGCGCAATCACCCCGCGCTTCGTCCTCACGAAAACGAGTATCTTCTGCCCCTTGTGGGCGGTGAGCACGTCCATGAACTTGCGGAGCTTGTTCTTGAAATTGACCTCCATCATCTCCTCGGTAATTGTGGAGACGACTGCCTTCTCGCCTATGGCAACCATTTCGGGGTTGGGCATGTAGCGTGCCACTATGTCGCTTACGCCTTCTTCAACCGTGGCGGAGAAAAGGAGCACGAGCTTCTCCAGCGGGAGCGAATCCATTATCCGGGTGACGTCCCTCTGGAAGCCCATGTCCAGCATGAGGTCTGCCTCGTCCAGCACAATTGCGTCGAATTTGGAAAGGTCCACCTTCCTGCGGCCGCAGAGGTCCAAAAGCCTGCCGGGGGTTGCAACCAGCACCTCATAGCGCTTCTCAAGCTCCCTCATCTGCAATATGATGCTGTCGCCGCCGTATACCGCATATACCTTCAATTGGTTTGCCTGGCACATGGGGCGCAGCTCCCTGCACACCTGCACCGCGAGCTCGCGCGTGGGGGTCAGTATCAGCGCCTTGCTGGTTTTCCCTGCAGCTATGCGCTCCACCAGCCCTATGCCGAAGGCCGACGTTTTGCCGGTGCCGGTCTGGCTGCGCACTATGAGGTTCCTGCCCTCAAGCATGAGGGGGATTGCCTTCTGCTGCACTTCGGTGGGTTCCTTGTACCCATATTCCTCTTCAAGAGATTTCACTGTCCTGTGCGATATTTTCAAATCTGCGAATTTCATCTTTCTCACTCTTTTATTGCCTTGCTTGTTCTTTTGGGGTGGTAATATTGTAAACTTGGGCATTAATTAATCCTTGCCTTCGGCTAACCGGAAAGAAAAGAAGAAAAAACCAAGATTGTAGGATCTAAATCTTTTCAACCTGCTCTGCCTTCGGGCCCCTGTCGCCCTCGACAACCTCGAACTTTACCTTGTCGCCCTCGTTGAGGGAGGTGCCTTCCTTGAGGCCGCTCGCGTGCACGAAGTAGTCCTTGCCGTCCTCGCCGGTAATAAAGCCGAACTGCTTCTTCTCGTTGAAAAACTTTACTGTTCCTTCCATACTTACACCATTTGATGCGGTCATATCTCCTGAAGGTTATTAGAACCTTTGCCTTTTTTGGCCTAAGCCCCCCGGGGCCCGGCTCAGGTAAATTCCAGCCCATTAATCATCCCATAGACATATTGGAGCACCATGGGGTCGGAATAGTCATCCGAAGCCGGGCTGAATTCGTAGTAATACCGGCAGTCATCCGGATGGAGCACGGTGTATTTCCAGGGGCAGGTCACCGGGTTGCCTTCGGAATCGGAGCACATGGACCCCCTGCACTTTTGCACGGTCTTGCCGGGCAGGGTGGTTTCCGGCGCTATGCATCCCCTGCCCGAAAACGGGTCTCCCATTGCGCTGCAGAACCTTTTGTCTTTTGCCAGCCGCACGTTCACCCCGTATTTGCTGCCGGGCTTCCGGAAGAAAAGGTATCTGTAGCCGATATCCTCATACCTGTCCTCCTGGCGCTCCAGCTCGCCGGGAACGGTGAGGGCGGCCTTGAAGTCAGGGTATTCGTAGCGCCTGAACTCAGGGGTTGTATCAAGAAGGCCCCCGGAGGGCTCCCCGATTTCGGCCGGGAGGCCCCAGTCGCGGCTGAACTGCGCATAGAGCGCCTCCTCCATCGCTTCTTTTGGGTTTTCAGTTGTGACGTAATATGCGGCATTCACCGTTTCGCCGGTTTTCCAGTCAACGTATACGTCGCTGTGCCGCACAAGCGTTTCCGGCGGGCCGCCAGGCCCCAACTCCGCTATCTTCTCCTGCACGTCCAGCAGCACCACCCCGGGCGAAACTTCGCGGGGGTTGCGCACCTCCACGTCCCAGGAGCCCTCCTGCAGGGCGCCTTTGTCCGCAAGGAACTCTTCCCACGGGCTGCCGTCCGGGGCATTCGCATAGCGCACCGAAAGGAAATAGAGTGCTGCCGCTGCAACAACGAGCACAGCCGCGCCGATTGCAAGCCATTTCCTATCCAATCCCATCACATGCCGGGTCATTCGAATTGACCATGTCTTTCTTCGTGAGGAATGGGTCGCCGTAGAGCTGGTACTCCATTGCAACCTTCCGGTTCATCTTCCGGTTTTCGCTTCCCGTGAATATGGAGTGCAGCAGGTCTGAGAGCTGGCCGGTAAGGTCCGTGTATTCGTAATCGTAGGTGGCCTGCTTTGCGGCGGCAAGCGCCTCCCCCGCTGTTTTGCCGCTTTCAAATTCGCTGTGGAACTCATTGCGCAGCAGCTGCCCCCCCAGCGGCAGGGGCACCGAGGCGGTGGAATGGTATGAGATGCCGGTGGAGCCGATGAAGGCATTGGGGCGGTTGCCCCAGTGCGTTGTTTTTGAGTAAAGCCACGTTTCCGCTATTGAGCTTCCGGTGAGGAACCCTCCGTAGCAGGCGGTGGAGAAGGCAAGGAAGGGGTAGAGCTGGGATTCTGCGCGTATAACGGGGTTGCCCTGGTCGTCTGCCCAATATGTTCCCGGGGCGCCGTGGAAGGAGAAATACTGCATGGGATAGGCATGCCATTCCGGAAACCCTTCCACCTCAACATCCTGCATATGGGGCTGCACGTGCACGCCCTCCAAAACGGTGAAGTGGCCGCTTGATTCGGGCATTTCGTAAAGGTAGTAGAAATCAAGGTCGTAATAGGGGCATGGGCGGCCGTAGGCCTCGAGCATGCGGTCGCCGTTAAGGCCGGAGCTGCCGCGGCTGCGGCTGATGTGGTAATCGGCCATGGCATTCATGTAGCCTATCATGGGCGCGCCCCCGTGGGGCAGGCGTGAGACCGACGCCTCGGCCGGCCCGCCCCCCGATGTCCCGTAGCAGTCGTCTGAAAGGTACTCCTCATCGTCACCGAGCTCGTCATCGTATGTGCATGGGGGGACCACGGAGTAGCCGCCTATTATGATTACGTAGTTGCCGCTGCCCAGCCCCGGCGCGCTTTCGCGGAATTTCCGGCTTGCCTTTTCACCGGCTGGGCCGACGATGCCGAATACGTTGTCCACTGTTACGGAAGTGGTCCAGTAGTCCTGCAGGCCAAGGTCAACCACGCGCACGGTGCGGCCCTCCTGCTCAAGGGCATCCTTCAGCTTGTAGGTGCTTTCCCAGTACGGGCAGGCATCCTCGAAGACGCTTTCCGGGCAGATGAGGTTGCGGGAGGTTACAAGGTAGACTTCTGCGGCTTCGGGCCCTGGCTTCTCCGCAGTTTCATTTTCCGGGGAAAAAATTCCCGCTATGGAGCTGAGCAGCTCTTCTGGCAGTGGCGCCCCCCCTTCCTGTTCCTCAAATGGGTGTGAGGGCTGGAAGCCATGGCAGGAATAAGCGCAGCCCTCCATGTCGCCATCGTACCAGTTCTCCGAATTGCCGCATGTGTTTTCCAATGTTTCCGGGTAGCAGCCTATGCAATTGTCTTTTAGCTCCAGCAGCGCCTTATCAATTTTGATATCGGCTTCATGATTGCCGCAGAACTTATTTTCTTTTATCGTTCCGCCATTGCCTGAAACACGGAGCCCGATTCCGTTTTCATATGCAATATTCCCATATAGCTCGTCTCCATTCCCCCCTATCCTGAATCCTGCCACGGAATTGTTGTAAGCAGAGTTTCGCATAAAATGGCTGGTGCCGGAATCTGATGCATAGAACCCATGCTGGGAATTTCCGTACGCGATGTTTTCTGTAAGGGTGCCGCCGCCATATTCCATGATAAAGCCGTACTTGTTTCCGTAAGCAGTGTTCCGGCTCAGGTTGCAATAGGAATGAGATAGCGTGAAGCCACCTTCAGAATTCTCAAATGCCGTGTTGCCCTGCAGGAAAGCGGGGCCCAGCAAAAGGAAACCGTACTCATTTCCATATGCCGTATTGTTGTATGCTTTCGAATCCGCCCACAGCTCAAATCCCTTGGAATTGCCATATGCAAAGTTATTGGACAGCTGGGAGCCAACTGCATAAAACCCTATTTCATTGTCATTGGCAGCATTGCCCATTGCAAGGGACCCTGTGCCCTCCCCGAGAAGAAAGCCTGTTTTGCAATCGCTTGCAGTATTATTTGCGAATATTGTGCCGGAAATGTCATCCCCGGATGCAACGAACCCGGATTGAAAGTTGGAAACTCTGCAGTTTTGGACAATGTTTCCGGACCATTCTATTTTTCCTCCCCATTTGGCAGTGGTAAAAATTTCCCTCTGCAGGCCCAGCCTTATGCCCCAGGAACAATAGCCATGCTCGCAGGATATTTCATGCCCCTGGCAATCAAAAACTTTGTTCGAGAAGCCGGTCTCGTTCGGGTCGGTAGTGGCAAAATGGCGGTTGCCTATGCACACTTCTTCTTCTGTTGAAATGTCCCCGCTGAGGTACACGGCATCGTATTTCTCATTGAAGAGGGCGGCTGTGCAGTCCTCGCAGCTGTCGCAGTAATATGTGCTGCCGGAGGCCTTGGGCTGCTCCGGTTCGGGAAGCGCTTCGGCCTGCTCTGCCTCCGACCCGGGGGAAAGGAATTCCATGGAATCCGCAACCGCGTAATATTCCGTGAAGCCCATGCTGCCCCCTCCGATGGGGAATTTCACCAGGTAGCGGTAGCCCCCTTCGGGGTGGCTCACGAGGCAGCTGTAGACGTTCTGGCCTATGTCAGTCAGGCAGCAGGCATACTCCCCCGCAACCTTTGCCTGGTCCGCTTCCGGCCAGCTTGAGCAGTCAAAGGGCTCCTCCCCCTCCACTGCCTTGAAAAGGAAGCTCTCCCCGTCCCAGTGGCCGCCTTCCTTCGGGCTTTCCCATATGCTTACGCTGTCTTCGGAAGTTTCCGTTGCCCAATCGGGAGGGACATCTATTGAAACTCCATAGTCGGGAAATTCGCGCACTTCGGCATGCGGGGAATGGATTGCGATGAGGGCAATTAGCAAAAGCAAGAGGATTCGCTTCCCCATGAGGGAATTAAGCCCTCCGAGGTTTAAAAGGCTTGGCGTGGAATCCGCTTGCATGGCGGAGCTGGAAACCGCGGCGTTTGGCGCGGGGTGCTTCTGGGGCGTGGAAGACGCCTTCATGGGGCTGAAAGGCGTGAAGGAGACTGCAGTTGGCTTCATGGGAGGGAATAAGGAGAACCCCACTTACGGGGAAGTGTGCGGCGGGGAGACCGGGCATGCGGAAACCGTGCAGGTGAAATTCGACCCCGAAGAAGTGAGCTACGAAGAGCTGCTGGACAAGTTCTGGCAAATGCATGACCCCACGCAGGTGGACATGCAGGGGCCGGACATCGGGAGCCAGTACCGCTCCGTAATATTCTATTATTCTGAAAGGCAGAAGAAGCTGGCGGAGGAGTCAAAGGAGGCGCTGGAGGCCTCGGGCAAGGCCGGCGGGAAGGTTGCCACGCAGATAGTGCCCGCGGGTAAGTTCTGGAAGGCGGAGGAACACCACCAGAAATACCTGCAGAAGCACGGCCGCTCCTCCTGCCATGTAGGCTAACATTTATAAACACTTACAGACACTATTATACACATGTACAACAGGCCAGTCCACACAAGGCATTCACCTGATGCTATTGAGAAAAAGAGGGTAATGAAGAAGAGCATGCCCGTCCCAAGGAGCGTGATGGAAGAGGCGCGCAGGGGCGCATCGAACAAAAAGAATTTGCCGGCGGCAATTGCGCTGGGCGCGCTTGCGCTCGCGGCGTGCACCGGCCCGAAAGTCGTAATCAAGAGGGACGGCGGGAAAATCAAGGCGCCGCTGGTTGTTGCGCTGGACGAGGAGAAGAATACCGGCACCACGAAGGAGATTTTGCTCAAGAGAATGCAGGAAGAGGGGGCGCCGGCAGGGGCAGTAATCATACTCAACAAAGGGAGTGATACTGAGGCAATTCTTGTGAAGATGAGCGATGAAGGCGGCTCGCATGTTGATTATGTCAGCATCACCGACATCAAGGAACTGAAAATTGAAGGGGAAACTGCCAGCGTACTCAGGGAAAGCGGAGAGGTTGTTTCCGGGACAGCGGTTTATGTTGACGGCAGGGACGAAGTGGAAATAAGCGGCGCGGATATTGTCCACGTGCAGAGCGAGGCAAAGGAAGTGCAGGTAGATGGGGTTGGCCCGAAGGATTTTGGGGCCTCATTGGCAGGCGTGACCATTATTGGGACGCTTGCGCTGCTTGGCACCCTGTTCGGGCTCCAAAAGCTGATGATGAAGGCGAAGGAATCAGACGAAAAACGGAAGAAAGAAAAGGAAAGGGACGGGGCCCAGTAGCCCCGCTTGTTTTGGGCGCTCACATCCTTGACAGCACGAGGAACGATAGGCCGCCGAACATCATGTCGATGCCGAACAGCAGCCCGATTACCCACGTGGAGTCAGAAGGCCATGCCGCAAGTATGAGCAGGCCGATGAGGATTGTGAGGAGGCCGTTGAACAGCAGCCACCCCCATGCGGGCGCCGGCTTGAGCTGGAACGAGAGCACTATCTTCAGTATCCCAGCCACGAGCAGGAACGCGCCCAGCAGCACCGTGAGCGTAATTATGCCCCCTATCGGGTAGAACAGGAACATCAGCCCTACCCCGCCGTACAGCAAGCCCGCAAGCAGGGTAATGAGGAACCCGCCCCATCCTCTCGCCGTGAAGGCGAACGCAATCTGCGAGAGCCCGGCAATGAGCAGTATGAGCCCAAAGAGGATCTCGAGCGCGAAGGTGCCCGCGACCGGGAATATGATGAATGCAAAGCCGAAAAACAGCATCATTATCCCCAGCGCAAGCATCCAGCCCGCGCCTTCCGTTGGAATTTTCTTTGCCTGTTTTGCCATTCTGGTCACCTCTGTGGCAGGGAACTGCTGGATAATTTTTAAATGTTGCCTTCGTTCCTGCGTGCGTGAAAGCGAAGGGCGCGGCAAAGGAGAGGAAGTGGCTTGCGCTTGCGATAATAGGGGCGATGCTGCTTTTCCTGCTCTATGCGGCGATGCCGCTGCTTGGCGGCATATTCGGCGCAGCCATTTTCTACGTATTGTTCAAGCCAATTTACCTTAGGGTGCTCAGGGGCACGAAGAACGAAATGCTGAGCGCAATGTTTGTCGTAGTCCTCTCGATAGCGCTAATCATGATACCGCTGGGGTACCTGATGTACGTTGCGGTGGAGGAGGCAGTGCACCTCCTGGGCGACCCGGACGGGCTGATAAGCCAGCTGCTGCCCCTGCTCCCGGACGAGGGGACGATGGTTGAATTCGTGGAGGGGCACATCCAGTCGGTTGCGGCATTCGTGCAGGGCGCGATGGAATTCCTGCTCAACAGCACGGTGAGCATAGCGCTCAACGTTGTTGTGCTCTACCTGCTGTTCTACTATGCGCTCACGAGGCACAGGGAGGCCGCGGAAACCGTGAAGGGGGTGCTGCCGTTCAGCAGCAAGAACTCCGAAGAGCTCATGAGGGAGTTCACGCATGTGATACGGACCACGGTGATAGGCAACGGCGCGGCATCGATAGCGCTCGGGCTGCTGCTTTCCGCCGGGCTTGTGGGGCTCGGCTCCCAGCATTTCTTCTTCTGGGCGCTCGTGGGCACGATAATGGCGTTCATCCCGATAGTGGGGATACAGTTGATCTGGATACCCATGGGGATTTACTATATTGCGCTTGGGGACTATTTCTCCGCCGCGGCGATACTGGTGTGGGGGGCGCTCCTCAGCTACGTGGTGGACGGGTACGTGAGGCAGGGCGTGCAGAGGAAGGTCGGGGAACTGCACCCGCTGTTCTCGCTCATCGGGCTGATTATCGGCATTACGTATTTCGGCATAATCGGCATTATCATAGGGCCGCTCATACTCGCAATTTTCGTATTGCTCGCAAGGATGTTCAGGGAAGAGTACCTGCCCGGCTGGTAGGGGCCAGGGGCTTCCTTCCCGCATATATCCCATAGCCCCAGAATTCAAGGTAGTTCTTGGGCAGCTTCAGCGCGGCGCGCACGAAGTTGCGGTAGGAGCGCTTTGTGATCAGCCCGTGCATGGTGCGCCACCATACCTTCAGGTACCCCAGCAGCTCAAAGCGCCTGAGCTGCTCCATGGACTCGCTGAGCATATTTATGCGGTAATTGCGCGCAACCACGTCCTCGAGGCCGGCTCTTTCCAGGAGGGAGGCCCATCCCCCGGAGCTTAGCAATTCTGCGCCCACGAAACTGCGCATCCCTTTCTCCAGTTCCGGGTCGGGCTCCCTTATCCAGCAGGCCTCGTTGAACCCCACCCAGCCGCCGGGCCTGGCAACGCGCACATACTCCTTTACTGCCTCCTGCTTTTGCGGGATGAATGCGTTCACCGATTCGCATATCACCGCATCGAAAGTGTTTGCCCTGAAGGGGAGGGCCTGTGCATCGGCAACCATGAACTCCGCCTTGCCTTCCGCATTTTCCTTTTCCGCCCTTTCCCTCGCCCTATTCACCATGCCTTCATTGATGTCTATCCCCACCGCCGTGCACCCGTATTTCTTCGCAAGGAGCACCGAGGTCATCCCGACGCCGCATCCCACCTCGAGCACACGGCTGCCTTCCTTTATGCGGCACATCTCCAGGAGTTCCTCGGTTGCGCGCAGGCCGCCGATATGCTTCGTGTGGCCTATCTCCGACTGGAATTCGAAATAGGAAATTGCTTCGTTTTCGCGGGGCGGCATTGGTTCACCCGGAACGGAGAGCTGCGAGGAGGAGCGCGGCGAGCACGAACCCGAACGGGCATAGCTTCTTCTCCGGCTCCGGTGCGGGGGGCGCGGGGGAGCTCAGCTCCGGAGTGGTTTCGCCGCCCACGGAAACCGTGCTGTGCTCGTCCCCGGCTTCGGGCGGGGAGCACGTGTGCGAAGCCACTTCGCCCTCCGGGCAGTCTACCGGAACGCAATTGTTTTCAGAGCAGTATTCGTCATCTGCGCAATCGTCGTCGGAAGAGCACTCCACGCATTCATGGACGTATGGGACGCCTTCTGAACAGTTGAGAGGGGCGCAGAAGCGCTCCGAGCATATTTCCCCGTCCGCGCACTCTGTGTCGTTCTCGCACTCGTACGGCACGCAGCGGTGGTCCACCGCAATTCCGTCATCGCATTCCAGTATGCACGTGTGGTTCAGGCAGTACTCGCCGGTGAGGCACTGCTCGTCCATGCAGCATTCATAGGGGACGCACTTGTGGCCCTCCACGTACTGGCACCAGTAGCATTCCACCTCAACGCACTGCTCGTATTTGCATTCCTCATCATCCGCGCAGTCCTCGTCCCCGCCGCATTCCGCCTCATCCAAATCAACGCTGGAGGCAAAGCATTCGGTTATTGCCTCGCCTTCGGTATTCGGGCTCCAGTAATTGAAGCAGGCGTCGAAAACCCATTCATCTTCAGCATCTTCAGGTATTTCCGCCTCGCAGGCGCGCATGTAGGTGGTGAGCTTGGTGATGTTGCGCTCAATCGTCTTCGTGCAGAGCACCTCGCCGCCCCCTTCCCGGAGCTCTATGTAATGGATGTATGACCAGCCCTCCACGGGGTCGACGTCATAAGAGGGGGTGAAGTCATGGCCCGGCAGGCAGCCGTAATCGCAGGATATCGCCCCCGAGGCTATCCCAAGGGGGAATGCGGTTGCCGCAAGCATGCAGAAAAGAATTGAAAGGCCGAAAAAAGGGCTCGCGCGCAATTGCAGCACCTCACTTCCGGAAGAAGGCGAATGCGAGCAGCGCCGCCAGAACGAAAGCGGTGGAGCAGACGCCGAAGCCCGGAGCCTGCATTTCAGCGGCATGGTCCATGCCCTCGGCGGCGGGCTGGGGGGAAATGCATACCCCTCCGCTGCAGGTTTCCTCTCCGAGGGCTACCGTGCGCGGGAAGCACGTAGTCACGTATTCTTCGCCCGTGCCCGCGCCCCGGTATTCCAGGCAGGCGCGGAAGCTCCATGTGCCGTCCGGGCTTTCGGGTATTTCCACCGCGCAGCCGGTGAGGTTCACCTTCTGCCCTGCGGAGACCTCAAGGCCGAAGCGCTGGCCGCAGAGGAACGCCCCGTTGGGGGTCTCGACCGCCATTGCGCGGATGAAAACCGGAGAGGCCGCAGTGGTTATCACCGCAATGGGCTTCGCGGTTTTCCCTTCGGCACACCCGTCGGGGCAGAGCACCGAGATGCTCGTGTTGAACGCAAACGCGCCTGATGCGAGCAGGCAGCAGAAAAGCACTCCAAGGAATACGTGTTTTGCCCTCATGCCGGGTAATTCATGGGCAAGTAATATAATCCTAACCGCTGGCCTCAGGGGTTGAGGGCGAAGAGGGAATAATTGAGCACGGCGGCGAAGGAAACCCACAGGATGTAGGGGATGAGGAGGAGCGCCGCAGGGCGGGAAACGCGCCACGAATAATAAATCGTTGCGATTATCGCGGCCCAGAGGAATGCGATGCACACGAGGCCGAGAAGGGGCGACTGCAGGCCGAAGAACAGGAAGGACCACAGGAAATTGAGGAAAAGCTGGAGGGAGAAGGAGGCAATTGCATGGTTCGCGCCGGCAGAGCCCTTCTTTTCCCATAGGATGTAGATGGAAGCGGCCATGAGGAGGTAGAGCAGGGTCCACACCGGAGCGAAAACCCAGTTCGGGGGGTTGAATTCCGGCTTTATGAGCTGGGAGTACCAGCTGCCCGCGCCGGTTTCGGTGAAAACGGAGCCGAGCACGCCTGCCGCCTCGCAGATGAGAACCGCGGCAATCAGCCGGGCAAAGTTGATTTTCATCAGTAGAAGGAAACAAAAAGAAAATTAAAAAAGGGAGGGGCTCATTCCGTGACGAGCCCTGTGCAGCGCCAGTTCACTTCCGCGCTCTCGTTGGCCTCATACACCACGCAGGCAGGGGAGCATCCCGGCCTCTGCGCGTGCAGGTCGAACCACCAGGTGTAGGTGTTGTTGTTGTAGGTCCCTTTGCCCGTTATGGGGCCGACCGCCATGCACTGGCTGTTGCGGGCGAGCTCAAGCGCCTGCTCCTCGTTCAGGTGGACCGCGCAGGGCTCCTCCCACTCGCGGAGGCACTTCTGCTTCGCCTCGCACCAGGTGTAGCCTGCGGAGCCGATGCAGCCATGCTCGTCCTTGTCGCCGCCGACAATCTCGGCAGTGCAGTTCTCCTCCCACGGGCGGATGCACTTCTGGAGCGGCTCGCACCACTCGTAGCCCGCGGACGGGATGCAGCCATGCTCATCGCGGTCGCTGCCCGGCATGGGCTCCTCAGGCTGCGCAGGCGCCTCAGGCTCGGCCGGCGCCTCGGGGGCTGCCGGCTCCTGCGGCGCTTCCTGCGCACATCCCGCAAAAAGCAGGAGCGCAACAAGGCCAAATGCAAACATCAATCCTTTCATAATATCACTTGAGAGGATAAAAACCGCCAATCTTTTAAAGGATGGTGGCGGGCGGCAAGAGTGTTTTTAAATGGTCTTGTGGAAATATACCAGTATGAAAGCTCCCAGAAATTGGGGGGCGGCGCGGGAAAGGCGCGGCAGCCTCAGCAAAAGGGAAACCATGGCAATGGCGGCCGTTGCTTTCAAGAACAGGTACGTGCTCATTCCGGACAAGGTGTACAACCTCTGCTCAAGGGGCAAGGAAAATGGCGAAGGCCCTGAATTCATTTCAATGGAATCCGTGAAGCGCCTGAAGGCAGGCAGGGAAGGGGGGCTGAAGGAAAGAATTTTCGGGCACGAGATGGGCCTTGACGCGGAGAGCTGCTCAAAGCTATACTCAAGGGCGGTGCATGCGTTTTATGAGATGGGGTACATCGTGGACCTGGCAGCGCTGGGCGAATGGGACTACGTAATCTCCGCGGTGTTCCAGTACCCCGACCCGGAGATTTCCGCAAGGGCGGCAACCATGATGCTCTCATTGCAGGGCGGGAAATTCACCATGCTGCTGGACGCGGCCAAGGAATACGGCCTGCACCTCAAGGATTACGGGCAGGGGAGGTTCCTCGGGCCCGAAGACTGCAGGCGCGCATGCGAGCGCTTCGGGAAAGCGCTCTATGACATAGGGCACGTGGAATCGCTTGCGATGCTCGGGGAAATAGAATTGCTGATAGGCGCGGCGTTCGGCCACAGCAGGGAAGGGGTGGCGGTTGCCGCGGCGGAGCTCATCCTGCATAAATGGGAGCACGACCAGGAGTGGGTCAACGCAATGGAATACCTTGAGAAGAACGCGCTTTTTGGCAAAGTGCAGGAAATTGCCGCGCTGAGGAACCTGCCCCGCCCCAGGGACTGGAAAGCCAGGGGCAGCCCGGGACAGGACGAATTTAAGCTCTGAAATGCGCTGCCCATTCTGCCCTGCGCAGGGCGCTGCGGCCGGGGTGCGGCTCAAAGGGGGTTTTTGCGCGGGATTTTCCTCTTCTCCCAGCCCTTCCTCCTGAAATGGAATATCACCAGGGGCATCGCGATTATCAAGGCGAGGCCGAGGACAAGGAAGCCGGCGTAGAATTCCCAGCCTACCCCGCGCTCCTCGGGCGGAGGCAGGTAGCCGAGCGCTATCCCCGCGAGCGATGCGAGCAGGCCGAGGCCCGCAACGAGCCACAGCCCGGCCTTCCCGCCGGGTATCCTGAACTTCGGCTTCACGCTGGGCTGGGAATAGCGGAGCTTTATCGCTGAGGCGAACATGAGCACGTACATCGTGAGGTAAATCTGTGCGGTGAGCGCCATCAGTATCCAGAAGGAGTCGCTCACGTTCGGCATCATCACGAAAAGGAAGCTGAGCACAGTCACTATTATCCCCTGCAGGTAGAGCACCGTTGTGGGGATGCCGTACTCGTTCATCCTGTGGAAAACGGGGGGCAGGCAGCCGTCCCATGCGGCGCGGAGCAGGCCCTTGCTGGGGCCGCCGATCCACGTGATGAGCTGCGCGAACGCGCCGCCCACTATGAAAAGCATCACGAGCGGCAGCAGCCACCTTATCCCGAATGCGCCCAGCACCTTGGTGAACGCCTCCATTATGCCCGCGACGAGGCTTATCTGGGGCTGGGGAACGAGCGCCGCGACCGCGAGCGTGCCGAATATGAACATTACAAGGGCGATTCCCGCGGCCCCGAATATTGCGCGGGGGTAATTCTCCTCCGGGTCCTTCACCTGCCGGATATGCACCGCGGTCATCTCTATGCCCGCGAAGAGCACCACCCCGCCCAGCATGAGCGCTATGCTGTCGAATTCCGCGAGGTCCGGGATGAGCGCGCCAAGGGAAAAGCTGGTTTCCGGGGCATTGCCCGCGTTGAGCCACAGGGCGGCCAGCACCATGAGCAGCACCCCGGGGATGAGCGTCCCGAGTATCACGCCCAGGGAGCTCGCCTCGCTGGAGAGCCTCATGCCCCTGAGGTTCAGGATGGTGGCGCTCCAGTATATTGCGAGTATGGAGATGAATACGAACAGGTCGTTTTCCGCAAGCGCGGGGTCGAACACGAACGCAAGGGAGGCGGCCGCAAATGAAAGTATTGTCATGTAGAGGGTGAGGGACTGGAACCACTGGAGCCAGATTGCGAGGAAGCCCCACCTCTTCCCGAAGGCCGCGGAAACCCAGGTGAATATGCCGCCGCTCGACCAGCCGGTGGCGAGCGTCGCGGAAATTAGGGCGCAGGGCACGAAGAATATCAGCGCGGGGATTGCATAGAAGAAAACCGAGGAGAAGCCATACTCCGCATTTGAGGTGAGGCCGCTGAGCGAGAAGAGCGCCGCCACGGTCATGAGCATGAGCGTTGCCGTGCCCAGCATCCTTGCGCCTGCCATGCGCTATCAAGAGGAGCAAAGTTTAAATTAGCTAGCCGGGCCGGGTTACCGGCCTATTTCGATTAGGTTCCTGCTCTTCATGAGGTTCTCGGTGCGCCTGGCATGGGGCAGCCAATTGTGCAGGCCTTCGCATGCGCCCGCATGGCCCGGGTCTTCTTCCAGTCCCCGTCGCACAGCGCTTTCCCCGGCTCAGCATTTTCCAGCGCATCTTCCCTGTAGCCGGCTTCGGGGCTGCCGCTGTCGAAATAGAAATCTTTGAGCGCATCGGCCCACTCCAGGTAAAGCTCCGGGCTTTCCCCTTCGCATTCGAGCCCGGAATAGATGGAGAATGCCTTTTCGAATTGCAGCAGAACGGGGTGGGCGATGGCAGGAGAATCGAATGCGTGACCATCCGGAACGCCTGGATAACGGATGGAAAGCTGCGCATGACGGGCATCAAGATAGTGGCGCCGAAAATCTGAAAGCTATTTCCTGTTTTTCCTGTTCCTTTCCTCTGCCGCCATGCTGTGCAGAAGATTAAGCGAGAAGAGCCCGAATGGAAGGGAGAAAAGTATGCCGAAAGTGAGCAGCGAGCGCAGGAGCGGGCCGCTGAACGGGCCGCCAATCAGGTGGTTCACCATGCACGCCGCTATTATTATGAGCAATACCACGGTAAATATGCCGGTGGGGAGCGCGGCGATGGGGCCGCCCAGTTCATAGATGGGGAATGTAATCACGAAGCCGAGCGCGGCGGTGCAGATGAGGTTGAAGAGAGCAAGGGGGGCGGGGCCGCCAACGCGCCCGGAGATTGCGAGCAGGCACCTCCCCACCGGGGAGCGGTGCGCCTGCGCAATCCTCTCCGTAAGCATCCTGTCAAAATCCAATCAACCGCCCTTCATGTATGCGCGGGTGATTGCCACGTCCTCGGCCGGCCAGTCCGCGTTCTGGCCGCGCTCCCCGGTGGGAACGGACTTTATCGCGTCGACCACTTCCATGCCGGAAACCACCCTGCCAAAAACCGCGTAGCCGGGGTTCCCCGGCGCATAGTCCAGCATCCCGCTGTTGTCAACGACATTTATGTAGAACTGGGAGGTTGCGCTGTCCGGCACGTAGGTGCGGGCCATTGCGATTGTCCCGCGCGTGTTGCTGAGGCCGTTCTGGGATTCAAGGGCGATTGGCTCGCGGGTTTCCTTCTGCTCCCCGCCAGGGGTGAAGCCGCCGCCCTGTATCATGAAGCCGTTGATTACGCGGTGGAAAACGGTGCCGTCATAGAAGCCCTCGTTCACGTAGCGCACGAAATTTTCAACGGTGACCGGCGCATTCTCGCGGTCCAATTCGACCTCTATCGTGCCCATCGTGGTTTCAAGGACGGCAATTTCTGGCACGTCATCCGCCCCCCCGCCCATTTCCGGCTCTTCGATTGCGGCAGGGGCCTCTGCCTCTTCCCCGGCGCCTTCGGCCCCGGGGGCCCCAGGCGCGCCTCCGGGCGATGCGGGCGCTTCCGGCTCCTGTGAAATCCCCTGGAATACGAGCATCACCGCGAGGGCCGCAATCACGCCCCCGGCGATGTATCCTGCCTTCTTGTAATCGTCCATGGCAGGGGAATTCGCTCACAGGGTTTTAAATGGTTCAGGAATAGGGGTCGCCGCGCAGGATTTTGGATATCAGCTTTTCCGTAATCTCGGCTATTGCGAGCTCCTTCTGCACGATGCCCGGGGCATCTCCGGCAGGGTTCTGCTCCTGCACGAGCCCGAGCACGTTGTTCTTAACGTGCTCCACTGTCTTCTGCCTGCCCTGGCCCAGGAGGTGCGCCCATGTGTCGAATTTGTCGATGGGGATGTCGAGGATTACCTTCCTGCCGAGCACGGCGCTGTTCACTTCTATCTCATGGACCGCATCCACCTCTATGCCGGAGTCCCTGCGCTTTGCGAGGAAATAGCCGAAGTGGGGCACGCCTTCAATGAGCACCTGCATCTCGCTCTCCCGCACGAGCTCCTCCCCGTAGACGTTGCCGCCTACGAAGGAGATGCGCTCGTCCCCGCGCAGGTCCGCAAGGGACTCTGCCTTCCGGCTGCTGAGTATGAGCGTTACGTCCTTGCCGAGCTTGTGCACGCGCGCCTTTACCCTGTAAATCTCGGCGTCCCCGGCAACTTCCATCCGGTGCACGGAGAGCGCGCGGGCGAACTGCGCAAACGGCTTCTTCTGCTTCGTGCGCGGGTGCACGAACTCCGCATCGCCGAGCGTCTCGAGGCTCACTTCCGGCCTGCGCTTGGTTTCCGGGGTGGGGAAAAGCTCCGCGGTTATTTCGCGGTCGTCGAAGGAAAGGGGCTCCGGAGGCTTCATGCTCTCAGGAAAATCTATCTCGAACTCGGAAGAGCCGGCCGGCGGGATTGAGGGCTTCTTCGGGGGAGGCGCTGAGGGGATTTCCTCTTCCCCATAGGAATATTTCACGCCGCCCTGCGGGGGAGGGCGGGATGCGCGCCTGATCTCCGCAATCTTGTAGAATTTCAGGGGCTCCCCGCGGGAGCCGAAGATAGTTATGCATGCGTGGCCCTTCCCAACCCCCCTGGCAACGGATACGTCATAGCCGTCATAGCCCTGCGGGTTTTCGGCAAACATGCGGAACGCCTCCTCCAGCCTGTGGCTTTCCGCCACGTAGATGTAATCGTCATATTCGCGCGAGCCCGGGCCGCCGTGCGGCACGCGCATGTAGTATGCCCTGCCCGCGCCGAAATTCACCATGCTGACGCTTCCGCCGTCTATCCCCTCCAGCACGAGGCTCGTGCCGGTCCACAGCATGAGCTTCTTTTCCGGGTGCATGCCCGCCGGGAATTTGTATTTGACGCTGTCCACCACGTAGCCAAAATACGGCTGCGTGCCGCGTGCGTCGACCCTCGGCTGAGTCCTTATGAGCTCGAGGTAGGCCTTGCCGCCCTCGGGGAATGAAACGTCAACAACCGCATTCGGGGCATCGGCATCAAGGAAAACTACGTTCCTGCCCCCTATCGGGCCGGCAACCGGCACGAAGCCGGCCTCGCTGCCCGCATAGAGCACTTTTGGGAGATGGCCAAAGCGGGTGCTGAGCAGGCGGTAGAGCTCGTCGCGCACACGGTCAATGGCACCGGTGAATGCGCTGGGCCTTGAGATGTCCCGCTTGTACACCGCGGAATATTCTCCGATTGTCCCGGGCTCGGGCCCCTGCTTGATGCCCGGTTTGCTTTTCGGGAGGGGGCCTTCCTTGGTGATGGGCCTGTCGCGAGCCATGTTGTAAATTTAGGCAGAAAGGGTTTATAAATAAGCACAGCTATTCCTGCAGGAGCTCCGCCAGCCAGGGGAATCCTTCGCGTAGCTCGGCAAGCGCCTCCGCCTGGAGCTGCCGCACCCTCTCGCGGGAAACCCTGAGCTCCGGGGCGCATTCCTCAAGCGTGCGCTCCCCCTTTATTCATGCATGCTGAGGTATAAAAACATTTCCTCACACTATATATCACTAATGTTCAAGGCAAAGGCGGCTTTGCAGCGGGAGATTGACGCAAGGAGGCAGAGCTCGGTTGGAGAAAGGATAAGGGAATTCAGGAAAGCCGATGAACGGCTGATTGCCGTTTATGACAAAGCGCTTGAGGCGGCCGGCAGGGGCATCAGCAAAGAAGAGAAGGCGATGATTGCGCAGGCAAACCGGCAGGAGAAGGAAAAGATAATGGCCGGCATTGAGAACGAGAAGGAAACGACAACGCTTCTTCTCACTGCGGAGCCAACGGAGCTGTGCGAAGCGCTCGGCGACCAGGGAGTGCACATCAGGAAGGCGGAAGAGCACTACTCCCTGATGATAATGGAATTCGAGACGATATGCGAGGCAGAGTCAACCGGCGCATTCAGCGGGGAGCTGCTCTGGGAATATTTTGAGGCTTACAGGGAGCATGCAAGGGAGAAGTCGTTCCTCGCGCGCGGCATGTTCCACGTGCTTGCGTGCAACATAATGCTTGGCGTGAACGGCCCGGAAGATGCGCTGGAATTCTTTGAGAGGACAAATCTCGAGCACCGCTGGGGCGGCATCCCGGGAGGGTATGAAGGGCTCACCGCGGGGCGCTTCATGCGCCTGGAGGAAATTGCAGTGCTTTTCATTGAGGAGGTTTATCCGGGCGAATCCGAAGGGATAATTGCAAACGTCGTGGGTGAGGCAAAATGAGCGTGAACCGGGAAGCGCTGAGGGAGATATTCAGGGTGAAAAGGCACAACGCGCTCGGGCCTAAGATTGCAGGCTGGGAGCGCGCCGGCAGGAAAGTTTCCTCGATATTAACAAGGGCTTTTGAGAGAAGGGACAAAATCCTCAAAGAGCAGGCTGAGGTCACCTCAATGCTCGTGCCCTGCAAGGAGCACATCGTGAGGGGAAGGGTGAAGGAGCGCATCCTTGGGATTGTGGAACGCAACGCAGGGATGAGGGATGCCATCCCCCTCAGGGATTTTGAAGGCGCAAAGGAGGATGTAATCGGCTGGCTGGGGAACGAAAACGACTTCTGCCGGCTCTTCCGCGACAGGGACGTGCACGTGAGGAAGGCGGACAGGGCGTACAAAAAGGCGAAGGGCTCGGTCGAGGAAATCCTCGCAGGGGAGAGGATAATACCGCTTGAGGAAGGGGAGATGAGGGAGCTCGTGAACGCGCTCCTGGCCCAGGCGGAGGAAGCCGCGGTGCTTTCCAGGGATTTGCTCCACGTGCTCATCTCCAGCATAATACTCGGGGTGGACGGGCCGGAGGACCTGCACTACTTCGGCCCCCTGCTCGAGAAGGAATGGATTGCGGTGGAGCCGGGGGAGAACGGGCTGGTCCGGCTGAACCCGGTCATAGAAAAGGAGGAGGTCGCGTGGCGGCTGCTGGAATTCCTCTACCCGGATGACTGCGGGGAGCTCATTTCGGAAGTGCTGCCGGGCGCAATTGCGTGAATTTTAGGATTTGAAGAATTTCCGCAGGTCTTTCAGCGCAAGGGTGTTCAGTATGTCTTTTTTAGTGCACCAGCCCTTGCGCGCCTGGGAAACCCCGAGCCCCATGAACTTCATCGAGCCCTTTTCATGGGCATCTGTGCCGAGCGTGAACTTCGCCTTCCCGCGGGCATTCTTTACGTTTGCATAGTCCAGGTCCAGGCGCTCGGGGTAGCAGTTGATTTCGAGCGCAGTGTGGCTCTTTTTGCAGGCATCTGCAACCGAGGGAAGGTCGTACTGGAAAGCCTTGCGCGAGCCGAGCAGGCGGCCGGTGGGGTGGCCGATTACGTCCACGTGCTCGTTCTCCGCCGCGGCAAGGATGCGCTTGGTCATTGCGCGCGGCGACATCTTGAACTTGGTGTGCACCGAGGCGATTACAATGTCCAAATCTTTGAGCACGGAATTGGGCAGGTCAATGGAACCGTCCTCAAGGATGTTGGTTTCCGTGCCCTTGAGCAGCTTTATCCCGCGCAATTTTTTGTTCAGCCTGTCTATTGCGGCCATCTGCTTCCGGAGGCGCTTTTCATTCAGGGGATTTGCAATTTTAGGGAGCGTGCCGCCGTGGTCGGAAATGAGCATGTATTCGTAGCCGAGCGCCTTCCCCGCGGCGGCCATTTCCTCCAAGGTGTTTTTCCCTTCGCTCCACTCCGTGTGCGTATGCAGGTCCCCGCGTATTTGCTTTTCCTCCACTAATCTAGGGAGCTTCCCTTTCTGGGCTGCCTCGATTTCGCCCATGTTCTCGCGGAGCTCCGGGGGGACCCACTGCATCCCCAGCTTTTTGTACACCTCCTGCTCGGTCTTCCCCGCGAGGCGCTTTTCCCCGGAGAAGAGGCCGTATTCCGAGAGCTTCCACTTCTTTTTCATTGCGATTTTGCGCAGCGCGACATTGTGGTCCTTGGAGCCGGTGAAGTACATCATCGCGGCTCCGTAGGAGGGTTCATCGAACACGCGCAGGTCCACTTGCAGCCCCGAAGGGAGCTTTATCGAGGATTTGGAGGGGCCCTTTGCAAGCACCTTCGTGCCCTTTTCTATTTTCGCAAAGGCGCCCATCACTTCTTTCGGCTTGGAGGAGACAACCAAAATGTCGAGGTCGCCCACAGTGGGGAGGCGCCTGCGGAAGGAGCCCACGGTCTCGAGCTTCCTTACTCCGGCGACTTTGGAGAGCTTTCCCTCCAGCTCTGCAACTATCGGCATTGCCTTGGAAATCATGAGGCGGGAGGCGCTCTTTTTCGCCTCGCCGACTGAGGCGGCCATCTTCTCCTCGCTCTTCCTCCCGAAGCCCGGGAGGCCCTTCACCTTGCCGGCTTTAACCGCCTTTTCAAGGTCCTTGAGGTTCCTTACGCCGAGCTTCTTGTAGAGCGCCATCGCCTTCTTGGGGCCGAGGCCCTCCACGCGCGAGAGCGATTCCAAATCCACGGGAATTTCCTTCTTGAGCTTTTCATAATACTTCAGTTTGCCCGTGTCGAGGATTTCAATTATCTTCTTCTCAATGTGCTCGCCCACGCCCGGGATGCCGCGGAGCTCGCCGCGCTTCCGCACGGCCGCGATGTCCTCCGAGAGCTCCTCTATGGAGCGCGCTGCGCGGCGGTATGCGCGCGGCTTGAACTCAACGCCCTGCACCTCAAGGATGTCCGCAATCTCGTAGAAGATGCGGGCGATTTCAAGGTTCTTCATGCTCCCGGAAGTGCTCCTCCGGTGAGGTTTTTAAAGCATGCGAGCGAGAGTGTGGGCCATGAGAGGGAAGCTCAGGTGCAAGTGCGGCAACGAGATAACCGTGGGCGGCTCGGAGGACGAGGCAACCTATGAAATCAATGTGGAAGGCGGGAAGGTTGAAAAGGCCGGGAGCGAGCTCTTCATAATATGCGGCAAATGCGGGAAGCGGGCCGGCAAGCTCGGCTTCTTCAGGCAGGTTGAGGAGAAATAGATGCCAAGAAAGAAAAGGCCCGCAAAGGCGGGCGGGAAAGGCGCTTCACAGGCAGGCGGAAGCAATACGCCGGAAGCGGCAAAAAATGCTTCCCCTGGAGCCGGAAGCGGCGGGCCGGAAACCACCATGAAAGGCGGGCTGCTCCCCAAGGGCCCGAAAATAATCCCGGAGAAGGAAACCACCTTTGCAATAGTCGTATTCCTCATAGCGCTTGCGGTCTTCCTGTTCATATTCTCTGCGCAGGAGTCCCGGCTGAGCGATTACACTTTTGATTCGCACGCATACTACATGTATTTCCTGGACGGGGGGGAAGAGCAGGAGCTGTTCGCGCAAATGGACGAGGCAGGCGTGGGCAAGGCTGTGCTGCTCGGCAGCGAGGTGAAAAAGTGGTGGGCCGGCAACATAAAGGAGGCAACCGTGCACTACACCGACCCGTTTTCGCGTGAATATTACTTTGAAGATTCGGACGAATTGCTTGCGGAGCTCTACTGGGGCCTCCCGGAGGAAAAAAGGGCGCGCATATATCCGTTCGCAAGCGCATTCGAATCTGAGGGGCTGGATTCGGTCGTTTACCTTGAGGACACTTTCACGAAGAGGCCGTACTTCTGCGGAATAGGGGAAGTTGCGCTGGGCAATTACAGCGAGGCACGGCCGATTTTCTCATTCGCGGAAAAGTACCGGCTGCCCGTGCTGGTTGAATATGAAATAGGGGAAGGGGATGCACATGCGCTGGAGGAGGCGCTCGCCGCGCACCCGGACGTGCCCGTAATACTTGCAAATGCGGGGATGGGCGACGAGCCGGGGACTGCGCATGCGGAGGGGCTGCGGCTGCTGCTTGCGGGGCATGGCAATCTGTACCCTGCAATCTCCTGGAAGGTGCTTTCCTCCGGGATTTACAAGGGCGGGAAGGTGCAGGAGCAGTGGACATACCTGATTGAGGACTACCCGGACAGGTTCGTGGTGGGCAGCGGCGTGATTGCCGATTTCGGGGAATATGAAACGATAATGGGGCAGTACGATTTGCTCTGGAACTCGCTCGGGGACGAGACCGTGGAGAGGGTGAAGAGGCAGAACATGGGCCGCATCTTTTCCCGGGTGAAGGAATACTGCGCAAAGGAAGAATAGTTTTATTAATTTTGAATGAGCGGCTTTTGCATGGCGCAGAAGGGGAAGAAGGAGCCTGCGGAAATCTGGCAGAACATCGCAGGCACGGGGATTGACGTGCAGGTGCCCGCTGCAAAGCTCGGGGAATGGGCGGAGCAGGCAAGGAAGGAAGGCATCATCTCGATGGATTTGCATTCCAAGGTTGCGCAATACCTCGGGGAAACAACCGGCCTGCCCGATGAAAAGCTGGCCGAGGCGGCATTTGCCGTGGAATGGCGCATTGTTGAGATGGGCGGCAAGGGGGTTAAGGCGCCCAATGACGTCCCGGTCACCCTGCAGAGCGCGGTGTCCGTGGAAAAGGACAAGGTGACTGTTTACAGCGAAGAGCACTGGAAAACGATTGCTGTGCCGCTGGAGCTCTATTACCAGGCGCTCGATGCGATTGTTTCCGGGGACAGCGCGGCGCGGAAAAAGGCATGGGGCAACGCATGGAAATGGGCAAAGGCAGAGCTTAAGATGTCCAATGCAGAAGAGGCCGCGGAGGATTATGTGAACGCGCTCTTTGACCACCTTGAAGAGCAGGCAGGGAAAATTGCGGAGGCAGGGGGCAAGCTTGCTGCTGCAGGGGTAGAGGTGAAGATAGAGAAGAAGGGGAAGGTGTTCAAGAAGCCCGTGGCAGTCTTCTATTCGGATGGGGAGGCGGTCGCGTCTCTGGACATAGCGCTCTACCACAAGGCATACCAGCAGGTGCTCGGCAAGGGCAGCGTTTCCAAATATTTGAGGGACCAGGTGAGGGATTCGCTGAAGGAGGGCGGGATGGGTTCGCTCGAGGCAACGGACAAGGCAGACCTGATCGCGGCGTGGATGGAGGCGAAGGTGGCGAAGGATTCCGCGCTTGCGAGGGGCGGCGGGCCGGCGTTCGCGTCCAAATAGAAAGGTATTTAAACTTCTACCCACATATATACATTATGGCACACATGAGGGTTTCACGCTTCAGGAAAACCCCCCAGACCAATCTTGCAATAATGCACAGGGACATGCAGGCCGGCATGGGCAAACGGGGGACGTTCAGGGGCGGCTCCGGGAACCCTAACGTGAGGCACACCCGCAGGGTCCCGGAATCCGGGGGCGCAGCGCACCTCCGCAGGGCGGCGCCGCTCATTGCGGGCCTCGCGGTTGCGGGAGCGGCGGCATGCGCTGCGGAGAAAAGCCCGAAAGAGAAGAAAATCGAGCTCATAAAGAATTCAGGCAAGGCAATAGTCACCGGGCCTGACGGCTCGAAGAAGGTTCAGGAAGTGGAGCTGCCCGGGAAAGTGCGCGAGGAACTGATGTCCGGCTACATTGGCGCGGGGGCGTGCATTGTCGAGCTGGCGCTCCTCGTATCGATGATGGCTGTGGCAGTGAGGACCTGGAGAAAAATGGATGGCGAGCCGGGCAAGGGTATGAAATCCGCGCTCTAGTATTTCATCTTCTGCTTTTTGGAAGGCTCCATCGGGAGCTTCGCTATTTTCGTAATGTCGTGCGCGGGCGCTATCTGGCCGATTGTCTCTGCGAAAAGGTCCGCATGCGCGGGGTTGTCGGTCTTCATCGTAATTATGGTCCTGTCCCCGAACGTGGGCTCGTACGTGCCGGTGACGGTCACAATGTCCCCGGTTGCGGGGTCCTTTATGTCCATTGAGAATTCCCCTTTCTCCAAATCGAAATTCTCTTTCGCAAAAACCTTCTTCTTCTCGGGCGCGGTTGCCGCTATTTCATCCTGCTTCATGTGCATGTCGAGCATCGTCCCGACGTGCTTGTAGGCCTGCATTGCGCTTTCCTTGGTCAGCGCCTTTACGTCTATCTCTTCGATTATGTCAATGTTGGGGTCCTTGAGCACCTTCTTCTCGTTCACCGTGCCGTCCTTTTTCTTGGGGAGCTCGCCCTCATACCTTATGAGGAACATCATCCCGTATGCGGAAAATGTGCCAATCTTGAACTCCATGTCCGGCTTTGCCCCAGCTTCAAGCGGGCTGCCGGCAGTGACGTCTTCGAAGGGCTCCTCCTTGGACTGCTCGTTGAATTCCATGAACGTGACGTTGGGCATGTTGGCGATGTTGACGTCCGCCGTGTTCACTTTGGCCTCTATGGTGTATTCGCCTTTTTCCTCTGCCGGCTTGGGCGCCTTTGCCGGCACCGCTTTCTTCTTGTCGCCATTGCCCATAGTATTATTGCGGAGCAAAAGAATAAAAGAATGCATGAGATGGGTTTCCATGAGAGGGAAGCACATTCTCCTGGCGGCGGTTTTCTGCGTTGTTTTCAGCGGGCTCGCTTCTGCGGCGAGCATACCGAGGGCGACCACGTGCCACGTGAACGGGGAAACGTGCGAAATAACCATCACGATAAAGCTTGCGTTCATAGGCGCGGACGCGACATACCGGGCAAATGCGGAAAACGCGATAGAGAGCGAGTGGAACGGCGCAAGCGGCTCGCGCACCTACGGGGACTGCAAGTGCAAGGTGAAGTTCGACGTAATCACGAGCGAGCTGAAGCAGGGCAACTGCACCCCCCAGCCGCTGGACGAGCACTGCATAATAGTGACCCCTTTCGCGACCAAGCCGCCCGTATCAACGAACGGCACGAAGTACATGGGGTACATGAAAGGCGTTTCCAGCGGCCCCCCGATAGAGGGGTGGTGGAGCGACCAGATGGACAGGCCCGTGCAGGGGAGCGCCACCGGGGAGACATACCGGGACTTTGCGCACGAGGCAGGCCACATGATGGGGCTTGACGACTGCGACGGGGACCTGATGTGCGCCACCCATGGTAACTCCGGCCATGCGTCGCAGGCGAACGTGAACGCGGCCGTTGAGAACGTATGCGGCCAGAGCCCGTGCCCTGACAGGTGCTGCTGCGGGAACGGGAAAATAGAGGGGGGCAGGGGGGAGAAGTGCGACCCGGTGGCAAACCCGAACGGATGCGGGAGCGGCCAGTCGTGCTGCCCCTACTGCTGCAGCTGCTACGGGAAGCAGTGCGACCCGCAATACGGGGAATACGCAACAGAGGATGACTGCAGGAAGAGCTGCAAGGACCCGAAGGTTTGCGCATACAGCTACTGGGCAGGGTGCTGGAGCTGCCTGGAGAGCTGGGAAAAGGAGCTCTATCCGGAGTTCGACCCCTCCAGGGTAAGGGAGGCGGGAAAGTGCAACCACAGCGCGCAGGTGCAGCCCGCTGGAGGCGCCCAGGGTGCGAAGAACATCGCGCAGGGCCTCGCCGGCCCCGGCTCTGCGGTGGGAAGCTATTTCGAGAACGAGAGGGCGAACATTTACATTACTGATATCTACCCGGGGTGCGGATACGCGGAAGAGAATTACGCGATTATTGAGGGCGGGCAGGTGGTGGAATCCGGGGAAGGCGCGCTCCCGGGGCCCACGGTGAACATTTACGCTGATGCCGCGGCGGTGGACATGCTCATGGAAGGCGAGATAGGGATGCCAAGCGCGCTGAAGGGCGGCCTCGTGAGCTACGAGGGCGTGGGCTTCTTCGAAGGGCTGAAATACTGGCTGGCGGGATTCTACGTTGACAATCTCCTGCCGGCGGAGCCCCTGCCGGAGCAGATTCTCGAGAGGCACAGGCAGGCCGCGTCGCTTGCGGCAGAGGCGGAAACGGAGCTGGTGGAGCTGGAGCCGGGCGAATACGTCTACGTGGTGTACCCTGAGGGGGAGCCCAGCGAGCCGGTGCTGATTGCGCCGGAATACATGCAGGGGGAGGGCATCCCGGGAGGGCCGGTGGACCAATAGGTATATAAATGTGTGAATGTCTATAATAATGTGGTGTATTGATGGTAGGGCCAGTGGTGAACGTATCGGTGCGCTCCCCGGAGAAAGCAATAGCTGAAATTGTAAAGGGAGTGAGCACGGATGGCGAAATACTTATACTGAAGGGCGCGGGGCCAATGGGCGCTGACCTCAAGGGCGTGAAAGCGGAGGAGGCGCTTGCGCTGCGGCTGAACGGGCTCATTGCAGAGGCAAAGGCCTCGGGCTGGAATGCGTTCGAGGCCTATGAGAAGGCATTGGGCGAGCTTTCCGAGCAGATAATCAAGGAAGGCCATGGCCTGGGCATACGCGTGGAAGCTGCCCACGGGATTCTCGAGAGGGCCACCATAAAGGCGGTGGGCGGCAGCTTCAAGGAGATAATCAATTCCATTACAAAAGAAATGGGCGAGGAAATCAAAGCCATAAACGAGAACTGGATGAAGGGCATATATGCGGAAATGGCGGGCATAAAGGGCGCTTACTATGCTAAGGGAATAGTGGATGCGGAGAAGGCACTCGCGGAAGTGAATGCCCTGCTCAAGGACGAAAGGTGGGTAAAACTCACGAAGGAAAACCCGCGGGCGGCGCTCATGGAGCTCGCGACCGTGGTCACCACTGCAAGGTTCAAGGCGTGGGAGCTGGTAAGCAGGGGGATAGAGAAAATCCCTGGCATCAGCATGGCGGAGAAAGTGAAGATGACGCAGCTCGTGCTCGAGGACCTCGGGCTCAACCCCAAGGTGATGCCACTCACAACGTGGAGCAAGGACGTGCTGCCCAACATGGTGCCCTGGCTGAAGGAAATGAAGGCCGGCAAGCCGATAGAGGCAACGGTGAAGACCGAAAAGGGAGTGAAAAGCTGGGGCAAGCTCTGGGAAGCGCTCTTCGGCGGAAAGAAGGCAAAGGCCGCTGGTGCGGCAATGCTCGTGCTCGCCGCAGGCGGGCTTGCATACTGGGCTTACGAGGAATCAAAGGAGAAGAAAAAGAAGCTGGGCTCCGTGCCCGTGCTTACGAAGAAATAGGTGTTGATATGGTTGGGCCTGTCGGGAAAACGAAAACGCCGTATGTGCTGAGGGAAGAGGCAATGAAGGAAATGCTCAAGGACGTAAGCATCACCCCTGCGGGGAAACTAAAGTACGGGAAATATGCCGCAGGGCCGGCTTCGCTGGAGGCAGTTGCAAAGGACCTGCAGCTTAAGGTACTGAGCATCAATGGCGTGGACAAGCAGGACGCAATGAAGAGCTTCTTCGATAAGTTCGTGACCAAGATGGAGAAGGCGGGCCTCGGTGCAAAGGAGATATACCTCAAGGCCACGGAGATAGCGGCAAAGGCGGTGGGCGCAAGCTTCGAAAGCATAAAGGCGCTGCTCAAGGACAGCGTCAAGTATGACATTGAATACATGAACAAGCTCTGGGGCGCGGGGGTCTTCATGAAGCTGGATGCCGCAGGCAATCCGGTCATGGAGCCCAAGGACAGGCTCGTGAGCGAAGCGACCGAGAAGAAAGTGCTCGGCATGATCGATGACCTTTACAAGAACCCTGAATTCATAAAGGAAATGAAAACCAACCCCTACAAGGCGCTACAGCGCATCTCGGAAGTGGTTGCAAGGGCGAAGATGGCGGTTCTTAAGGATGTGGAAACTGTTCTCGCGAAGACTGCCGAGGCTGCTGCAGTGAAGGCATCCGCGGTGCTGAAGATGATGGAGTTCGGTGTCGGGTTCGAGAAGATACCGCCTACAAAAGAAGCGATGGTTAAGCTCAAGAGCGCATACAAGCTGGAGAGCATACTGCCGGACGAGTTCTTTGCCGAAGCGAAGAAATCGGACGCGCTGCTCAAAGAAGGGAAATTCGTCAGCGAGGCGGAGCAGGCGGCTGCAAAGGAGGCCGGCCATGCATGGCATGCTTATGCTGTGGGCGTGAAGGGGAGCGCGAAGATAAATTACGTGAAGAAGGCAATGGCCAACGCGACCAAGGAGCTCAAGAGCAGGAAGATGAAAGGCCTGGTTGGGCTGGCGCTTGTGGCCGCCGTGGGCGCAGGGCTCTACCTTTCAACAGCTGAAGAATAGAAAAATTAAAAGAAGGGGGCTTTGGAGCCCCTCTGCTTTTTCTGCCGCAGCATCTACGGGGCGACCCAGCTGGGCGCATTCGCCGGGCAGATTACGTTCTTGTCCGGGCATCCGGTGTCGCACGGCTTTACGCACGGGCAGTTGGTGCACGGGAACCTCTTCACCATGCCGCAGCAGCAGCTGTCGTACCCTGCAATGTTCGTGACCTTGTAGAACCACGAGTAGGTGCAGGTCGTGTAGCACATGGGCGCTTCGTAATATGCCTCTGCCGCCTTGCCGCAATCCGAAGAGCTGGCCAGCCCGTGCCCAAGCACGTCCGCGCCCGGGGTTGCGCTGCAGACCTCGTTGCAATTCAGGGACGGCGGGTATACGCAGGTGCAGCCCTGGCTGCACACCCCCCCGTCGCAGTCATAGTCGTACTCGCACTCTTCGCCGGGGTCAAGGATGCCGTCGCCGCAATAGGCAGGGACTTCGTAGCAGTAGCAGTCGATGCACCACATGCCTTCGCCGCAGTCCTGGTCATATTCGCACTGCTCCCATTCCTCCTGCACTATGCCGTCCCCGCAGTAGCCCTCGTCTCGCCCGCTTTCAACGCACTGGCAGCCGATGCAGTATTCGTCAGGGTAGAACGGGCAGTCCTGGTCGTATTCGCAGTCTTCCCACTGGTAGTCGATTATGCCGTCCCCGCAGTAGCCCTCGTCTCGCCCGCTTTCAACGCATTCGCAGTCGATGCAGTCGTATCCGACCGGGCAGTCGAGGTCGTGCTCGCATTCCTCGTCCCAGTCAATCTCGCCGTCGCCGCATTCGCTCACGCCTCCGCAGTCGCGGTCGCTGTAGCATTCATCGTAGCCCGGCGTCATCTTCTCGACGCACTCGGTGCCCTCGCACGCATAGTGCCTGCACTGCGCATTGAAATGGCAGGTGCTTTCCCCTGCGCCCTGAACAAGCTGGCAGTAGCCGCCAACGCACTCAAGGTGCTTTTCCCCGGGAAGGTCTTCCTCGGTCTGGCAGTGGCACAGGATGCACATCAGGGGAGGCGGGCAGGTGTCCGGCAGGAGCGGCACGCCGTTGTTCCCGCCAACGTCGCATTCCTCGGTCGCGCCATGGGGTGGGTCGGATATGTAGCCATCGCCGCATTCGGGCGGGATGATGCCCTGTATGCATTCGCATTCGCTGCAGCGCTCGCCCGTGCCGCAGGTGTCTTTCGCTGCGCCGTAGTATGAGCCGTCGGCTTTCATTCCGCCTCCGATGTCGCATTCCTCGCCGGAGTCTATTTCGCCGTTGCCGCAGTCGCTTTCCTCGAAGCAGTCCTCATCGGTCCTGCAGGAGTCCTCTCCGGGCGCCATCACTTCGGTGCACGCATCGCCCTCGCATTCGTAGTGCCTGCAGTCATCGTTGGAGATGCATTCGTTCTCCCCTTCGCCTTCACCGTGGGTGCACATTCCCTGGAAGCATTCGAAGTGGTAGCCTTCAGGGGGCTGGGGCCCGTCCTCGGGGGGCTGCTCGCCGTCCTCAGGCGGGATGTCGTCGCCCGGGATGCACTTGCAGTCGCGCAGCCTGCACGTTTCGCCCGGCGGGCACTTTATGCCGACTTCGCACTGCTCCCAAATTCCATCGTCATTCGGCCTCTGGATTGCCGCATCCCCGCACCAGGTGCGGTTGGGCGTGATTATCTCTTCGCAGAGGCAGTTGCGCACGTCGCACCATTCATTTGCTTTCGGGCACGCGATTCCTACTTCGCATTCCTCCATCTGCCCGAAGCTGTTCGGCGCCTGCAGCACCTTGTCGCCGCAGTAGGTGAAGTCGAATTCGTATTCCTCAATCAGCTTTATGAGCGGGGAGACGTCCGGGTTGCGGTCCTTGTAGGACCGGCCCGGGTCTATGGGCGCAACCGCGCTCCACCCGCCCTGGTACCTCGTATAGTATATGTCGCTCGGCGAGACCGAGGTGGTCCAGAACACGCCGAGGCCGATTTTGCGCTGGTCTATGAAGGTTATCGCGGGCCTGAAGTCGGAGCCCGTGCCGGGGACCGGAGAAACGCTGCCGGGCGCGGCGATTGCGCCGCTGGAAGCGAGGTCCCTCTTCTGGATTGCGAGCGCGTGCGCGACAGCGCCGGCGTCATACTCAACGTCCGGCATTTCGGTGTCGCCGAAGTTCACCGCCCTGCCCCAGGAGGTGCCGTCCCATGTGGAGGAGTAGAGGCCCCCTCCGCTCACGGCCCATACGATTGCCGCTTTGGCGGTCTTGTCCGAGGCCGCAAGCCCGATGCGCGCATCGGTGGGCACGCTGGTGTCCCATATTGCGTCCTTGGACTGGCCCGGGACTTCGGATGCCGGGGACCATGTGCCTCCCTTGTACACTGCCCACTTCACGCGCGGGCCGCCCTGGCCCATGCCCACCCAGGCGGCGAAATAGCCGCCGTTGGCCGGGCTGTATGCGAGCTCGGGCAGGGAAACGGAAATGATTGAATCATCGATGGGCGCGGAAACGCTCCACCTGGTGCCGTCCCAAGCGGAATAGTAGAGCGTATTGCTGCCGTCGGAATTCGTGTGCACCCAGATTGCGAGCGCGTCGCCGTTGCCGCTCATTGCGGATGCGGGGTCCGCATCCGCTCCGCTCACATGCGCAAGCGGGAGCGGAGGTGTCCATGAATTGGAATTGCCGTTGAACCATGAATAGTATATGTCGGAGTCGCCTGCGGGCGTGAGGTCGTCGCTCGAGCCCGAGGACTTGTGGCTCCACGAGGCAAGCGCGGTGTCTTTCCCGTCCGAATCAACGTACGGGTCGTGGTCGTCTCCGGCAGCTATCGCGAGGGCGTCGCTCTTTCCCCCTCCGGGCGTCCACCAGATTGCTGCACTGTCGTCCCAAAGGGAATACCAGATGTCCCAGCCATTGTCCCCTTCGCTCTGCCATACTGCGATCGCCCCGACCTGCCCTGCCTGGTAGGGGCAGCCGGCGAGAAAGAGGACTCCCAATGCAAGAAGCGCAATTGCCGCGTCCTTCATCATAGCACCGGGGAAACATCTTGAGGAACTAATAAAAAGCTTACATGCCGCTGCAGAACCCGAGCGACACCAAAAGTGTCGCGTTGGAGCTCTGCAAGAGCGACTGAAAAAGCAAAGGGGAAGGGCACTCCCTTCCCCCAAATGGCCAACAAGGTGACAACCCCCGTTGTCGCACGCACTGGACCCGGTCGGAGATTGATGAATGAAAGCGGGCACGAACCTAACCCACTCGCCTTCCAGCACCTCCCTCCATGCCACGGGGCTGCATAGCTTCCACGGGTTTCATGCGGAGAGACAAGGTCCAGTCACCGCATTATTGGCCGCTGGGAGCCAGAGGGCCCTGCAGCATACCCTTTTCAGGGGCACCCGAATTGCCCGCGTGCAACCGCATATATCAGGCGCAACAATTATGAAAGTATCTACAAATCAATTAGTATTATTCAACCATGGATTCCGCGAACGCGTAGGCGAGCAGCTCAAATGAGGGGTTGGAGTCCATGAGGTACTGCACGTAGAAGTGGGAGGCGAGGTTGCCCACAGTTTCTTCTTCTCCGGAAAGCACGAGGTCCACAACCGCCTTGTCAACCGAGTCGGGGTTGCCGACGTACGCCCATGCTATTTCGAAAAGCTCGCCCCTTTTCTTTTCGGGAATATCCCCTACCGACTTCACCTGCGTTTCCGCACCGGAATTGTACATCATGAGCACGAGCTCGCTGGCGATTTCGAATGCGAACTCCTCCTCTTCCCTGAGCTGCTCCACGTATTCGGGAGGGAGCTCCTTCTGGTTAATCTTTACATTTTTCAGGTAAATCTCATGGGTGAGGGAGAATGCTGCGATTGGGACGAGGGCCTCCGCGGCCTTTTCGAGCTTTGGCGGGGAGAGTATCTTCGCGGCCTGCTCGGCGGTTATTTTCGGGAGCTGCAAGGGCTTGCCGCCGAGGCATTTGTTGAGTATTTTCGCCGCCTTTTGGTAGTATGCCTTGGCGCCCACGGACTTGTCGAGCTTTGAGATTTCCTTGGAAGCGTTTGCGACCGCCTCCATTGCACCCTCTTCCGCAAGGACTTCCGCCTTGTAGCCCTTCGGGAGCCCCTTGAACAGGCGATTGGTGAGCGCGCTTTCCCTGAGCATCTGCACGAACTTCTTGCTCTTTGCGAGCTTCTCGAACAGCTTGGGCGTGAACTCGCCCGCGGACTTGAACACCCCTTCGGTCACCGCGATGGTGCGCATGAGGTTGAGGAACGCAAGCGCCTTGTCCCCGGTGGATGCAGTGGGGTCCGCCATAACCTGGTAGAATGAAATCATCTCCGGGATGTAAATCATGCCCGTGATCGCGGCTTTCCCGGCCATTTTTGTCGCGCCCCATACGCTCACTTTCGCAATCTGGCCCTTTGCGGCGGAGGCAGTGGTCTTCAGCGTTACCCATGCGCCCTCACGCGCGACTGAAATGGAGAGGGTTTTCAGGCCGCCGTATGCGGCTTTCGCCCCGCCCGCGAGGCCCTTTGTGCCGTAAACGAGTATGAACGACTCTACCATTGCGACCGGGAGGGTGAACGCAAATGCCTTTGCGTAATCCTCGGGCTTGGAGTACTCGAACTGGTCCGCAACATATACCGCGCCGGGGAAGAGCACGCTCATCACCGCGACCACAGGCGTATAAGTCTTTATGGTGGCCTCAGTGGCCTTCCAGTCCATTTTCTGCTCGTGCGCGCGCGACGCCCAGGATTTGCCCCATGGGGGCCAGCCCGCAACCATGCCGAAGCTGTGGCCGGTGTGCATGCGCGCCTGTATGCCCACGATTACCCCGGAATTCACGTACTGCATCGCATCCTCAAGGGGGACCCCCTTGGGCATGAGGGTTGAGCTGCCAAGCAGGTCCGTGTGATGCCAACCCACAATTGTCTTGAACATGCGGTCTTCCAGGTCTTTGATTTCCTTGCTGCTGAGGAGCATTGCGGTCTTGTGGTCGAACATCATGTTGAGGTATGCTGCCGCAATCACCTCCTTGCCCACGTGGCTCTTGGTGCAGCCCACGATTATCTTGGACATGTTGAAGAATGTCAGGCCCTTGCCGAGCACTTCCGAGAGGTCGTCATCATCGAAAAGGCTGGAGGTCTTTGTGTCCCTGCCCAGCGCCTCCGCATATGCGGGCTTCCGCATGCTTTCCGGCAGGCTGTTGTTTATGAGGTTGAGCGCGTTCCAGCCCTGGTTCCATGCAATGAGGTTGTACGGGATTTGGGAAAGCACGTCTGCAAGCAGGGACTTCTTCACTTTCTCAAAGCCTTCGTCTCCTTCCTTGAGCGTGACTGACTGGCCCTCCGGGCCGCCTATCTTCAATTCGTCTGCCTTGAGTATCCTCCAGTAGTCCTTCACGAGCGCATCCGCCTGCGCGCCGTATGTGTTCACGGACTTTGCAAGCGCATTGGCGTGCTTCTGCATCAGCTTGAGCAGTGCGGAGTGCTGCTTGTCCGTGGGGGCGTTCTTCTTCCCGAACTCCTCGTCTTCCGCCTTCCTGTAGGAAAACCCGTCGTTGATTACTGTGAGGAGGTGCGCATAGCCGAGCATTTCCTCGCCCTTGAGCATGGAGGTTTTCATGCCCCCCAGAAGTTCAACGGTTTCCCCGGCGCGGGACTTGTGCGCGAAGAAATAGCCCACGTTGCCTGAAAGAGTGTCAAAGGATTTCTGCACCTCTTCGCTGTAGTGCTCCTGCACCTTGTGCCAGAGGGCGACGTAGTCCCTGAGGAACTGGGCATATTCCGCGGGCTTGAGCTTGTCCATCCCGAACTCAAGCCGCTTTATTTCCTCCTTGGTCTCGGAAAGCCAGGTTTTCACTTTTTGGGACTCTTTCTGGGCCATATAGTATAATAAGGCGCTGAAAAGATTTAAATATGCGCGCCGGGAGAGCTCAGACGTGCTTGCACACGTCGATTGCGCTTCCGCTCTTTGCCTTTTTGCTTTTGAGGAGCCCAATTACCTCCAATGCAACATCGTCCGGCACGTGCTCCGCGGGCCTGCGGCCTGCGAAGCTTTCCCACATGTGCGTCTGCGTGCTCGTCGGGCAGACCGCGTACGCCCGCACCCCGTATTCCGAAAGCTCGCCTGCAATGGATTCGGTGAAGCCGATTACCCCGAACTTGGTCGCGCAATAGACCGGCATGTCCGCAAAACCCTGCTTGCCCGCAATCGAGGCGATGTTGATGAGGATGCCCTTTGATTTCCTCAGGGCAGGGAGGGCAAGCGCCGAAAGGTGGATGGGCCCGCGGAGGTTGACGTCTATTGTCCGGTCTATCTCCTTTTCCTTCTTCTTTGCGAGCCCCCCTCCGAAAAGCACGCCCGCATTGTTTACCCAGATGTCTATGCGGCCGAATTCCTTCAGCACGGTTTTTACCAGGCGCTTGCGGTCCGCAGGCTTCGTGACGTCGGCAAC
>Ga0180433_10001319_pt1 | contig 41580 bp, 46 predicted proteins | sample SS_ome_8_FD_132980 | JGI IMG/M metagenome (GOLD analysis project Ga0180433, IMG submission 132980) | Hypersaline lake sediment archaeal communities from the Salton Sea, California, USA - SS_1_D_1 metaG | ecosystem: Environmental > Aquatic > Non-marine Saline and Alkaline > Hypersaline >...
AACTGTTGCCGAGGATAACAAAGACCGTATCAATTTAGATTTTTGAAACACTGCGATAGGGGCCGTTGGGATCTCTTTCAGAAGACCGCAATCCCGATAAATCGGGAAACGGGGGGAACGGATCCGTTTAGGAAAGAATCGGGTAGAGAACCGGAGCTCTTGAAATGCGCCTTGAAGAAAAGAAAGAAAAAATCAAGCGAATCATAGAAATGGTGGATCAGTCTGAGATTTCTTCGATTCAAAGTGTTGTGTCGGGCGTTATCAATGTCATCAATGATCCGCGATCGAGTGCAAAGGATCTGAAGGATATCATAGAAATCGACCCGCCGCTGACGGCGAAAGTACTCAGGGCGGCCAACTCTGCGTACTACTATTCTCCAAACAGAATCAGTGAAATCCAGCACGCCGTCATTTGGATCGGATTCGACGTCCTCAAGGAGATCGCGCTGAGTCAAAAGGTCTGGGAGGTATTTGACCAAGAGGACGCCATCGATGGGTACTCCAGGGTATCCCTTTGGAAACACAGCGTGGCGGTCGCGCTGCTGGGCAAAATGATTTACAGAATGGAATTCGGAGAAAGAGGAGAAAATGCCTATGCCGCCGGGTTGGTGCACGACATCGGAATCATCGTCGAACATCAATTTCTCAAAAAGGAGTTCAAAAACATCCTCAGTAAAACGAAGTCGGAAAAAAAGAACTTGTCAAAATCCGAGTATGAAGTTTTGGGGTTTAACCATGCAGAAGTCGGAGAAATGCTGGCGGAACATTGGGCCTTTCCCGAAGAGTTTGTCGTTGCCATACGGCATCATCACAAACCTGACGGTGTTGAAAAAGAATTTTCAAAACTTGCGTCCACCCTGTATGTGTCTGACTATCTTTGTCAGGAGAGGGGCATTGGATATTGTGACGCTCCCGTTCGAGATGGGAATCTTTTCAGGAAAATTTTAAAAAAACTGGATCTTAAAGGCTATGCACTGGATTTGATAGTTAAGGATATGGAGAGTGAGATCATTAAAATGGAAGCTCAGGGGATATTTCAGTATGAGACCGCGTAAGGACGCTGATATCCAGGAGGTGGAGGAGAAGAACCTTCTTTTGGAGACGAGAGTCAAGCACTTGAGCAATGACTTACATGTTACCCGGGAAGAAAACGAAACCGCGACAAGAAGCTATTTTGAAATATATTCCAATATGGAGAAGAAGGTTGAGGAGCGAACCAGGGAACTGAAGGCATTACAGCGGGAGTTACAGGAGAAAAATAAAGAACTTCAGATAATGCTGGACTCGTCACCGGCGATGATTTTCTATAAAGATTCCGAACAGAGATATGTCCGGGTGAATCGGAAGTTTTCCGAGGTTCTCGGTGTCCCAATCGATGAAATCCTCGGTAAGAGCGATGTGCAGCTTTTTCCCGAAAACGGCTTTGAACAAGAAAATGACGCAGCGGTATTGCGAGCCGGACAAGCGATCCTGAATAGAGCCGAAGTCATTGAGACTTCCAACGGCCGGAGAGATATTTTGATTGATAGAATCCCCGATAAGGACTCGGATGGGAAAGTGCGGGGGATCATCAGTTTTGCATTGGATGTAACGGATTCAAAGAGAATCGCGACCGAAAAGAAACGACTGGAAGCGCAGTTTGAACAGGCGCAGCGGCTGGAATCAGTCGGGACACTGGCGGGTGGAATCGCACACAACTTCAACAATTTGCTTATGGGTATCCAGGGTAACGCCGCCCTGATGCTCATGGACACGGAACCCACACATCCTTATTTTGATAAATTACAGACCGTTGAAAAGCTGGTTCGGAGTGGAGCGAAACTGACGACACAACTTTTGGGGTATGCGAGGGAGGGCCGGTATGAAATCAGGCCGATCAGTCTGAACAAGATGGTCAAAGAGACTGCGGAGACGTTCGGTTCTACGAAGAAGGAAATCACCATACACCAGGACCTCTCTGAAGCGCTGTGGGCGGTGGAGGCGGACCAAGGACAAATCGAGCAGGCTCTGCTGAATTTGTGCGTGAACGCCGCGGAAGCGATGCCGCAAGGTGGAGAGCTTTTCTTGAAAACGGCCAATGTTACCCATGAAAATCTGGTGGATAAGCCTTACAAGGCAAAACCCGGCAAGTATGTGCGTCTGTCCTTCACGGATACGGGGATCGGCATGGACAAAAAAACCATGGAGCACATTTTTGAGCCGTTTTTTACCTCACGAGGCCTCGGGAAGGGCACGGGCCTCGGTCTTGCTTCCGTCTATGGAACTGTGAAAGCCCATGGCGGTTATATTGATGTTCATTCCGAGGTCGGGCGCGGTGCCACTTTCGAGATCTACTTCCCGGCAATTGAAAAGCAACCGTCCCCGGAAGCAACGATCAGGGAAGACTTTTTAAAGGGCACAGAGACGGTCCTTCTCCTGGACGACGAGGAGGTCGTGGTGGATGTGGGCAATGAGATGCTGCGGAAATTGGGATACGACGTGCTGACAGCGAGGAGTGGTAAAGAAGCGATAGAAACATTTCGCGCAAAGCGGGATGAAATTGATTTGGTGATTCTCGACATGGTCATGCCGGACATGAACGGTGGAGACGTCTATGACAACATAAAGAGAATTAAACCGGAAGCCAAGGTTCTCTTGTCCAGCGGGTACAGCATAGAAGGGCAGGCGGCTGAGATATTGGAGCGGGGGTGTGATGGTTTCATTCAGAAGCCTTTCAATCTTTCAACGCTGTCTACAAGAATCAGGGAGATCCTCGAAGTGCGGAAATCATGCAGGGCATTTGGTTAAGCCACTTTCCCACCGCCAACTCGGGAAGGAAATCTCGGGCGAACCGACACAGAATCAGGAACCGGATGATGACAGACTGTCACAAATGCAAACACTATTATGTGACTTGGGACAAGGCGTTTCCTCACGGGTGCCGAGCTATGAGCTTCAAGAGCCGGCACTTGCCCGGCTTTGTCGTCCGCACCAGCAATCAGGGAATGGAATGCCTTGCGTTCAAAGAAAAAAAGAGGATGGCCAATTTTCTCAAAGACTGCGAGAGGGGAGTCGAATAGAGAAAACAATGCGGCGGGCGTTTTGGCCTGTCCCTTGAACGCATGGCTTCGCAAGGGACATTCCGCCCTTAATCGTCGGATTGCCTTAAATCCAAGACAATACCCATATTGCTGAGCATTTCGCGGGCTTTTTCGCGTTCCACATCATTTACATTTCCGGCGCTGAAAATTATTATCGCCTGGAGCGTCTCTTCCGCCAGCCCGGCGCTCTTTAATTCGATCAGGTCACTTGCCGTCGTGAATCGTATGCTCCGTAAGTCTTTTCCGTATACGATGGGCGCCGAGTCTTTCATGAAGGAATATCCCGATATCAGCATTTGAATGGTTTTATCGCTCAGTCCCGCCTTTTTAAGCGCCAGGATTTCCTCAACGGTAAACGCACAGGTCTCGATAACCTTTTCTCTCATCATCAGCGCAATGGTTTCATCGCTCAACTTTACATTTTTCAGCCGGATGATATCCTCACTCCGTAAGCAAAACCCGGAATCGGAACCAAGGAAGACCCAAAGGATTGAAAAGAGGACGATGCGAGTTCGTTTTCTCATATCTTACCGGAGAAAATCCAAGAGATTCGACTGAAGTATTCGTGACACGGCGGCGAGGGAGGTTTCATACGCCGTTTGCCGGCCCTGCAATTCAATGATGGCTTTGGTGATATCGGCGTCTTCTTCTCCGGACAGCATGTTCTCGATTTTCACTTTAAAATCGGCCAACTGGTTTTCCGTGCTCTCCAATCGCGTATATGTTGATGCCGATGCAGCCCTCACAGCTTCGAGCTGGTCTATGGCATCGGTGAGTGGGGCGATTTGTGCGGCAATTTCGGTCGTTCCGGCGGCAGTGTCGGGATTTTCAAGGCCGTTAATCACACTGCGCAGGACATCAAAAACCCCTTCCGCACCTCCAAGTGCATCCGCGCCGGTTATATTGATTTTTATGTCAACCTTTTCCCCCGCAATCACTCGGATATCGCCGTCATCACCATGATAGGTTGTGTTGTAGTCGGCGTCCCTCGAAAAGGCGGCCGTATCGGTTTTGTGGCCTGAGAATATGTAGCTGTTGCCCAGCTTGGTGTTTGCCATCTGTAAAATTTGATCATATAGGGTCTTCATTTGTTCGGCGACTGTGGATCTCTCCTCCAAAGCCCCGGAGGATTGATCCACGGCGAGCCGTCTTGCCTCGAGGAGGAAATCGTATATTTGATTCAACGTGGATTCGGTGATTTCAATGTGCGTCTTGCCCCGGGTAATGTTTTTGCCGTACTGGTCGATGGCGGAAAGTATTTTCCGATACCCAAGAATATTTCCCATGGCGACGGGATCGTCGGAAGGTTTGGTGACGATTTTTTGAGTAGAGACAACTTTCTGGGCGCTATTGAGTTGTTCCTTATTCCTCAGGATATCGGTGAGAATACTATCGACCATTTGTTTACTGCTGACTCGCATTTGGTCCTCCCAGCCCATGCGTGCTACGGATTCATTTTTTTAGGGAAAAATTGCAAAGGCGCATTTCCATCAATGAGAGCTTTCATTCGAACAAAGTCAGACCATGGCAATAACAGTTTCCAGCAATTCATCGGTTGTGCTGACCAACTTGGCGGCGGCTTCGTAGGCGTGTTGGAATCTGATCAGGTTGACCATTTCTTCCTCGAGTGAAACTCCGGACACGGATTCCCGAACACCTGTCAGCTGTTCTACCATGGCGGATTGATGGTCGTAGTTTGCGGCGGCCTCCTGCACCGCCCCCCCCAAATCGGCTATGATTGAATTGTAGTACGCACCGAAGGTGGCGGTGTTTCCATCCATTGTGAGGTCATCTTGCAGACCCGCAATGGCGATGGCAATGCTGTTGTCCCCGGGTACGCCGGAGGCGGTGCCGGCCGCAGCAATTAACCTTGGATCCCCAAGAACATTCGGATGAATTCCGATGTCTGACGCTGTTGTCCCGACGAAAAAGTCGTTACCGGTGGACCCATCCAGCCCAAAGCCGCTTGAATGGAGGTTGTTTACCGCTTGTATGATTCCGGCAGCCATGTCGTCGAGTCTACTCAAATAGCTCGGAACAGATCCATCTCTCACTTGAAGCCACCCTTTCAACGCTCCGCCGGAAATTGTCTCGGTGATGTTCACCGAACCGCCGGAGCCATCCAGCCACAAGATGTCCTGGAGCCCGGAAGCGTTGGTTTCAATTGATACATCCCAGGATGTTCCATTCTGCACAAGCGGCCTTCCGCCGCTCAGCAGGACCGTCATCTTGCCGTCAGGGCCTTCGGAGGTATTGATATCTATCATAGAAGATAGTTCGGTGAGCAGCAGATCGCGCCCATCCCTTAAGTCATTGGCATTCCGTCCACTTGCTTCGACCTGGGCTATCTGTTCATTCAGCCCGGCAATCCGGTCGGCAATCCGGTTTATTTCTTGAACGGTCCCGCTTATGCGCGTGTCCAAATCCCTTTGAATCTGTTTGAGGTCCGCGCTTATTCTATTGAAAATATTTGCAAGGCTTTCACTCTTTGCCAGCAAAACCGCACGTTCTGTCTGGCTGGAGGGTTCATTGACCAGGTCATGCCAGGCATTCCAGAATTCACTCAATGCCCCGTTCAATCCATATCCCGAGGATTCATCCAAGATCATCTCCACCTTTTGAAGCGAATCCTTTTGGGCTTCCCATTTTCCGAGGCTCTGACTCTCTGTGTTGATCTGAATGCCGAGAAAGGAGTCATACATCCTTTGGATCGCCGCTGCCTGAACGCCGGTACCCAATTGTCCCGGCTCAGAGGAGAGCGGGTGTGATGTTACCATGTTCACTTTCTGCCGCGAATAGCCTGGTGTGTTTACATTTGCGATATTGTGTGCCGTGACATCGATTGCTTTCTGCTGGGTATGAAGCGCCCCTTTTGCCACATTTAATATGCCATATAGGTGTGTCATCCCTGTACCTCTAATTCCGCTTCCTTTATCGACCGCATGCCGTGTGGGGATCCGTCCGTTCCGAGATGATTTCGAATTGGGATGACCGCATGGTCATGCTTTCTCAGTCCACAAACGAAGGTTATGCAGTGACAGTGGTGCCATGAATCCAATGGACGCATGATACTATCTATACTTCTCCAGAGAGCACCCGCCCACTTTGATCGCCGGGGTGCATTTTTCCACTGGGGTAATAGACCGGATTGGCCGGTATTAAATCGTTTAACAGATTCAGCGAACTCCGAACGAGATTCAGTGAGTGATGGAGCAACGCCTTATTGCTGAGATTGATTTCCTGAATGCTCTGTGCCAATGATAGAAAACTTGATTGACAATTTCGAATGCGAGCGGCGTAGGGATCCTCCAGGAGTCGGGACAGTGTCGTGAGGGTAAGCGACCGGGCAGGTTGCTCAAGCGTGTCGGACAATCTTTCCAGAAATGCCATTCTCTGTTCTTCCAATATTCTAATTTTCAGGAACAGGTTCTCTTTTTCTTTAACGGATTCATTGAGTGCTTCGAGGTTGGACTCTATGACGGCTTGCTTTTCTTTCTGAAAGGTCGATAACAGAGACTCGTAAAGATGGATCTCTTCATTGAGAAGATCTAAGAATTTGTCCAACAGTTCCATGGGTGTCCCCAACCTTGTGACCGTATCTCATTCAACTTCGTGTTTCAGCGTTTGATTCCCGGAGACCTCGAGTGAAGAAAAATCTTGGCGAACAGGCTTTGCGGCATGTTTTCGATCCGCGACTCCGCCGTTAAAGCAGCTCATTTAGAAGCGATTCTTTGATCATTTTTTTTGCTAATTCTTTCTCTTCAACTTGGTAGGTCCCACTCTCAATTCGGGCCTTTATTTGGGCGACCTTTTCTTCACGAATATCCGGAACAGAACTCAAGAGCTTCTTTGCCTCCTGAATCCGTTTGACTTCCGGGGACAGTACCACTTTGTCCTCTCTGGAAACCCCGGGTGTGGACGGCTTTCCAGAGGCATTTACCCTGTTGCGATTCCTGATGCTTTTTTGATAGGCTTCTAAATTGACTGAAGGGTTTTTTCCAATGATTTTCATGGGAATGATCTCCTTTTTTAATGCTGCCGGCTCTCTTTCGCAATAAGTTGGTAACGTATCGAAATCAAATTATAATTCAAAGTTTAGACGATGTGAGAGCGGCCTCTCCGGCATATTCTCCTTTAACTGAATATATTATCGGCAAAATGAAGACAAGACTTTAATCATTTACTTCGCTGGTCAAGTTTCGGGCCTTTACCTGCGTTTGCGAGGCGTTCAGGCGGTTAAAAAGGATGGCGGAAAGGCCGAATCCCCCGTTTAAGGAAAGCTCCCTTGCCAACTGTGTGTCCAGCATGGAGGTATAGATTTCTTCGGCTCCGCCCCCGTTGATGAATCCGGATTTGGGGACGGTGGCACGCATTTCTTTGAGAAGATAAAACATAAAAAGGGATTCGAATTCGGCACATGCTTTCTTGAGGTTAGGATCATCACGCTTCACGGCTGAAGTCCTTTGAGGGTCTACCGAGTTTTTGATTCTCTCAATTTGATTATTCAAATTTACAGTTTGCCATGGAATCTTCGGCAGAGAAATTGAATTCGACATTATATGATCTCCAGCTTCGCCTGCAGGGCGCCGGCGGCTTTGATCGATTGGAAAATGGCAATCAAGTCCCGGGGGGACACGCCGAGTGCATTGAGTGCTTTCACCAATTCTCCGATGCTTATGCCGGGATCAACCAGAAAAAGCCTGCTATTGCCTTCTTGAATGGACAGTTCCGTCTCAGGAACCACCACGGTTTCACCCTCGGCGAAGGGAAGGGGTTGGGACACCTCGGCAGATTCTTTGATTTGAATACTCAGATTTCCGTGCGCAATGGCAATGGTGGAGATCCTGACCTCACTTCCCATGACGACCGTTCCGGTGCGCTCGTTGATGACCACCTTGGCAACCGCATCGGGAATGACTTCCAGCCCCTCTATCAGCGTAACCAGTGCAACCGTGTTTCCCTGGAATCCTTCCGGGACCTTAATATGTATGGTGCCGGGATCCGGAGTTTGAGCCAGATTGTCATTGAGCGCTGTGTTGATTGCTTTGGCGACTCGGGAGGTCGTCGTGAAATCGGGGCGGTGAAGAATTAGAGACAAAACCTCTTTTTGACCGAATTGATTGGGAATTTCTCTTTCGATGAGCGCGCCACCGACAACACGGCCCACCGTAGGGAAATTCTTTTGAACTTTCCCGCCTGCACCTTCCGCAGAAAAACCGCCTGTACTGACCGGCCCTTGGGCGACGGCATAGACTTGACCATCCGCCGCCCTCAGAGGACTGAAAAGAAGTGTGCCCCCTTGCAGGTTTTCCGAGTCGCCGATGGAGCTCACAAGAACGTCAATTCTACTTCCCAACCTCGAAAAGGGAGGTAAGTCGGCGGTGACCATGACTGCAGCGACGTTGTCAACCTGGATATCTTCGGGATCAATAGTGACCCCCATTTTCTCCAACATACTGGCCACCGATGCAATCGTAAATCTTGCTTTCTTGCCATCGCCGGTTCCATTCAGACCCACAACCAACCCATATCCCACCAACTGGTTCTGGCGCACGCCCTGCACATCCGCAACATCTTTGATTCGAACCGCATGCCCAGGCGAAGCGTTAAGAAGGAGGATTAGGGCCGCCATAAGCAAACCGAATTTTTGCGGCGAAGATTTTGATAAGACAAGTAAGGAAAGTTTTCTCATGTATCACTCATTTTTCTCAGACGGTTCAAAGCGTTCATACCCGGTGACGCTCACAACCAAGGAAAATTTCACAAAATTGGGAACCGATGAATGTTGTTTCTAAAACGGCCAAATTGTATTCAAGACTCTTGTCATCCATCCCGGCCGCTGGCGGTCATCAATGATGCCTGCCCCGCTGTAGGCAATCCTGGCATCCGAAATATAGGTCGACAGAACGACATTGTCCGGTGAAATATCTCTGGAACGAATAATTCCTGACAACGTTATGAACTGTCTTTCATTGTTCACCGTAATTTCCCGAGAACCCACGATCTGAAAGTTTCCATTCGGGTAGACCTCCGTGATCCGTGCGGTAATAAAAGCGGTCAGGTCGCCGCTACGGCTGGTCGCACCCTTCCCATCAAATTCAGTCTCGAAGTCCGCCTTTACTTTCCCAAAAGGGTTAAAAAATGGATCGGTGCTCGCATATTTTGTCTCCAAACCAAAAAAACTGTCTATTCCGGCGGAGATGGAGGAAGACCTTCCCGTGTTTGTATCCGCCTTATTTGACGCTTTTGATGATTCGACGATTTTGATCGTCACGATATCGCCCGCCCTTCTGGCTTTGGGGTTTATGAATAACTCACTCAGCAGTCCGGTCTCCTGAAACAGAGAGCCTTCATGTTGTATTTGAGGTTCTTCCTTCACCTGATACGTGGTTTCCTGTTGTGCCGGTTTTATCTCCTGAAGCCTTGGGGCACAACCGATCAGGTTTGCTAAAAAGAAGCAAGAAAAACAGCCATAATTTAAAAAAAGCGCAAATTTGAGTCTGCCGGTCATTTTACCTTATCTCCCGATTTCTTAGAAATCCACCTCTACCGTGTCGGTGTCCACAATGCGTGCATAGACTGTTTTTTGGGAGTCAAGATTTAGAACCCTGATTTTTTCACCTCGACATCCTTTTTTGCGAACCTCACCAAGGGCGGTTACCCTTAGACCTTCCGACTCTGCGATGATCAACACCACATCGCCTCGATTGACCAGCGGAGGGAGTTCTATATGATCCGTCGTCAGAACCGACTGAGCGCCTATTGCCCGCTTGGTTCTTTTTCCCAAGACCTCTTCAACACGGGTGATGAGACTCGAGTGCGTGGTTGTGAGATCCACTTCTTGCAGGAAGACATCCGCTTCGGTGATGATCTGATATCTCTTCAAGTCCCTTTTGCTGACGACCGCTTCCGCCGGAACCTCAAACTTAACGGCTGCCCGGACTTTTTTTGAGAAGTCCCCATCCACCTTGAAAAGAATGCTCAGGGGTACCGTCCCCATAACATCCATTTTTTTTGGAGGAATCACACGATACGTTACGGTCCCTTCAGGAAGAACGGCCGTATCACTCACATGAACCTCTTTGATCCGCGCCCGCTTCAACTTTCCTGAGAGTTTGCTGTGAACAAAATCACGCACAACCTTTTCAATTTTGTCTTTTCGGATTTCGATGGATTTTCGGATCACTTCAACAGGACTGGGAGCCACAAGGTTGATTTGAGACAAGTCAATGTCGTTTTGCCTCAATCGCATCCTGACGTAACTCTCATCGATTCTCCGGGACTTGCCCGGCAATGGTGCCTTGCCAATGACGATGTCTCCCAGGCGTTTGTTGGAGACGTCGTCTCCCCCCCTGATAACGGCAATTTCTTTCAGCCGGATCTGATCTCCTTTTATCTCAGCCTGTTCCAGAGTCTGAACTGTTAGGCCGCTCTGCGCGGTTAATGCATCCGGTTTTGAAATCAAAACAATAAGTAGAAGGAAGCAGGCAACAATGCGAAGGGCGTATAGGGCAATTTCAGGCTGACTGTTCGAGTGTTTCATCTTTATTTTACTCTAACTTGGTTCTAGGACCCAGCGGTGTATTTTCACGATTGAGCGAAAAGGGGTATTTGCCGCATTCGGCTGGAGGCGAGCGCCCCTGAACTCACGATTGATGGCGGCAGGAATCCCCGAGTCAGGAAGTTGGGCATCGAACCTGCGAGCCGAAAGACTCATCGTTTAATGTTATTGGCAATCTGAAGCATTTCATCCGCTGTTTGAATAGCCTTGCTATTGATTTCATAAGCCCTTTGGGCAGTGATCATGTTCACCATCTCATCCACCACACTCACATTGGACATCTCAAGATACCCCTGCGCGAGGGTGCCGAAGCCTTCCTCCCCGGCGGTTCCTGTAATCTCGTCGCCTGACGCCGATGTGGGGGTGAAAAGATTCCTTCCCATACTCTTCAACCCGGCTGGATTCGCAAACCTCGCGAGCTGGATGCTTCCGAGCTCAACCGGTTCGTTTTGTCCCGCCTGCAAAACGGATATCGTCCCATCTGTTCCAATGGAGATCATCAGACTATCGGTTGGTATCGAAATCTCAGGCTCCATAGGAAAGCCGTCCGAAGTGACGATTCGGCCTTCACTATCTAATTTGAATGCACCTGCCCTTGTGTATGCAATTTCGCCGTTGGGCTGCAGGACTTGAAAAAAACCATCGCCTTCTATGGCCATATCCAGCTCATTTTGTGTTTGCTGATAATCTCCCTGCAGAAAGATCTTTTGGGTTGCCACGGGCCTTGTTCCTTGACCCAGTTGAATGCCGGTGGGCACCTCCGTTCCGGCCGATGAGGGTGCCCCTGCCGGACGAAGGGTTTCATACAATAAATCCTGAAAATCAGCACGACTCCGTTTGAACCCGGTGGTATTTACGTTCGCCAAATTGTTCGAAATGACATCAATATTCAATTTCTGCGCTTGCATCCCTGAAGCCGCTATCCAAAGCGTCCGTATCATGTTACCCTCCTAGCGTTTTCTTTTAACTTCTTCTCATGCTGGCTGTCCGACTTCTTTAATTGCCTGTGAGGTCACTTCGTCGGTTGACTGGATGACTTTTTGATACGATTCATATCCCCTGAGGACCTCCAGCATCTCCGTCATCACTCTGATACCATCTACATTGGAAAGCTCGATAAATCCCTGACTGATCCGATAGGCATCAGGTCTGTCTCCGGAAACGTTGGGATCCGTGGGAGCGAATTGTGAATTCCCCACTTTCTCAAGATTGCGGGGATCGGAGAAGTCAACGATCCTCAGGGTATCGACTTGGACGCCGTCCGCCCAAACATTGCCTTCCTCATCAATGAGGAATTCCTCGATATCCGTATCGACCGTTATCTGTCCGCCGCTACCCAGAGCAGGAAAGCCTTCCTGCGTGACGAGAATCCCTGCCTCATTGAAGCTGAAGTTTCCATTTCGGGTAAAATGAGTGCCTGTCGGTGTTTGAACTGAAAAAAAGCCGTTTCCCTCTATAGCCACATCAAGCGGATTGCCTGTATGCTTTAACTGGCCGGGAGAAAAGTTGGTCTCTGTGCGCTCAAAGGCTACGAGAACGTCACTTGTCAGAAAGGGAGGAACGGTTTCAGTTTCCCCGGAAATAGGCGTTGTCTCAAGGTCCTGGGTGATGGGATCCTGAGAAGCCGGGAAGTACGCTCTGAAAATGGTACGGTCTTCCTTGAATCCGGTTGTATTGATGTTGGATAGATTGTTTGCAAGGACTTCGAGTCTCATCTGATATGCGATCGCACCCGATGTCGCCGTATATATCGCTCCGCTCATTTCTTGACCTCCTCAGTCACACCATAAGATGCTTGCCGGCAAATACTAATCTGCAAGAGGCATACCAATCATAATCACGGTTTGATGGTAAAAACCGGCGTGTTTTAGGGAAGTTAGACGCATCATTTTATTCATCAAATTCCGGACCGGGCAGAATTTTCCGCCGTATCCTATTTCTGCCTATCGATGACTTGGGGCCTTCATCGCAGTTTCTTCACACCAGGTTCTTGGTATCAATCTATTGCTTAAAACCGGCGGAGCTTTTTTCTGACACGTTCCATTCGGAACACTGCTGGGAAACCGCTCCGACTCTCGGCGCACTCTCATTGACAGGTTTCCCACCATAGACGTTTAACCTTCTGATCAGGGTTATTTCACTTTTCGGTAGTCTCACACGCTCTGAAATCTCTTTCTCACTGAATCCCAGTGCTGAAAGTCTTACGACATCGTCATACGGGTCTTTTTCAACATGGGAGACGGGAGCAGGCGCAGTGTTTTCTTTCTTTTCAGAAGGTCGATTTTGTGGAAGTTTTGTTTTTTGTCGTAAGAAACCGCCGTTTTTTTCTTCCATTCTTCTTTTTTCGATTAATTTATGTAATACCGACCGCTCTCTATCGATGGTGGTCGACAGGGTTTCAAGTGTCATCTCCGCTTGCTGTTTAATCAATTGAAAACCCATTTCATCGCCGAAGTCTTTCAGATCGTTCTGAGGATCATACCGGGTCGAAGTGCGGTTTCTGTCCAGTCTGTCCTGTATCAAATATATGATCGTCATACACCACAAGAGAATACCCAGGAGATGAAGCAATAACCCCCAAAAATCCAATCTAAAGTGTTCCATGCGACCTCCTTTCTCGTGTTCCCAATGCTTGCCGGTGGTAAGGAAGGGATTTTTTCGTGCATGTCAATTCGCTCGAACATCACCCTGTCTCCTCGAAAGCGATCCAGTCGGACTTGTCTCAGTTACATGTCTCCGGTCAATCAATTTCACAACATCGTCATTCCTGAGAAGCCCGGATTGAGGTCCGGACCGGGCTTCCCGTGGAACGAAAAGGGACTAATCCTCGATAAGGTGTTCTTTGAGCAATTTTCTTCGAAGCCGAGCGACGGCCTGGGAGTGTATCTGAGACACTCTGGATTCCGTGATGCCCAAAATTTTTCCGATTTCTTTCATCGTCAACTCCTCCCAATAATATAAGGAGATGACCAGTCTGTCCTTTTCCGGCAATTTTTCAATGGCTTGCGCCACGGCCTTTTCGATTTCATTTAATCTTGTGAGTGTCAGGGCATCCTCAGATTCATTATCTACCAAGTAACCCATGAGGCCCTTTTGTTCTCTTTTTGAGGTGCACCCGATTTCCTCAAAACTTACAAAGGATATACTCGAAAGTTTCTTGATTTGAAAAAGCTCGCTGAGACTCAATCCGAGCTCCTCCGCCACTTCTTCGTCTTTAACTTCCCTACCCAGTTTTTTCTCGAGGCTCAAATGGGCTTTCTCCAATTCCCGGGCTTTTCTCCGGTTGGCTTTCGAAAGGAAATCTCGAGACCTCAATTCACTCAAAACGGCGCCCCTGATCCTGAATACCGCGTAGGTAATAAATTTGTTATCTCTCGTCGGATCATACCGTTCCGCTGCCTCGATCAAACCAATAATTCCTGAATTTATGAGGTCATCCATCTCTACATTGGCGGGGAGATGGACCGCAATTCTTTGAACGATGCGCTTCACATAAGGGAGATAATCCGTGACCAAATGATCCCTCGAAAGCTGCGCCTCCGGCTTCAATTTTCCTATGTGCGTTTCCGCCATTTCCATGTGCATTCAACTCAGAAATGCTCTGCAGGCTTTTGTCCTGCAATCGGCTTTTTGTGTGAAATTATTCAAATTTGTTATTTAAGAGCTGATCCCAAAAAAAGTTGGTATCGCTATCCGGCAAATTAAGCGGGGGTGAGCCCCCGATTGTATCCGCGAGCGCTCTGAAGCACCTGCTTCCCCCGCTGTCGGGAAACATTTCGCAAAGCAGTTTCTGGCGTTTGACGGATTTGGTAACATTTTCGTCGAACAATACACATCCGACATATTCAATGGATATGTTGAGGAACCTTTCAGCTACCAAATTCAGCTGCCGGAAAACGTCGTCGGCTTCGCTGACTGTGGGCGCCAGATTTACCAGTAACTTAAAATGATTTTCCGAGTACTTGAGAGACAATACCTTCATGAGGGCATACGCATCGGTGATAGAGGTGGGTTCCGGCGAGACGACCACCAGTATCTCCTGTGCTGCGGTAGTGAAATACATCACGTTTGAGGAGATGCCCGCAGCAGTATCGATAAGAATAATGTCAATGGAATCGGCAAGCTGATCGAGTTCAGTGAGAATATTGATTCGTTGTAGTTTCGTTAGTTGAGTCAACTCCTGAATGCCGGAGGATGCCGATAGTATCTTCATATTGCCGGGTCCATCGACGGTGATTTGAGGGATGGTTTTCGTGCCGGCAATCACATGAGAGAGGTTATGCGTCGGTGCAAGGCCGAGCAAGATGTCAATATTTCCAAGACTTAGATCTGCATCCAAAATAAGAACTTTTTTCCCCAGCCGCGTCAGCGCGAATCCGAGATTGGCGACAATATTGGTTTTCCCGACGCCTCCCTTGCCGCTTGTAATGGCGATGACTCGAGTCTTTGGTTTATTAAGGTTTCCGGTCCTTTTATCATTCAAGGTAATTTTTTCCATGCGTCTGCGCGTTAAACTTATTATTTTATTTGAGTGTGTCGTTTGAGTCATCCTGGTCTTTTCTCCTTGGCCCTAGATCTTTCGCTCATGATCAGCATGTTTTTGTGCCGCATTCCAGCCTGCCGGGTGGGTATGGGTGAATCGTGCGTGTAAACGATGGGACTTCACTTTTTTCCTGTTTGATATTGCTTTTTGAGACGATACATATGCGCATATGCTTCTCCGGTTTTCCGCTTCAATATCCCGGGTGAAAAAGACCAAACCTTTCTTTCCTTCTCCGGCGTAACTATTAAGTCTACTAATTTTTCAAGCGTTGCAATTTCGATCCCCCCGGGAATTTCAGCGCTATTTGTAAAATAGGAAAGGGGGATTTTCGTCCGAATCAAGAGGTTGAGCAGATTTCCATAGGAAGAGGTCTCATCGAGTTTGGTGAATATCAACCTTGTGAAGGGGATTGCTTTGAACCTCTCGATTTTATCCATGAGATCCGCCTCTTTCATGGTAGCACTCAGAAGCAGGTGAACTTCTATATGGCGAATTGTTTGGAAGTTTGCGCTGAGCGCTTCGATTTGACGGGTATTGCGCTTGCTCAGCCCCGCAGTATCAACGAGGATAAGGCTCTTTTTTTGAAATTGCTTGATTGCTTCTTTAAGTTCCCTCTGGTTCGAAGCGGCTTGAATGGGGATTCCGATGATTTTGGCATATATTTCGAGCTGCTGAATGGCTGCAATTCGATCATTATCCAGCGTTATCAAAGCAACACCGCCGCTTTTATTAGGTGTTCGGGCAGCTGCCGCAAGTTTTACAATGGTGCTCGTTTTTCCAACTCCGGGGGGACCGATAAAGGCGGCGATTTTTTGCTTGCTCGCCTCTATCCTCACCCGCTGGGTTGTGATACCTCTATCCTCAAGAATGTGAATCAAGGTTCTCCTTTCGGCATCGCCGGTGGGAGATCTGACTGAGGATAGGAGCGAATTCAGCTCGTCAATCAATTCCGACGCGATGCTTTCCTCTACGCCCTGAGATCGGAGCCGCCTGTAGAGACGGGATTTTTCATCTTGGTGCGCTTGGGAAATCAGTGATTTTGACGGATTACCAGCTCCTTTTTTCCGGGGAAAGCGCACATCATGTGTCTGCAAATGCCGAGACTTCTCCTTTACGTTTGAAAAACGATGCTCAAAGGGCTGAATTTGACCCTCATACATGTCCGATGAATCTTCGCAAGACGCGCCCGGCCTCGATTGGATCTGGTAGGAATCCGTCGCTGCGGTCACTTCTACTCCGGGTGTCTTCAAGAACCCGAACATTCCAGGTTCTTTCTTCAGGGTTCTGGCGGAAAGAATGACGGCCTGCGGGCCGAACTGTTTTTTAATCAGCCTTAAGGCATGGGTCATATCCTGTGCTTCAAATCTCTTAATTTGCATCGGAAAGCTCTACCGTCCCTAATGATTGGATATTGATATTGTTCAAAATTTCATTGTACGAGAGAACCGCCAAGTTCGGTATAAAGCGGTCGATGAGTTTTTTGAAGTGTGAGCGAATCTGCGCTGAACAGATGACAACCGGTTGATAGTTCACTGATGAGAATTTTTCCAGTTGATGCGCCAGTGTCTTTATAATTCTCTGGGCAACATTGGGTTCCATGGCAAGGTAGCTGCCTTGTTCCGAATGCTGAATGGAAGCCGTTATTGCCTCTTCCACGGTGTGATCAAGCGTGATGGTGGTGATATTTCCTTCGGGTGTCTGGTACAGTTTGGTAATGGTTCTCGCCAGGCCTTGGCGCACGTATTCCGTCAACATGTCAACATCTCTCGTCACGGGGGCCCAATCCGCCAATGTCTCTAATACGGTAAGTAGATCCCGAACAGGAATTTGTTCTCTCAGGAGGTTCTGAAGGACTTTTACAACCCCCCCCAGAGACAGCAAGTTGGGAACCAACTCCTCGACGACTTTGGGGTGCGAGTCTTTAAGATTGTCGAGTAACTGCTGAACTTCCTGCCTTCCCAGTAATTCATGACCGTGGCGACTGATCACATCCGACAGGTGTGTTGTCAAAACGGTGGATAGGTCCACTACGGTGTAGCCTTTGGCCATGGCTTTTTCTTTCGCTTCTTCCTTTATCCAAAAAGCAGGCAAGCCGTAAGTCGGCTCTTTCGTGGGTATTCCTTCAATTTTTTCTTCCGCTGTTCCAGGATTCATGGCGAGATGGTGGTTCAGCATCAGTTCACCTTTCGCGACTTCATTGCCTCTGAGAAGGATGGCGTATTGCCCCGGTTTGAGCTGCATATTGTCCTGGATATGCACCGGCGGGAGCATGATGCCCACCTCTTGAGCGATCTGCCGTCTGATGGCTTTGATGCGATCCAGAAGTTCGCCATCCTGTTCAACATCCACAAGTGGAATCAGGCCGTATCCAACCTCCAACGATAGGGTGTCGACGGGGGAAAGCGGGGCCAGCCGTTCCGGAGCCCGGGTTTTGGCTTTACTCATTTCTTTGGCTTCTTCCTCTTTGATTCCCGCCTTTCTTGATTGAACCACCGTATAAGCAAGGATTGCGGTAACCGCCGACAAGAACATGAAGGGAACCGCAGGTAACCCGGGCACCAAGCCGAAACCAAAGAGTGCGGCAGCTGCAATTCCAATGGCTCGCGGTTGCATCAGTATTTGAGATGTTATCTCTTTTCCCAAATGTGCTGCAGATCCGGCCCTGCTGACGACGATGCCTGCAGCAGTTGAGACGACCAAGGCGGGAATCTGGCTGACCAATCCATCTCCCACAGTCATCAGGGTATAGTTCTGTGCGGCGTGTGAAAACGTCATTGATTTCTGGAAAACACCGATGGCAAGTCCACCCATGATATTGACCAAGGTGATGATAACCCCTGCGATCGCATCTCCACGAACGAATTTACTTGCACCATCCATCGCACCGTAGAAATCGGCTTCTTGAGAGATGGTCGTTCGCCGGTCCCTGGCTTCTTGCTCGGTTATCAACCCCGCATTCAAATCGGCATCGATACTCATCTGTTTGCCCGGCATGGCATCAAGGGTAAACCGGGCCGCCACCTCTGCAATCCGGCCCGCTCCCTTGGTAATGACCACGAAATTGATGATAACCAGAATCAAAAACACAATAGCACCCACAACATAGTTTCCGCCTACAACAAAAGTCCCGAAAGCTTTTATCACTTTTCCAGCAGCCATAGGCCCTTCATTTCCATGGAGCAGAATTATTCGGGTAGAAGCGATGTTGAGTGATAAACGGAACAGAGTCGCCAGCAGAATGATAGATGGAAATGCCGAAAGCTCCAAGGGCCTCAGGATATATGTCGCTACCAAGACAACGATCAGTGAGAAGGTAATGTTTAACGACAAAAGAACATCGAGAAACATGGGCGGCAATGGAATTACCATAAATACCAAGATGCCTACCACCGCCGCGGCCAGAAGGACATCACTATTTTTGCTCAGTATCGGTATCCGTTTTGAATAGGGTTGTTGATCAATCATTTACATCATCCCAATATGTGACGACCATTAACGCGGAAATGCTTCTTTTTTCAGTCCATAGACATATGCCAAGATCTCAGCCACCGCCTGATAAAGGTTTGCAGGAATGGTCCCGCCAATTTCCACCAGCTTGAAAAGTGTTTGAGCCAAGGGTTTATGCTCAAATAAAGGAACCCCGTTTTCTTTGGCAAGCGTTTTGATACGTTCCGCAATAAAGCCGGCGCCCTTGGCTGTGACCTTGGGGGCCATCATTTTCTCCGGATCATATTTAAGGGCGATGGCCAGCTTTGTCGGATTGGTTATGACTACATCAGCAGTGGGAACGGACTCCATCATACGTCGCCGGGCCATTTCCCTCTGCACACTGCGGATTCTTGCCTTAACCGCGGGATCACCTTCTCGTTGCTTTAACTCATCTTTAACTTCCTGCTTTGTCATTCTCAGGCTTTTCTCATATTGCCAGCGCTGAAATGCATAATCCAGGGCCGCCAGCACGATCAGGGTTAAGCAGGTGTAAAAACCGATCCGGAATGAAACTGCGGCAAAAAACGAAAGGGTTTCGCTTACGTCCGTGAGCATCAACGAAGGTATATTTCCCAATTCGCTTTTCACCATCATGAATGCAACACCGCCGACAAAGACAACCTTTAAGAGGGATTTGGCAAGTTCAGCGAGCGACCGCAAGGACAATAGGCGTTTGATTCCACTCAAGGGGTTCAGTTTGGAAAGCTTGGGTGTAAGGGGATCCAGAGTGAATAGAAAACCAACCTGAAAAAGATTGGCTGCGATTCCAGCAACTGCGACAGCCAACATTAGCGGTATCAGGATGATGAAAATTTGATAAAAAATTTCCAAAAGCAATACAGACATGGAACCCTGTTGTAAGGTTATCGTGGCAATATTTTGAAAAACGCCTCGCATCAGATCTGAGAGGCCGTGGAAGATATGAACACCTGAAAAAAAGAAAGCTCCCAACGCACTCAGTAAGACCAGGACAGAAGAGACCTCCCTGCTTTGAGCAAGCTGGCCCTTTTTTCTGGCCTCTTCACGACGCTTGGGAGTCGCCGGCTCTGTTCTGTTTTGGTCACTTCTATCGGGCATCGTATCGTTTCTCCTACCCCGCCGCTTTGAGAAGTAGCAGGATATCACTTCCCATTGCACCGAAGAGCTGCTTCAAAAAAGACAGTAGGTAGGGAAGTGAAAAGGCCAGAAATAGGAGTCCAATGACAATTTTCAGAGGAAAAGCCACGATGAAAATATTCATCTGTGGGACTGTACGGGCGACCAGACCCAATGCCACACTGGTAAGCAGAAGCGCCACCATGACAGGCGCAGCCACCTTGATGGCGATAAGAAACATCCCCCCACCAAGTCGCATCAGGAATTCCATGACAGATGCGCTAAAATGAAAGCCGAAGGGAGGGACCAATCGGAAGCTTTCCACCAGGGCGCGTAAAAACCAATGATGTGCATTAATCGTGAGGAATATCAACATCGCGATGAGGTATTTCAATTGGGCCACGATGGAAACCTGTGCGCTCGTCAGCGGATCCATGACGTTTACAATCGCAAACCCCATTTGGAAGCCGGCCAGTTGGCCTGCCAACTGAATCCCTGCAAAAACCAGTCGAACAGAAAGTCCGATCGTAATTCCCAATGCGATTTCACTCAGGACGCCGATACCAAAGGGTATCACATCGGGGAAAAATGGTACTTCAGTCAGCTTCAGCAATGGGATGAGAAGGACGCTCATTGAAAACCCCAGTCCCACCCTAAACAGAATGGGAACATTCCTGCTCGAAAAGACCGGCACCGTCATCAGGATCGCGATGACCCGCAAAAATACCAGAAAAAATATCTGAAGCTGGGGGAGTGAAATGCTGAAATTTGTCATACGCTATTCAGGACCCTTGATATCGTTTTCGACCGCTTCAACGAATATATGTCGGTATGTTCATAAAGAGGCTTTCCGCAAACCCGATGATTATTTTGAGCATCCAAGGAAAAAAAATGAGTATCGCCAGCCCGACTGCCAACATTTTTGGAATAAAAACCAGGGTCATTTCGTTGATCTGAGTGGCCGCTTGGAATATACTCACGATCAAACCAGCAACCAAACCGAAGACTAAAACGGGTGCCGCCAACAGGATGGCTACCTTTAAAGCTTCCAGAATAAATCCGGTTACAAATTCAGGGGACATCTCGTTATGACCCGAAGCTTTTAATAAGTGAGCCCACAATGAGATACCAACCGTCTGCAAGGACAAATAACATGAGCTTAAAAGGCAGCGAGATCATGATCGGGGGCAACATCATCATCCCCATGGACAGAAGAACACTGGCCACGACCATGTCAATAACGAGAAAAGGAACGTAAAGCAAAAAGCCGATTTGAAATGCCGTTTTCAGCTCACTGATAACGAACGAAGGGATAAGCACGGATATGGGCACATCTTCCGTATTCTTCGGTCTGGCAATATCTGCGATATCCACCAGAAGCGCCAAATCTTTTTCTCTTGTCTGCTTGAACATAAATTGTCTGATGGGCTTCGCGGCATTTTCGAGGGCTTGTTCTTGGGTGATTTTTTTGTTCAGGTACGGTTGAAGCGCTTCCTTATCGACCTGCTGCCAAACCGGCGTCATCACAAAGAATGTCAAAAACAATGCCAGTCCGATGACGATCTGATTGGGGGGCATCTGATGGGTACCGATTGCTTGTCGAAGAACGGATAGCACGATAACGATTCTTGTAAAGGAAGTTAACATAATAAGAATGGCAGGAACCAACGACAGAACCGTCAAGAGCAGGAAAATCTGGAGAACAACGGAGATGTCCCCAGGATTCTGAACCCCTCCCTTATCGAGCCCGATACTGATGAATGGAGTCGGACCGTTCGATGGGTCCGCCCAGCCGATGTGCGGGGCCAGGACAAACGAGATCATAAGGACGAAAAGTCCGATACATTTTATTGGGGCAAGTCGTATCATTCGTTAGCCCTTGGGGAAAAATTGATTTGTCATTCTTTATCTCTATGTTCCCTCAATCTCGAAGACAACCTGTGCAGTTGGGTGGAAAACGAAGAGGATACGCTCCCTTCCTGCTCCCGCAGTTTCTCAATGATTTCATCATTCTCTATCTTCGTGAGAAGGGACATGCTGTCATTGGTAATACCCAAAACCAGTATTGCTCCGGGCACTTCAACCAGTGAAATGTGCTTTTTCATTCCAATGTATGTATTTCCAAGGACTCTGATGGACTTCCCCTTGGCTCCCGTGGCCTCGCCTCTAAATCGTCTCTTGGTGTAGTAGAGAACCAGCAGCAGACCCCCCAAAATGATCGCCAGAGCAACGAACATTTTAAGGGACGTTGAAATCAGATCCGGTGGGTAGTTCATTTGAGGCTCTCAATTCTTTCTGTATGACTTACGATTTCAGTGAGCCGAATTCCATATTTCTCTTCAACCACTACAACCTCTCCTCTGGCTATCAGCTTTTGGTTGGCGAGTACATCGAGGGTTTCGCCCGCCGTTTTGGAAAGCTCGATGACGGAACCCTGGCCGAGTTTAAGCATTTCATCTATCAACATCTTGGTATGGCCCAACTGCACGGTTATTTCGATGGGGATATCCAGAATGAATTCAATATTGCCGGGGGGCTTATTCGGGGATGACTTGTCAAGATCGGAAAAGGCAAACGGCTTTCCCTTTTTCCCATTTTCCGCGGCAACGGTGTGCTCATTTTCAACCTGTTTTTCGCCGGGGTCGGCTTGGGAGACATCTTTCGTATTGGGTCTGGCCCCGGTCGTTGGGTTCATGACTGGGTGTTTTTTTGTTTTGGTGTCATCCGCATTAACCATGTCCATTTGCACCTCCATTTTGACGAAGTAACCCGGATATTTGGACTGCCCGGTTGCCCTTCAGAACGCCTGGAAACCCCTCATATTTCGGAATATCTTCAATCGCTACGACCATCGTGTCCTGAGGGCCGGTGTTCAGTTTAATCACATCCCCACACTGAAAGCTCAGCAAATTGCGAACCGTGTGAGCTGTTGTGCGTCCGAGTTCAGCGGTCACTTTGACGGGGGTCTTTTTCAGAAGTCCTCGGAGCTGAGGGGACCAAGTGTTTTCCGTCTCCCGATTCCTGGAGTAGGCCGATGAGATCTTTTCCCTGATGGGCTCCAGCATCAAACACGATACACACACATAGATCTTGCCGGAAAACTCAGCGCATTTCAGCGTAAACGCAACGACGGACACGGAGTCATTTGGCGCATATACGCGGAGAAAGTCAGGTTTGGTTTCAAAACCTCTTAGAGAGCATTTGATGGGGTAAATACACTGCCAGGCTTGTTCCAGGTTTCTCAAAAAATCATTGGCGAACTTTCCGATCATTCGCTGTTCGATAAGCGTAAACTCCCTTGTCTGTGCCAGAGGCTTTCCATCTCCGCCAAGCATGCAGTCGATTAGGGAAAATACGAGTTCGGGTTCTATTGTCAGGAGCGCCGTACCGGTAAGAGGCTCCATATTGAACATACTGAAACTCGTGGGATGGGAAAAAGCCTTCAAAAACTCTCCAAACTTCACGGTTTTAGAGGAAACAGGTGGGAGCTCAATTTCCTTTTGTAGAGAGGAGGAGAGGGAACTCTGCAATAAGGCTTTCAATTTGTCATACACCTCATCCAGGGCTGCAAATTGATCCCTCAGCCTGATGCCTTGGGAGGTCAGATCAAAAGGCTCAGCAATGAGTCCCGGCTTCTTATTTCTTTCCAGGTTCACTTCCCCCTTATCCATAGCCGAGAGGAGGGCGCCGACTTCTTCTTGAGACAAGATCTGTTCCGCCATCTGAGGTTCACCTTTATTGAATGACAAACTCTGTAAAATATATATTCGTTATGGCTTTCTTCTTGAGAAGTCCATTGAGCTTTTCCGTCAATTCATTTCGCAGTGCGATCTTTCCTTCACTGCTTTGAATATCCTCAAATCTTCTTGAAGGCAGCATCGTCAGAATCATATCTCTGATCTGCGGGAGTCGTTTTTGCATTTCCTGACTCAGCACTTCGCTTGTCAGCTCCAGATCCATAGTCGCCCTCAAGAATCTGTTTCCTGTGGGATCGGAAAGATTTACGATAAATGTGTCCAGAGAATATAACGGCCCGATAGGATGTTCCTGAGCGCCCTTTTCAGCGGCTCGTTCCGAAGCCGTATCCGCAGGTGGGTTCACAATGTGGTCGAGTGCGGACACCTTGTTCCAGATCATAAAAAATCCTGCCCCGATTACGACCACGAATATCAGAAAGACGGTCATAATGATGATCATCAATTTGTTTGACATGCTATTTTTCCTCCTCCATCACCAATACAATTTCTACCCTGCGATTCCTTGCTTTGTGCTCAGGGGTATCATTCGGAAAAACGGGCCTTGACTCTCCGTAACCCATCGCGGACAGTCTTTCAGGCGGTATCTTTCCCTTGTCCGAAAAATACTTGAGAACATTGACCGCCCTTTCGGTCGACAGCTCCCAGTTGGACGGATATCTTTCGGTATGAATCGGGTCGTTGTCAGTGTGTCCTTCAACGCGAATCGGGCGGGATGTATCCTGTATAATGTCGATGATGCTGTTCAGAATCGGAAAGGCTATTGGATTGATGTCGGCAATCCCTGATTGAAAAAGGATCGCGTCTTGAAGCGTAATCATGATGCCTTCATGGGTATATGCCGCGTCCACGCCCGGTAGACTGTTCAGGTCTTCCATGGAGCCGGTCATTCCCTCCTCGGAATTCACTTCGGCGGTTCTGTGAGGTTCGATAACGCCGATAGACACTTTTTCACCGGCCTCCAATATCCCGAGGCCACTCTGCAGAGAACCCTGAAAGCTCCTTAGTTTTTTCGTATCCAGCGTGCCCATTGTAAACAGGAGAACAAAAAATACCATCAGTAAGGTCATCAAGTCATTAAATGTTGTGAGCCACTTCGCGCAGCCGTCGCTTCCTTCTTTGTTGTGATTTGTCCTTATGCGACTCATCGGACACCCTGTTTCAGCATCTTACCGGGATTCTCTTTTACCAAGACAATTTCAACCCTTCGGTTTTTGGCTCGATGTTCCGCCGTGTCATTTGGGAATATGGGCTGGTACTGCCCAAAGCCGACGGCTGACAGTCGATCCGCAGATATCTCTCCCGCTTCACTGAGATATCTTAGGACATTCACGGCACGTGCGGTGGAAAGTTCCCAATTTGAGGGAAAGCGATCGGTATGGATCGGAAGATTATCCGTGTGACCTTCGATGCGTACGGTATGGGGTATCTCAGAGATGATCTGAGCGATGTTTTTCATCAGCGGGACGGCTTCTTCGGATATTTTCGCAACGCCGAGCTCAAACAAAACCGTGTCGGATATCCGCATTACGAGTCCTTTCTTAGAGAATGAAATATCTACTTTTTTATCCAATCCGAGATTGTGTCTTAAGGATTTAACATCTTCAAACACTTGGGCGAGTTGACTTTCTTTATCAACAATGTCCGCTGAATCCCTGATCACCCGTTGACCTTGCTCGAACTTCAGGCCGCCCGTGAGAATGCTGACGGAGGTTACAAAAGATTTTACGAATCGGATGACCTTTCCTTCCTCAATGGAGGCAAAAGAGCTCAACATGATGAAGAAGCAGAGCATGATGAGAATAAAACCGGTGTATACGATCTCCCACCCCCCGCCGGAAGAAGCGGAATCCGACCGCTTGGAAACCATTTTTCGCAGTTTAACTCTCATTTTTTTGATCGATTGCGTGTCCTATTCCGCAGTCGCCTGTGCCTCTTTGAGTTCAGCGGATTCACGCGCCTTTGGAGCGATGAAGGCTTTGAGCTTTTGTTCAACGATCCGGTGGTTGTCACCGGACTGGATCGATATGATTCCCTCCAGCACCATCTGGCTTATCAGTATTTCCTGTTTGCTCCTCGTTTTGAGTTTTCCGGCAATGGGAAGAAAAAGCAGATTAGCCAGAAGCGTTCCATAAAAGGTTGTGAGCAGAGCGACCGCCATAGGCGCCCCGATCTGACTGGGGTCCTCCATCTGCATGAGCATCTGCACCAACCCAATGATGGTTCCGAGCATTCCCACAGCCGGAGCGAATGTTCCCATGGTGGTGAAAATTTCCGCTCCAAGCTTGTGACGTTCCTCTATGTATTGAATCTCGGTTGTCAGAATGTCCTCTATTGCATTGGATTCCATTCCGTCGATGGCCAGCTGCAAACCTTTCACCATGAATGGGTCGTCTAAGTCCTTTAACTGTGACTCGAATGACAGGATTCCCTCGCGACGGGCTTTTTTGGCAAAGTCAACAAGCAAGGCAATGAGATTCGGCACGGATTTGGACTGGTGTAAAAATACGTGCTTCGCCACTTTAAACACGCTCATCACTTCAGAGAGCGGATACGCAAGGAGTGTCGCCCCCATGGTTCCACCCACTACAATCATTAGCGAAGGATAATTGATAAACCATGTGAAAGTCCCCCCCGTCATAATTGAAATGATGACCAACCCAAACGCAACAAGGATACCAATCAGTGTCGTGATATCCACGAATGACCTCCTCAGTTGAATCTATTTCGGCTAAAGGCCTTTTTTTGGAAAGAAAACTTCAGAACGTTCTCCAAGCAATGCGATGCCTTAGCGACGTCATGTGTTAATCGTAATGGGAACAAAAACAGCCTGGAAATTCCAAACCTCCTTTTTCATCTCGTAAGCATTATTGAAGTGCAGCCTTAATTTGAGCAAGTATTGTGCCAAGCAGTACCCGCCGGGAGGCTCGCCGATCGCTGGGATCGGTCTCCGCCGAAGACCGCTTGGCCCCTTGACTTTCGGGGTCTTTCCAGCGCCCATCTGCTTCGGTGGTGATGCGAATGGATTTCATCTGAAGGATGGAAAGCGGCCTTTTTCGCTCTCGGTGATTGTTTCGTCAAGGTTCAGGTAAACATTGTCAAGGATTTGACAGTCTATCCGGGACTTAAGAGGAAAGGAATCGCCGGGACCCTACTGAAGTTGGGGGGGGTATCTTAAGACCGTTATTCGGCATAAGTCGGTTGAGAAAGGGAAGCAGTGATCCATATGCTATCGATCCGCGTCTCTCTGTGTGGAAATACCGGATCGCGACACACGTTCACTGGATCGTATTTGAAAAACCCTCAAGAATCCCCGGTTCGATCATTTGGCTTTGGTGGACCAGGCGCTGATATTCCATGATTTTCTTGGAGATCTCATCCACGGGTTCCCTTACCATCATCTTCACCTTATTGGTGAAGGTTATGACGGTTTCCGGGGCCGAATGAAGCGACTGAATTTTATCCACATTAATCAACACGGTTGAATTGTCTAAGCGTGTTACCTCAATCATTTTGATACTCCTTCACTTGCGGGATCCCACTCCGGATGAATGCGGCAAGTGGGTTGCACAACACCATCCGAAGGGGACGGGAAATCAATAGACGTGAACTGAATTCATGCAACAAAGGGGTCCATCGGTCTCATCATCGTTTCATGTTCATGAGTTCCGCCAGAATTTCATCACTGGTGGTGATGACTCTGGAATTGGCCTGAAATGCCCGCTGGGTGGTGATCATCTTCACAAACTCTTCCGCCAGATCGACATTTGACATTTCCAGGGAGTTCGGAGTGATTGGCCCGAGCCCTGAAGCACCCGGAATCCCCGTCAACGGGGGCCCGGATACGAGCGTTTCCGCATAAAGGTTGTTTCCGATTTTGGCCAGCCCTTGGTAGCTCGGAAAGTCGGCCAAGACGATCTGATGGAAAGGGGTCAGGGTTCCATTCGTATACAGCGCGGAAAAAATGCCCTTGGTATCCACGGAAACACTTTGAAGCGTGCCAGAGGTGAAGCCGTCCTGGTACACAGATGTGGTAGCTGAGTCTGAGGCGTACTGAACCAGATCTCCATTTGTGGCGCCCGTGCTGTCAAAGAGGTCCCACGTAGCCGCCAATGGGGCTGTAGCCCCGTTTGTGAGTGGAATCGAAATGGTTGGGTCAACCCCGTTCGGCAGGGTTCCATCTGCGTTGAATGTGAAGGTGGCACCCCCGACAATCTCATTTCCCGCGCCCACAAATGAAGTGGGAACGGTCGCTTCCCAGTCCCATTCGTTGGCGTTTGCCGTTTTTGTAAAGGTGAGCGTCGCAGGGATGTCATTTCCCAGGGAATCGTATACGCTAAATGAGGTGGCGTATTGATCACCCTCGGCGGCGCCCGCATCCAGATTTACACCGAGGCTGAATTCCGACGTTGCCTGGGCGGGTGTCGTACCTTCAGGAATGCGGATGTTACCGATTGCTCCCAGTGCACCCGAAGCATCCGTCTGATACCCCTGAACAAAAAAGCCATCCGGATTTACCAGATTGCCGTTTTTGTCAAAACTGAATTCCCCGGCTCTCGTGTAGTAAGTGGTTCCCGACGAATTGTTAACCAAAAACAAACCTTGACCGTTAATGGAAAGATCCGTGTTATTGCTGGTGTTCTCCACGGAGCCGGAACTCCACAATGCACTGACTCCGGACATCATCACACCGCGACCGATCTGGTTATTCGGTGAACCGTCTAAAGATTGGCTGAGAATGTTGGCAAAAGAGGATCTGGACCCTTTGAATCCCGGGGTGTTCACGTTCGCGATATTGTCCCCGATTACCGACATTGCCTTCGAATTTGCATTTAATCCTGAAATCCCGGTATACAATGAACCTATCATTTCAAGCCTCCTTCCGTATGATTAAAAAAAACAACGTTTTGACTCGTCAGGCGTTTTCGCCCTGTCAATCCTCTGTTTCCGTGACCTGAAGCACGCTGCTCATGGGAATTTCCATGCCTCCCACCATGAGCCGTGCGGTTCCGTCTTCGAAATTCACGGCATTGACCGTGCCGATGGAAAATGTTCCGGCATCTACGACCGCATCGCGGGCATCTACGGCCGAAACGCCGAACGCATACACGCCATCAGGCATTCGTCCGCCCTCATTGTCCGTACCATCCCAAGTCAAGGTCTGATCGCCTGCGCTTAGAGGCCCTGCGTCAATGGTTTTTACGAGGCGCCCATCCGTGCTGTAGATATTTGCAAGTACAGAGCGTGCATCCGCACCTAACTCAAAATGGATATCGTTGGAAATACCGTCGCTTAAATGAATTGAATTTCCCGGCGCTTTCACGACTTTTCCGATGAGGCTCACAGCCTGTGCATTATTCATAGACGCTTGGTAGAGCTGCAAGTTATGCATGTTGTCATTGATGCCCTGAAGTTGCTCCAAGGAACTGAATTGGGCCAGCTGTGCCGTGAACTCAGCGCTTTCCAGAGGATTAAGCGGGTCTTGGGCCTGAAGCTGTGTGACAAGGAGTTGTAGGAAATCGTCCTTTCCAAGAATGTTCTTGTTGGACGGGGATGGCGCGCTCTCGGCCATTTTTACCGTCTCTAATCCAACAATAGACATGTGTGTTTTTACCTCCCTTCTTTTGGCATCATTATTCCGGTCGATTCTTTGTCTTCAAAATACGGGTTCATCTTTCCTTTCAACCGTTTTTCCGATCTCGGATCAAATAAAAAAGTCGATGACCGTTAAACCTTTCCTTTCACCGTCGAGACGAATTGCTTCTGCGTTGTCTTCGGACAATGAACCATCTGCTTCCGCGTGTCTTTCAGATGCCGTTTCCGCCGTTTGGAATTCATGGCTCCAAAGACCGTCACCGGAATGATCTGAGTCGTGTGAAACATATACATTGATCTCTTTCATCTCCAAACCGTGGCTTTGAAGTGCGGTCTTCAGATGATGAATATTACTCTCGATGATTTCTTTGGCCATGGGTATGTCCGTCAGCATTTTGAGCACAACCTGCTGGTTTTCAGTTGAAATCTGCATTCGTAAGTGGCCCAAGAATTCAGGTTTGAGGTGAATCTTGATTTCCGTTTGACCGTCCCTGAAATTTAAGACAGCCTTTTCTACGATCTGTGCCAGCACCCGCGTTTGCAAAACTTTCGGTGGAGGGTCTGCTTCTTGTTTCGATTCAAGCACGTCGGTCGTCATCCGGGATTGACCATTCAGAAAGGATTGGCCGTCCTCGTTTTTTTGGGAAGCGGATTCCAGTGGTTTGGTATGGGTTGAATCATTGTCAAAAACGATGAATTTCTGAGAAATGTTTTTGAAATCCAAGGTGCATTTTTCCATTTTGGGGCTGGAATCATCCGTCATCTCCTCGATGGGGAGGCCTCTCAGGGTCTCCTCCGTACCTCTGCCATTCAGCTTTGAAGCGGACAAAAAATCCACTCTGCTCAAATCCCCGTCGACATCAGGTGCGACTTGATTCGGAAGGTTTTTCGGTGGGGATCCGATGGGTCCTTCGTTGGTAAAGCGTTCTTCGAGTGCGACTCGAAATGCCGCTTCCAAAAAAGAAGCGGCCTTCGCGATGTGGGGATTCGTCGGTTCCGGGGATCGGGGTGCCATTTCTTCTAAAGTGTTCAAAAAAAGGATGCCGCCGGACTCCCATTTGCCCGGCATATCTTGTCCATTTACGTTTGGATCCGACGGCATTTGATTGTTCAGGATTCCGAAAAGCACAGGAAATGGGGTTTCTTCCCCGCTGTAGGAACAATCGTCGGCATATGAAGTTTGGGTTCCTTCGATGGGTGCGTTACCGTCGATGTTCAAATCTCCCCGGGGAGCTTGAAGCATGTTCGGCATCACTGGAAAAAACGCTTGCATTGCTTGAATTTCACCTAATGGTTTTTGTTGAACTGATGAATCCCCGTCTCATCCAGAAAGGCCTGCTCTTTTTTCTGGAGGGCTTGCTTTTGGGCGCTCATTTGTTTTTCTTTCAGCTTTTCGAGGGCTTTTTTCCTTTGGGTCGCTTCTATGAGATCGCGGCGCTTGAGTTCCATGTGTGTTATCGCTTCAAAAACTTTTTTTTCTTGCGCCGTGATATCTCTGGACAACTGCTGTATAAAGCTGAGATACAAGGAGATGTCAGAAACAGGCGACCCTTCCTTCTGCGCTTGTTTCAATTCAGCAGAAATCTCGCCAATGCGGGATTTATAGCCAAGTAGCTTGCGCTCTTCATCGGCAAGTGATTTCTCCAGTGCCGACAATTCCCGCTGAAGATTCTCCTCAACTCGCTTTCGGTGCTTCAAAACAGGTTCGAAAGAATGCGCAAACATTTCGATCTTTTTTTATCGATTAACAAAACAAGTCCCCGAGCTGCTGAATGCTCTCTTTGAGTGCGAAACTCTCTTCGATATCCTGCCGCAGGTAGGCGTTCACTTTTTCAATCATTTCGATTGCATAGTCAATCTTTGGGCTGCTGCCCTTCACATACGCACCGATGTTGATTAAATCTTCCGCCTTTCGGTAGGTATCCAATATGGCTTTCAGTTTATTGGCGTTTGCCCGGTGTTTCACATCTATAATTTCATCCATCACACGACTGACGCTGTTTAGTATATCAACGGCAGGGTAGTGGTTTTGCATCGCAAGATCTCTGGACAGAATGATGTGTCCATCCAAGATGGCCCTCACTGCGTCGGCGATCGGTTCATTCATGTCATCCGATTCGACCAACACCGTGTAAAGCCCCGTTATGCTTCCCCGGTTTGAAGAGGTACCCGCTCTTTCCAAAAGCTTCGGCAACAGGGAAAAGACGGAAGGCGTGTATCCTTTCGTTGTTGGGGGCTCTCCGGTGGCGAGGCCCACCTCCCTTTGGGCCATTGCAAATCGGGTCACGGAATCCATCATGAGAATTACCTGCTTCCCTCGGTCTCGAAAATATTCAGCGACGGCCGTGGCGATGAAGGCACCTCTCATTCTGATAAGCGGCAGATGATCTGAGGTGGCAACAACGACGACGGATCTTCTCAACCCCTCCGGCCCCAATTCCCTCTCAAGGAAGTCGTTTACCTCTCTGCCGCGTTCTCCGATAAGCGCAATGACATTGACATCCGCCGTGGTATTCCTGGCAATCATCCCGAGGAGGACACTTTTTCCAACGCCTGATCCGGCGAAAATCCCCATGCGCTGTCCGCATCCTATGCTGAGGAGGCCACTGATTGCTCGGATGCCGGTATCCAGGGGCTGAGAAATTCGCCTTCGCAGCAACGGATTCATAGGATCCGTATAGATCGGATATTCTTCTTCGATGACAACGGGGCCTTTGCCGTCTATCGGGTTTCCAAGACCATCAATCACCCTGCCCAAAAGCCCGTCTCCGACGCCTATCAGGGCTTTTTGCTGCTTGGCGACCACCTGACTCCCGGGGGCGATTGCTCGAAACTCTCCCAGAGGCATCAGCAAAACCTTGTCATCTCTGAACCCCAGGACCTCGGCTTTTACTTTCGAAGCATTTCCCTTAGGCAAAATGTCACACAGGGTACCTATCCTGGAGGCGGGCCCATTCGCTTCAGCAACTAACCCGACCACTTTCGTCACTTTGCCGTTTGCTTGAACGGGGTCAAGTGACGCCAGGACCGTATGATATTTGTTGAATTCGATAAATGGTTTCATCATTGGGTTCGGCAATTATCGGTCAGATTTGATTTTTGAAATTCCGATTTTAACGCCGCTTCCACCACATGAAGCTGTTTTTTGATTCTCGCGTCAATATCCCCCAGGTTTGTCTCGATCAGGCACCCCCCCCGCTCAACAGTTTCGTCCTCGACAAAGTTCAAATTTCCCGGCTTATCCATGAGGCTTGACAACTCGGACGTTTTTTCTCTCAAGAAAAGATAATCAGAAGGATTCACCCGGATTTTGATGCGCTCATGATCCACACACTTTCTGAGGGCTTCGTCGACGACCCTTAAAACGACATCATCTTTTATGGAAATTTCATGTCGCACAATTTTGGTTGCGATCGCCATGGCCAACGTGACGATTTCTTTTTCAGCACTGCGGAAAACCTCGGTTCTGGTTTCTTCAATCTGCGAAATGAGTTTGTGAAGATGCGCCAAATGCGATTCGAGTTTCTCCTCCCCGGCCTTTATCGCGGCGGCTTGTCCATCCCTGTATCCTTTTGTATAGGCCTTTTCGACCGGCCCTGTATTTCCGTTTTTTAGACTCTGATCGGATATGCCGTCGGAATCGGACCGCTCGAAAATGATACTTTCAGCCGCTGCACTTTCCCGACAATCGGTGCGGCGAAAATCCGTCCCTTGTTGAGCCTCTCCCCCTTTTTCTGTGGCAGGGGCGATGGGGATTTTCGGGAAGTAGTGCAGCCTGAAGGTGCTTTTAGTGTCTGACCTCACGTCGTTCATGGGCCTGTCAAATGAACTCTTCTCCGCCACGTCCACGAATTACCAGTTCTCCCTTTTCTTCCATGTCTTGAATAATCTTCGTAATGTTCAATTGCGCGGCCTCGACTTCTTTTATCCTAACGGGTCCCATTTCTTCGACTTCTTCCTTCAGCATCTCCGCCGCTCTTTCCGACATATTCCGAAAGATTTTCTTCTTGACCGATTCAGATGCAGCCTTTAGTGCCACTGCCAATTCCTGCGTTTCAACATTCCGCAATACTTTTTGCAGCCCCTTGTCATCGATCAGGACCAAGTCATCAAAAACAAACATTTTCTGTTTTATCTCGGCAACCAACTCGGGATGATCCTTTTCGATCTTCTCCAGAATGGCTTGGGCGGAATTTGCTGTTGTTTGGTTTAATATATCGGCCAACTGGTTTACCCCACCCAATTTATGCGTGATGGAAGTTTGCTTTTCTCTGAGAATACTTTCAAAAACGTTATCTATCTCCTCGACCATGTCAGACACGACCTTGTCGAGATTGGCGATCCTCACGGCTACATCGGACTTGGTTTCATCCGCAAGGTCATTCAAAACTTTACTTGCGATTTTCGGATCCAGATGCGCAAGTATGATGGCAATTGTCTGGGGATGTTCTTCCTTAATCAGTTTTGAGAGGTGCTCCGGCTCGAGGGATCTGAGGGCTTTCAGATTTGAGGACTCGGAGGGGGATCCAGTCAGCGCTTGCTTGCCCCCAACGCTTTTGAATGGGTCATCCTTATACAGGCTTCCCCAATGCGCTGCCATCCCAGTGAATTCTTGTGCGATGTTTTCGATCAAATCCTGAGAAATGGGTCCCATCTGTGAGAGATGGCTTTCGATTACCGCCCGGTCACTGGCATCAAAACTGCTGAGGATTTGCCGGGAGGCGTCCTTCCCCAACGATTGAAGAAGGATGGCAACTTTCAAAGAACCTGCTAAGTTTTTCGGATCCATATGTGTCTGCGTTTTTTCTATGTGATAGAATGCCGGGGCCTTCGGCAATCCTGGAAAATCTTAACTGCACCCATTTGTCGGACAGTGTTGCATCTTTTATTTTTCCGGAAATTGTTCTACACTGCGCATGAGGGCGTCAAAGCACCTAGCTTTCCTTCAGCCAATTACGGAGCAGTTCGACCGACCCTTCTTTATCTGCAGTGATCATCTGTAACGCTTTGTTTTTGAAAGGGAGGCTTTTCATACCCTCGCCATATTCTCTCTCAAGCTCCCCGACAGTTTTGGGGAGTCGGTTCAGTATATCGCCATTTTCAATTGAGCCGGAGGTAAGCCATTGGACAAGCGGCCGAACCACGAATGCGAATGATAGAAGCACGAAAAGGGCTAGAAACCCATATTTTGCAACTGAGCCATAACGCTTCAATGTCGACAGCCACCCTCCTTCTGTAATCTCCTCCTGATTTCCAGAGAGGGTCAGTCTTGCAGTTTCAAATGGGATGTTCACCACTTCGATTTCATCCCCTCTCTTGACGTCAAAATTGACCGCTCTTTTGACAATGCCTTCGAACTTTGCCATTTCTTCCGGCGTTCTTGGAAAATACTCCCATCTCTCCGCTCCAGTTGTGCCTGCCGCGCTTCTGTAGCTGCCGTCTACGATGACCGCGACGGATATTCTACCCAATCGACCGACTGGTTCTATGGTGTGACTGGTCACCTTACCGATCTCGTAATTCACCGTGCGGTCTTGTTTCTGAAAGGAAGGGGCCTGCGCGGTTGTCGTGGGTTGTTTTCCGCCCTCCGCAAGGTTGGAAACTACCCCGGGGACACCCATGGGGCTGGTCGTTCCCCCATTCGAGGTCTCATTGAAAAGCTGCTCACTTCGGACCACTTTATTGTCGGTTTGATACGTTTCTTCTGTCTTTTCTTGTCGCTTGAAGTCCATGGAACAGGATACTCTTACGATGGCCTTGCCGGGTCCCAAAGCGGTTTCAAGCATGGTTCTGATTCGGTCCTGATAATTCTTTTCCAGCTTTGCCTGAAACTCCAATTGATCAGAGCTCACCTGCCCAACCGCGGAACCGGGCTTGAATCCCGCCAACATTCTCCCGTTGTTGTCCACCACCGTCACATTATCCGGATTTAGGCCGGAGACACTGGATGAAACGAGATGAACAATTCCCTGAACCTGGTCCGTGTTCAATCGCTTGCCACGGCGAAGTTTCAAAACCACTGACGCTGTGGCAGGTTTCTCCTCTTCGATGAAAAGGGACTTGGGAGGCATTACGATGTGAACCCTCGAGCTTTCAACTTCAGCAAACCCGTTAATTGTGCGGGACAGTTCCCCTTGGGTGGCTCTCTGGTAGTTTACATTTTGGACAAACTCCGTCATTCCAAGCTTCGTGTTATCAAAAATCTCGAAGCCGACGCCGCTCCCTTGAGGCAGGCCTTGCGATGCCAATTCAAGTCTGGTTTCGTAGATTCGTTCCCTCGGAATAAGAATTGACCTTCCATTTGAAGCAATTTCGTAAGGTACCTTTTGATCCTTTAATTCAGCCAATATCGCCCCGGCATCTTCCGACTCCAGGTTGGTATAAAGAAGCTGGAAATCCGGTCTTCCCGTCCAAAGCATCAGGAATACAAATCCGAGGATCGTGCCGGCGGAAAGCGTTAAAAGCGTCATCCTTTTTGCCGGCGAGATATTCATAAGCAGCGCTTTAATTTGTGCGATGAGTTCACTGAAGGGCATGAGAAATTTTCCTTTTCAACGGGGTTATACCTGCATTCGCATGATTTCCTCATATGCCGAGATGATTTTATTCCGCACTTGCATCATCAACTTAAATGACACCTCAGCCTTCTCCAGGGCGATCATGGTCTGATGGATATCCTTTTCGTTGCCTGCAGCCAATTCTTGAATAGCTTGATCCGCTTCCGTTTGTACTTGGTTTACCTCATTGATCGCCCCTTTTAAGACGGCCCCGAAGGAATTGTCAATTTGCTCCGGAATCTGCCGCGCTTTCATACCGGCGGAGAGAACGGATTCCATATCTCTCTGAAGGGCGATTTCTTTCATGACTATCGACCTATCTCCAAAGCCCTTAACGCCATATTCTTGCTGGCGTTGATGGCTGCCACACTCGCTTCATAGCTGCGTGTGGCGCTAATCATATTCACCATTTCTTCCACCAAGTTGATATTGGGCATCGCCACATATCCTTGCTCATTTGCATCGGGGTGTTGGGGATCATATTTGAGTGGGGACGGTCTCGGGTCGGCAATGATTCCGAGAACTCTGACCTCTGATAGTTTGCCGTCCAACTGAGACTTTAAAACACCCTGGAAAGCGGATGATCTCGGTTGGGCGGCAAAGACCGGATCTTTTCGTTTGTAGGGCCCTCCCTCCGGCGTTCGGGTCGTATTGACATTGGCCAGATTACTGGATATCACGTTCATTCGAACCCGTTGAGCGCTCAGCCCTGAAGAACTGATTTGAAGTGCATCGAAAAAATTCATGTCTAACTCCTACCTTCCTGGATCACATATTTTAGCCCGCCAAACTTCTTGGCGATGATTTGAGCCATTGCATTGTACATCAAGTTGTTCTCGGCAAGTTTTGCCATCATCGTATCCATGTCGACAGAATTGCCGTCTGCTCGGAGAGTGAGCTGAGGTTCGGCAACAATTGTGGCTCTCACATTTCCCGTTCGGGTCGCCCGGACGGGCAGGTGCCCGTTTTGGGTTCTCCGGATGCTTGTATTGCTTTCTGCTCTCACCGATTTCCCGATTTCTTCCTCGACAATCAAATCAAAGGCCTTGTAATTGGGGGTGTCTACGTTGGCAATGTTTGAAACAATCAGGTTGTGTTTGATGGATCTTAGATCCAGGGCTTTTTCTAAAGTGGAGAGCGTTCCGCCGAAAATTCCATTTAAATCCATGTTCATCGGTTTCCTTATCTATGCATCTTCTTCATTTTAAAACAGGTGTCAGCAAATAGTGTACCAAATCAGTTCCGCGAAAAAGCGATGAAATTAACTGGTTGATATAGCGCCTTTTTCACTGTGTCTCACCTGACGCTTTCTCCATGTAATGAATCCGTCCGCGATAGAACTGGGCAATATTTTCCCGGCACCGGGACATCTGTGCCTTCGCGCCGTTTGAGTCCCGCGCAGTCGCTGTCCCAGCGCGGATTCAACGGTGTCGGGGGTTGGCCGGACGGTTGCTGCGTCGTGCGTTTAAGCGCCAATTCGACGCGCTCGAAACGATTCATGAATCCTTGTTTCTCCCAGTCATGTGCAATCAGGCCTGTGCTTTGTATTCCCTGAGTTTGTTTCTCAATGTTCGAATACTGATTCCCAGAATCTTGGCTGCATGGGTTCGGTTGTCCTTTACTTCTTTCAATGTTCCCAGGATCAACTGTCTTTCCATTTCCTTTAGCGAAACCCCGACGCTCAACGGAAACTGTTGGGAGCCGCGAGCTATGGGTTCTTCTATAAACAGGTGCTTGGGCAAGAGTGTTTCACCACTTCCGAGAAGAACCGCCCGCTCAATGGTGTTCTCCAGTTCTCTTACATTTCCTTTCCAGTCATACTTCAGGAGGAGGGAAATGGTTTGCTCCGATATTGTGTGCATTTTCTTATTATTTTCAGAACTGTATTTGCGAAGAAAATGATCTGCGAGGAGGGCAATGTCGCTTTTCCGCCTCCGGAGCGGGGGCATGGTGAGAGGAACCACATTCAACCGGTAAAAGAGGTCTTCCCTGAAAGTTCCTTTCTCAACGGCGGTTTTTAGATCCACATTGCTGACGGCAATGATTCTCACATCGATGGGAACGGGCTTGTTTCCTCCAATGCGGTCGATCTCTCTTTCCTGGAGGACCCTGAGGAGTTTAGCCTGTAGGGTCATGGCCATTTCACTGACCTCATCCAAGAGGATCGTTCCGTGATCGGCCAGTTCGAACTTGCCTATTTTTTTGTTCTCCGCTCCGGTGAAGGACCCCTTCTCATGCCCGAAAAGCTCACTTTCCGCCAAACTTTCCGGTAAAGCCGCACAGTTTACTGCGATATATGGGTTCCCGGCTCGATCACTGTGTCGATGGATAAAGGATGCCAGTAGTTCCTTTCCGGTTCCACTTTCGCCGAGTATAAGAACCGTGGCATTGCTGACGGCGATGCTTTTCGCCAAGTTCGCAATCTTGAGCATCGTGGGATCCCGGGTGATGATCTTTTTGTTTTCCGAGCCCGCCCTTGAATCGATATTCGGTGATCCGGGCTGAATCTGATTGTCTGCGGTTTCACAGACTTTCTTGACGGCCGCTTCCAGGGTTTCAGCAGAGAACGGTTTCAGAACGTAATCGGAGGCGCCTTCTTTCATGGCGGCAACCGCTTTACTGATGGTGCCGTATGCGGTTATCATGATAACCGGTACTTGAGGAGATATCTTTTTCACCCTTTCAAGGACTTCCATGCCCGATATCTCCGGCATCTTCATATCGGTAATGACGACGTTGTGTTTTTTTCTTTGAAATTTCTCCAGCCCTTCGAGTCCGTTGGCGGCGGTTTCAACAACATATCCGCTTCGGCTCAGCGCATGAGACAGTGCCGCTCTCATCGTTGGTTCATCATCAACAACCAAAACGGATTGAGCCCGCATTTCATTTTGTTCCATTTTTTCCTTCCCACAAAGGCAACGTGATGATGCACGTCATCCCGTCTTTTTTTGGGCTACTGATGTCGATGGTGCCTCCATGAAGCTTTATGATGTTATGGACAATGGGAAGGCCTAAGCCCGTGCCTCTCTCTTTGGTGGTGAAGAAAGGGTCGAAGACCCGGGGCATGTCTGCTTCGCTTATGCCGCAGCCGGTGTCGGCAAACCGAATTTCAGCGGCGTGCGCGTTTTTGTCTTTTGTCGTTATCTTTCTTGTAGAAATTGTCAGGTTGCCCCCATCGGGCATTGCCTGAATCGCATTTAAAATCAAATTTAGATACGTCTGTTTCAATAACTCGGGATCGCCGCGAACCGGAAGCGGTCGGGAAGCAAAGCGTGTCACGACCTCAATGGTCTCACCTGATCCAATGAGATGGTTTGAAAAGAATAGGGAATCTTTCAGGGAGTCGTGAATATCTATGATCCGGAAGTCCGTTTTTTGATCCGGCCGTATGAAGAGCAGCAGGTTGGATATGATATTGTTAATACTTTTCACGCCGGATGCGATGTGCTCGGCGAGCGCTTTTGAATCCGAGGTTCCTTCCAGATCCTTTGCCAGGGTGGATGCAAAAAGCTGGATGCTCCCCAGGGGGTTGCGGATTTCGTGTGCGATCTTGGCTGCCATTTCGCCCATCGCTGCAAGCCGGCTTGTTCGATTGGCCTGCTCCTCGAGCCGCTTCATTTGCGTGACATCCTGCAAGGCCAAAACAACGCCCATTTTCTTTCCCTCAGGAGTTGTCAGCGGTGATATGGATAAGGTCACATGAAGGGGCGTTTTTCCTTCGGACGAGATCTCGGCTTCAAGTTTTTGGTTGTCCCGACTACCCACCAGGGCGTCAAAGTCCAGTTGTAGATTCTCAAAAAAACCGATCCCCATGATGTCATTGAAACACTTCCCCACGATTTCGTTGGACTTCAGTCCGGTAATATTTTCAGCGGATCGATTGAAAGTCGTGATTCTTCCTTTCAAATCGACCACGACGGTTCCGACAGTGAGACTTTCAAGGATGTTGTGGAGGTGGGTCCTTATGGCTTCTTTTTCTTTCAGATTTTCTTTGAGTGCATCATTTTTTTTGCTCACCTCGGTCTTCAGTTCCTTCACCCGCCCCTCCAATTGGCGGTAGTGCTTTCCGAATTTGAAGGTGGCGCAGTTAAATGAATCGATCGCCCGGCTTAGCAGACGCATCTGATCCATGTGAACTGTTTTCTCGGAATCTAAAGTTTCCATAAACTCGTAATGGGTATCAATGCCCGGTCCGGTTGCGGGAAGCAACCCGCCGTTTCTCCCAGCCGAGGCGTGGCGCAGGCCCCCGGTCTGAAAACAGTCTCACGCCGTGCTTCCACGGGTCGCTTTCGTCAGGTCACGGTATTCGGCCTTGGACCTATAACGCATGATAGGTATGGCAAGAAATATGCCACGATCGGAAACGTCAAATATGAAAAGAAAAGCCCAATGATTTAAGGCGCTTTGATTAGAAAAGGTGTTATTTTGGAATCGAAATACCGAATGGCCGATGTCTCGCCGTCAACTTGGGTCAAAGCCGGAAGGCACACTGAATTTTGCCGCTGGAAAGTTGGTTTGATTGAAAATTATTTAGGTATATTTTATCTAAATGCATTGGAAATCAAGCAAGGGCCTTAAAAACAACGCTCGGTGTGGGCAATTCAATTCTGTCAAAGGGCCTGTGTTCGCTGTCATCGATTTGACGCCCGTAAAGCTGTTCTCATCACCTGAAATCGACGACGCTTTGGTAACTTCGGAGGCGCGAGATCAGATGCGCTCGACGCGTTGGGTGTGGTCTTGGGGGGGATGAAATGGACGGGATTCTTCAAGCGGTTTTGCAAAGGGAGGAAAAATGAAAAATTCCATGCCGGTCGTATGGTTACATGGCGCCGTATTTGGTTTCCTGTAGATGGTGCCTTTTGATTTTTTCGACCAGGGTGGTCCGATTGAGATGAAGAAGTTTGGCTGCCTTGTTTTTTACCCATTGGGTTCGTTCAAGGGACTGGAGTATGAGGGCTTTCTCAAACTCGGTTACCGCGGTATTCAAACAGATCCCATCCTCTGAGATTTGAACGTTCGGTGAGGGGTCGAAATTCACTGTTCCTCTGACTTTTTCCGGCAAATCGAGTGACGATATCTCTCCGACTTCCTTGAGAACCACCACCCTTTCTACGATGTTTTTGAGCTCTCTCACATTACCGGGCCAGGCATAATTCATCATCATCATCATCGCATCTTCAGAAATGCGTGTAATTTCTTTGTGATTCTTGCTGTTGAATTGGTTCAGGAAGTGAGAAATGAGGAGGGAAACGTCCGCTTTTCGTTCCCTTAAAGGTGGGAGGGTGACTGGAATCACGTTGAGTCTATAATACAAGTCTTCACGGAAGTTGCCTTTTTCAACCGCTTCCTCTAAATTCCGGTGGGTCGCTGCAACGATTCTTACATCCACTTGAATGCTTTTGCACCCACCCACTTGCTCAAATTCCCTGTCTTCCAGGACCCTCAGGATTTTCACCTGGAGATCAGCGCTCATATCACCAATTTCATCCAGGAAAACGGTCCCCCCATCCGCAAGCTCGAACTTTCCGGGTTTGGGGGACGTGGCGCCCGTAAAAGCACCCCGGACATGGCCGAACAGTTCGCTCTCCAGCAAGTTCTCGGGGATGGCACCGCAGTTGATCGGAATAAACGGCTTTTTGCGTCGATAGGACTTTTTGTGGATCGCTTTTGCCACCAGGCCTTTTCCGGAACCACTCTCACCATGAATCATAATGGTTCTATCGCTGTCCGCCACCTTTTCAATCACCTGGAAGATTTTTTTCATTTCCCTACTACGGCCGATGATGCCTTCATATTGATATTCGCTATTGGGTCTGACCGGCATCGTGGGATGTTCCAGTTCTTTGCTGTTTTCCTCCACTAAGGTGTTCCCTAAGGCTGAACCCGGCAAGCTGCTACTCCTTAC
>Ga0180433_10001320_pt1 | contig 41569 bp, 38 predicted proteins | sample SS_ome_8_FD_132980 | JGI IMG/M metagenome (GOLD analysis project Ga0180433, IMG submission 132980) | Hypersaline lake sediment archaeal communities from the Salton Sea, California, USA - SS_1_D_1 metaG | ecosystem: Environmental > Aquatic > Non-marine Saline and Alkaline > Hypersaline >...
GCCTCCCCCTTATGCCCCGTATTACCTCCGGGTCCCAGGAGGTCCGCCGCGCTCGTTTAGCCGAGTCCAGGATCAGCTTCTCCGCCCCCTTGGCCTCCTGCTTGAGGCCGCCCTCCTTCAGTCTCCCGGCGAGCTCCCGGAGGGCATGGAGCCTGGCGTAATCCTCGATTGCGATCCTGACGGCCTGCCACCTGACCGATGGAACGGGCCTGGAATCGCCCTGGTAGACTAGCTCCCAGTCGTTACCCCGGGGGTTGGGGCCCTGCCAGAGGTCGTCGGGGCGGGTGCAGTAGGACCAGAAGCCCACGCCGGTCATACCCAGCTCCCAGGCCGTCCAGATGGGCTCCCAGTAGTATTTAACGCCGACCATGTCCTTTACCCCCCCGGCGCACTCGTAGGTCCACAGGGTCTTTCCCGTGCTCCTGAGGTAGTCGATCCTCTCCATGGTTGGTTTCTTGACGATGCCGTTGAAGTTCGGCTGGAAGATGTCGACAAGCGACAGCACCCTCCTGATCTCCCCGAGCCTCATTCCCCTGACCGGGTCAGTGTAGACCTGGATCCTGGGGTCGGCGGACTTGTAGGACCTGGCCCGGCGCTCGAGGATGTCTATTAACCTGCCCCCGAAGAGCCCCGGCTCGTCAACGGGGTAGAAGGCCCACCTGTCATAGCCCAGGCCGTGCTCGGCAAAGCGCTTCACGAGAAGGGGCAGGAAGCTGCGAAGGGCCCTGTCCCACTCCGGGGAATCCTCGTCCGTTTTGCCCCCCGCCGCCGCGGGTGTTCCCCCGATTAGAAGCACCATGTCCTGTGACCTGAGGCGGTCGAGGAACCAGTCGAAGCGCTGCCAGTCGACGTCCACGATCCCCCCGTTTTCATCGTAGATCGCCCTCGGCGTCCACTCCCCCGTCAGGACGAATACGCTGGTGTGGTGTTCCTGCATATCGCGTATCGAGGCCTCCTGGATGTCCCTGAGGGGCGAGGAGTGCACGTAACCCCAGTTACAGAACTTGAGCGGCAACTCCGCGGGAAGCGCCGTGTCAGCCACTGTCCACCTGATGGGAACCTCGAGCACTGATCCCTCCGGGACCAGGGCCCTGATGTGGAGGGCAGTCCGGTAATCGCCTGGGGGGAGCCGACCCGTTGAAACGTCGATCCAGATCCTCTCGCTGGATGATGGTTCGATCTGTACAAGGCCCGCGTTGCCGAGCTCCGGCAGGGCATCGGCGCCCATGGAGCCGCTGGCCGTTGGAACCCAGGCGACCCGGCGCAGGACCAGGTGGCCCGCGGCCTGCTTTTCCCCCTCTGCCGATTCGAGGGGATCCAACCAGGTCCTTATCGACAGGGGTCCGGATAGCATATTGGCCACCTGGACCGCGGTGGCTTCGTGCCCCCGTCCATCGGTAAGGAGCTTTATCGTTCCTAAGGATCCTTCCGCGGGGCAGTCGGCCTCCGGGTCGAAGGCCGTCCAGGGGTGCCTGGGCCCCCACGCCAGGAAAGCCGGGCGATCCTCCATTTTGTACCTCATGCTCTGGCATTGGACCTCGCGGTTCAGGCGGTCGAGGAACCGCGAGACTCGCTCGATGAGATCCCTCCTGCCGTTCCTGTCGAGGTCCGCGTATGACCCCATGTCCTCCCCGAGCAAGGTCCACTCGATTCGCCTTTTCCTGATGACCCCGTCCAGCTCCGGGTCCGAGCGCCCAATCTTCTGCAGTTGGTCGAGCAGCCCGCGGGCCCTGGCAATCTCGACCTTGAACGGGGAAAGTACCCGGCTCGCCCTGCTCCTGCCCATCTCCCGTCCTCTGGAGTCGAGCATGCGGACCTCGAGGGACTTCTTCCCGGGATCGAGGAGCTCGAGGTCCAGGACATGGGATGCCTGGTGGATGACCCCGATTTCACGGAAGCCGGTTTGCTCCCTCAGCCCGACCTCGACCGATCTTCCCGATCTCCACCTTCCCTCCTGGGAAAACCCTATGGGATTCATGCCGAGGTGGAGGTCTCCGGTATCGGGCCGAACCTGGGTCCTATCTCCCCGGCGAGCCTCCCGGGGGGTTCTGGGGACCTCCTTCAGCCGGCTCCCTCTCGTGTTGAAACCTCCCCGGCTGTTGGGCCAGGGAACGCTTCTAGGAGAGAAGGGTGCCCGTGTGCTGTAGCAGTTAAGCTGCCCAGTTTTCCTGGACATGGCGATCACCTCAATGAGGCCATCGCAATCGACGTCGGCGATCACCGGTCCACCGAGCATACCGGCATGAAGCTCGTGCTCCTCCAAGAGCTGCCCTTCATCTGTCAGGACCCTGAATGTCGGCCCGTCCCTCTGGGATAGGAGCAGCTCCAGGCACCCGTCCCCATCGACGTCGGCGATCGTTGGACCGAAGGGCTGGTCGCCACCCCCGTATGACCTGCTCCAGAGAAGGTTGCCCTCTCCATCGCGGGCCTGGATTCCCGTCCCACCGTAGGCGTAGACGAGCTCGTCGTATCCGTCCCCGTCGATATCCGCCAGGGAGAGCCCGACCTCGATTGTACCGATCCCCGGGCCCTTCTCCTCCCAGATTACGCGGCCGGCCGGGGAAATGCAGCGGAGGAAATCGTCAGCGCTGCCCGTGAAGATGCGGGGGCCCTGCCCCAGGTCGGCCAGGACCGGCGATGAGTACTCCGATGGCTCCCTGAAATCGACCTTCCACCTGAACCTTCCCTCAACGTCCAGGCAGTACATCCGCCCTTCCCCGCTGGTGAAAAAAATCTCGTCCCGTCCATCGCCATCGATGTCCCCGACGGCGGCCGGGCCTATCCCCCCCTCCCTGGTGTGGAAACGCCACCTTGGGGTACTGTTTTGGCCCAGGGCAGTGGCCCTGCCCTCCCGGTCGGTGACCAGGATGCTGGCCTCGCCCCGGTCATAGATGGCCGAGATGCTGTTCCAGGGGTGGACCGGTGCCTCGATCTCCCTCTTCCAGCGGATACCTCCTTTCGGTGAGATGCAGGCGATGGTTCCATCCTCGTTTGAGGCCAGAACGATCTTTCCGAGTTCGGGAAGGTCCATGGCGACGGGCCAGGCGGAGACGCATCCACCCAGCCCGACCCTCCAGAGCTCTCGTCCCGAGCCGTCGTAAGATACGACATCTCCCTCGGTCGTTCCCACGATTATCTGCGGCCTTCTCCCGTTCAGGACGGTTGGGCAGGATGCGACCTTCGCGTCCTGCACGGTCCACTGCTTATCGAGAATCGTCAAGTCTGGATCACCGGACATCCGTGTCGGGCTCGTTTAATACGATTATCCTAGAATTGGTACACAGAAGTTAAGAGGTCGGGGACCACCCGAACCGGCCATGAAGTTCGTGCTGTTCTTCATCGACACGCTCAGGCCCGATCACCTCGGCTGCTACGGGTACGACCGGGATACCTCCCCTTGCATCGACCAGATCGCGGCGGATTCGACGGTCTTCAACCGCTGCTACGCCACTGACGTCCCGACCCAGCCCGGCTTCGCCTCGATCTTCACGGGCCAGAGGGGGATTAACAGCGGGATCGTCACCCACTCCCCCCACGAGACATTGTCCACGGGTGCTCCCTGGCTGCCCTCGATAATGCAGGCGGGTTCATACACCACCGGGGCCGTGAGCACTCTCTACCACATGAAGCCTCTCTACGCCGCCGGGTTCAGCCACTACATAAACCCCGTTGCGGGAACCCCGCGTTTGACGCAGAGGGTTACCGCGGACCAGATCAATGCCCATGCCCTCCCTTGGATAGAGGCACATGCCGGAGAGGACTTCCTCCTCTTCATTCACTACTGGGACGTCCACGAGTACACCGCCCCGCCAGGATACAGGAACCTCTTCTATGACGGCGACTTAGATGACCCGGAGAACGATAGCCTGAGGGAAGCCAGGGAGAACCCGGTATGGCCATTTCTGAAGAGGAAGCTGGACCACATCGGGGAGGGGATCACGGATGCCGGTTTCGTGGTGGCCCAGTACGACTCCGCCCTCAGGTACGTTGACGAGAGGGTAGGCGAGGTCGTCTCGAGGATGGAGGAGCTGGGCATTCTCGACGAGACCCTGCTGGTCATCTCCTCGGACCACGGGGAGAGCCTCGGTGAGCACTCCATCTACTTCGACCACGCCAGCGTCTACGAGGACACCGCAAGGGTTCCACTGCTGGTCAGGCAACCGGAAAACGGGGGGATTAGGACTAATGCGCTCGTGCAGAGCATCGACATCGCGCCCACTGTACTGGAGCTCGCAGGTTTTGATGGATGCCCCGACATGCAGGGCCAGAGCCTGGTTCACCTGCTAGATGGAGATGGGAAGGAGCACCGGGAGGTGGCCTATGTCAACCAGGGGGCCTGGCAGGCCAAGCGGGCCATGATTACGCAACGGTTCAAGTACACAAGGACCATCCACCACGGGTTCTGGCCCTGCCCGCCCGAGGAGCTTTTCGACCTCTCTGAAGACCCTGACGAGCTGAATGATCTATCGGGCGATAAACCGGAGGTCCTGGACCGGATGGCAGCCGAGCTTCGAAGGTGGGAGGTATCGCAGCTGGGGTGTCGCGTGGACCCCCTGGTCAGGGCGACCGAAATTGGGCTCAGGCCTCTCAGGTGGGTCTGGGAGCTTGTCAGGGACGGGGAGGGCACCTTCGATGAGTGGTCCCGGAAGATTGGATGGTGAATCAGTTTTAATTAAGCAAAAAAGATATGAGCCTTCCGTAAAAGATATTGTGGACAGGTGAACCAGTGAAGAGAATAATTCCGTTTTTCGCGATCGGCCTTCTGGTCCTGGTATTAGGATGCATAACCGAGGAAAGGGTCGACGATCCACGTGTTCGGGTAGACAGGCAAATACGATCGAACAGAGACACTGGGAGGTACTGGATCGTCAGGTTCACCTGGCGTGATGAGACCCCGGGATCTATCGAGAATATCACGATAAACGGCATGTCGATGAACGCGACCCAGGGAGAGCTCACCCAGGGGGAGAACTTCCACTACACGATCTACGACATCGAGCCAATCAACGTGACCTTCTATATCATCCAGGAGAACAACGTCACCCGGAAGACCAGGGAGTTCGGATAGTCAACATAACTGCGAGCAAGGGGGGATGGAATCGTACTTAATAACAAACCAAGCTGCGACCTGCAGGAGGTCTAGACTTGGATAGGATGGTATCATACTGTGGGCTGATCTGCACGGAGTGCCCCGCCTACCTGGCGACGGTCAACGACGACGATGCGGAGAGGCAGAGGGTGGCCGAGGCCTGGTCGAAGCAGTTCGGGGGGGATTTCAAGGCATCAGACATCAACTGCGACGGCTGCCTCTCACGGGGGGCCAGGGTCTTCAGCCACTGCAACGAGTGCGAGATCCGTAAGTGCGGCATGGAAAGGGGCGTGGTGAACTGCGCATACTGCGAAGATTATCCATGTGAGAAGCTATCAGCCTTTCTCGCAAACGTCCCAGCGGCCAAGGAAACCCTCGAAAAGGAGAGGGAGAGCACGGAGGCCTCCTAGAGACCTCTAACCCCACCTGCGAGTTCCTCGACCGGCCTCTCCGTGGAGTGCTGCGAGGATATGAGCCTCCGGAGCAGCGCCTCCCTCATGCGATTCCCCGTCTCTACGTCTTTCCCGATCAGGTTATTCTGCTCCTCCGGGTCATTCCCTAGATCGTATAGCATGAACCCTCTGCCATCCTCTGTGGTGGCATACTTCCTCTCCCGGGTCCTGATGCAAAACCTCCGTTCAGTGGTCTGGACCTCGCTCAGCTGGCATTTGCGAACCTCAAGGGATGGATCCTCAAGGACTGGTAGCAGCGACCTACCAACGGGCCAGCTGTCGTCTAGTCCCAGGGCCTGCAGGATGGTGGGGCATACATCTATGTTCTCAACCAGGGCGTCGCGCGTGATTCCCCTCCCGATGTGGTCGGGCCAGCGCATTAGCAGGGGAACCCGCATGCTCGATTCGTGGAAGGTGCACTTGCCGATACGCCTGTGGTCACCGAGCATCTCCCCGTGGTCGGACCAGAAGACCACCATGGCTTCGTCCAGCATACCTCCCTCGTCGAGTGTCTCCAGGATCCTGCCCACCCAGTGGTCGACCAGGGATATCTTGCCGTAGTAGCTCGACCTGATTCCCCTGATGTTCTCAAGGGTGGTGGCCTTGAAATGGCCGAAATCGTCCATGTCCCTGATCTCCTCGGGCAAATCCCCGTAATCCGGCATGGGTATCGGGTCCGGGGCCCCGGCGGGATCGTACATACTTGCGTACTCGCCAGGAGCATCCCAGGGGCTGTGGGGGCTGGGGAATCCCACGAACAGGCACATCGGCCTGGGGTCATCGTAGCCCTCGATGAACTCAACTGATTTTTGGCCGACATAACCGTCGAGGTAGAGGTCCGGGGGAAGTGGGCTGGGGTCCGAGAGCAGGGGGTTGACCTTCCTGACCTCCATGCGGTGGTTGTAGTCCTCTCTGAAATCGTCCAGGACCCCCCTCTCCCGCCAGAGGTCGGTCATGTAGCTGTCTATAATCCGGGTGGCCATTGGCCCGGTGGTCTCGTGGACGTAGTCCAGGCCCAGCTGGTGGAGGTATGGCTCGTAGGTCCTGAGATGCCCGGTGGCTGACCCGTGGCGGAAGTAGTGGGACTTGCCGATGTGGGCCGTCACGTAGCCGGCGTTTTTAAGGGACTTGAAGAGGTTGGGCCCCCCGGGCATGACGTAACCCGAGTTGAACCACATCCCGTGGCTGTGTGGGTACAGGGAGTTGATGAAGGAGGAGCGGGCCGGCATGCAGACAGGGCTTACGGTGGCCGCCTGGGTGAAGCGGACGCCCTCCGAGGCGAGGCGGTCCATGCTGGGCGTCCTGAGCTGGGGGTGCCCGGCGCAGGAGAGGCAGTCGGCCCTCTGCTGATCGGTCATCAGAATTACTATGTTTGGCTTCGGCATGCGAAGCCAGGGGGAGTCTCTGGTTATTAATTTCCTTCGCAAAGGGCTTTAGCCGGGTGTTGATCCGGAGAGTGTTATGGTAGGTGATCGGGTCTGCAGGTACAGTAAACACTGGATACCTGGTTCCCCCAGTAAGATTCTTCTTTGTCTAGGGTCTTAAACCTATCGATCTCAATGGGATACCTGCCAGAGGATGAGAGCCGGGCCAGGGTCAGGGGGGTCCGGGATATAATGGGTTCGAGGGATCTCGACATCGCCCTCGTATATTACGACGAGTTCAACATCGGGAACGGCTGGTACCTGACCGGGTGGTGCCCCCAGTTCGAGAGCGGCGCCGTGCTGGTCCCGAGCAAGGGAGAGCCCCTCCTACTGGGCGGTCCCGAGAGCGAGCCCTTCGCCAGGCTGGACAGCGCGGTTAAGGAGACCCGGAACTTTCCCGTCTTCATGGTGCCGGACGAGGAGTACCCGAACGCGGACATAACGGACTTCCCCACCCTAAGGAAAGAGCTGGAGGAGGCGATGGGGAAGATCACCCGCGTCGGCCTGGTGGGCGGGGGCAGGATGCCGGCCGAGTGCTACAAGCAGCTCGAGGAGGGATTCGGGGAGACCGAGCTTGTGGATATCACGGAGGAATTCATTTCGCTGAGGTTCATAAAGTCGGACTGGGAGAGGAAGCAGATACGCTCCGCCTTCGCCCTCGCCGATCACTGCTACGATGCAATGCGGTCCGCCGTCGCCCCGGGGTCCAGCGAGATCAGCGTGGCCGCGGAGGGTGAGTACGCCGCCAGGAGCCGTGGGGCCAGCGGCTTCGGTTTCACGGCTATCGTCGGCAGCGGGCCGCGGTCAAGCGCGGTTGTTCCCACCGCCAGCTCGAGAAAAATGGAGGATGGGGAGATGGTGATGATCGGCCTTTCCCCCAGGGTAAACGGCTACTGCGGGGTGATCGGTGATACACTGCCGGTTTCCGGCTCCTGCAGCGCCTCGCAGAGGGAGTGTATTTCCCACCTCAGGGAGGCATTCCGTCTGACCAGGGATCAGCTTGTGCCCGGGAGGACGGGGAGGGAGATCGATGCCCCTGCGAGGAACTACTTCGAGGAGGTCGGCCTTTCAAGGTACCTGGTCTGCCCCTTCGCCCACACGATTGGCCTGCACGAGGCGGAGTCGCCCTTCTTCGGGCCGGGAAGCCACAACGAGCTCCGCCCTGGGATGACCGTTTGCATCGACATGAGCTTCTTCGGCCACCCCGACTGGAACGGTGTGCGCATCGAGACCGGGTATGAGATCACTGGGGAGGGAGCGGTGCCGCTGAGCCCGAGACTGGACGCGATCCACAGTTCGGAGAATGTCTGAGTTGGGACGGAAGACGCTGGTACTGAGCTTCGACATGGAGACCGACATCGGGTCCTGGACCGGGGAGGTCCGCGGTATACGGGAGGGCACGCCGGGCATACTCGAGGTCCTGGGAAGGCACGGGGTGCGGGCGACGTTTTTATTCACGGGCAGGGAGGCCCTGGGGAACCCTGGCGTCGTGGAGGAGGTGGTCTCGGCCGGCCACGAGATAGGCTGCCACACGATGTTCCACGAGAACCTTGGGGAGCCGGTCTACGACGTGCCGGTGGGAAGCTTCGCCCTGCAGAGCGAGGTTCGCGGCCGGCTGGAGATGGCAACGAACGCGGTGAAGGAGGTCGCGGGCGCCAGGCCGGTTTCATTCAGGGCACCGAGGCTGTTCGGATCCACAGAGATGGTCATAGCCCTCGAGGACCTGGGCTACCGAGTTGATTCATCATTCCCATCGTACTACTACTCCCGCGACTTTTTCCCCTACCACCCGTCTAGGAATGACTGGTCGCGGCCAGGTGGGATGGAGATACTGGAGGTCCCCGTATTCTACAACATGGTCGCCCGCAGCACCGGGGTGAAGAGGAGGGGCATGGACCAGTGGCCGATGCTAAGGCTCAGGGGAGGAAGATGGTTTCACGAACTGTGTGAGGACATGGCCGGGAGGGCGGAGAACCCCGTGGGGAACGCCGTCCTGTGCGTCTACCTGCACCCCTGGGAGTTCGTGGAGATGCCCAGGAAGATCAGGACCGACGAATCAACGATCTCCTTCAGGTCCTTCCTGTGGAAAAAAACCGGGGCACCTGCCCTCGGAGCCCTGGACGAACTGGTGGGTCTGCTCCTGGAGTCTGGGTGGGAACTGCTGGCACTGGAGGATCTCGTCCCGGGATCCTTCCATTGAGCTACTCTATTTCCTTGACGTGCAACAGGTACGAACCGAGGGCCACGAGGACCGCGGCGGCGCCCGCCAGTACCAGGAATGAGTTGAGAAGCCCTGATCCCTGGTATGAACCCAGGCCACCGTACTGGATCCAGCTGGACCCGATGCTGCGAACGTAGTGCCTTATCGTGAAGTCACCGATCCCGCCCGGGAGCAGGCCGACGAAGCCCTCCCAGATGAAGGCGTAGAACAGTCCGAAGTAGATGACCCTCTTCGTTATCAGGCTGACGGTGAGGTAGAGGGATGAGTAGACTATCGCGCCTATTAGCGTAAGGAGGCAGACATTCACGTAGATGCCGATCGCGCCGGACTCCACACCGGCGAGAGCGAAGAAGGTCAGGGCACCTGCCGAGGTTATGATGAGCATGGCAACGGCAACGCAGATGAAGAGGGCGGCCCTGTAACCGATGTAGACCATGGGGCGGTTGAGGGGGGATGTGAGGACCATGGTGATGCTCCTGTCCTCGAGGTCGCTCCTGAGGATCGAGGACCCGTATACCAGGGGGATGACCAGGAGGAAGAAAGATAGCACGAAGATGTCAAGCATTCCCGCGAGGTCGTCCAGTCCCGTCATCTCCTCGGCAACTGCGTAGGCCACGAGGGCGGAGAGGAGGATTGCGCAGGCCAAGGCGATCAGCATCCTCCTGTTCAGCAGCGTCCTCCTGGTGAGGAATTGGACGAGTGCGATCCAGCCCCGGAGATCTTCTAGGTTCATTTCAGCCCTCCACCAGGTAGTCGAAGACCGACTCGAGGTTGTCGTCGAGGCTGTAAATCTCCTCAACCCCAGATGCCTGCTCCCTGGCGATCCCTGGAAAGTCCCTGAAGAACATGTCGGGTTCCCTTACCTCGATCGTTACCAGGTCGTCGCCCAATCTGACGGATATCACGTACTCCTCGTCGAGGAGTCTCTTCGCCAGCTGCCGGGTTCCCTCTCCCCTTATGACGACGTTGTGGGGGTGCTTGTCGATGAGTGCCCTTATCTCCGAGATGTTCCCGGAGGCTATGGCCCTGCCCTTGTAGAGGAGGGCGATCTCCCGGGTCATCCTCTCGACCTCCCGCAGAATGTGGGAGCTGACGATCACGTCGAAACCGGAGTCGCGGTGCAGGGCACCGATTAGCTCGATGAGGTCCTTCCTGCCCAGTGGGTCGGTTCCCGCTAGGGGCTCGTCGAGGATGAGGAGCTCGGGTCGGTGGACGAGGGCGGCGGCGATCTTCACCCTCTGCTTCATCCCCTTGCTGTAACCCCCGATCTTCCTCCCGATGTCCCCCGACATCCCGACGGTTTCGGCCACCTCCTGGACCCTGCCATCGACCCCGGAAACGCCCTGGAGCCTGGCGATCAGGGCGAGGTAATCCCGGCCCGTTGAATCGAGTGGGAGGCTCTCGTAGTCGGGGCAGAAACCTATCTTCGCGTTGATCCCCGGGTTTCTCCACGGCCTCTCGCCGAGGACCTCGATCTCCCCCAGTTTCGGCTTGATTAGACCCATGATTAGCTTGAACAGGGTGCTTTTCCCGGCCCCGTTGGGCCCGACTATGCCTGTTATCCCGGGTTTTATCTCTAGGTCCAGGGAGTTGAGCCCGATGACGTCCCCGTACCACTTCGATAGGTCCGTGGCGGTTATTATTGGCTTCATTTTCCGGTCGCCTTCAGGTGTATCCTCCAGTATGCCACCAGGAGGGGAAGTAGGAGAATCGAGGATATCACGGCCCAGTAGAGGTTTGGGCTTAGCTCCTCCGGCAGGCCCTTGCCGAAGATCATGCTGTAGGAGTACTGGAGCAGGTTGAAGGGGTTTGCCAGTAGCCAGTTTGCATCTATGTTCTGGAAAAGGCCGCTGATCAGGGAGAGGACGAAGAACGAGACGAAGGTCCCGACCCCCGCGTAGGCCCTGCTCCTGGTGACCGAGGAGAGCATCGTCCCGAAGCCCAGGAAGAAAACCGAGGTGAGGATCCCAGCGACGGCCCCTAGCCCCAGCACGCCCAGGCTCTCCAGGTAGTCGGAGCCGGACTGGGTGGCGATTATCGCCAGGCCGAAGGCGAGGACGGGGAGGAGGCAGAAAATGGACATGACGCTGAACCCCCCCGCCATCTTCCCGACCATGTAATCCAGGGGCCTTATGGGCCTAGAGAAGTAGAGCACGAAGGAGTTATCGCTGAGGTCCCTGGACACGAGGTCGGAAGATACAACTGCTGCCAGGAGCATGGAAAGGATAAGGAAGAGTCCACCCCCGAATATGGTGTTTCCCTGCCCGATCATGTCGTCGGTGGTCAGGCCCTCATGGGGCAGCAGCACCTTGAATATCAGGGGGAACGCGTGGACGAGGATTACGCCGATGAAGAGGAGTACCAGGACGCCCTTGCTGCGAACCTTCTCGGAGAAGACGGCTCTGGAGATGACGTATAGGCGGTATATGTGGCGGGTTCTCTTGCCAGCCCAGGGTCTGTAGCTTATTGGGTTGATGCCCGACCTAGCCACCTCCTATGGTCTCCACGAAGGCCTCTTCCAGGCCCGGTCTGCCCCTCCTGATCGACCTGATCTGGAGCCCGGGCCCGGCCAGCCCGAGGACATCTCCTCCACCATCCAGGCCGTCCACCACGATCTCGAGGCGGTCGGCAAAGATCTGCGAGGAGACCACGTCGAACCTGGACTCGAGCCTCTCCAGGAAAGCCCTCAGTTCCGGTGAGCTTCCCCGGGCCTCGACCCTGTATCTCCCCTCCTTGCCCGTGGTAAGCTCCTCCACGGAGCCCTCCCCCCGGAGCCTTCCATGGTGGAGAATCGTGACATGTCTGCACACTACCTGGACCTCGTCCAGGACGTGCGATGAGAGCAGGACCGTCTTCCCGGCCCGCCCGATGTCCGTGATCAGCGAGAGCATCTCCTCCCTACCCGCCGGGTCCATGCCGTTGGTCGGCTCGTCGAGCAGGAGGAGGGGAGGGTCGTGGGCGAGGGCCTGCGCCAGCTTGACCCTCTGCTTCATGCCGGTGGAAAATGAGGAAATCTGCCTGTACCTCTCCTCGCCCAGGTTGACGAAGTCGAGGACCTCGTGGGCGCGCTGTATCGCCGATCCGCTCTTCACACCGGATACCTGCCCCATGTAGGATACGAGCCTCACGGCGTTTAGCTCGTTGATCAGGCAGTCGTGCTCCGGCATGTATCCGATCATGTCCCTGACCCGGACGAAGTCCTCTCTGGGGTCGAGCCCCCGGACCCTGACGGAACCCCGCTCTGGATCCACCAGCCCGAGGAGGGCCTTGATGAGGGTGCTCTTTCCCGCTCCGTTGGGCCCGAGCAGCCCGACGATCCCGGGGGGAATATTCACTGTGAGTTTATCCAGGGCGATCGTTGGACCATACCTCACCAACAGACCCTCTGTGCCTATCTCCACGTCTCCTTTCATCCAGGGTTCCCAGCCATTTAAAACGAGGGGGCCTCGTTCCTCGAGGCCATCCAACTGGTATTGAGGATAAATGTAACGGGATGTAGGCCTGGGGAGAATCCCAAATCTTTAAATAGAAAGATGCAGTTCCCGCAGGAAAATGGGTGTCTTCATGATGGGCAGATCAAAGTGGATCCAGGTAACGCTATTGACAGTTTTTCTTCTCTTCTTTTTCTACAGTTTTCCTAAACTGGTGTCAGGGGCTCCCGAAATAGGTTACGCTTGGATATTGGAAAACGGATCCTGTTTTCCCAGGGGCGTCATGAGTATGGTGGGCGATACCTACTATCTGCAAAAGGACATCACCGACATCGCCATCTGGAAGAGCGACGTGAAAATAGATGGGAATGGCTACACCCTCACAATTCCCACTCAGGGCTACACCACCAGCGGCATGTGGAGTCTGGGGGGTCCTGACCGATTGGAATTCAGGAACCTGAAAATCGTGGGTGAGGGTACCGGGGCTTCCATGTTTCTGGGAAATAGACTGTCTCCTAGCGAAAGTGACGATATCGTGCTGGATAACTGCCATCTGATCAACTGCGGGTTCGGGGTCTACGGCAACAACGCCAGAATAAATAACAACATCGTGGAGGCCGGAAGACTGACCGTTTTCCAGCCATGGTCACCGGGTAACAGCACGATTTTCAACAACGAGCTGTATAACTCGAGTATCGCAGCCGGCCTGAACAAGGTCTTCGTTTGCGGCAACCTGGTGGATTCCGGTGAGGGCTCCGGTATAATACTCGATTCGACGAGCGAATGCTACGTCATCGGGAACACGGTGATTCACACCAGCAAGGGGGAGAACATACAGTACTACCCGCACCACGGGGGAGACGGGATATACTCGATAAGGAGTGGGTTTAACGTCATCGCGGCCAACAGGATTCTGGGCAACGCCGGCGCTGGAATAAATTTCGACTCGCCAATTATGAATAACTCCGTCAACGTCGTTTGGGGGAACGTAATTACGAGGAACGAGTTCGGCTTTAACCTTTCGACGCCAATGGGCAACTATCAGGCCATCAACGTCCTTTTCAACAACAACTTCGAGTACAACCCCGGTAACCATACCTCGGGTCTCTGGCATCAAAACTTCTGGGACGTGGGAGATGAGGACATATCGATAGGGGAGATCCCGGATATCTTCGAGAATTATGTACCGGAGGATGAAAGGGATAGCATAAGGCAAATTTTCGAATATGTTTACGGGAACATTTCCTGGCTAATACAGGATTTCGTCCAGGGCGCACCATTGAAGAGCGGGATATCGCTCGGGAGAGTGCCCGCCTACCTCGAAGGTGGTAATCCAGAAGAATTGCTTTACGGGAACTTCTGGGATGACCACACCTCCCCCGATGCAAACCCCCCGTATGATGTGGTGGATGATGGGAGAATCATTAACACGATTAATGTTGATAGATATCCTCTGACAAAGAGGTTCGAACTGGATGATTTCTACGATGACGGTGATTCCGATGGCGTGGCCGATTACATCGAGGGGCTCGTAGTTGACTCCGATGGCGATGGACGGGGAGATGGCAACGGCGATGGCACCGATGATAATAACCAAGGAGATGTCGCCTCACTATCGACAATGGGCCAGGTGAGGGACTTCGCCACCCTGCAGACATCGGCAGGTGACCTAGTCAATGTACGCGCATGCCCTGCTCCCCCGGGACAAACAGATAACATGCCATACGGCGCCTTCGCCTTCGAGGTCCACGGCGTTCCCGCCGGGGGATCGGTCGACCTGGACCTCTACCTCCCAAGGGGTCTCGACCTGGACCAGTTGTGGAAGGAGATCGATGGAACCTGGACGGAGATCGAAAACGCAGTATTCTCAACCGTGGATAATAAAATGCGGATTTCCTTCAGCATAACGGACAACGGACCCCTCGATGGAAACGGGGTGGATGGCATCATAACGGACGACTTCGCCCCCGCATTTGGAGTCCCGGAGGCCTTCTACCCGGGGTTAGTTGCACTGCTCTGTATGTTCGTGAGCCGCCGGCGGGTTCTAAGCATCCATGAGGTTAATGCCTGACTGGATCCAGGATTTCGACGTAATGCTTTTATTCCTCCGCTGATCCCGGCCAGCGGTTGCCATGGTGAAAATTTTGGACATCGACTGCTGTGAGGTGCTGAAGGTTGCGCTCTGCCCAATCCTTGCCCTAGCAATACTCGAGGTGATCTGGAACGCCACCGAGACGATCGGTGGGGTCTCCATCCTTCTTTGGGGAGTGAAGCTGGGGATACTTGCCTACGCCGGCTTCATATGGGTGAACGGCAGCCCGCTGCTCTCAATCCTCGGGAGGAATGAGTGATGGATCTGGATAACATCGACCTTGCCAAGGTAATGGGAGGGTCGGCGACCGGCGCAGTCGCGGCCGCGGTTCACGTATTCCTGGCCGGCCTGTTGATCTCCCCGCTGATGTGGGGCTCACTCTTCTACGGAATGGGCGCAGGGTTCGTGCTTGGCGACCTGGTGCTGATGATAGTTCTAGGCGGGTTGATGGGTGCCGTCGGGGCATTCCTCGCCCTGCAGATAAAGTCCGGCTAGTTCACATTATTCATCGCCATGTCAGCGATACACGGGAGATGGAGAAAAGGGACATCAACTGGAGCGCCTTTGTTAGGAACGCGATCAGGTCCAGGCTCGACATGGAGGGGGGAGGGAACCGGGTGGAGGCCGTTCTGATTAACGAGAAGCTTAGACGCAAGGCTGCCGGCAGCTGGGATAGCACGGAGGCAATCAGGAAGTGGAGGAGAAAGCGGTAGTCGATGCCTCGATAGTGGTGAAGTGGTTCATCGAGGAGGAGCACTCGGACCAGGCGCTGAGTCTCCGGGAGGCATTCGCCACCGGGAGGATCCAGCTCCATGCACCGGCGCTTATGCCCTACGAGGTACTCAACGCACTGGCCAGGTCCGCCCTCTTCACCGGGGATGAGCTCGTCCTCATTGCCAGATCCCTCTCCGGTTATGGCTTTGAGATATCAACATCGGTTGGGGATGGCTTGGAGAAAATGGCCGTTCTCTGTGCAGGGGATGAGCTAACTGCGTATGATGCCGCATATGTGGCCCTTGCACAGCGCTTGAAGGCCAGGTTATATACCGCCGATGTCGAGCTGCTGAAAGGATTTCCCGATGTCGCCATTCATATCGAGATGTACGGGGAACCGGGGCAAAAAGCCGGTTTGATGATTCCCGCGGACCTCAAAGATCCTCCTGGGTTGCCATGAGGTTGGCCAGTATCCGTTCGAGGAATCCCTCGAACTCCTCGATTTCCCCCGGGGAGAAGCCGTGGTAAAAGAGCTCGGTCATGTTTCCGGAGACCCTTTCGTATTTCCCCCGCAGGTCCCTGTTCCTATCCGTCAGCTCGACCAGCACGGACCTCCTATCTTCGGGGGAGGTCCTGCGCCTGACGTGCCCCGATGCCTCGAGCCGGTCCAGCATGCTGGTCAGCGTGGACTTGCCCAGCTGGGTCCTCCTCGCGAGCTCCTGCATCGGTATGCAGTCTCCCTGCCACAGCGCGAAGAGGATCCTGCCCTGGGAAGGGTTGAAATCGATGTCGTTTTCCCTGAGGATCTTCGAGAATAGCCTGCCGGAGGCCTGGTGGACCTTGGCTATGAGGAAACCCCCCTGGCGGGACTTCATTCCCTCCTCCCCTCTAACCTGAAGGAGCACCTGTCGAGCCTGTGGTAGTACTCCCCCCTGCGGGGGTAGATGCTCAGGACCGCGTAGTCGGGGTCCTCCCTCCCCCGGGGGTAGTACCTCTCCCATCCCTCGTGCCATAACTCGTTCTTCAGTCCGGTGTCGGCAACGACCTCCATTTCCCCGGCGAGCATTAGCCCCCTGTACTGCATCGGGGTGCTGTAGTAAACGCAGGACGCGGGGTTATCACCGATCTGCTCGACCTTGGTGGAGGAGGTGTTGGTACTGAATAGCACCAGAAAATCGTCCCTGTGCTTGGCAAAGAGCCCGTTCAGGCGGGGGAAGTGATCCCTGTTCCTCAGGTTGAACATCGCCCTGGTGTGCGGGAATCCATCAACGTCGATGGTCGTCAGGTACGCGGCATCCGCGACCTCCATGAGCTGCCTGCCAAGTATTTTGGCCTCGATCTCATCCACATTATCACCAATTAGTTCTATATAGAACTAATATATAAAACTATTACTGGACCCGTCGAACTGCAAGCAGCAAAAAGGAGCACCAGGCGCATGGCTGGGACCTCTCCAATTTCCGCTGGGTCATCGAAGTCGAAGGCCACCTGGCCTGCAAGCGATGGCTGATCAGGAGGCGGGATGAGCTTGAGGACGTAGGTCCCCGATCCAAGGTCGATGAATGATTGAGGGATGGTGACTGTGTAGGTATAGGTGTAGCGGGATCACGGAACCGGGTTGTAGCCGGTTATATCCCAGCTCATGTTCGCCACCGTTCCGCGGAGGCCCGACCTGTATACCTGCAGGAAAAGGTTGTGGACCTCCTGGAACGGATTGTCGGGAAGGCTCATGTTCAGGATGGCGGTAAATCCCGCCTGGAAACCCCCGGGATCGGATCCCTGGGAGGGTTGCACGACGAGAGTCGTCTGTATCCAGCTGTTGGAGATGCCCTGATCACCGAGGGAGAGCGCAGGGACTCCGACTGGTGCCTCAACAGGTGGTCGCCCAGGGTAGAGGCAAGGAATAAGGCAGATATAACGATAATTATCCTCAGCGCCCCCCGGTGCATGGATCAGGCTGGGCCCACACAGACTTAACTCTTACTGATCGCAGATCGACGTCAAATACCCTCGTCGAATCTGAGGACGCCCGGTAAACGGATTATTTTCAAAATACACGGGGGAACCTGAATTCTCCTCAATTCTACTTGAGGAGTGTCCTTTTTCTACCATAGAGAATTCGGAAATAGCATGGTACAGGATTTTGACATAGTGGAATACGGTGCACAACCGGGCGGTACCACGGTTAACACGGACGCAATCCAGCGTGCAGTTGACGATTGCAGTGCTGCCGGGGGAGGACGGGTCTCTTGCGGACCGGGGGTTTTCCTGACCGGGTCGCTGGTTCTGAGGGACAATGTCGAGCTGCACGTGTCGAGGGGATGCAGGCTGGTTGGGAGCCTGAAACTGGAGGATTACCAGCCATTCGAGGCCGAGGGATTTCACCCCGAGAAGGCCCCGGAGCACTGTACTGAGAGCCTCGTGCGGGCAATCGGGGCCAGGAATATCGCAATAACCGGGCCCGGAGAGATCGACGGGTCCGGACTGGCCTTCTACGATATAAACGACAAGCCAACGCGTTTCTTCCGCAAGCCCACCACCCCCCGGCCCAGGATGGTGATGATGTACAACTGCCGGGACGTCCTGGTCGAGGGCACGGCCTTCGTCGATTCACCGTGCTGGACGTTCTGGCTGATGAAGTGCGAGCGCGTGCAGATCAACGGGGCCAGGGTCTGGGGGGACCAGCGAATGATAAACAACGACGGGATCGACCTGGACTCATGCCGCGATGTAACCGTCAGCGACTGCATCATCAGAACGGGCGACGACTGCCTGGTCCTGAGGGACATCCAGCAGATGTTCGACGACCCCGTTCCCTGCGAGAACATCACCATCGACAACTGCGTGCTGGACACCTGGTGCCAGGGGATAAGGGTGGGCTGCCCCAGCGACGGCACGATCCGAAACTGCACCTTCTCCAACCTCACCTTAAAATCCACCAACAACGGGATACTGATACAGAACCCCAAGCGTTACCTACTGCCAGACCCAGGCAGGGCTGACATCCACGATATAATCTTCTCCAATGTGGTCCTGAACTGCGCCCACGTCCCGATAATGGTCTTCGTGGATGAGGGCATCGCACTGGAGAGGTTATCAGACTTCAGCTTCTCCGGGTTCAGGATACGGAGCGGGGACCCGATCCAGGTCATCGGGTCGAGGGAGACGACCATCAGGGACGTTCGGTTCTCCGACATAAAAATCGAGACTTCGGGCGATGATGCGATCACCTGCCGGAACTGCGAGGACGTGACTCTCTCGAACGTGAATATATCTAACAGTCCACAGGGTTAGTAGTTTTCGTACTCTTTGCAAACGGGAGTGAGTTCTTGAGCGATCTGGTAATCGAGGTGGAAAAGATACGGGGAAAATGCCCCGTTTTCAAAAAGGGGGATAGAATCGTGCTGAGAGGTGGTTACAACCTCGACACCGAGCAAACCGATGCCCTTTGCTCGCATGCGATGGGATCACTCCTCCCATTCCTCCAGGTATTGAACCGTGGCGTCCCTCCCGCCGAACTTGGGCTGGCCAAGGACGGCGAGGACGCTTTCATTAACTGCCCCGACCCGGGTGAGCCCCACACGGGTGGGGGAACGGTGACCTTCAGGATTAAGAGGTCCTAGGTGATCGGGTGTGGGCGGAACTTGATACCTGATGGTGGAGTGGTTGCTCGAGGAGGAAAACCCCTCGGTCAGGTACCAGACGATGGTGGAGCTGCTGGACCGGAAGGAGGACGACGGGGAGGTCCGGCGGACTAGGGAGAAGATCGCTCCGGGCACTGGAGGAGTGGCAGAGCATACCCGAGGCCAGCTCCTCCCGGAGCTATTCCTGCTGCTTCTCTGGATAATCCGGAGGGGCTCCGAGTCTACTGGTGCCTGACCTTGCCACCCTTCCTTGCGGCGATGACTAGAACCCAGTCCTGGAAGATGGGTGAGAGTGGGGCCTCCCACATGCCCTCCGGGTCGGCCACCGCCTCCCCCAGGGGATATCGCTCACCGTCCTTCGGGTCGATGTATGCGGCGCGCCACCTGCCGGGCCCTATCTTCACCCTAAGGCTGTCCCTGGGCCAGACGTGGGGGTTGTAGACCACGATGACCTCCCCCGGGATCCCGGCGATGAAGGGCTTGATCTCGTAGTTCTCCCTCCACGGGGCGTCGAGCAGATCAAGAAGGGGCCTGAACTCCCACCACCTGTACTGCTCCAGTATCCTCTTCCCCTGGCCCAGGTCGCTGGACCCGGGGAGCTGGTACGCCTGCTCCCAAGTCACCTTCCCGAAGGAGTACCCGGGGGGCGAGGGCCCGTATGGCTCGTCGGTGCCGTTTACCTGCCATAGCCCGTTGGCGCCGTAGGTGTGGCCGGCGGTTCCGGAGAGCATGGCCGACCAGAACACGTACCTCTGGACCTCCTGCCTGCAGGCCTCGAAGATCCCCTCGTAGACCACCTCGCCCACCAGCACCGGCATCCTGGGCTCCCGACCGAGGGATTCGTTCACCACCCTGACGTGGTTAACCGCGCTGTTTCGATCGTCGTGCCCGGTCTGGAGCATGTCGATGTCCAGCAGGGAAGGGTCCTCGACCTGGTCCCGCCCCACCGATGTGGGGTGGATGGTGACCGGGTGGTGGTATGGGTCGATATTCCTTACGTACCTGGCGACCTCTGTCCACCCCCTCCTCTGCATGGTCTTCTCCTCCTCCCTGTTCTCGGAGAGGTAGAACGGCATGGTGGCCTCCCCGGCCAGGCACCACACCACGGTGTAGGCCCCCCACCTCGCCACCAGGTAGCGCCAGTGTTTCTTCATCCTCTCCACGCCCATCCAGGGCAGGAAGTAGCCCCAGCACCCCACGATGCATGGCAGTATGCCCGACCTCACGAGCCAGCCGATGCGCAGGTCGGCCATGTCGAAGTAGGCGGGGTTGATCCGGGCGTAGTCCCTCTCCCAGGGGAAGCCCGCCTCGTTCGCGCCCCTCTCGTCGAAGGGATGCATGTCGGGGTAGAGCCCCGCGATTATCTGCACGACTGTGAAGCCCTTCCTCGCCCTGTCCGCCGTCAGCAGCCTGAAGTCCTCGGGCCAGCCCAGCCTGCTGCAAAGCCCCATCCACCAGGTGTCGCCGAGCCAGAAGAAGGGGGTCCCGTCGGCGTGCTGGAGGTGGCGCCTGTCCTCCATGACACTCAGCGGGCCGTGCCGGAGGAGGGGGTTCTTTCCCCTGTAGGCCCTTGCCCGGATTGAGCCCTCCTGGTCGTTCAGGCCGGGATCGCTTGGGTCGCTGCAGGCGGTCCTGTACGAGTACTTGCCGGTTGCGGGGGCGGAGAACCTGACGCGCCACTCGTCCCCTCCCGCCCAGAAGGCGGGCACTCTCCAAGTCTTCCCACCGGGGCCGGTGACGATGACGTCCAGCTCAACGTCGTTGAATGGATCGGGGTAGGACCTGCCCGAACTGAATGACCACTCGGCCATCTGGTTCTTCACAGCGCTGATCTTCATGGGTCAAGAACCGCAGACCTGGCTAGATAAAAGATTCCCCTCACTCCGGAGTCGATAACGCTCCGTGTAGTAAAACCTAGAGCTCCCATTCGGTTCCGAGGTCCTGCAGGAGCAGAGTATCCCTGCCCTTCCCCGAATAGTGTAGCTTACCATCGGCCGTTATCACCTTGGTCGCGTGCCTTATCGCCAGGGCGATGTAGCTACCATCGTATACTGATAGGTTACGGCGAAGGGCGCCCGACAGGGCCCGGTGGGAGTTCCCGGAGGCCAGCCTTTCCAGCTCTATCCCGAGGCCGTAGAGCATCTCGACGTACTCGAATAGTACCTATGACATGGTGTTCGAAAAATATTTCACCAATAACCCTTCCTTCTGGGTCAGAGAAAAAGAAGACGGTGCAATGGGGCTCCGCAATTTCCATTTCCTGGTCTTGTTATGCGTTCTCGTGGGGATCCCAATCGTGATGGGATCGGGGGTGCCCGAGATCGACTCGCTGTTGGCGGGGAATCGCCCCGTCCTAGTCTATGTCTACACCGACTGGTGCACCTTCTGCGCCGAGCAGACGCCCATAATTGACGATATCGAGGGTTTGTTCGGCTCCGAGGTCGCCTTCCTGCGGATCAACGCCGGGGAGAACCCTGTGGCGGCATGCCAGATGTCGGTCTATTCCTATCCCGCCATCTTCCTTATAATGGGCAGGAACGGGGAGGGGTACACAGGGATCCGTTTCTCAGGGTTTACCGCCAGGGATGTCCTGGTAAAAAGCATAACCGGAACCAGCGCCCAGCAGACGGTCACCATGACATTGAATACACCCGGAATATCCACCGCTGCGGGGGAGGGTTGCTCGAGCCTCGAGGATGCCTGCGGGGAGAGGTGCGATGAGATCTGCGAGAGGGCAACGAACCTATCATGGAAGTGCAGCGTCTTCTGCTGCGCCGAGAGGATCTGCGATTTCACCTACGACGAGAGGTACTGCGAAATTGACGGCTACGTCGAGTGCGCCACGCCCCTGCTGGAGAGCTACTACGGCTGCCTGGAGGAGTGCATAGAGGAGTACCCTGGCCTGAACACGAGCGAGAAGGCCGACCTGAGGGCGACCTGCCGGACAGCCTGCAATGAGAATTTCTACTCCCAGCTACACGCCACCTGCAGGTCCGATGCGTGCCCGGAATACTGCATTGAGGAGGCCTACCACAATGGAAGCTACAGGTACTGGCAGAACTCCCCCGGATCCTACACCGGGAAGTGCGACTGTTACAACTACGAAGTGGGGCTGGTCTTGAAGGGTCCGAATGAGGTGCTCATCACGGAGGATGGTATTTTGATCGGAGAACCGGAGCCATTCAATACGACCGCCTACGGCGAGGATGTAGACAAGGTGAAGACCATAAGGTGGCTATTCGGGTATAGGAAATCCGACGAGAGCTGGGGAAGGTTAGATCCGATCATAACCGACCCTTCCCCTCTATATCTGGATGAAAGCCTCCTGCAGACGATCGCTGGTCTAGTGGCCCGGTACGGCGAGGGGCCCGAGGGAGAGAAATCATTGTGGATGAACGTGACGGTCGAGACCTATCTTGATGGCGAGGTTGTCCTCGCCCACTCGTCCTCCCAAGACTTCGTGGTCCAGGTGAGGGTCATTGCCCTGGAAGGCCGGATAACAGCATTCGACCACCCAGTCAAGCATATAAAAATCGAATTCACGAGCGCTGGCCGGTCTTCGACCACGACCACGGATTCGCAGGGGAGATATGCCTCGGACTTGGAGATAGGTGATGACTCGGTATCGATGGAGATCAGCTTCGAGTACTCCCTCCAAGGAACTAACTACTTCATGCTCACTCCGGGGAACCGCGAGCCGTTTTCCCTCATCCTGAATGTAACCGAGGGTCGTGTGAAGTCTATCTTTAGCCGTTATTACGTTAACGATGAAGGTGAACCTTTCAGGGTCCAGACAGACTTTGAGATGCCAGAGGTACTGGAGCTGGATTCCCTGCCGGAATGGAGGGAGTTCAAGGATTTTTCGGCCTTTTACATCCATGTCACGGAGGTACTGGAGTTCTACCAGGATCAACTGGGGGTTGTCTTTGACCTGAACCTTCCACTCTATGTGTATCTTTTCAGCTCCAAGCCATTGAGCTATGGTCATAACGATTCGATTAGCTTGATACACGTCCCCTCAGACAAGGTCGAATACATCAACTCTTTTAGGCCACAGAACCGGGAATATCATGAGTTCAGTCACTATGCAATGCACAATATCTACGGGGGGCAATTCCCCGTGTGTGGCCCCGGACCGGTTGAGGAGATCAATCACGGGGGATACGTGAATCCATGCACTGCAGACTCCTTCGTCGAGGGCTTCGCCTACTTCATGTCAGCCGTTATCGGAGAGTACTATGACTATTGGTGGAATGATGGCCACGGGGTGCCGCAGTTACTCGGTATTATCGGAAATCTTGACGATGATTATCGAGCTTGGGACTCGTTTGGCCAGGTAGAGGATCGTGCAGTGGCCGGAGTCCTCTGGGACCTGTATGACGGAGAGGCCCAGGCCGAGAGAGAATCCATTGCGGCGGCCGTGGATATCGGTTTGATTCACGACTGGATGGTAAGAGAATGGGACCTTGACGGGGATGGGAAGGTGAACTTGACCGAACAGGTATGTTGGTCGGCCTTTGGATCTCTAAAGGCCGTTGGAAGCGAGAAAGTGGAGATCGATTTTCTGGCCCAACACTACCCCCCATGGTACTCGCCCTACTCCCCCTCAGAGATCAGGGACATCTTCTTCGGGAAATTCGATATCAACCAAGACATGGTCTGTTCAGCCAACGAACTCGATGAGTATAGAAAGGATATCGGCCAAGATCAGTATAACTTGATGATGGAAGATGCGGATGTCAATCATGACGGTGCAATCAGTGAGCAGGAGCTTCTTCAAGTGGTCGAGCTCCGTAGGAGCCTCGATTATGTGGTTAGTTGGATGTCAAAGGACGATTTGGACGCGGACGGCGATGGCTACCTGAACAAGATAGAATTTCACAGACTCGTAACCTGGTCACCACAAGACGTGCTTCTTGCGGCCAATAACGCAAGCCGGGCCGGCAACCTATTCGGACACCTAATCCCAAGGGCCGATCACAGTGTCGATCAGGTATCGCTGTTGCCTTTGATGGGCTTGAGCGTCGAGGAGAACATCGAACAGTACTCCAAGAGAGCGGAGGATGATGGGGCTGACCTCACACTTGAGGAGATCTGGGGAATCATCAGCCAGTACCACAGCGACTTTACCTCCGTCTATGAGGCCTTCAAAGACGCATTCCCGGGCATCGCAGATGAGATCGACGAGATATTCGTAGCTCACGGTTTCTATGCTGACAGAGATAGCGGGAACAGAATCTATGACGAGGACGAACCGTTCAGGGATCAGAACGGCAACCTTGCATACGACCCCGGGGAGTACTTCGTGGACCTGGCGGAGGGGGGAATGAAATACGACGAGGGAAGGGAATCGATAGGCAATGCCACAAACTACGAGAGACTATGGCGTCGCAGTTTATCCTACCTTCCCGGGCATTTTGTGAAGGTCTCTGATCAGGCGGCATCATTCCGCGTGAAGATAAGCATCTGGGATGAACCCGTCATCCGCTCGCCCTTCCCGGAGCGGATCTACGAATTCTCAACCCCCAACATCAACGGCATGATCTACGTGCAAGTCCCTCCCCCGATCTACTACTCCGAGGTGACAATCACAGCCGAGGGATGCCAAACCGGAAGTCCCCTGAAGTACTCTTCGATAGATTTCTACAATGTTCACTCGCAGTCAGCCGCCCAGGGCTATTACATCGAACATGACTTCGCGATAGGGGAGAAGGGACTGATCTGGCTGCCCACACTCCTAATTGCTGTGCTTTTCATCCAAATCAGAATTTCCTTACGTCGAGGGCCTCGATGCCCAGAGCCTCAGAATTAACTATTATGAATTTGTCGCTCGTTATCAGCGGCGTGCCCATCTGGTTCGCCGTGGCGACGTGGAATGAATCGAAGTAGTGCAGCCTTCTCGGGCCGCCGTGTTCCAGGTAGAGGTCGAGGGCCTTCCTGGCAATGCTCACGGTCACCGGCAATGGCCGGTGTGGGATCGCCCTCATATCATACACGAAATCCGCCACGCTGTCAAGGTCCGCACCCTGGCTTCTTAGCGCGGAGACGATGTCATCGTAGACCTCGGAGCAGGCGAGCAGGTCGATTTCCCCGGACTTCGCCATCTCCACCACCCTGCTGAAATTGGGCTCCAGGCCATCGCCGATGAGGTATGAAATGAAGAGGTCGGCCTCGACGAGCCTCGTCGCCCGTGGCATCAGCGCTTCCCCTCGCGAATGAAAGTCTCCTGGTCCTCCTCGATCTCCTGTATATCCTTATCTAGGAGGCCCCGGTACTTGCCCCTCACGTTTTCCGGCTCCGGTATCGGCTCCAGTTCCAGCATCCCATCCCTCTTGCTGAGGATGAACCGGCTGGTTCCCAGCTCCTCGCGAACATCGGAGGGAAGCAGAAGCCTGCCACGCGAGTCAAGAGATACCTCGATTCCCATTATACCCACTTGAACACAAGTGGGTAATGCCCACATATATCTCTTTCGTTCTGATGATCAAACAGCAGGAGTACCACACCCCCTGCATTCCAGCTCGTGCTGAGGCCGAAATTCACAATCTTTTAATAGAATCACAACATCTTTTCCCCGGGATATAAATGAGGTTTTTCGCCGCAGCCATCCTCGCATCACTGCTTTTCTGCGGTCCCGCCATGGCACTGGAGGACGGCAAGGTGGGCATGCTCTACCTGAGCGATCCTGTCAGGGTTCCCATCGTACACTTCCTGAGGTCCGACCCGCTGTTCTCTGTGAGCCTGGTGGCATCCTCCCTGCGGGGGTTCGGCGGCTGGGAGCTCCCGGATGTTCAGAGGGCGGTCAGGCTTTACATGCCCAGGAACTACGAGGCGCTTCTTTCCAACTATGACGTTATCGTCCTGGACAACTCAAACGTGTTCGCCGTCCCCAGCAACTACATCGAGATGCTCGCCCGGGGCTCCAGGGAGGGAGGAAAGGGGTTGCTGATGACGGGTGGATGGGAGAGCTTTGGCGGTAACAACAACCCCGCGTGGGGCCCGACCGCCGTCGGGGACATACTGCCAACGACCGACGTCGAGAACGTCTGGGTCCAGAGCGGACGGCTCGCAGTGGACGACATAGAAAACGAGTTCATGAGCAGCATGCCCTGGGAGAAGAAGTCCGAGTGGATGTACGAGTTCCACCACAATCTGGTCACGGTCAGGGAGGGAGCCCGTCTTCTGGCCCACACCGAGCATAACCTAATGGGCCCGCCGGAGCAGCCCCTCTTCGTCACCTGGGAGATGCCCTCCTCGGGGAGGGTATTCTCCTGCACCGGGGAGATATCGATGATGTCGCCCTTCTTTGGCTTCCTCGGGTGGGAGTACTACGGGGATTTTGGCGCGAATCTGGGCCTCTATCTCGCCCGTAGACCAGTTCCCCAGGACGTGGAGCTTGTTCATCTCGTAAGGGGGACGATGTTCGAAGCCGGGACCAGGAGCGCCCTCCTCTTCAGCCTCCTCGAGTTCATAGAGAACTTCGGCGCGAACACGCAGGGCGTAATGGACATGATGGATGATATAGACTCGGAGATCGCTAGGGCCAGGCCGATCTACCTGGAGCTGCGCTTCGAGGATGTCCTGGCCGTCTACGACGGCGTGGAGGAGATGTTTGCTGAGGTGGAGGCCGAGGCCCTCAGGCTCAAGAACAGGGCCCTGCTCTGGATCTACATAGTGGAATACCTTGCAGTTTCAGGTGCGGCGATGATCGGGGGAGTCCTCCTCTGGACGATCATGGTCAGGCGCAGGTTCTACAGGGAGGTCAGCGTGACCAAGTTCGGGGAGTAAGAAAGCATAACCGGGCGTGCCCAGGCCCGAGTATCCATATCGATTTATTGCCCGAGGAAAATAGTATCAGGGAGATCCTTGAAGTGCCGGTCGCCCGTGATGATTTTACATCCAAGTGACCTTGCGGTGCCCAGTACGATAGCATCGAATAGACCAGGAGTATCGAGCCCTTGCGATCTTGCATGCGCCCTCATTTCTTCATCAACCTCTGCGCTGAGCAGGGCATTTGTACCATTTATTCCGGTTACATGCGATGCTTCTGTGATGAGTTCAAGGCGTTTCCCCGTTCCTCACCGGATATTCCCTCCCTGATGTATTTCCTGGCGATCTTGGCCAGTAATGCCCCGGTATATAAACCTCCACGGCCCTGGAAAGGATATCGGCTGCAGACACTCCTTCATCGCTGCCCCTGAAGATCTCGATCCAAGCGTAGGAATCAACTACGATTGGATTCCCACCGTAGTAAGTGAACCGCCTAGCTCTTCCACTCCAGAACCGCGTCTACCATCGCCTTGAACCGTGGGAAGGCCTCCCTCCCCATGCCCCTGACGTAGGGCGAGGCCGTCGGGCAGACTATGAGGTCCCTGTGGTCGTGGAACACCGTCTCGATCAGCTCCTCGGTCTCCCGGGCTATATCCTCCGGGGATGCCTCGTACATGCGGTTGATCTGGATGTTCCCCTCCATGCAGATCCTGCCCCCGATAATATTCTTGGCCTCCGCTGGCGTCGTGTCCCCCATTGGCGGGGCCTCGAAGGGGTGGAGGACGTCGACTCCCATCTCCAGGAACCCCGGCAGAACCCTCCTGATCGACCCGTGGCAGTGGACGTGCACGTAACCGCCGGCGTCGTGGATCCTGTCGAAGATCGGCTTCTCGTACCTCACGATGAAGTCGCCGAAGTCCCTTGGGCCGTGGATGGGAGGGGTGATGAACTCCTCCCCGGACATGTTGAAGTAGGGACCGATGCTGTGTTCCAGCAGGACCTCGAGTCGATCCATAACGATTTTCATCTGCCTCTCGCAGAGCTCGTGGACCAGGTCCCTGTGGGTGATGGTCGCCTTGGCGAAGGTCCACGTCCCGAAGAGCCCGACGATCGAGCCTCCCGGGGAGGTTCCCAGGGGCACGGTGACGATTCCCCTGTCCCCGATATCATCCACGGCCGCCCGGAAGGAGGTTTCGTCGACGCCCCCTATCTCCGGCTCCGGGAGGGAGAGGTACCTCTCAGCATCCCCGGGTCCCTTGATGTAGTAGGTGTCGGATAGGCCCGGGCGTCCCCTCAGGCTGACGAGGCGGGAGGAACGCAGGTCTCCCCGGGGGGTGTGAAGCACGGTCACGTGGCGCTCGAAGTCCTCCGAGTGGGGCTCCACGCGTGTCTCGGCCGGGTAAGGCGAGAGTTCCGCGCCGGACCAGTGGGCCTTGAGCTCGGTGTGCGCGCCCAGGTAAGACTTCAGCTCGTCGTATGTCGGGTCGTCGGCCGGGAAGCCCGTCCGGACGTAGACGGCGGGCCTGTCGGTTTCCTCGTGTGAAAAGCACCTCTCCAGCCTTTCGCGGCGGTTCATAATCATCCCTGCTGGAGTTGCGGTTCGGAGGTGGTGACATAAGTCTCTTCCCCCTCCACGGGGGGATGGATTTTTGAAAGGACCGCCGATCGGTTTAGAAAGGTGACGAGTTGATTAAGCAGACGGTTGTCTTCAGTGCCGGCGAGCACGGCGTGGAGAGGATGAGGATCCCGGGGCTGGCGACGTCCAGCCGGGGTACGCTGCTGGCATTCTGCGAGGCCCGGGACGGGGGGGACCGCACCCCGACCGACCTGGTTTTGAAGCGGAGCGAGGATGGCGGGGTGACCTGGGGGCCCCTGCAGCTGGTGACGAAGGCACGAGCCATGGACGCCGTTATGAACCCATGCCCGGTCGTGGATTCGAAGACCGGAACGATTCACTGTTTCGCGAACATGTTCCCGGAGGGCGACTTCGAGCTCCACAGGCAGCCCGGAAAGGTGCGAACCATCGTCACCCGCAGCGACGACGATGGACTATCCTGGTCCCCGCCGGAGGACTTAACCGACGCGATCATCGACGCCTCCCTGGATTACGGAAAGGCCACGGGCCCCGGCGCGGGGATACAGACGAGGGGCGGAAGGCTCGTGATTCCCCTCGGCATGGGGCCGGAGGAGTCCTGCCAGGGAACGGTGATATACAGCGACGACCAAGGGGGGAGCTGGCATATGGCCGGGAGGACGAGGGCGACCTCAACGGAGCTGCAGGTGGTTGAACTCTCGGACGGCCGGCTGCGCCTTGACATGCGCAACCAGAACCCCGAGGAGAAGCCCGGGCACTGCAGGTACTGCTCGATCAGCGGGGACGGGGGGCTGACCTGGACGGAGCCCGTCATCGACCCCGGTCTTCCTGACGTCAGGTGCCAGGCATCAATCCTGCGATACCCCCTCGAGGTCGATGGTGTTAACCCCATACTTTTCGCGAACCCCTACTCGGGCTACAATGATCGGGTAAACATGACCGTCAGGCTGAGCTACGACGACGGCAGCACCTGGCCGGTATCCAGGACCGTTTACCCCGGCCCGAGTGCCTACTGCTGCCTTGTGACGCTGCCGGACGGCCGGATCGGTCTGCTCTACGAGTGCGGCGAAGAGGGGCCCTACGAGAGGATCGGATTCGCTTGCTTCGACCTGGGCTGGTTACTCGGAGATGGGGAACGACCGGGAGGTGGCTCTAGGGCGTCAAGTGGAAAAAAGGAGCTGGAATAGGTGGCTGACGACCAAAAACCGAACTTCCTTTGGGTATCCTTCGAGGACACGAACCCCTTCTACGGATGCTACGGGGACAAGGTCGCGCGAACGCCTAACCTGGACCGCCTGGCCTCGGAGGGCTGCAGGTGGACAAACGCGTTCTCCACCGCCGGGGTGTGCGCGCCCGCCAGGTCCGCCATCATCACCGGGATGTACCCCATCTCGATCGGGACGCACCACATGCGCACCTCACGCACCAACCCCCTGACCCCGGAGCTGCCAACGCCCTACGAGGCGGTTGTGCCCCACTACGTGAGGTGCTTCACCGAGTACATGAGGGCCGAGGGATACTACTGCACCAACAACGTCAAGACCGACTACCAGTTCAACCCGCCCCTGACGGCCTGGGACGAGCTGAGCGACGAGGGTCACTGGCGGAACCGGGATGAGGGTCAGTCGTTCTTCTCGGTATTCAACCTGGGCCGAACCCACGAGAGCGGGATGTGGCCGGAGAACCGCCCCGAGATGGCATTCGACCCCTCTGACATGGTAGTTCCCCCGTACTTCCCCGACACCCCGAGGGTCCGGGAGGCCATGGCCCGGATGTACACCAACATCGAGCACAACGACGGGCTGCTGGGCGGGTTCCTGGGTCAGCTCGAGGAGGACGGGCTCGCGGAGAACACCGTCGTCTTCAACTGGAGCGACCACGGTCCACTCCCGCGGGGAAAGCGCTGGCCATACGACTCGGGAATCCACGTTCCCATGATCGTGCGGTGGCCGGGCGGCCTGGAGCCGGGAAGCGTGAGGGAGGAACTGGTGAGCACGGTAGACCTGGGACCCACGGTGCTATCGCTGGCGGGGATCGAGGTCCCCCGCTACATGCAGGGCAGGGCCTTCCTCGGGGAGCAGGCATGCGCCCCCCGCGAGTACGTCTACGCCAGCCGGGACCGCCACGACGAGTCCTACGACATGGTGCGGGCCGTTCGGAATTCGCGCTTCAAATATATCCGCCACTACAATCCGGGCGAACCCTACCTCATCTGGGTCCCCTACCTGAACAAGCACCCGATCATGCAGGAGATGTGGAGGCTGCACATGGCGGGGGAGCTTGAGGGCCCACAGGAGCTGCTGTTCGGGCCCAAGCCGACCGAGGAGCTCTACGATACCCTAGAAGACCCGTACGAGATCGTGAACCTGGCGGGGGATGCGGGTCACCGGGGAGAGCTGGATCGGCTAAGGAGGGCCCTGGACGACTGGATCGGTGAGGTGGGGGACATGGGCCGGATGTCGGAGTTCGAGATGGTCCGGCTCTGGTACCCCGACGGTGAGAAACCCCGGACCGCTCCGCCGCTCTTCATCCCAATATGCGAGGAGAACCCGGGCAGGGAGGCGGCGCCGGAGGGTGGATCCTACAGGGGTCCCCTGCTTGTCCAGATCCACTGTGCCACACAGGGCGCGTCCGTGGCTTTTACACTTGAAGAGGGAGAGAACCCGAGCTGGCTCCTCTACACCGGGGCGATACGGCTTCCCGGGGGCGAGACGACCATCAGGGCGAGGGCAATCAGGATAGGCTACGTGGAAAGCGAGGAAGGGGAGGCCACCTTCACGGTCAGAGAGTGAAACGGAGTTCGAGGTTCGTTGATTATTTCAGAGGGAGACGCATACGCATGTACTGCCGACAGGTTGTTCGACGGACAAAGGGTCAGGCATGACTGCGGGGTCGTGGTGAGACATGGATCGGTGGAGGCCGTACTGCCCGCGAACCGGATACCATCCCAGCTCCCTGTAATCGAGATGTCCGGCTGTACTATCATCCCGGGTTTAATTGACTGCCACGTGCACTTCATGCGCTGGCAGGGCCCCCTTTTCCTGTCCGCGGGCGTGATCACCGTCAGGGACACCGGTAACGACCTGGACTGGATCCTGTCCCGTCGGGGTGAGTGGCCCGTCCGGAACTGGCCCAGGATCCTCTGCACCGGCCCAATGGTCGACGGGCCCAGCTCGGCCTGGGGAATTTGCCGGAGCTGCAGGGACCAGGAAACGGCGGTGAGTGCGGTCAGGGAGCTCGCATCGAGGGGAGTCGACGGGATCAAGCTGTACGCCAGATTACCCCCCGGGTGGGTTCCGGGGCTCGTGGCCGCGGCGGGGGAGGCGAACCTACCCACCTGCATGCACCCCATCGCGACGGACGCTGTCGACGCGGCGGGGGCCGGGGTCGACGAGCTGTTTCACCTCGACGGCCTGATGAACCAGCTCTGGCCCGGTCACCCGCCCGGGTGGCTGGAGCTTTGGGGAGAACCAGGGGTGTCCTCTGCCAATGACCTCCGGCGTGATGTGGCCGAGGGGCTAGCGAAAGCGGGAACGGTGGTAACTCCGACCCTCTCCTACTACAGGTCCCGACTCGGGGTTGTCGGCGACCCGGTACTGCTCCCTGAAAGAGCCCGCAGCTGGTTCGAGGAGGTATTCGAAGGGCCAAAAGAAGACAGGCTCGGACTTTGGCGAGCCGCCCTTCCATCAGTCCAGGGGTTCGTCGGGCTCCTCCACGGACGGGGCGTGCCAATCCTGGCGGGGACGGACGTGCCCTGGGTCCTGCCCGGCCAGAGCCTCTGGACCGAGATGTCATTGTTGTCCGAGAGTGGCCTAGGCCCTCTGGGGGCACTGAGGTCGGCGACCTCGGTCAGCGCGAAACATCTCCGGATTCCCCGGGCCGGGATACTGGAGGCAGGCAGCCATGCCGACCTCGTTTTCGTCGCGGGGAACCCGACGACCGCAATACCCCGTGCCCCCGAGATCCCACTCGTCATACGCGGCGGGAAGATCTACCGGACTGGGCAGCTTGCAGAGGATGCGAGGGAGGAGGACCCGGATCCTGCACTGGACCCGTGGGGAGCGGAGCTGATCAGGAAATCCATGTCTCGGAACTGAGGCTACTCAGCGAAGTACCTCTTCATGGTCGGGATCGCGTCTGTCGTTACGTTGATCCTCAGCTTCCTAAGGGCCTGGTAGTCGCCACCCGTCGGGACGTGGGTTACGTGCATCTCGCATCCACCAAGCTCCCTGAGCTTTCCCATCGCCCTGTTGGCGATATCGTCCCGTGCCGCGGAGACGGCCAGAGCCACCAGGGTCTCGTTCAGATTCAGGCTCTCCGTCCTCTCGTACATCGTTCGGGTCTTGAGCTTCCCGATCTGCCTGATGACCTCTCCCGAGATCAGGTCAACCCCGTCTGGAATGCCCTCCAGCTCCTTGATTGCGTTGAGCACGACCGCCGACTCCGAGTGCAGGAGGGGGGAGTTCTTTCCCGTGATGATCCTGCCGTCCCCGAGCTCCAGGGCAGACCCGCAGTATATGCCCTCGTTGCCCTTGCCCTCCTGGTACTTGGCCTCCTCGGCTGCCCTCCTGGCTGGCAGGACGACCCTCCGGTCCTCCTCCCTCAAGCCGCACTTCTCCATGATCTCCTCCATCCTGTCGATGGTGCTCTTCTGCTGGAGCCCGGCGAGGAACTCCTCCCTGTAGCGGAAGTAGCGCCTGATAATCTCCTGCCTCCCGGCATCCCGGCAGGCCCCGTCGTCCACGATCCCCCTCCCGGCGGCGTTTATGCCCATATCGGTGGGGCTCCTGTAGTGGCAGGCGGAGTTCTCACGGTCCGCGATCCTCTCGAAAATGCTCCTCATGATGGCGAAGTTCTCGATGTCCCTGTTGTAGTTCACGGCCTCCACGCCGTAGGCCTCGGAGTGGAATGGGTCCACCATGACCTCGTCCAGCAGGTCGGCGGTTGCGGCCTCGTAGGCGACGTTCACCGGGTGGTCGACGGGGAGCTCCCATATCGGGAAGGTCTCGAACTTGGCGAAGCCGCTGCACTGGTCCATCCGGTGCTCGTGGTAAATCTGGGACAGGCAGAAGGCCATCTTCCCGCTGCCGCCCCCGGACCCCGTGACTATCACCACGCTCGACTCAACGGGGACGTACGGCAGGCTTCCGTAACCCTCCTCGCTGACCACGCGGTCTATGTCCCGGGGGTATCCCTCGATCACGCCCTGGGTGTAAACGCCGATCCCAAGATTAACCAGCCTCCTCCTGAACTTCTCGGCGGCGGGCTCCCCCTCGAAGCGGGTTATGACGACGGATGATACACGCAGCCCCTGGTCGGCGAGCTCGTCGATGATCTTCAGCGTCTGGTTGTCGTAGGTGAGGCCCGAGTCCTGCCTGACCGTCCCGTTCTGGAGGTCCTTGGCGGATATGCAGAAAACTATCTCCAGGTCCCCGAGCATCCTCAGCAGCCGGATCTTGTTCTTGTGGTCGTACCCCGGCAGGACCCTGGCGGCGTGGGAGTCGGAGCAGAGCTTGCCGCCGAACTCCAGGTAGAGCCGCCCGCCGAAGGTCCCCACCCTCTCCCTGATGGCCTTCGACTGGAGCTCCAGGTACCTCCCGGAGTCGAACCCGATCTTCATGGGGCTGGGGTGAGATGCCCCGTGAACTTAAATCATATGCCGGTATTGGGGCTTGATGATCCTCCTGGATCATCAGAGGATGGTTCCGGGTTTTTTCCCGGTAATTTCTGTCATCCTCACAGTCGTAGCTCACGATGCCGACGTCGTCGGTGGACTCCCCCGTCGAAGTTGAGTATCTTGTTCACCCTGACCTTCTTATCCCTTACCGCATTCGCTTCGGGGTGCTCTGTGTCATCGCCGGGGCCCGGGCCGGGACCACCCCCTCCTGGCCGGTGAGGGTGAAGGTGTCGGTCTGGGTATTGCCCGCGGAATCGGTAACTGTCAGTGTAATGATAAGGTTCCCGGGTCGTCGAAGTTATAGGGGATGGTCTCCCCGATCAGTTTCTACGGGTTCCCATCATCCCTGAAGATCCACTCGTAGCTGGCTATGTCGCCGTTGTCGGTGGACTTGGAGCCAAGCTGTGGTCTGTCTCGGTGGGCAGTAAATATTATTGCATCAAATTAATTCTCAGAGGTACTACTCATCGTCAAGACTGAAAGTAAAGTACAAGAACGGAACTTCTCTGAAACAGGGTCACGAGGGGAACCGATCTCTTTCCCGTGATAATGCATATGAAAGTTACCTTGGGATTCTGGTGATAAGCGTTTTCGCTTAAAGGGGTATCTTTAAGTAGGGTCGAGACGGAATTTATACGGCAATATGGCACGGGGGCGCTAGGAAAGTGGGCGAGCAAAGCGTGAGCGAGGATCCGGAGGAGAAGCTCCTCAGGCTCCACGACTCGATTATCTCCTACATTAGCGCCCTCAGGCTGTCGGACCTGGACGTGCTCCAGGTCGAGGTCCTCGGCAGGCTCATAGGCTGCAGGAGAACCACCGCGGAGCTAGTGGAGGAGATATACGGCACTCCCAGCCCCAGCGACGGCTACGCCGCTGATTATTACAGGGTGAGGCGTGCGACCAGGTCGCTGGAGGCGAAGGGCTTCATATCAGCACCCCTCTTCGGCAGGAGGAAGCCCTACCACCTGACCAGGTACGGCGTCTCGGTGCTGGCGAACATAACCCCCGGGGAGGAGCCAGAACGGCTGGTCACCAGGATAGATATCCTCGTTCATGCCTCGACGCTAGGCCTGCTCATGCTGACTGTGCTGTACACGGGGTCGATGCTATCCTGGGTTTTGCTCCTGCCTGGCCTGATGCTTGTCTGCCTGGGCGTCTCGCTGGGCAGGCTTGCGGGAACCGTCAGGAAGGTGATGTGATGGACCCCGAGGACCGCGCGGAGATAGGGGACATGCCACGTTTACAGGTATCCATGAAGGTCAGGGTCATCGCGCTTAGCGGGGTCTTCCTCCTCGTGGTCGCCCTGGGACTCTACGCCTCCTCGCCTCTGGTTATCAGGTGCCTCGAGTTTGTTAAGGATCTTGCCTGGGCGCCTCCCGATGACCAATTTAATGATACAGGTTCGGGGGGAGATGAGCCCGATAAACCGGCTGCCGAGCTCATGACATTTTCCATCTTACAAGATGATTTTATGACCCAGGATCCCCACTGGTTTTGGCGCTTCAACAATTCAAATGATTTGAGGTCTATCACCGTGAAGAATGGGTCGTTATTCTTGAACCTTACTGAGAAGGTCGATGATGGATCATTTGTAAGAATATACATTACCGACCGCGAGGAGGGAAGGGGAGACCGGTGGCTGTACGTCGACTTGGAGATCCGCCTGAGGTGCAGCGACGAAAACGGCCTAGAGGGCAGGGGAAAGGGTAGAAGGAGTTGGGGTTTCATGGATTTATTCCCGTCAAATTGGCAGAATTCCCTGGTGTTCAGGAGCATATCACCGGAATCAGACCCGGACAGGGTGGGGCTACAGGTCTGTGGTAGGGTAGATGGGGAGGAATGGGCCTCAAGGTCGATCTCGGGAGTAGATATCCGGGAGTGGCATAACTATACGGTCTTGTGGAGACCCGGGAACGCGACCTTCCTGATAGATGGCGAGATGGTATACTCTACCGGCCAAGCGCCCTCCACGCCGATGGGCATTATGATATATACCGATAATGCTAAGTCGGTGCAGGATAAAGATCTCTATACTGGATTCTACCTGGACCTCGAGGTCGAACAGTCCATCCAAATCGGGCATGTAGGGGTTTCACTGGACAGGGAGTACCACGATGAGTATTCGAACCGCATGGATGAGCTTTTCGCTAACTTCTCCTCGATAATAGAGGCCGTTGATGCCGCGGATCTAAACTCCACCGGGATGCGCATGGACCTTGACTGGTTCAAGGGGGAATGGAACGAGACCGGGTACCTCCACGGGGAGAGGTACATGGTCTTGCTTTCTATATGCGACCTGGCAGGTGAGCTCGAGGAGATTAGCGGGATGTTCGAGGAGGCCCGGGAAGCCATTGCCTACGCGAGGGATGAGGGGGATGAGAGGAAGGTCCGGATCTTTAAGAATTACTACCAAATGGCGGAGAAGGCCTGGCTGGAATACGATTTCACTCGGATAGGAACGTTGCTGGGTTCGATAATCAATTGGTAATATCGGCAATACCATGGAGGAAAATGGTTCTAAACCCAGACCAACTTACACACTTTTACTTGCAGGTGACGTGAGCAGTTCCGTATTAAGTTCACCTTGATTTGGGGGAATAGGCAGGGACTTGTGCGTTTGGGGTGATTCGGTCGATAAGCGTTTTTGTTTAAAGCGGTAGCTTTATTTGGGAGTTACCTGCTCGTTGTTCCAGCCACGGAGCGAGAAGGGCGGGGGAGTATTGGAAAACCAGCCACGGAGATTGGAGAAAATGAATGGAGAAAAGAAAAACGGGAAGAGGAGAACTAACAAGAGAAGTGAAAAGATAAAACCCCGAGACATCAGATCCCTCTTAAAGAGGAAGATTAGCCCTCGGTTTTCCGGAACCCGGATTGTTGTTATCCTCACTCTCACTCTTGTTATTATTCTCGCGGGGTGTATTTTCACGAAGGATTCCGATGGGGATGGTTACCCCGATGAGGAAGACATGTTCCCCAATGATCCTGAAGAATGGTTAGATACCGACGGTGATGGTGTCGGGGATAACTCTGATGCGTTTCCCAATGACCCTGCAGAGACATCTGACACGGATGGTGATGGTGTTGGGGGTAACTCTGACCAATTCCCTGAAGATCCTTCAGAGTGGCAGGATACAGATAAGGACGGAATCGGCGATAACTCTGATGCGTTTTCCAATGACCCAGGAGAATGGTTAGATACCGATGGGGATGGTGTCGGGGATAACACCGATGCATTTCCCAATGACCCAGGAGAATGGTTAGATACCGATGGGGATGGTGTCGGGGATAACACCGATGCATTTCCCAATGACCCCGCAGAGGCATCTGACATGGACGGTGATGGGTATGGGGATTTAACAGATAAATTCCCCGATAATCCAGAAGAATGGTTAGACGGGGATAAGGACGGATATGGGGATAATGTCGAGGATAAATTCCCAGGCAATCCATTAGAATGGGCTGACACAGATGGGGATGGACGAGGAGATAAAACCGATGTATTTCCCAATGATCCTACAGAGTGGTGGGACAGTGATGGGGATGGTTACGGTGATAACCAGGCTGATTGCTTCCCTAGTGATCGTAAAGAATGGGAAGATCAGGACGGGGATGGTTACGGTGATAACCAGCAGGATCTCTTTCCCGATGATGCCATGTATCATTTGATTTGCTCAGAGTGTAACGGCACGGGAAAATCTCTAGAGAAGGATTACCTCAAATATAATTCTTCCGGGTTTCTTAAGACAGGCCCAACTTATAATATTAGATATCACCTTGCAGTTACCGTTGGGAATGAAGACACCGAGGGAGGGGTCTTCAAGGTTGAAGCATGGATAATCCACGGGGGCGAGGAGCTTTACAGGGGACAGGATGAGCATTTCATCGATGCTGGTGAATCCTACGAATTCGATATCATCGTTCCTCATTCGATATCTTATAAGAAATGGCCAAGTATTGGGCAGGGAAACCTTAGACACAAGGTAATGCCTCCATCCTGGGTCGTTGGGGGTGAGATTACTTGCCCTGTCTGTGGGGGCACAGGGAAGGAATAGGCTAAGAGGGATTTGAGTAATATATGGGTCTATCCGAGAGTTTTGAGTGGGGGGTTCGTGATTGCTCCCCACCGTTTTCCAGCCAGGGGGTTGGAAGGTGGGGAAGATTTGGGAAAACCAGCCACGGAGATTGGAGATAAATGAGTGAAGAAAGGTATGTTGTGGGTGATGCCCACTCTGGAGTACAGGAACCTGTTAGAGGCGTGGGAAATAGAAGGAATGCTTCGATACGAATTCTGGTACTTGGTGCGTTCTTTTTTCTCATTGCCCAGTTTCTTTTTTGGGGTAAGCCTGGCACAGGTTCAAACGATATTCCCCTGGGATACAATTCCCCCGATATGGACTTGGCCCCCTCTGGGATGATTTCTCTGGATCCAACACGGAATGATGAATCATCAGGGGAACGGCAGGTAGATACACAGAACGGCATAGGTGCTTTGACCAATGATTCCCCTGGGAGCTTGACTCTTCAGAATCAGAAGATCTATTGCTGGGGTCGTAGCATTGACATTGGGATAGGTGTAGAATCTTCTTATGAGACCTATCCCGATCATCTGGGACGACTTCTGGGACGGGAGGTCGATCATTGCACCATGTCCGATAACATGAGGCCTGGGAATTCGATCTTAACACTTGAGGCGGCCTCTTACTTCGACGAGCACAAATACGGGATTATCATCATCAGGATCGGCTATGATGGTTCAAAAATTCCTTGGGATGTCACGGAGGATAATCTACGCAAAATCATTCGAAGGCTTAAGGATACCGGGGCAGTCGTTGTGTTCTTCGAGTCAGGTCCGCTGTGGGATATCTCTGGGCAGTTGACTACCACCAATGAGGAATGTCTAACGGGAACATCGCATGAGAAGACACATGCATACATCGTATGTGACTCGGTCGATGGTGAGACCCAGACTGCGAAGTACTGTGAGTTGTGGGGGGAGACCGTGTTCTGCAGGATCGCGCGGGAGGAGGGTATTTACTTCCTTCCTGATTTTCTTCTTGATTGTATCGAGGAGGGTGAGTATACCTGCCCTCCTTTCACGCATATTCACGCCGATTTGTTGTCTGATGAGGACAATTTTCATCCGAATGATATGGGTTATGGGGTTCTGGCGGAGCGGGTGGCTGAGTACCTGGTGGATTGGGGGCTTGCTGAGTACGCGGAGAGCTATGAGGAGATGTCCGAGAGCCTTTCCACCATGATGTCCGCCACAGATGCCCATCTTGTTGCTGTCGAGGAGAGGGGTGTCAACGCCACGGAGTTGAGGGGTGATTTCGATTATGATATGGTACAGTACCTTGCCGGGAAGGGATTTACCTACACGGCCAGGAGATTCTGTAATAAGCTCTTCAAGAGATTGGATGGTGCTTTGGCCAGTTGGTCGGAGATGTCCGAGCTGTTTGATAATGCGAGTATGCATATCGAGGCTGCGGTGCAGGCAGGCATGGACACAGCCAGTATGCAGAATGATTACAGATATGCGGAGATAGCCTGGAATAAACTGGATTCGAGTGTATCTAGGTGGTATCTCGAAAGGATCCTCAGTAAAGAAATCCCTGAATCAGGTCTTCTGCCCCTTCTCAGTATTTTCTTGTTGCCCATCTGGGGCAGGCTTACGTCATCACACCGACCATTGCATGACGAATCACATCGAGGCCAACCCTCATGGTACATAGCTTCGGATACGTCCAAGGAGTTTGTGGAGGGGGCGGATCCATCCCCCTCCTTTTTCCTCGGCCATGAGGTCCAGGCATAAGGATATCTTCATTTTGAAGATATGGTGGGTGTTTTTATGGTTAGAACTGTTGGAAGTGTTTGGGGGGAACCCGGCGTTGAGACCGGGGTTTTCCACACAGCTGTATGGGAGGTGATACTACGAATAAGAGAAGGACAACAATACTTTGCATAGCACTGGCACTGGTTCCGGGCCTGCTCATGGGTTCCTTGACCCTGGCGAGTGCTGACGGGTCGGAGGGGAACGTACTGGCTCGGGGCGCTTCGATTCACGGTGCGAACGGGCTCTTCTTCGATGCGCAGGACAGGCTCTATGTGGCCAGCCTCTGGGGGAACGAGATCGTGATAATTGATCCCGACACCGGGGAGGTCCTGGACAGGCTCACCATGGACGACGGGGTATACTGTCCGGATGATGTCACTATTGGTCCCGATGGCTCGATTTACTGGACCGCGATGCTGCACGGGAACGTTGGCCGTATGGCGCCGAATGGTACCGTCACCACGCAGTACGTCTCTCGCGGCACGAACCCCATCACCGTAAACGACGAGGGACGCCTCTTCGTCGGCCTCGCATTCCTGGGCGATGGGCTCTACGAGCTGGACCCTGAGCTGGTGGATCCGCCGGTGATGATTCACGGGCCCCTGGGGATGCCAAACGCCTTCGACTTCGGGCCCGATGGGTACCTCTACGGCCCACTCATGGCGGGCAGGCCGCTGGTTCGTATTGATGTGAATACCGATCCGGCTACCATCGAGACCGTCCTGCCCTCGGGGTCGAAGGCGGGTTGTACCAAGTTCGACTCTCAGGGACGGCTGTATTGCAAGGGCTCTGAAGGGATAATCCGGGTGGACCTGGATACCCTGGAGACGGAGGTCGTCCACCCGGCCATACCGTCGATGGATAACATGGCCTTCGACTCCCAGGATCGGCTATTCGTCTCCCATCACTCGAATGGGACGATATTCCAGGTGTTTCCCCCGGAGGAGTGCAGGGTTGTGGCAGAGGGAGGTATGATCTTCCCCAACGGCGTCTGCGCGATGATGTTCGGCGACGAGGAGAGGGTTATTGTCGGTGATCTGTGGACGATCAAGGAGTTCGACGCTGCGACGGGAGAGCAGCTCCAGGTCACGGCGAAGATGCAGACGGGTAGCAGTAATCCGTCTGCGCTGAGCATCCACCCCGACGGCGACAACCTGTTGATTAGCACCTGGATGGGTGATTACATCTACTCCTTCGACCCGGAGACGGACCAGGTCCTGGAGGTCTTCGAAGACGAGTCATGGTCCCCCATGGACGCGGTACGCTTCATGGGCGAGATCGTGTTCACCGACTACGGCGACGGGTGCATCAAGAGGACGGACAACACGACAATAGCTGAGGGATTCTCGATGCCGTCCGGTCTGGCGGTGGTTGGGGATGACCTATACGCCGCCGACTGGGTGACTGGCGAGGTCTGGCAGATATATGATGAGGGCAACCTTGTCAAGACGAGGATAGCCACGGGGCTCTCCAAGCCAGAGGGCCTGACTGACGACATAGATGGAAACCTTCTGGTCGTCGAGTCCGAGAGTGGTGAGCTGTCCAGCATCGACGTCCTGACGGGTGAGGTCAGCCTGGTGGCTGATGGCCTTTCCACGGGCTACCCGGCCGCTCCCGGGATGCCGGCA
>Ga0180433_10001321_pt1 | contig 41541 bp, 47 predicted proteins | sample SS_ome_8_FD_132980 | JGI IMG/M metagenome (GOLD analysis project Ga0180433, IMG submission 132980) | Hypersaline lake sediment archaeal communities from the Salton Sea, California, USA - SS_1_D_1 metaG | ecosystem: Environmental > Aquatic > Non-marine Saline and Alkaline > Hypersaline >...
CGTCGAACAATGAGTGGAGAATTCATTATTTCAAATAAATATATGATTGAAGATTTGTGTGATTTGGGTATTTGGAATAAAGATTTAAAAGACAGGGTAATCGCAAACAACGGTAGTATTCAAAACATCGAGGGTATCCCAGATGATATTAAAAGATTATATAAAACATCATGGGAATTAAAACAAAAAGCTTTAATGGATTTATCAATTAGTAGAGCACCATATGTATGTCAGACACAGTCATTAAACTTATTTTTTGAGGAACCAACAACAAAAATATTGACATCTGCGATGTTTTATGCATGGAGAAATGGTTTGAAAACTGGAGTATATTATGTTCGTTCTCGTCCCAAAACTCAAGCACAGCAGTTTACAATTGATCCAAAATTAATTAAAAATAAAGAGTTACAAGAAAAACAGGACAAAAATATTAACAAGAAGGAAGGGTTTGCATGCGATGAGGATGTGTGCCATATGTGTTCTGGTTAAAATATTATTTATTAATATAGTTAAATATGTTTCGCTGGAACAGATTAAATAAATTAACAAACAAAACTTTAAATAAAATTTGTTTTGCAGTATCTATCGCAGGATTAATATTTATATTTATTACTCTTTGCCGATATAGACATAATGCATTTATAGAAGATTATGAAAATATGTGTATTGAAAATTTAGAAAACGAAAAGGATAAAAAGGATAAAGCAATTGATAGCAGACAAAATATAACAACTCAGCCTTCCCCGCCAACTGAAGATGAATTAAATTCTCCCGGATATTTTGAATTAACACAACTTAGTGTTCCACATGTTAAAAATTTTGTTCTTCGAACACTTGAACAGGGTTTAAAATCAGTAAGGCCTGATGTACAAGGTCCCCCAGGGCTGATGGGACCAGTTGGAGTAAAAGGAGATAGCGGGGGAATACATACAAATCAAGGTCCGTTGAGATCTGTTAAAAAACCTAACTTATTTCTGGCTAGAAACACAAATAAGTTACTTTTACAAAATAGGACATATATGCCAAAACAATCATGGATACATGCAAGTGATGGAAAAATTATGAGCATGCATGACAAAAATGAGTGTTTAAATGCGACATCTGATGGAAAATTAGAAATATCAAATTGTATTAATTCTGAAAAATGGGCATATATTGGAAAAACTGCTCAATTACAAACAACAAAACCAATTGGTGGTGGTAATAAATGTTTAACAATAAATGATACCCCAGATGATGGAAAAGACGGGCAGTTTAATTTATCATTAGAAAAATGTGTTGTTGGTCCAGACCAAGCGTGGACATTCCACTAAAATAAAATATTTATTGAAATAATGGAAATTCTGGGGAGTTAGAAAATAAAGGATATGAATTAAACTCAGTTGCTCCAATTTTTGCTTTATTATAAATTGTATTTGTATCATTTGATAAGTCTGAAGTTTTTCTCCATGCGAGTGCATTATACGTATTTGTTGCACGTGTTGGTTTATTAAAAGTACTAAACTTGTTTTCTGTTAAAGAAGGAAAATCAACAGGTGATCTTGTTGATCCTTTCCAACTTTCACTGTTACTTCCCCTCCATTTTCCAGATGAATTTTCTCCTTTATTATTAGAGCGTTTCTTTTTGTATGGGCGCCTCTTTTTTCTCTTTTTTGAAACATTATTCCAAGATTTATTTTGGTCTGACATCATTATATTATATACATTACAACCTTTAAGTATTTTTTAACAGCAATTTATCATTTTCTGTTACATTTTCCATAACTTCTTCTTCAGATTCAACATCTTTCATTATTTTATAAGTTAACATAAAAGGAAGAAATGTTTTAAACAAATGATTTGTTTCTCTATTACAGTTTATTCTATCAATATCTTCCTCAGTTAATGTCCAAGTTCCTTCTTGATCTAATGAAACAATAACTTCTTCCACGTTATTTATTAAACAATCAAAATTATTTAATAATAGACGTATTTTAGTAAGACTATCTACCTCCATTTTGTTTTGTTTGTGTTTATACAATTTTTCTTTTAACTTTTCATAATTTGATTGTAATGTGGAAAAGTTAAGTTCCAACATATTGATTTCTTCTTGCGTATCAATAAAAACTTTTGGAGGTGAACCGGTTAACTCGTGCTTTTGTAACTTTTCCATATTTTTCTGTAACTTTACATCCTTTATATGTTATTTAACATTTTGCTTATTTCCATTAATTTATTGTTGGTGTCATCAACAACAGTATTCTTTCTTGCATTTGCCTTATATGAAACGGTATTAACAGGTTGTGCCATAATATGTGGGGTATTTCTAATATTTCCTTTGTTTTTATAAGTTCTTTGTTTGTAAAGTCTTTTAACATGTTTTGGCATATTTCTTTCATAAAAGGTATTATTTTTATTATGGACAGTACTTTTCAAAACATCACTGTTATTTAAAAGTTTTTTCTTTACAACCATTTTGAATATTTCAAGTTCCTTACTCCATCTATGACCATAGTCTTGTGAAACAGCATCTGTATAATAGTGATATTTTCCCCTATATTGTCCAAAACTAAAACCATATGTATTAATGTTTTTATATTTTGCAGACAAAAGTAAAAGAACCATAAAACCAGTTGTTGGAACACCTTGGAGTAATGTTACAAATTTATTAAGCAATGTATCATTGTGAAAAATAATAAATGATGATAAATTTTCAGATGAATATTTTTCAATAACCTTAAGTTGCTTATCTTTAAAAGTTTTATAATTATTCATCATAAGAATTTTTTTCATAATAGGATTAGTAACAAGAGGAATATTATTTGGTGCTTGCTTTCCACCACCTGTTATCCATATACTTGTTTTTGTTCCGACATTATATTCGTAGTTTGCAAGTTGGAAGTTATTAAAACGAACAACATAATCAGCTTGATTAATATTGTACCCATTTTTTTTTTCAAGAGAAATAGGAGAATTACCAACTACTGCGTAATTTCCTGGCGGGAATACATCTTTAAATAGGATATTTTTCCCTGTATTTCCGTCATAAAATAATTCATCAAAATTTGTGGTTGCTAAAGATAAAAAAAAGCTTCGTAAAGTTAATTCAAAATTCATATTTATTCAATATCTTATATAGCACAGGTAAATGAATTTTCCACTTGGACTAACCGCAATACTAAATTTATGATATTGATTATAAAATATAACTCCAAAATTATTTAAAATTCTGGAAAATATTATAATTTATTTCCTTGTAAATCTGTCTTTGGAGTATCTTTTAAAATAATATCTGATATTGTAAACCGTAATGAATTTTTATTTACTAAACCTTTTTTATTAGTTGTAGTTTTCAAATGATTATTCCAATCTTTTTTATTCATCTCATGCAATAATCTACTTTTCTCATTTATATATGCGTTTATGTTAGTATTGTTACCATTATAGTCGCGTATTTTTTGGGACTGTTCTACTCCAAAACTTTTTTCATACTCAAACATTTTATTAACATTCTCTTCTGTCAAAGGTATATTTCTTTCTAATAATTCTAAATATACGTTTGCTATTAAAGATTTAAGTTCAGTATGTGCTTCTGTTGGCCGTGGATGATTGTAATCTAATTTAAAAGAATGAATGAGTTCATGAAGAAGAACTTTAAGCAATTCTTCTTTTCTCCAGATACATATTACCCCGTTTTTATTTTCATCATAAGTTGTTGTACTTCCACTATTTATGTTGTCTGTTGTAATTAGTTTGGATTTTGGTAATGTCTTTTTATGATTTGAAGGATAAATCCATATTTGAAGGGGTTTGTGATTATTTGCATAAGTTCTCATAAAGTTTACTCGCCAGAATATTAATTTTAATAGGTTATTCCAGTCATTGATATTATTATCTTTTAGGTACAAATAAACAGTAGTATTATTATTTTTTGTTTCCCATGCATTGTTATAATTTTTTAGAAAGTATTCTTTTCTCTTTTTTGACATAAAAAAGTTATCATTGATGTTATTTTTACCAGAAATAAATATTGGACTATTGATATTTATTTTCTTCACTGTAACATTATTTGGAAACATCCCTATTAGAAATAGTTGATATATTATCAACACTGAGATTTTGTATCACAAATGTTCTAAGATAGTTATCCAAGTTTACTTCTTGATTTTTTCTATCCTTTTTAAATTCAAAGGTGTTGTCTCCAACCATTTTAACTGTCCAGCCTGATAATAATGCGTTGAACACAAAAAGCATCTTTTGCAGATGGACAATTTCAGAAGATAAATTGTCAGATTGTTCATGATTTGATTGTTTTTTACTTTCATTAGACGACATACCTTTTTTATTATATATAGACTTATTATTCATTAAATAATATTTAACGAACAAAAAACGAATAAAAAATATATTTGAGCCGTAACAGTTTAACCGATTGGCGGTTAAATGGTTTTTATGCCCGATACTTAAAGGATATGTGAAAAAATACTATAAAGATGTCAATAAACTATAGAGTTAAAAAGAAGAAAAGAAAGCCTTCTGATTCTAGAATTACCTTAGTTGCTCAACACAGAAAAAAGATAAATGAGTTATCCAAACTAGAAACAAGTCTTCCGTCATTACAACGTGAGTTAAAAAGATATCAAAAAGAAAAAGATAATTTATTGAAATCAAATGATGGTTTTGGGTTTATTGATTCGGGAAAGGGAAAACGGATATACATATTAAATAGAAAAATAAGAAATTTAAATACAACGATAGAAAATATAAAATGTAATAAAATCAAAGATGAGTATTACTCTAAAACAGCCCACATTTTATATAAGTATTATGATAATATAAAAGCTGTTGCGCAAAGACATCATAGTGATGATGTTAAAGATGATAGTAAGTCAATAAATGAATATGCAGAAGAATATGAATATGGAAACAGTGCTAGTTCGAATGCTAGGAAAAAGAGAACAGTTATTGATTTTTTAAAGAAGACTAATAAGAAAAAATCTTATTCGTCAACTAAGATTAGTGACTTTTTAGATATGGAGGAAAAGTCAAATAGAGCTAATTTACTTGACTCGTATACTAAGGTTATACACCCTGGTAAATATAAACCTTCCAGAAAATCTAAGAAAATAGAAATAGATATATGTAAAATGTGTGAAGTTGAAATGACACTTATACAATCAGAAGGTTTAGTTGTGTGTCCACAATGTGGAAGAGAAGAACATATATTAATTGATAGTGATAAACCAAGTTATAAAGACCCTCCTCCGGAAGCAGGAGAGTTTACTTATAAAAGAATAAATAGATTTGATGAGTGGTTAACACAATATCAAGCAAAAGAAACTACAGAAATACCACAAGAAGTATTGGATAGTATTCTGTTGGAAATGAAAAAAGAAGGAATTACCAATCTTTGTAGATTGACAATGGAAAAGGTAAGGGGATATCTAAAGAAATTAGGTTTGAATAAATATTATGAGCACATACCACATATCATATATTGCCTCAATGGTTTACCTACCCCACGACTATCTCAAGAAACAGAAGAAAAACTCCGGTCAATGTTCAGGCAAATTCAAGATATATTTGATATCGTATGTCCTGATGATAGAACTAATTTCTTGTCATACTCCTATCTTCTAAGAAAATTATTAGAACTATTAGGAGAAGATGAACACAAACATTATTTTAGATTACACAAATCAAGAGAAAAAATATACCAACACGATAAGGTTAACATACAATGGTTTTACATATCCATTGTCAGGCCTTTGTCTCTCGGAAACTTGAGGCAAGTCATTTTAACAAAATGTTAATTTGGCGAAACACCTTGTTGCGGGAACATCCTCACCTAAAAACGTTTTTCTTTCAGAAAATGCGTTTTTTAATAAGCCTTAACTACTACTTATTTATTGGAAACTTTAAATAATACCCAGGGTAATGACCTCGGGCATTTAGCTTTGCTAATTTAGTAAAAACGTTAAGGATTGGACAATCCGCAGGCTTACTTTCTAAATCCGTTTTGATAGGATATGAAAAGGTCTCAACGACTGAACGGGTGTTGGCGGTTTATGCGGATTGTGTTCGCGGTCACGCGAGCGCAACCATGATACAGGCTTAATCAACCCGAAACTGCTTAAGATACAGTCTAGCCCCCTTGGGAAACCCTGGGGTAGTGCGATGGCAAAAAATATGTAGGATACTGGGATGGCAGTATATCCGCACGGTGTAGTAAAACACCGATAATTATCAGTAAATTAGAAAAATTAATATTATTTGTTTTTCTAATTTGCTAAAAAATATTAACCAAAAGTTATTGTTTGTGAATTACCATTATTATCTGTATTGGTAATCTTTTTCTTTTTAATTTTTTCACATTTCATAATACCCTTATCCATATAACATTTTTCACATTGTAAACCATTAATTTTATCAACATAACATTTTATTATTTGGGACTGGTTATTACAGCCAGTTTGTACTTGAGATATTGTGACTTTATCCATTTTATTGTTTTAATAATTCTTTTTAAGTCAATTATGACATAAACATATCGGTATTTGTCACACCAGTTGCTGCATTAGTAGTAGTAAAGTATCCAGGTAGGTTATCTCCAGATACCTTATAATAAGCTTTTACGATATGGCTCACCAGGGGAAGGAATGGCATTACCCACTTATCTGTAGAACGTTTTCCAAAGATTGCTAGTACTAGATTTCCAAGTCCACTATTTGGGTTATTAGCAACAAGGAAACCAGAAATTCTGTAAAGAACCAAGAAAAGTAATTCAATCGCCGGTGAATAATTAGCAATTGCAAAATTAATAATAATCGCAAATGTTGCCAATGGTAACACACCAAAGATTGTTGATATCACAAATGGTATAAAGAAGGCACTGCCTCTCGCAGCTCTACCAATTATACCGGATATAACTGAAATTCCCAAGAAACTTCCAAGAATAATATATAATATTATTGAATAATGATTCCAAAGATTATCTTTTATATTTTCTTCCATGATTGCACTATAAATCATAATACCAGCTATCGCCATTATCCAAAATCCAACAATAATCCAAGCCAAACCAAAACCACCCAATATGTTAAGACGTGTTAAAAGTGCTCCAATAACCACAGCATATATACTAATTGCAAACCCACTTGTTGGAATCTTTTTAAATGATTCTGGTAAGAAATATTTTAAAAATGCTTCTCCTTCGTCATATCCACCTGGTTTTATGTGAAGTATAAGAAGAACTGATACAAGAATTGGAATAAGTACAAAAGCAAGCTTCAAATAATTTCTATTTGTTACAATCCCACCAATACCAACCATTAATAAAAATATTGATCCCAATATTCCAGATGTTAAACCAGCTTTAGATGACAACAATGGTTTATCTTTCGGGTGTTCTGCAGCAACAACTATGGCAGAAATCACAGTTAGAGGAATACCCAGTGCAAACCATGGTAAATATGCATTATTCATAAGGAATCCAACAATAGTTAATATTGAAAAAACTCCAAGAGACCCATAAAGTATACCAGTGTTAGCCGCTGTTAAGCGAGGCATTGTGTAGATTATTGCCATCATTGCCAACATAAGGGTTATAGCACCGCCCATTACCATTGCCTTTTCTTGGGGCCTGCCTTGCATAAACTGTTGTGGCATAAACATCGCATAAACAAGAGAATCTCGTAAGTTTCCTCTTTTTGGAATAACTGTTCTAAATAATACATGTAATAACATCGCCATTACCAATATTTTTACACCCCTGTTCAAATATTTTCCAGAACTAGTTTTGTCTGCATCAAGGTGGTTTCTTAACCACCCTTCTGGGTCTTTTGATATATTAGGAGTAACTGTTGGTTTTTTTCTACTATATTGATTATTTGTTGCTCTACACATTTCATAAGCTGAAAGTGCTTTTAATTTATTAATATCAATTTTAGTCTTTGTTGGGTCATTTGCTTGATGTGCAACATCTAATAATGCTCTGTTAAAAGCAGAATATAATTCACTTCTTTGCTCACGCGGATCTTTAGATTTTATGCTATTAAGAGCTGTTAGCCAGATACCTCCCAAAGTTGGTTTTGTTTCTCCTGGAAACGCAGCATTGTAAAATGCAATAATACTTTTATCGCATCCACAAAAAGAATTTAATACATTATCATTTATTCCATCACCTAAAAATTTTCCAAATCCAAAATAATTATCAGGAAGTGGCGGACCAGCACCTGATTGAATAGGAGCTCCATCTGGACAAGAATAAACACCATCTGTCGAACATTTTATACCATATTCTTTAGTAAGGTCTGTTATAACATCTTTTGGAACTGGTCCAATTGATGGGTCTGTGCAAATACACTTATTGTCACAATATAACCCATCCGATTTTAGTATTTTGTTACACGTCGTTTGACACATAGCAGCATTTGTAATTTCTGGAACAGCTTGTTCGTTGATAACTTCACCATTAACTAACACACATGCTTTATCACTTTTGTCGTTACATGCATCTGCTTCATGTGACAAATAATCATATTGTTCACAAGAAGCTTTTGTTTTTCCACAGTAACAATATTTAGTTCCGTTTTTGTCATAAAAATATGAAGTTGCATTATATTGGTCTTTACATTGTTCAGCGCATTGTTTGTCATTTGTCGCAGATGGAAATGGCCGACAAAGTTCAAAACTAGCCCCTGGTGTGCAGGTGTAACAAGCCTCCTTGTTTATTTTAGCTTTAATAGTAGGATCTCTTGTAATAGACATTCTTATTACTATAACTAAGAAATATATATGTTAGATAAGAATTATATTATTGAGAAGTTAAACCATACATTATAAATGGGTTCCATGGTGAGCTGAATGAGCTGGATGACGGGCTGGATGACGGGCTGAATGAGCCGAATGACGGGCCGAATGGCTAGGTGTCAAATGAGAAGATGATAAACTAGGGTATGATAGGCTGGGATATAGTTTACCCTCACGGGTTCGTTTTGCTTGATGAGCTTTTTGTTGTGCTTTTGCTAATTTATCAGTTGCAGCTGCATGCTTTTGTCTTACAGAATGTAATATTCTTGGGTGCTGAACGGCCTCGGCCTGTAAAGTAGCAGCCTTGCGATGATTATTTAAGGTGTTTGTTCCCTGTTGCATTTTTGCGTTTAACATTTGTTGATGTTGTGCAAGTTTTTGCTGTGTATTCCTTGCTTTGGTCTCAACCCTATTTTTTAAAGCGGTTGCATTTGCATGTTCTTTCCTTGCAGCAAGAAGTTCACGGTTTTCAGCATGGGCAACAGGTCTAAGATGTTCTGGAAGTTTTTGGGTTGCAGCATTTCTCGCCTTTGTTAATATACTTGCGGCATTTTTTGTTTTTTGTTTGGCTTTTTGTAATCTTGCGGTAGCATTATTATGTAAAGCAGTAACCTCATCTAAGTGGGCCTTTGCTTTTTCATGTAGGTTACTTAATCTATTTGCTTCCCCATGAGGAGCATCAGTATTCATTATTGCATTACTAAGTTTTTGAGATGCATCAGCTTCACTGGCTACTGCTTTTCTTTTAAGTTCCGCAGTACTAACATGATGCATACCTAGGTCAAATTCATCAGATTTAGCTTTTTTATGCGCTTTGAGTGCTTTTGCAACATTTGCATTGCTATTAATGGGTTTTCTTCTTTTTTGTAATTTATTTAAATGTTTATTTGCAGAAGCTAATCTATCCTTTGCCCCGGCTAAATTCTCTTGTGCTTTTTCATGTGCTTCTGTTTTATTGCTTAAATCTAGTTTAGCTTTTGTATGTCTTGCTACTTTTAATCCATAGTTAGCATCGTTTGGTGATGCTGACCTTACAGCATCAGATGCTTGTTGAACAGCAGCTTCAGCATTTTCCTTATTCTTAAGTGCTGAATTATGTGTCACGGTTGCACTGGTTACGCCCATGTGTGCTCTAGTTTTGTTTTCCATTGCTTTATCAAGATTTCCCACGGATGGAAGTTCTGCATTTGGATCGTTCACATTTGGTTCGCCAGCATTTGGTTCGCCAGCATCTGGTTCACTGGCATTTGGTTCGCCAGAAGGTTCATTTGAATTTACATTATCTGAATTTTCCACTAAAGAAAATAGCCCTGGCATGGTTTTAATAGCAGTTCTTGTAACAGAGTCTTTTAAAGCATCTAAACTGATTTTCTGGGGCCCAAGTGATCTGAAGTTAAGGAGATTTAAGTATTTCACTTCCTTTTGAGATTGTTGTATAACTTGCCACACGATGTAAAAAGCAGTAACTACAATTAATATTAACGCAATTGTATTTTTGATATTATTCATTGGACTCTTTGAACTTCCATTACCAGAATATGGAAATAAAAATTGGTTTGAAACAAGTTGGTATGCCATAACCAAAAAGTAAACGTTAAACCAAACTGCATAAGTTCTTGTAAATGAATATTTAGTTTCAAAATGAACAGTATTAAATAATCTAGAAATACTTTCACGCTTTGTTGTATTATTATAATTAGGATCTGGCATAAGTAAAGTTCCCATTGCTTCCCAATCTACAGGGTTAAAATATTCGTAAATCAAATTTCTTTCTTCTCCTGTGATCCACTTATTAATATAATAAGAAATAGCATTTAATGCTCGATATGGAAGTGTAATCATAAATGAAATAAACCATAATATCCATCCTAATCCACCGCCTTTTTGCACAAATACATTTTCTGCTTGACCATATTTTTTGCTACCATCTGGGTTTGAACCTGTAATTGGTCGTGTCCAATCTGTTCCTGTTTGTGAACCATCTCCAGAAATTGCTGGAATTAAATAATAATTAAATGGGAAACTTCCAGCAAAAAAGTTTGAAACAATAAGAGGTAATGATAGCACATAAAATTTAAATTTGCCCCAATAAGAAGAATCTCCCCAATATAATCCATCTGTATCATAACCTTCTATTGGGTTCTCTCTATTTTGCGGAAGTCGTATATCGGTTGCATTTGGAAAATCTCTTGATGCTCTGGTGGAAAATGGATTCCATACTCGCAATAACCCTTTTGCTATTATACCCGCATTTGCAAAGCTATACGGGAGATAATATAAAGTTAAAATCATAACAGCAATAGTTATTACTGTCCCAACAATGGTTAGCCCTAAACCGCCAGATTTTTTGTCTTTAGGGTCTTTTGCATCATGTTCCATCATGTCTCGATAAGCAGAAATAATAATTAAGAAAAAAAAGATATAAAAGAAAAAAAGGAAAAATGCACCGAGGCTTCCTATTAGTCTTGACCCGTGTGTATTATAATATTTTCCATTTACAAAACGATAATTATTTAAAAAATAATAAAAAAATAAAATCCCAAAGAATATCCACACCAAATAATCTGTCTTAAAATATTTGTGGTAAAACTTCATAAAACCTGATTCTTCTGCAGGCTTTGAGGTATCTGTTGTGGTATCTTTTGTTTTTTCGGTGTCTTTCGTATCTTTTGCAGGTGGTGTTTCTGGCTTCTTTGTATTTGAAGACATTAGTAAAAACTATATACATACTAAAGATAAGATGAAAAATACCATAATAAATATCTGCGCTAAAAAATAAATATTTGCCAAAACTATAGAAAATACAATTATGAACGCCATGCAAAAGTTTATGAAACAATTTAGATCAATGGATACCTGGGTTCAATACTTATTGGGAGCATGCGTACTTTTACTTCTTATTTCCATGTTTTGGCCTCGTCACAGACATACAACTGGAGTAAAACTTGTTCCTGTTCCTGGAAGTTCTTATTATCAAGCAGTATTTGAAGGGTTTTCTTCAGATGATGTTGAAGGCGCATTAAAATCATCAGACCCTGTTATGGTATTTTATGGACAAGATTGGTGCGGGTATTGTAAAAAATTTGACCCGGTATGGAAGCAATTTCATCAATCTTATGATAAATATCGTGTTGTAAAAGTAGATTGTGGAAAATATCCAGAACTTGGAAAAAAGAACAAGGTTAGTGGTTATCCAACTATAAAATATCATCCCAATGGATTAAACGATACAACCTCCGTTGACTATAATGGTGATCGTAGTTTAGAATCTCTTATTGCTTTTGCAAATAAACAGTAAATAATAAATACTTAAAATGTGATATGTAATATAAATATTACAAAAATGCCCACTAAAACAAATGAATGTTTTGTTCAAGAAGCTATTAGCATACATGGGGAAAAATATAATTATTCAAAAACTTTCTATGTAAAAGCAAATAAGAATGTTACTATTATATGTAATATACATGGTGAATTTGAACAGAAACCAACATATCATTTACAGGGCAAAGGTTGTAAAAAATGTGCTGGTAATTATTCCAGTAAAAAATATTTTATAGAAAAAGCAAATAAAAAGCATTTTAATAAATATGACTATACGAGGGTTATTTATAAAAATGCTAATACTAAAGTTATTATAATATGTAATGAACATGGAGAATTTAAACAAAGACCTGGTTGTCACGTATATGGACAACAATGTCCAAAGTGTAGTCTAGTGAAATGTCATAATAATCTCAAAAAAACAACAAAAGAATTTATTGAAAAATCAATAGAAAAACATGGTAATAAATATGATTATAGTAGTGTCAAATATAAAAATGCTCATGTCAAAGTAACCATTGTGTGTAAAAAGCACAACTTTTCTTTTAAGCAATCTGCAAATCAACATTTAAAAGGAGACGGTTGTCCCAAATGTGGTAAAAATTACATGGATAAAAAATTTTTTATAGAAAAAGCAATTAAGGTCCATGGCGATCTTTACAATTATAATAAAGTAATTTTTCCAACAATAAATAAAAAAGTAAAAATTATATGTAAAAAACATGGTTTATTTAAACAAAATTATAATAATCATTTAAATGGTAACAAGTGCCCGAAGTGTTTCGCAACATATTCTAAAATTCAAATTGAATGGTTACAATTTTTAAGTGTGACAAGTCCAAATATTCAATACATGTTAAATAATGAAAACGGCGAATATATTATTCCAGAATTAAAAATAAGAGTAGATGGGATTGACCATGAAACTTTAACTGTTTTGGAATTTCATGGCGATTATTATCACGGAAACCCAAAAATTTATTATCATAATGATATAAATAAAGTAACAAATAAATTATTTGGTGTTCTTTTTAAAAATACTTTACATAGAGAACTTTTTATAAGAAATCTTGGGTATGATTATAAATGTATATGGGAATATGAATGGAGAAAAGCGGTTAAATCAGTCATAATTTTGCAAAGAAAATGGAGAAAAATAAAAATAAGTAAACTTTAAAAATTTTGATAAATGCAAAAACTTCTATTTTTATTACTAAATTACCACTGATGATGTTATATTGTATTTTTCAATATAGGATAGTGCCGCTAGTTTTCCTATTTCAAACATTTCAATCATTTCTTCTGTAGTTGTTTTAAGATTAAAAAAATCTTTATCTAATTCTACTTGAATGATATATTTTTTATATCTTCGGGATGACTTTTTCATATACTGAAATGATAAACCTTCTATAATTGAAAATGTAAAATCTTTAATATTTTTTATTTCTTCCTCTTTATTTACAGAAATTGATATTATACCTAATATTTTTCCTTTGTTTTGTTTTATATTTTCTTTACCACAACCTTTAATAGGAAATGGGTCAAATACATGTCCATCAATATATATATTTTGACCATACTCTATATGTGGAAAAACGTAAGGAATTCTTGTTGTTATCAATAATGCATCAAATACCTTCATATCTGGAGAATTAATATGTGAAAAATAATCACATTTTCTACATTTTAGATTACTTCCAGATAATACTAATAGTTTATTTGTTTTTTCATATAACTCTTTGAAAGTAATGTTTGTATCCCAATTTTTACTAATAAATATCATTTTTAATATATTTTTTATTTCAAAACCGGTACTTAATGAATAATGCTTATACAACAAAGGTAATATTTTATGTGTATAATCTTCATTATATAAGGCTGGGCACAATGAAGAAAAATCGGTTGATAAAAACCATTTTTTCATTTCTTCAATGGTGTACCCTAAGCAAATTGCTGTGCATATTACACCTCCAATTGAAGAACCTGATAATATTTTAAGTTTGTTAATACTAAAAGTCGTATTTTGTTGTAACGACGCCAATACACCAACAAATGACATTCCTTTTGGTCCTCCTCCAGAAATAACGAGAATATTTGGTTGAAATTTTGGCTTAGTTGGGATATCCATTGACATAATAATATTATTGTAAATTATATTTAAGTAAATTTAACAAAGTTATAGATGGCTTTAGTACCAGTTGATAGTTCTAATCAAGTAAGTTTATATTACAACAATAAAGTTGGGTCGATATCTAACCCACTTGTTCCGTCTTATGCTCCAAGAACAGAATGTCCTATTGATCCTAGAAATGATTTGTTACCACCTGCTTATACATCTCCATTAATTGATATGAAGTTTGGTCCTCCGGAACAAACGGTAAAGAGGTATTTTTCATTAACAGTGGATGACATTGATACTTTTCATAAAGAAAAAATTAAAAAATGGATTAAGGTTTATGAAAAGGTATTAGGGCATTGTTTTCGCAAAGTTAGAGAACATGTATTAAGAGATCAAAAGTTTTGTTTTTTCCCAGTGCCTGAATATTTGGCTGGTTTTCCATTATATAACATTACACATTGTACATGTTTTATAATAAAAAAGTTAAAACAAGCAGGTTTTAAGACTAAGTTTATTCCTCCAAATGTCATTTATATTGTATGGGATGTACAGAATCACTATGAAAGGGTAATTAAACCACAACAGGTAACTACAAATCCTTCACCACAGCCTCAACGACAGAGGCAACAAAGGCAACAAAGACAACAAAATACATTTGAACAAAAAACCGATAAAGATGTTCATTATGTAACTTTTGCACCAGAACAAACAAATACGTTTACTGTTCTCCCGCCAGAACCTAATTTTACAAATAATAATAAATATGCATATCACCAAGAAGAACAATTTTTATTTGGCTAACATTTTCTTTGAATTGTCAAGAGTATAAATAATAAATAAACCAAATACCATTAAAAATATTGCTCTGGTGTTTGTAGGATTTTGAAAGTTTTCAACTACGTTTTCTTTAACGTTACTTTTAGTTTTTACTTTGGGTTCAGGTTCAAACGGAATATCGTATTCATCTTCATCTCTAAATAATTCATTATCTATCAATTGGTTTGTTTTCATGTCCCTTGTTCCTGGTAGTAGATCGGGTGTTTTATTATGTTTTTGTAATGCTTTAAAGTATCTAACAACCCTTTTCTTTAATTTATGTTGACACTTCTTACATGTGTCAAGATGATAAAAATAATCCTGACAAGGACTCTTATCGAATTTCTTATAAGATGTTAAAGATCTTGAGTATCCCTCAGGTTCGTATGCATTTACAGTATTATCATAATTAGAAGTTTGAACAGGTCTATCTCTTAACAATGATTTTTTCAAATACTCCTTTGGAGACATTTCATCTACCGATGGATAATCATTTGATTCAACTTCTCCCCAAGCTCGGATTGTTGTGTCATTGCTTACATTTGGAGGTTCTGCTTCATATCGTCTTCCAGATACTGAATTAAATGATCTACGATGAGTTAATATGTCTTGAGCAGACTGTGTTTCTGCGTTATATCTTGCATTTTGGGCGTTTTTAACTCTTGATATATCGGTTCCATGTCTTGCACCTGGAAGATAAGAGTTATTACGTGTTGGGTTTCTCTGTGATGAATTACCATTTGGATATAGAGAAGTGCCCATGTGGTAATTATTATTTACCTGGTTATAGAATTCTTCACCATATGCTTCTTTTAACGAACAATATGACATTGTATAGTATATTAGAGTATATTATACTAAGATATGTTATGAAATATAAAAATATAACTCATAAAATATTTTAACACTTAAAAACAAAAAAAAACACAAAAATTATTTAATTAAAAGTAAATCATAGAATATCCAATATTATTTATAACTTATATTATAATATTAACAATGCCAAGAAGGGTTAAACCAAATATGACCATTAGCACTGTGTATATGATTTTGTATATGGGGTTTGCAATGTTAGAACTATTTTATGCCTTCTTACTCTGGTCTTCTTATGGAAATACCGATGGAAAACTTAGAGACATGTACCAGAACATAAAGCAACACTTAAATATGTTTGTATCCTTAGCAGTTGTATTTTTAATTATTTTTTCCTTTTTCTTTCCAGGTGTTGGATGGATAGCTTTTATTATTACATTGTGGCGTGTTGCAGATTTTTGCTGTGGCCAACAAGAAGGTTTTGGAGACGGATTAAATTATGGATGGGGTAGATATTACCCTGATAGTGCTACATTCTTTAACCAAGCACACATTGAAAGAGAACAAGATGGAACCAGATCTGCTTATAGTAGCGCGGTTGGAGATGTTGCGGATAGTTACTGGTTAGCACAACTCGCTGACTATGAAAATAGAATTGCTCATCGTCCAATTCAGGCAATGCGACACAAAGTATTAGTATATGAAAAAGACGGATGCGGTTACGGAAAATGGATTATTCCAAAATTAAAGGATGAAACAGTTTCTGGATGCGGTGATTATTTATGTAACGGTGGGTGTAATAAATGTACAATACAGCAATACGGGAATATATTTGAATCGTTGAATACTCCTAGGCCGTTATACACTACTTCTTTATTGGCAAAGGAAATGGATATCGCTTAAGCAATAGCTTTTGAGACCGTTACGTGAAAATATTGTAGAAAAACTGATTAGTATTTAAAGAACTATCATAAAAATAACTAAATAACTTAGATAACAATATGTCAACTTTTACTTTTGAGGTAAAAACTTCATCCGACACAAAATATGGATTTAAATTGAGATTTACTTACACCGTATCCGTCGACTGGTTTTACAATAAATGTAGAATCAAGGTAACAACTTATCATCATAATAAATTAATTATGGAAACTACTGTCAGTGAAAATAAGTATAATTCCAAAATTGATGAGATTCAACAAGAAATGGAAAGTGGAAAGTACAAGGATATTCTTGTAAAAGATTTTGGAAGATGTGTTGCTTGTAAACAATGGATGGATGAACCAAGCGACATCTGGAAATATGAAGAATATGATATGTTTTGCGGTTACGATTGTCAGAGAAAGCCCATTGCTGACAAGTGTGTTGTTTGTACAAAGAATGTTCCCAGACAATATGGATGGTGTCATCCTAAACACTGTAGTGTTTATTGTGCTGCTCAAATTACATTAATGGAAAAAACTATTTTACCAAAAGATATTATATTAAGCATCACTGGTAAAATATGAATTTTTACATAAGATTAATAGTTACAATCGCAGCCATGGTTTATATTTTTCATGTTGTATTTCATGTTCATTATGATACTATTGCAAACGATAGAATGAAAAAAATTTTATATAATCCACGGTTTATTTTTATTGCAATATCTCTCATTATAACTGGTCTTATGGAATGGTTTGATAAATCATGGGATACTATCTTTAAGTTAATTGGGTTTTTGTTACCAATATCATTTGTTTTGATTGATATATAAACAAAATAAACAATATGTCATAACATATTAAATGAATAACATATTCATATACGGAACTTTAAAGAAAGGTTTTAACATTTGAGTTATCTAATTTTAATATTTTACATAACTGTACACAAATTAAGGTATATAATAAAGATGATCATCATAAAATGTATATACCACGATAGACTTTTAACTAATAAATGGATACGTATTAAAATAATATATAAATTGTCTATATTTGATAACAAGAGACAAAATGCCTTCCAGTAAAACAAATGTAAAAAAAGTATGGGTATCCGATGTAACCGGTCGTTCCTTATTTGGTTGGAAAATAAAAGAAGAAATATTTGCTATTTTTTTTATTTTAGTTATATTAGCCTTGGCAAATGATGAGAATATAGTAAAAAAGGTTAGTGACAATATATACATTCAAATATTTGTTGGTTTGATAATTGTGTATTGTATATATAATCGCATTCCGTGGAGTTTAGCGTTTATATTGATATTTTTAGTTGCAGTCTTATTTTCTGGATTATTTACAAATGTAAAAGGTACTGTTGAAAAAATAATGACTGATATAAAAAATAATAACAACAATTCAAGTACTCCAAATAGTTCTAAACAAGATGATAATCCTTTAATGCACCTCGGGGCTCGAGTTTTTAGTTGGGTTTCAAATGATAAAAATAACAAAAATAACAAAAGTATCTTAAAAAAAGTAAGATTTGAAAATAATAAAGATAAAAATAATGAATCTGATAGCGAAGATAGTGATAGTGACAACGATGATGATGATAAAGTTTGCAAAAGAGTTTCCAAAATGTTTGGATTTAGCGATGATGAAGGACAGTCTGAAATCGAAACAGACAATGAAACAGAACCAGATACAGAACCAGATACAGATAGGGACAATGATGAGGAAACTCTTAAGAATAGTCTTAAGACATTTATGAAGGAAAATATGAAAAGTAATATTAAAAGTGAATAAATTAAACTATTTAAAAAATCTACGAATATTATAAGATTAATAATGCCTTTGCCTTATGGTCACCTTGCGCATTTTTTAAATACAAGTCCTTTTGTTTCAGGATGTGTTATGCTGATGATGAACTTAGGAGGAAAATATGTAATGATGGATATACCTAAGGGTATGCATTCTTTTTTTGCGCATCCTTGGGTAAGAAAACTAACTGTATTGTGCATAGCATTTGTTGCTACTCGGAATATAAAAACAGCATTACTTATTGCATTGTTATTTGTATTATTTTCAAGATTTTTAATGAATGAAAAAAGCAAATGTTGCTTACCCTTTGTTAAAAAGGCACACCATACCAATTTAAAGGAATATCAGGCGCGTTCTTCTAGCGAGAAACAGTTCTTGTCTTCAGTAAATAAAGGTTAATATATCTTAGTATGATGTCAAGTAATTATAGAAACGGTGTTTACCCTAAACCCACAAGTTCTGTCTCGGGTGGATATAAAGAAGAAAATAGGAATGGTCATATAGGAAAATCTAGAAGTATGAATTCAGAAAACAAAGAGTTCAGAAATAAGCGTGTTCCATTAGATGGCATAGAATTATTATTAAATAGGGAAAAAATTCCAGATGCCTTGGGAAAGAGAATGGACAAAAAAAATATTAAAGAAAGTAATTATAACTCGCCTGCACCAAAAGATAATTTGCTTTCTGATTTAGATGATATTATATCAGATGCTGAATCTATACAAAATGATAGGCGGTTTAATCCTCATACACGTTCTAGACAAAAAGCTAGAATGAAACGGCGTGTTATTAAAAGAAAAAAACATCGAATGCAAGAAGCTGAACAAAATAATTTCTTTCCATCTTCAAGATTTGAAAGAACTGAAAGACCAACTGAAAGACCAAGTGAAAGACATAATAGACCACCAACTCCACGTCCTTTATCCGATGAAGATAATTTACAAAATGAACCAAATGATGATGTTTCTGATATTGTATCTGACGGGGAACATCACCACGAAGATTTGAAAGAAGGTGGCGAAAGTTTAAATAGTGATAGTGGTGACGACCGCTCCAGAAGTGGTGATAGTGATGGTAGTCGTTCTGATTTAGGTTCTGATTATTCTGGAGATAGTAGAAGTGATAGTGGTAGTGATGATGGTATGCCTAGTGCCGAAAAGAAGTGGAGGTCTCCTTCTGAAATGACAAAAGATGAAATTGTTTCTGAAAAGATGGACTTATTGTATCGCTATGGCAGACTTGAAGGAAACGGATACAAGTCTGGACTAAACTTGAACATGAGAACTCCTTTAGAAACATTACGATCAGAGGTTAACAAACTTGAAAGAATGAGAAATGTTCAAAGGAGTATCAGAACTCAGAGAAAGCTTTTGATTTCATTTGCAAGCGGCACAGAATATTGTAATAAAAGATACAACCCATATAAATTTGCCTTAGATGGATGGTCAGGAGAAGTTCTAGAAAATATCGGAGATTATGATGAGGTTTTTGAAGAACTACATGACAAATACAAGGATTCTGTTCAAATGGCCCCAGAGTTAAAATTATTGACAATGGTTGGTGGTTCAGGACTTATGTTTCACTTGTCAAACACACTATTTAAGTCCTCAACTCCACAACTCAATGATATATTACAAAAGAACCCCGATATTATGGCACAAATTCAACGAGAAGCATTGAATTCTATGGCAACAACAAATTCATCCGACCCTATTTTTGGAATGATGATGCAAGGAATCAATGAAAAGAAACGACAAGCAGCACAACAACCTTCATGGGATGGTAGGCCAGGATATGCACCTCCCAGAACCACTGCAGGATTTACGATGCCCAACCCACAAGCATCAAATATGTCAACAAATGTTGGAGCAAACGTAAATCAGGTTCCACAGGGCCAAGGAATAATAAATGCGCAGCGAACAATGACGGGGCCCGACGGGTTTGACGACATTCTCAGTCAATTAAACTCTGGTAATATGGCCCAAACTGGTCTTATATCTGATGTAGAAGAAGATGTTGCTCCAGCTGAAGTAAGAAATGTTAGTACAAAACCAGTAAGAAAACGCAGAACAAGAAAACCTAAAGGAGAAAATGTTATTGACTTAGACATGTAAGTTAAATAACATCTAAAACACTTCTTTTTTCGAGTTCATTATAAATAAATTTATACAACTTATCTTTATTACGATAGTTATAACGATAAGGAATAATTATAAGTTCTATACCATTTAATTCGCAGAGATGCTTTTTTATTTTATCTCTCAAGCGTTGAGCTAAAAAATCTTTTATCCCGTTTCTATGAAAATAAGGAATATACTTATAGTGTTGTTCTCCATTATATTCAAATGCTATTTGTAAATCTTTGTTATATCCATCTAATTCAAGTCCATTAAGAAAAGAAGGTTTTTGTTTTAAAAAGTTAAGATTTGTTATATCTGTTAACATTTTTTTACATATCTTTTCAGTTTTATACCAAGCACATCCTGGACAACCGGTTCCATCATTAACTACTATTGCAGCTATTATTTCTCCAAATATTGTAGGTGCAACAACAATAACTTTAAGGTATGACCCAGGACCCCCTTCTCCGATGTCTGGGCCATTTATGTTTTATTCGTATGTTTTATTAAAGTGGTTAGATACTGGAAAATGGGCAATCGTTGATTATGCAAAAGTTACAATTTCTTAAAAATTAATTTTAATTATATTATAACAAAATGTCTAACACTAATTGTAATTTACTAAATTGTGTTAACGGAAAATTAAAACATGTAGAAAAATATATTAGGAATGGAAAGATATGTTTTACTGAATTAAATCCTGCCCCTGGATGCGCAACAGTTGGAAGTGAATCAAATCCTGTATGTGAAGTGTATGCAGAAACTGTAATTGCAGAAAATATCGTACAAAATAATAATATTTTTCCAGATGAACCATTTCAGAACATTACTGGAAATGGTAATACACCAATTGACCTCACTCCGTATGGAACCACTATTATCAGAACTATGTCTGGTTTTTCAGCACACCCAATCCCAAATGGTACATATGATGGTCAGTTAAAAAGAATTAATGCTAATCAACCTGGGGGAATACCAGGGGATATTATTGTAGATATTACTTCTCCAACATTTGGAGCAAGTGTATTTCGTATGACGCTCACAAACGGTGTCCCATTCTATCAATATGTTTTACTTAGATGGAATGGTTCAACGTGGGTACCAATTGATACATATGGTGGGACATTCTTTCCATAAATTAATTTTATTTTTATATTATAACAAAAATGTCAAATACTAATTGTAATTTATTAAATTGTGTAAATGCTAAGGTTGCACATATAGAAAAATATCTTAAACAAGGAAAAATATGCTTTTCAGAACTAAATCCTTCTCCTGGGTGTGCTGTAATTGGTAATTCTGAAAATAAATTATGTGAAGTTCACACTGAAGAATTATTTGTTAGTAATAATACTATTCATTTTGTACCAGTTAATGCTAACGGGGATGAAGTAACATTACGAGCAAATGAAAGCGGGTGTTTAATTGTGACAGATATTTCTGGTACAGATAAAGTAATATGTCCAGATGGGCCCTTTTTAAATAAACCATTTCAGAAAATTAGTGAAAATGGAAATGATCCAATTAGTGTTACCACATTTGGTACAACAATTGTTAGAACATCGCCCGGACTTACTACACATTCTTTACCAAATGGTACATTTTGCGGGCAACTAAAAAGAATTAATCTTGATAATGAATCTACGTTAAATAATTTTACAACATCTTATGTAAACGTAACAATTACCTCTCCAACATTTGGAGGAGATGAGTTTCATTTATGGATTAGTAATTTATCAACACAATATAAATATGTTTTATTTAGATGGGATCTAACTAAATGGGTACCAATTGATACAAAAGGTGGTGAGTTTGTAACACCCAGTCCTCCTACTCCACCATCGACTCCATAAATTATCCATAATACATATTTAGTTTTCTGTTTAATCTAACATAACCACTAAACTCTTCGCAAGTATTTGCCATATCATCCTCATCCGCTTCATGTTTTTCTTTAAAATCTTCTTGAACTTTATCTGATAATTCAACTCTTTTTTCTTCAGATAACCTATTTTCTTCCCACTCTTTTAACTCTTTCTGATACTCCTCAAACGTATCAAAAACGATGTTAACCGCCATTCTTCCATGGTCATCAAAAACAACAGAAGCAACCTGTCCATTACGTTTTAAGTCACAGTTTACAACAAACATTGTTGAAGCAGAATAATTAGGAATTTCATAAACATCTGTAAATGGTAACCAAGTACAAATATTATCAATTTTATCATCAACTGATACAAGTTCATCAAACTCTTGGAACCACATTTTTACTCTTTCAATAGTTACATCATCTTTTAAATCTGACGGAACGTTTAATTCTTTTACTTCATTCATAACTAATAGTACTGGATCAAGACCACCTCTTTCACACATCCAGTTTTTTTCTATATCTTCAATTTTTGTATATTTGTCAAATAAATCGTCTTCATAACATTTCATACACATATCAATATCTGAAATACGATTACAATACCATTTACAACCACCACCTTGTTTGTCACCACAAAAGTTACATGGCCACATTAAAGGTTTTTGTTTTACGGTATATTCTGTTCTGTCAACAAGTTCAAGATTTTTCTTGTAGCTTTCATTATCTAAACATTTTTCACACATAATAATTAAGTGTCCATATGCAACGTGTTTGTATAATGGTGCCTTTTCCTCTACTAATTGTTTAAAGGTTTTTCCACAATCACCATCACACATAAAACTTTCTGTTTCAGAAAGCTTACAAAGATTTTCATATTCGTTATTTTGAATAAATTCATTTACTGTTTCTGGAAGGTTTGTTGCACTCATCTTGTATGGGTGTTATTTTAGTTTTGTTTATGTGGTTTGATTAGACATAAACAAAATATATTAAAATATTAAATATGACAGAGTATGGTGATATAACAGAACTTGGATACGCCGGTTCCAATGTCGTAGCAATTGGAGAGTGTGTTACTATGAGTCAACCTGTTAATTCAAGTATTTTAATGGGATGTAACACAAATGAAAAGGGAACAAATAATATTATAATGGGTACAAGTTCAACAGCAATTGGAAATGATAATATAGTAATTGGAATAAATACTATAGTAACAGGAAATAATAATTATGTAGTTGGACACAACTTAATATTGACGGGAAATAATATGTATTATGTTCATCAACAGATTATATGTAAATCTCGTAAGTATCTCAAAAAATATTTACCACAAGAGTTAGTGGAAATGATAATATTAAAAAATACTTAAATATTTACGACTGAAATATTAGTAATCTATATAACATTGCGTAATATTGAATATATTAAGTAATATTATTTTATTGATAAAAGGCTAAATTAGCACTTTTTTATTTAGCAGCTGCAACTACCGGAGCAGCAACACTCTTTTACAGGTGGACATGGCTTAACGCGTAACTTATCTTTTACAGAGTAAAACTTGCACTTTGTTTTTCTGACACAATTCTTAGGTTTACACGGTTCACACTTGCATGGGGGACAGGGTTTTACCGTGCGGCAAACATCTCTGATACTTTTTCTGCATTCAGGAACACAGACAGGTTGAGGTTTACACGCAACGCAACTTGGGCAAAGAGGAGGAGGGCAAGGAGGTTGCACTGGGTCGCAAGGATTCACGGTTTTCTTTTGTGATGCAACTACGACATTTGTTCCACAAGATTGACAACAAGACATTTTCAAATAGTTTATTATATAATATACAATAAAAAAAAATGCGAGATATGTTAATATTTTTAGATTGATTAATTTAAAAATATTAAGAGTATTTTACGCATATTATAATATGTGTTTTAAACGCGCTTCTTTATTTAAGATTTAACAGTACTTCTTAGGAGGGCAGCAACTCTTCACACACTTCTTTACAGGTGGGCACTGAAGAACTGTTCGTGTGCAAGTTTTTGCATAAGGTGTTGGTTTGTAAACAACAGTTTGTCCGCAGTTACAGTATCCAGAATTTGCAGAGGGTTTTGGGCACACATGGGGCTTACAAGGATCGCAATGATTAGGCATTTTTCGAATATTATATATTATGCAACAAAATAATTGCGGATAGATTCTCAAATTATTTTCTATGTAACCAATCGACACACATTAGAAATGAATCCGTCAGATCGTCTTGTTTTTTATGTGTTTCTAAGAAATCCTGTAAACCAGGTGCTGTTTCTAAGCATAATTTAGCATAATAAAAACATAATTTTTTTCTCCTAGTATATTTATCTTTAGTACTTATGTTTTTAATTCTTTCTATGTAATCTTTTTGGTATTGTGACCCTTCCCATTTTACATCTTTATCTGGTAATTTTTCTTTTCGTTTAGCATTTACATTTTGGACATAAACCTGTTTATCTTTTGAATGTTTAAATGAAAAATATGAAAAAATAATCATTTGAACAGATTTCATAATGGGATTTACCAAAGCTGGTTGGTTTTCTATAATCACATTATTTACCTCACATAGCTCTGGTCTTTTGTCAAGTTCTTTTTTGATACGCGTTGCATATTCAAATGGGTGTTTATTTTTAGCTTTCTTTTTCTTAACTTCTTTGCTTCCTTTTGGTGCATGTGTTTTACAAAAATTATCAGAACCTAATAACATCTTTGCTTTTTTCCCACATATTGTTTTCTTTTTAGTTAATCCAATACAAACTGGTTTTTTTTCCTCTGGGTATAAATTTATAACTTCCCAATCAATGATTGAATATCCATGTTTATCAACCGGATAATCCACACCTTCTTCATTTTCATTGGTTTTCTGGAGAATACAATATGATAAGTTTTTTAATCCAATATCCCAAGCAATTACCTTTTCACACATTTTACAAATATATTTTTACTTTTTATATAATTCTAAGATTTTCCCTTTACCCCTCTTTTTTTCTTGTTAATCTTTAAATTCATATAATGCAATAATGTTTTCTTCTTGTCTAACAATGGAGCTTTCCTCCTAACCTTTAAGTTTTCAACGGCTCGTTTCATCCTATCCTTGTCAATTGGTATATAAGGTTTGTTTTTGCCCCATCTAGTTGATGAAAAGTAACTTTCATTTTTAGGTGCAACATATTTCATATTACCATATGCTCTCATTCCACCAGGAGTGTTAAGAAGTCTCATGTCTGATGTTTTTGAACTAGGATATGTAACTTCTTCAATTGTAGGAACAATAGAAACCATTGGTGGTTCTAATACATTATAAATTTTATGGTGTATGTTAGTTTCTTTTGTAATATCCCTAAAATCCTTAATAGACAAATGTCCACCAAAAACTTGTAGGGTTTCTTGTGGAGGAGCTAGTTTAATTCTAACAGTTTCATCAATATTTAAAATTCTTTTTCGCAAAAGATGAAGGAGATTATAATATTTCCATTTGTTATTTTCATTAATATCTCCTCTTGAAAACAAATGCTTAGATGCACAACTATAACTACAGTAGCACCCTGATACAAAAAATGTTTTATTGATAAACCACTTTGGTATAGCAACCGGTGGCCCTGAAAAAGGATGAACACACCACCTGCACCATAAAGATGTACTTTTAATCCATTCTTTTCTCCTATTTGCATCTGCAAATTCACACATGGCCGTAATGAGTTTTATTTTTGTGTCGGAGCAATTTGGATCTTCACTTGTTTTTGTTTGCGGAACATTTGGTGTTTCATCAAGATTTATATGTGGGATAGACAAGCAATGTTTATCTTCGACTGGTGGCGTGGGTTCAGGTTTTACATCAGATAGTTCTGGTTTTAAAGGTTTACTCACTTGTAATAACATGTTTGAAGGCATTCCTTGTTGCAAAAATAGTTTAGAATCACTAGGGAATATATCAGTGTTTTTCATTTCATCAAACTCACTCTCTGTAATGCTTAATGTCTCAAACTGATTATCATCCATATTTGCAGGAGTTGGACTATTTGTGAAAGTTTTAGTAAAAATACCTAGGTTATCTGCATCATATGGACGTGGTAACACAGCGCTGTGGATTGGTTCTGAGGGTTCTGTTTGAATCTTATTTTTCATGTATCTATCGATGTCTTCCTGGTTAATTCTTAAATGTAAAATGACATGGGGTTCTATCTTTTTGTTCCTCTGCACGTTCATGTTCATTATATCGACCTAGTTTATTAAACATCAATGTGTTCTTTAAGTATGATAGCTATTTTGCGTTTGTTTTTCAAAAAATTGACTTTTTAATTACTTAAACTGAAAAGCGTACTATTAAAAATGTCACTTCGTCAGGAGACAATCATAAAATGGATCGACGGTATCGATAAAGGCGCTATCGTCAAGCCATATTTTTATTTGGATTGGGACGTTAAAAATAAAATGTTTCCAGTTAAACAAGCAACGTGGTATCATAAGATACCATCTGATAAAAAGGTAGTGTGGCGAAAAGTTGTCAAAATTGGATATAGAGAAGTTTCTCTTTGTTCATCTTATGAACCTCCAAAATCAGATGAATATATGGGGTCTGTTTATGATTCCTTTCTGCAATCACATTTGCAAAAAGCTATGAGAAGAAAAAACAAAAGAGCTGTCATATTTACAACTGATTTATTACTTGAACTAAGTCCTTTAAAACTTATTAGAAGGTTACCAATTATAATGATAGAAGATGTGTTTATTCATAAGTCATTTTCCACTTTAATTTGGTTAATGTGTTCTATGTCTATTAAAAATGATAGGAAGGGTCTTTATGAAAGTCAAAAAAGGTGGATTTTAGGCATTGTTTACTTATTATCTAATCTGAATTACAAAGAACATATTAGTCATAACACAGCTGATTGGGTATTTTCGAATCACTTATCTGAAATACATAAAATAAAAAACCTTGATATTCAAGATGTTATTTATTCTGTAGAAACAAGAAGGTGTTATGGTGGAATGAAAAATGATGATGTTATGTTTCAGTCATATGAAAAGAAATGTATAAAGATATTTTCATATGATGATAATGATAAATGGTCCAGTTTTTTTTATAGAAAGGTAAGACCTATTTTAACAAAAAAAACTTTATTTAAACAAAAGGAGTGGTTGATGGAAGGATATGATTTTCATTGTTACCCCTCTTTGTTAGGGAGATTAGAAGAAGAGTTTCCCGAGTATGACCAAGATGAACACAAACGAACGATTTGGTTTAAAAGTTCTGGTGTTAATTTCAGAGTTGAGTTGGATTATGATTTTGAAAAAAGAAAATATATTCATATCCCAAAAAATTACATACCTGATAACATTACTGAACATTGGAACAAAATCAGGAGGTTTGTAAGGCGAAAAGCTTGGGGGTTTGTTCAAGGAATGTTGGAAAACTTAAACATGATGTACCCAGAATGGATTGATTATGTACCTTACCAACCACCTGAAACAAAAGAATCCAGTGAAACTTTACTTATTACGGAAAGCGATAGCAAAAATAATGAAGAGTACAGCAGCAACAAAGAGTAAATTTATTATTTCTTGTTCGTGCTTTTTCCTGTCAGTATAATTGGTATATGTTTCAACTGGGATATATAGTTTCATCTCTTCATCTTTATTGGTCTTGTTACCATCAAAACTCGTAACATTTAAATCATATTTTGCATGCTCAGCTGTCTGAGACTTTAATTGAGTTGCCTGTGCCATAAGACCGACAACTGGGTCATTGTGTGTAGATTTAACATTTACACTAGACATTTTAAGTTATATAGTATTGGGTTATTTACTTTTTAGCAAGTTTAACCATAAATTTGTGAGTGACGACAAATGGTTTCTTACCAGGGAACTTGAGAGTACGGGGCTTGGCCAACTTGTCGAAGTGACCTTTGTATGGACCATAAACTCTCTTGTCCGAACCCCTAGTAGTTTCCTTAAGCTGGAAGGTAAGTTTGCAGCCCTTGTTACCCATCTTAAGTTTTTTGCAAATAAATTTGCCTGCTTTCTTGGCAGCATCTTTTGGTTCTGCGCCTTTGTATCTTCGGTAAAAAGGGTAAGGTCTTCCGTTTACACTTAGAACCTTGTAATAACGCACGGGTGCTTGGCCACCAGAATGGCGCTTCGCACATTTGCCTCCTTTTTTGCCTCCTTTTTTTCCTCCTTTTTTTCCTCCTTTTTTTCGTCGGCCACCAGTTTGGGCACCACCTTTATGAGAATAGAAAGTTTCAATCATCCCACCAAGCTGTTGCATATCTGAATTAAATTGTTTTAATGAATATCCACCTGACATATTTAAAACGTTACTGGAAAGTATTATATTAAATAACAAGATTTTTTATGGGGATTATTTCGCAACAAAATAAATAATCCATATCGCAAGCAAAAATGCTATCAATACCCAAATTGGTTCCATATGCGAGGCCATATTAGTTGGTAAAAAAAACTTTTCTTCTGGGTATATATCTAGATTATTTGCTGAAAAACTCTCATAAGTTAATGGTTTTGTTGTTGGTAATGTCGTTTCCTTGCTACTAATGCGTGGCATCTTTATTTTTGAATTATCACCCTGTTTAAGAATTTCTTTTGCACTATCCATTGCATATTTATACTTTAGTACATTTGGTTTGAATTTATTTGACGTTTTTTCAGTTTTCATATTAATATAACCTTTTGGGTAACTTTCCACCCATAATGGCAGAGAAGATTTTGTAAGTGGTGATTGAGTATCCATATTATAATACTTGTGCTATTTATGCTATTTATATTATTATCTCAAATTTTTTTGAATATGTACAAACTAAAATCTGCAACTTCAACATCGTTTAGCTCAATCATTTCTTTTAACTTAAATCTATGCCTAGTGATATAATTTAACATTTTGTTTACAGGTGGTATCCACAATGGCATTGTATGTACTTTTATTTTATCTTTTGGGAATATGTACTTTTCACAATAACGATACCAATACTTTTTATCAGTTTCCTTTTCCCACCAAGCTTCATGTGTAAACGATTCAAAGTAAGTTAACGCGTGTCGCGTATCATCTTTTGCTTTAAAATATTGTGAAAATGCTCTTGGCCCAGGGTCTAATTTTGTTGGGTCTAATAGATGGACAATAAGATATCCCCCTGGTAGTAACCATTTATGAAAATTATTGAGAATTGTACTGATTTCTTTTGGCGTGTTATGGTTTAATGTTTCATGCAAACATAAAATATGTGTAAGTGTTTCTGGTTTATAAATTTCTGGGACAGTTAATGAAGTACATAATAGTTCTGCTCCAGGGTTTCGAATTCTAGATTGATGTATCATACTTTTAGACCTATCAACTCCTTCTACAGTAATTCCTGGAACAATTTCTCTTAGAATTTCCAAATGTCTACCTAAGCCACAACCTGCATCTAAAACACGTGATTTTTCGTTAACCTTTGCTACATCTTTTATTTTTATAATGTCATGTCTGTAGATTGCTGGTTCATTTGTGACAAGGTCAAATAATCTAGAATATACTTTATCATTATGGTCAGGGTATACTCGTAGTTTACTTTCATCTTCCCTGTCTTCCGACAGAGCTTTTTTTGAAAATCCTTCTACTATTTTATTTAATGGCTTTGGTTTTCCAGGGGCAGTTAAAGTTAAATATACAGCTGCTGCTGCCAAAAGAAATATAACATATAAGAAACAAGTAACGTATGAATTCATTTTAGAATATCAGTTCTATATATATTACTTATAATTAACTTAAAATAAAAAATACTATAATTTGAAAAAACTAATGATACAAAGACATTGCAATTGACACAACAAAAGAACAATCAGTCGGCATTTTTTTAAACATTTTACTGTGATTTTTGTAATGACTAATGTATTCTGAAGAAAATGTACTAATAATTTCATTTTCGTTTTTTACCCAATGAGCAATAATAAAATAACGAAGTATGTGTACATCTGTCATTAATGGGAATATCTGATTTTTCCATAAGACATCCCCACTAAAGTTAAGAGTTTTTACCGCATTGTCCGAATATATCTCAATAATTTTTTCTTTTAATGTTTTTAACTTATTTTTTTGATTAGCTAATTTTTTACATAATATTTCTACTAGTTCGTTTGACTTTGATGTGCAAATAAATTTTGCAATATCAGAAAGACATAGATAGAGAGAAAAATGATAAAATACATCGGTCGGAAGATTTTTCATTTGCATGATGTTTTTTACTATTTAATTATTTAAATAGACTTATCAATTTTTTTAATGAGAATATCGAATATCGAATATCGGTATGGTATTTTGAATTAAAAATTGACATATATAAAGAGAGCTGTATAGTCACTTATTTAAAATGAGTGAAGTACGTGGAAAAAAGTGGATTAAAAATTATATTAACATGGTCATTGATGAAGTAAAAGACGTTCCTAAAGAGACAAGGGAAACTGTTCCATTTCGAATTAAAATGACTATGAAACACAAAACATTTTCTGAGAAATTTCCTAGTTTATTAATGATGGTTGTTGATCAGGCTGAAGACTTCGACCATGAACAACTAGATATCATGCTTAATTTAATGGATAGTGTTCAAAAAGGAGATCGCAATGTTGATGAAGTAGACAGGGAATTAGGACAAGAGTATTTTGATAAGTATGTTGCCCCGCACGTTGACGAAAAAGAAAAGAAATGTTAAAGTAAAAATTGATAAAAACAAGATAAGAATTTATTAAAATAACTTAATATGCAAACACGATGAACCCGCTAATATGGCAACATCAATATAACAGGTTTTGTCCTGTTACAATTACAAATATTTCATACAGTGTTTCTTCCGACGACAAAACACGGTCAGAGAAGCTGCATGTGAAAACACAAAGTTCCTGTTTTTTCGAGAAAAGGGGTGATATTCACGTATTGATTTCCTCAAGAACAGCAAAAAGTTTTTTGTTGTCGGAAAAAGTACTTAGTGCTGAATGCATGAAAAGTGGCCCTTATTATGCATTCGTTAATATTACTTACCAAGATGGTCAAAAACGCGCTATTTATGTTGAAACTTCAAAAGAAGAGATTATAAGCAGGTTTTCTACCGATGATATTGGTAGTTTTCTTGTTAATTTTATTCAACAGCATATTTATCTTCGGCGAACACGTAGTAGGATTGCTAAAAAAACAAAGTTATTTGGTTCTAGTTTTCCAAGTGTTTTGAAAAAAATTGAAACTGTTAAGAAAATGAAAAAGTTGGATAAATCAATTCCTGAAAAGATGAGACTTTCAGACCCAGAAGACGAATTGAGTAGTTGGATTGGGACAGCCAAGTATCATCAGAAGAATATTGGTCGTATTTCTGATTTTTTATTTTCTTAATAATTTAATAGTAACTATAATAATTTTTATTCCGCAAAAATTCCATAGGTGTTGCTAGTGTACGCACCACTGATTTTTCTTCTTTTTCTTATATGAGCGGCGGAACGTTTTCTTTTTTTACTTGATTCAATAGTTTTAATCAAGTGTAAAATAAATGAAGAGTAAAGTTGATTTTCTTCTTTGACTAATTCATCCTTCAATATATTAATAATATTATTTCTGTTTATCTCTTCAGATGACATTTTACTTTAAAAGATACACCAGCTACTATATTTTTTTCAATTTTTAATATAATTGATGTCTTACCGTTCTGGTATTTTTATTGGACTGATTTGGAAGAAGATTGAAAATAAACAAAAATAACAAGAAAAGCGCGAAAATGGTAAACACACACTTAATCATTATTGGTATATAACTATCAAAATATTTTTTAACAATAGATTTTGTTAAAAATAACCAAACCGATATTTGTTGTAAACGAAAACTTTAAAACACGAAGTGATTCTACAATTATTTCCTCTTCGTTACCAGCATTAATTCTGTCATACTCCCAGTTTTTCTCAAGAAACCTCATTGCAAAATCAAACGGTATATTGTTCCGTTTTGTAATAAGGTTCCAATTCCAGGGTAAGTGATGATAATCAAGAATATCTTTGTATTCAAACTCTTCAGAGTATTTATCCCAGTTCCATTTTAAGTTAGAATATCTGGATAAAATTTCCACAGGAGGGTTTTCCAAAGATGGGTTTTTGGTATCAATCATAGTTTCTACATCCCATTTTAATTCAGGGTATTCTAAAATAGTTTTCCATTGAACATAGTTTGTCAACTTTTTCATATCCCACTTATAGTCGGTTGCAATAATAAACCAAATTGGGACATTATTATAATTGTTTTCAACAATAGCTTTTTCATCCCAGGGAATATCTTTGTTATCATAAATCGTCGTAAATGAATAACTAATTGAAATTTGGCACCAGTTTAATGGTTTTTTCTTTAGCTTTCGCAATACCCAAAGAGGTGGAAAGTTATCACATGGTATTCCACAATCACAACAATGTTTTTCAGAAAAGTTCCAAGGTAAATTAGGATATTTTCCAATATTTACCCAAGAAACTGTATCTGTCATGTTTTTCCAATCAATTAATTCAACTGGCAATGTAATCAAAGCTGTCATAAACAACGTAGAATTACGTTCGTTTTCAAGCTTATATCGTAAAGCACTCATGTTCCATGGCAATGATGGGTTTTCTATAATATTTGATAATGTTACTTTCTCAGTTGCAGTATACCAGTCCCAGTGAAGGTGAGAATACTTTTTGAGAATGAATATCAAATGCGCCTCACAAAAGCTATTTAAACCAATTGCTTCAATTGCATTTTCATCCCAATTTAACTTAGGAAGTCTTGCAATGTTACACTTATCTGGTTCTTCAACTGTGAGCTTATAATAATCCCATTTTAAATCAAAGTATTTTGTATGAGTCATTCTCACATCTTTCTTTTCAAGCAAAACCTTTTTATCCCAAGGTAAAAACTTGTTTCGAACAATTACATCGATTGGTGTAGTCTTCGTGATTTTACCCATATCGATATACATATGAAAGTTCCGAATAATGCTTATTGGTAAATTAGTAGAGTGCTTAAGAGCATCTAATTGATTGTAAGTTAAAGGACGTGAGCGTGGTCTTTTAATTTTTCCACGTCTCGGTGTGCTTTTCTTATCATCTTTTCTCACCCAGCGACGGTTGTTCATTTTTATGTGTGTTTTTAAAGATGTGTTATGAAATCAATCAATTTTTGCGTTTTAATTACTTGTAAAAGACAACTATAATAATAATACAATGGACCAAAAAATAGCTCAGTACTTAAATAAAGATACCAGTAACGTTATGGAGAAATGTTTTGAAAACTTATATGATTCTCTTGAAAAAGATATCACATTAATGTGTGCATCGTTTGACAAGGAACGTTCTAGTAAATCTTCAACACCGAGTAAGGTTAATGAAAAAACATTGAAAGATGAAGAAAATAAAGAAAATATGAATAATACGAAGAATAATGAGTATGAGCTTGAAAAAATAAGAAAAAGAGTAGAATTGGTAATGAAGACTATTAATGAACTTAATATTTTAGACCAAGGAGGGACAAGTTACCTTGGTAGCGGAGCGGCGTTTGACAAAAAAATGATGAATTAATCACATAAAACGTTCTAGTTACATGACTAAAATGGAACATAAATCTAAAAACGTAAAAAACACACAATTAATAATAATCGGATTTTCTGGTAAAATTGGTTCTGGGAAGGACTATATTGCTAAGAATATTTTCCTAAACCTTTTGAAAAAAAAGATTTTAGGACTAAATCCATTATTTTTATCTTTCGCTGACCCATTAAAACAAGAATGTGCTTTAAAATATGGATGTTCTTATGCAAAGTTATATCAGAATAAAGATAATCAAACAAGAGAACTATTACAAAAAGTTGGAAGCGAATTTCGAGAAGAGTATGGTAAAGAAGTTTATGTGAATGCGATGAAAATGAATATTGATTTACATTCTGAAAGAAGTGATATAAACTTAATTATTATTCCCGACGTGAGGTATCCGAATGAAATGAAATTTATTCAAGATACTGGAGGAAAGGTATATAGAATAACAGCTTCTAAAAGAACGTTCCATAAACTAATAAAGGAGTGTAATGGTATTGAAAGTGACGTGCTAAAAAGGTCAACACATGTTTCAGAAACAGCATTAGATAATGGATCATTTAATGGACACATATCAAATGACTATAATGATGATCCTGAGGCAGATTGTCAGTTATTAGTTGACCATCTTATTTCCAGTTTTTAGGAACTTTTGCATAACGAGAAGTATTCTTCCTGATAAAAACAGATAAAGCTTTGTTTAAATCTTTTTTGTTAAAAGTTCTTTTGAATTGAGATGGGTCTGCTATATATAATTCTCTGATAGGTGTAAATAAATAAGAATTTTTAAAGGTAGCTGGGTTATGATGTAATTCTTCTGCTGCTTTTTTTATTACTTCAATAGTATGTTTTTTTCTACTAGCTTCGCTATGCATTATTTTTTTATTCTTAAGAGATGGTAGTATTTTTTGCAAGAATGCTATATTTGCATGATAAGTTCTAAATGATTTGCCTGAAATATATTTACCTCCTATATCCTGTAAAAATCTATTAATATCACTTCCAGTAACCTTATAGTCTTTCGTGTTAAAAATAGAAGAATTGGGGCGATTTCTTTTTTTAGATAAGTTATATAAATTTTTTGCCACTTTTGTACTATATTTTATCTTACATTCATTTGTTACACCACTTTTACCAATAAATTTTAAAGAAATATATGTCCTTCCACCAGAAGTCTTTTTTTTGATATGTTTTTTGCATAATGTTGTTGTGCCATATGAACCAGTATCTCTAAGGTGTTTATCACTACCTGGACGAATACGACATGCATCCAATAATCCGGCTGCAAGCGCAACCATTTGTTTTTTTGTTTTTGGTACACCAGATGAAGGTAAAAGCTTATTTATCTTTCTTATAATTTTTGGATAAGCTTTTACAAATTCTGTTAAATCTCTAAACTTTTTTCGGTTTCTTTCTTGGATCCAGATCGGATGATATCCTTTTTGAATTCTTTTTTTATCATCTAACGCAGTATATTGTATTTTGGATGTAGATGAAAATATTTTAACATTTTTGTAAGCAGGGGGTATTCTAAGTTTATTAATTCTCTGGACTGTTTTTTTATCAGTGACAGATTTCCCATTTTTCCATTTGTATTTGAACGAATACTTAAACTTATTCCTACCAAGTTTAATTTTAGTAACCTTTCTTGATATGGGGTATTTACCAGACATTTATTTCTGAATATATAAATATAGTGGTTATTTAAAAAACTTCGAGGAATGTCTTTTGCTACTTTTAAACCATCATTTCAAACATGTAAACATAATATTCAAATCGGAAATGGAAATGTATGTTATTCATGTGCTAGAGAGAAATCTGAATCAACGTTCAAACCTCAAACACATTTACAAACGCATCCAAAAACACAATTACAAGCTACCTTTAAACCTTCTGTCTGCTCCCATGGTATTGCTTTAAGTTCCGGTAAATGTTGGGGTTGTGCATATGATAAAGGTTTTAAGCAATGTATCCATAATAAAGTCGAAAGTAAATGTAATATTTGTAAATGGAAACAAGTTTCTGCTGATGAACCTAAAAAACCAATCGGGCAAAAAATGTGCCCTCATTGGATATCAATTCATGAAGAATGTTATGTTTGTTCCCGTGACCAAGAACGTAAAAAGTATTTTCACAATGGCAATGTCAAAATACGAGAAACTGGAAATTTTTTTGGAGATAGAATAATTAATCCAAAAGATTATGTTAACCCAGACAATATTGATAAAAAATACCCTTCAACCTCTAACAGAGATAGTCAAAATTTATCAAGTGAAGCCAAAGCAGAATTATCTGGAAGAGAACAAAACAATAGAAGTAAAAATAACATTAATTCCTTTATGAGAAGGTCTTTAGACACAGTTGGGTTTATAGAAAGAAATAATAATTCTAATATTTGGTCTAATCCTATTGCTAACTCATCATTTCCAACAGTTCACATAGCTAATAATGAAATAGAAAATACTTATTTAGGAATTAGCACAAGAGGTTCAAGAAAATTAGATAACACTGATTTTAACAGCGATTTACATTTAAGACGAAGTATGTTACAGCCTGATTTTAGACAAGGAAATAGGTTTTATGAAGATAAACCAACGAATACTCGAAGAGAAAGCTACAGGAATTTAGGAAACGAAAATGCTCGCAAGTTCCAAAATCAAACAGAAAAAATGTATAAAGAGATGGATTATACAAGAGCTTACGATCAAGCAGCTGGTATAAACAGAGGGTAGCTCTTTACATAACTAAAATGTTAACACGAAAAAGAAAATCAAGTGATACAGTAATCAAAAGAGGACCGCTTAAACGAAATAGAGGAATAAAAGAACAAATATGTGGTAACCAACCTGATATGTTACATATTAATGGTTATAGAATAATAAAAAAAGCTGTCAGTATTCCAGATAATGTTTATGAAAAATTAAAAAAACAAGTCAATAAAAAAGCAAGGTTTATATTTAATTCAAAAAAGAATGATAAAAAACGCGTTCAGTGTAATTTATCATGTAAACAAAAATATATGAAAAAATTTATTTTAAAACTCAATAGGTACATAAATAAAAATGTTAATAATAATTTAAATATTAATGATTGGGTTATCCTTAAATCAAAACCTGGTTGCAAGGAACAACTTCCTCATTGTGATTATTTACCAACTGATGATTTTTTTGGAATGTCCTGATAGTCATGTACCACTTCTTTGTCTAATTTCTCTGGAACCTGGTACAAAAATTAATGTCTGGAAAAAATCTATTAGGTATTTACACCCGTGGATATTTAAAACGCCGATTTTAACGAATTAAAAAATCACAAGGTTTGCCCGTTTCAGGACGTGTAAATTGTGGTTGTGCGGATTTATTGGATTTCTCCAACAAACAGCCAGATTGACTTACGCTACTAACGGCAAAGCCGTTAGTAGCATTAGAAAGGAAATCTTTGATTTCCTGACTTACCGAAGTAGCACCGCTGAAGTTTTTGTTGGAACGGCTCATATAATATGGTCGCTCTAACTTATTAATAGCATTATAGGCTATTTTATAAATATTCCTTGCTGAATTCTCGTCTCTATTCCATAATGCCGAACATTTCTTACAAATAAGGGCACCGTGGCTTAAGACGGAATTATATAACGGGGAATGTGAAGGTTTTGGATTTTTAACTTTCCTAAACTTTTCGCAACTACCGCCTTCGCAATTGGAACATTTACAACTGGTTCTAAACTCATCAACCAGAAATACTTGAAACCCATTTTTACGAAAAAGCGTTCTAAAACCTTTTCCTTTTAACGGCTCTTTGAACTTACGATGCTTTCGTTGTTCGAAATCACCTATAGTTATTATTGTATCTTCTGGTGTTCCAAATATTTTAGTAAAACGGTTAATAATTCTCTGTTCGCTTTTTAGTCTGTTAATGTATCCATTTAACTTTAACTTTTTAAAAATATATTTTTCATAAAAATCAAACAATTTATCATTAACTTCATTCTTTTTCATAAGATATTTTTTGTATTCATTAATATTTAATGTTTTTCTGTTAAAAAGTGACACTTCTGTTTCCCATTCAATAACACTTTTACCATTAATTTTTTCTTTTTTATATCCTAAAATAATATATCTGTATTTTTTATTTCTGGTTTCCTTTCTCCGTTGATTTTGCGTATAACGATAAAAGTTTCGTTCCCTATCATCTCCATCAACACAATATATTAAATCACTTAAATTAGGGTCTATCGCAACTATCTTTTTATTTCTTAATTTTTTATAATCTTTATTTTTAAGTTCATCTATGTATAATTCTTTTTCAGGAATAGTTTTTGGTCTTATTTTTTTGCCTATAAGGTCGTTTCTTGTAAATAATATACTACAACTTAAACCATCTGTCACTATCATATTATGAAAAGTATAATGCTTTTTATGAAAACATTTTCTTTCAGTTCTAAAGAAAAACTCCCAGATTTCATCTTCTTTTCGTTTTAAGTTTCCTTTGGTTAAATATTCTCCTTTCTTTCCTTGTTTCTTGGTAAATAATAAATGAACTAAAGTTGTTGTGTCTAATTTTATATGTTTTGGTATAATCTCCGTTCGTGATGGAAAAACATTATGAATAGTATATCCTTCTTTTTCAACTTCTTTCGTCATAAAAATCATTTGTGAAAAGTAATCTTGTGGCGAACATTGTAAATCATAATATAAACTATTCTTTTTGAACTTCTTATCGGGAATAATATGTTTCTTGGTATTCTCAACCCATTTATGATAAAAAGATTTTGATTTATATTTCTTATCTTCTACATTCAACAAATCATTTTTAATCTTTCTCAATTCGGCACATAATCTTCTAATCTTATCATTTTTATCTTTACTTGGAATAAATTGCTTTCTAATCAATTTAACCATTTCTTTCTTTTTCCATATAATATTAACATATCTTTCAACATAATCCACATAATGACACTTAATATTATTTTCATACATCGTAATAATATCAATTGTAAGATAGTCTAAAACGGTATTTAAATGTGTATAAGTTAATGTTTCTTTTTTGGTTAAAGGTTCATAATGTTTTTTGTAAAACTTAGTGAGTTTTTCTTTTAACAATCTTACTTCTTCTTTTGGAGGTCTTCCTCTTGCCTTTTCTTCGCACAAGATTTTCATACAACTATTCACAAACACTTTATCAATTGTTGGTAATGAATTATGTTTATTGTGATAATTCAATAAATAAAGTTTCATAAATTGTAATGTATGAATAACCAGTTTATGACAGGTCATAACTGCTTTTGATATTTTCGGTAAGTTAATATCAGGGTGTTTTAAGACATATTTTATTGGAACTTTAACCGCCTTAAAATTATCAGGTGGTTTGTCTTTAGAAGTCATTTTTGAAAATGAGTATTCTTTGATATACATATTATCATGTCCCTTTAAGCCATTAAATTATTATACTTTTGGTAAAAAAGTATATTTTTGTGTTCGTGAATTACGATTATTTATTTTTATCCATACTGTGGTTGTTTTTATTTTATATTTTAATCGGGTAATATGTTTTATTAATGATAAATAAGGTCGTTTAACTTTTTCTGGATTTCTGGCTCCCATTATACGTGAAAAATTAAAATATTTTCTAACCTCTGGGATTAAGGCATTTATCTTTTGTTTTTTATATTCATCATTATCAAGGTCATATAAGGTTATACTATTTTCTTTAAGGTCTAATATTTTTATAATTTTATTTGCTAATTCTTCCTGCTCCTTTTTATAAAGGTCTTTCTTAAATCGCATATTGATTTATTACTTAAGTAATATAAATGTATCACTTAAGTATTTTTAAAAACCGGCGTTTTAAATATCCACGGGTGTAAATAATCCAATACCATTAGCTAAAATAAAGAAAACAATTTTATCTTTAGATAAGGGTGATATGTTTATTTTTAGAGGAGATTTAGTTCACGCTGGTGCAGGCTATAATGATGAAAATATTAGATTGCATGTGTATCTTGATAGTTATTTATGTCCACGTGAACCAAATAGAACTTATATAATATCAAAACATGCTCCCAATGAGTTTTTGATGTATATTGAAGAATAAAATTGTTAAATACCAAGTAGCTCAATTTTTTTATTAAAATCTGTTCTTCGTCTCTTACTTGTAATCCCAGTGTAGTTCCCATTTTCATCTTTACCTTTTCTAATAGCTTCGATTTCATCTGGTGAAAAAGAAATACTGTTTAACCAGAACTTCTCGAAAGCTTTAAAAACCGCTGGAAACATCGGCTTAACTAATTCTTTCATCGCTTCTGCCAAGTCCCTAATTTCCTTTTGTGCGGTTGGATGTACACGAAGACGTATCATTTTAATGAAGTTATGTATATCACATTTCCAGACAAACTCTGTCATAATATTTTGAGGCATCGCGCCTCTTGCAATTTCCTTGGCAATTCCATTTTTAACTGCATCATCATATTCTTTGTAAATATCTTCAGCTTTTTGATAAAGATCTTGATAAGACCGTTGGGCATTTTCAGGTACTGGTGCATCTAAAGAACCTTGTTTGTTATTAACAGTATCTTGTAATCTCGGTTTTGGAACAAAAAATGTGTTATTTTCTATCGATTTATATCGACGACTAACGCAATTAATTTTTGCCATACGGTGCCTCACGAGTTGATTAAATACATACAGTGGGCAATTTATATGAAATTTTACAGAAGCAAGTTCCAAAGGACTTGTATGATAATGCTCAACTAAGTAATTTACTAAACCATCGTCTGCCTTTTTACTTCGCAAGTCTGTGCTGCCATATGATATCCTTGCACCTTGGACAATTGCTATATCACCGGTCCTTCCTTCTGGTACAATACGTGGCATAACATCAACAATTCTCACAAACCCTAAATGCTTTTTTTCTTTTTCAGACCAATAAAGTTTAATTTCATTAGGATGAGCTTTTAACAGGTCATATTCTTTTGAGTCCATTGTTCTAATTTGTAACTATAATAATCATGATAGTTGAGCTCTTTATGTGTTTATTCTCATTAAACATCAATCGTATCTTCTCATCCATTCTTCACTGCTTATTCCCCACCACAACAAAGGTTCCTTTGTTTTTTGATTTGGAATATATTTTTGCACGCAATCTACACATATTGTTGTTTCAATTGGTTTATTTTTGATACAGTTTTTTGGCAAATCATATTTTGTTTCTGTATCTTTTCGAACAGATACCAAAAATCGCAATAATTCGCAAGTATTAAAATACTCACTACTAAATCGCAATAATTCTAAAGGGTCGTATCTAACCCTGTGAGATACTTTACCAAAATATTTCTGGCTCCATTCA
>Ga0180433_10001322_pt1 | contig 41538 bp, 36 predicted proteins | sample SS_ome_8_FD_132980 | JGI IMG/M metagenome (GOLD analysis project Ga0180433, IMG submission 132980) | Hypersaline lake sediment archaeal communities from the Salton Sea, California, USA - SS_1_D_1 metaG | ecosystem: Environmental > Aquatic > Non-marine Saline and Alkaline > Hypersaline >...
CATTATCTAGCCCGTTTCCATCGACGTACATTTTGTTACTCAAAAGCATTGCATATGGTCTATGCTACTTTAACCGTTTTTTTCACTGCTAATTGGGAAGAATATCTTTAATTAGCAACGCCATTAGTTTAAATAGAAGCTTAAAGAAGAGGGGTGAATGTTTAAATAAAGAGGATTTCTTATGCCTGTCAATCTAAAAGGAAGAAACTTCCTGACACTTAAGCACTTTACTTCAGAAGAAATTCATTACCTCCTCAACTTATCGCAAGATCTAAAAGAAAAAAAGCGCGCAGGAATCCAGGGAGACTTGTTAAAAGGGAAAAATATTGTTCTTCTGTTTGAAAAAACCTCAACGAGAACCCGTTGTGCTTTTGAAGTTGCTGCTTATGATGAGGGAGCCAATGTGACCTTTCTTTCGAATAGCCAAGTTGGTAAGAAAGAGTCTATTGAAGATTCAGCAAAGGTGTTAGGGCGTTACTATGATGGAATAGAATTTCGAGGCTTTAAGCAAGAAACGGTTGAGGATCTTGCACAACATGCAGGGGTCCCTGTCTGGAATGGATTAACTGATCTTTACCATCCCACTCAGATTTTAGCTGATTTCTTAACAATTAAAGAACATGTCGATAAGCCTTTGCACAAGGTTAAATTAGTATTTGTTGGCGATACCCGAAATAACATGGGAAACTCTCTCATGATTGGCTGTGCAAAGTTAGGAGCACACTTTGTTGGATTGGCTCCAAAGTCTCTTTTTCCTGACGCCAAGCTTGTCAAAGAAATGGAAGAGATCTCAAAGGAGACTGGGGGAAAAATTGAATTTTTTGAAGATATTGCTCAGGCAGTCAAAGATGCCGATGTGATTTATACGGATGTTTGGGTCTCTATGGGTGAAGAAGCCATGTTTGCAGAAAGAATTAAGTTGCTCAAGCCCTATCAAGTTAACATGGATATGTTGAAAAAATCTCAAAATCCCCATGTGAAGTTCATGCATTGCCTCCCTGCATTTCATGATACTCAAACACTAGTGGCTCAAGAAATTGCTGAAAAGCATGGAATTTCCGAGATGGAAGTCACAGATGAAGTCTTTCGAAGCAAGCATTCTATTGTTTTTGATGAAGCAGAAAACCGACTTCATACAATTAAAGCCGTGATGGTCGCGACTGTATAACCTGTTAGGTAACATGCAAAAAAAAGAAACCATTTTAATTGCTTTAGGTGGGAATGCTCTACAAAGGAGTGGAGAAAAAGGTACCGTTGAAGAGCAGATGACACATGTTAGAGAAACATGTGATCGACTCATTAGCATCCTTGAAAGGGGATATTCACTCGTGATCACTCATGGAAATGGTCCACAAGTTGGGAGCATTCTTCTCAAGAATGAGTATTCAGAGGATAAACTGCCCGCGATGCCACTTGATGTCTGTGGGGCTGAGACCCAAGGGATGATCGGTTATATGATTCAACAGCAGCTCTATAACTATCTGCGCTTGAAAAATCGGCATGAACAGGTAGTGGCACTTTGTACACAAACCTTAGTGAATGAAGAAGATCCCGCTTTTAAGAATCCCTCAAAACCCATTGGCCTCTTTTATACAAAGGCGCGGGCTCAAGAGTTGAGCCAAGAGAAGGGCTGGCATATCGTTGAGCAAATTGGCAAGGGGTTTCGAAGAGTGGTGCCTTCACCGATCCCCATAGACATTATCGAAGCAGAGATTATCAAAGAGCTGATAAAGAAAGAAATGATTGTGATTGCCTGTAGAGGTGGAGGGATTCCTGTTATTAAAGATAAAAATGAGAAACTTAAAGGAGTCGAAGCGGTCATTGATAAAGATCGGACAGCTGCTGTGCTGGGGCAAAAATTGAATGCAGAAATCTTGATGATTTTGACAGATGTTGAACAAGTGGCTCTTGACTTTGGCTCTCCAAATCAAAAGAATCTCTCAACCCTGACTGTTGCAGATGCAGAAAAGTACTCAACAGAAGGAGAGTTTGGTGAGGGAAGCATGGGACCAAAAGTAGAAGCAGCCTGCAATTTTGTGAAATCAGGAGGGGAAAAAGCCATCATTTCCTCCTTAGAGAAAGCAAAAGAGGCTCTTGAAGGTTTAACCGGAACAGTAATCACAAAGTAGAGTGTTAATGAGCTCAGAGGGAAAATTAAAAAAAGAAATTGGCTTATTTACCCTTCTTTCCATTGGCGTGGGAGGCATTATTGGATCGGGAATCTTCATACTTCCCGCAAATATGGCAGCGCTTGCTGGTCCGGGATTACTTCTCGCGATTCTTATTTCGGGACTAATCACAACCTTCCTTGCTCTTTCCTATGCTGAGTTAGGAGCGGCATTTCCCTTAACTGGAGGTCCTTTTTCCCTACCGAGGTTAGCCCTTGGAGATTTAGGGGGATTCATTATGGGATGGGGGTACTTTCTCTATCTGTTTGTCGGAACAGCTGCCATTATCGATATCTTTGTCGTTTATCTTGGCTTTTACGTTCCTGGATTATCAGTTGGGACGACACTCACGCCTTTAGGAATTGCAATTGCTTTGGTTGCTGTTTGGGTGTTTACGTTTATTAATATCTTTGGAGTGAAATGGGGCGGAATCTACAGCGTTGTCACAACAGTTGGAAAGCTCATCCCTCTTTTACTGTTCTGCATTATGGGCTTTGTTGTGATTGATGGTCATAACTTTACTCCATTTGTTCCTTTTGGGTTAACAGGTGTAACGCTAGCATCGACACTATTTTTTTGGTCCTTTACAGGGTTTGAAGCCATTGTTGTTCCATCAGAAGAAGTAAAGAATCCAGCTAAAACGATTCCTTGGGCCATGATTTTGACGATGGTCATTACCATTGTCACTTATCTCATTGTTGCAACGGCTTTTTTAGGAATGATCGATTGGAAAGGATTAGGAATTGAAGAATTTAGTTGGGATAAAATCGGACAGATCGGGTCTCCTCTGGCTAAAGTGGCTTTGTCCTCAACAGCTTTAAAAATGGGGTGGTTAGCTGCCATTGTGGCAATTGGAGCTATTATTGCAACAGGAGGATCTGGAGGAACATGGATTCTAATTCAAGGAAGAATGCCTTTTGCTATGGCGCAAGAAGGTCTTTTTTGGTCAAAAGTTGGAAAAATAAATAAATTTGGAACACCTGCTTTTTCGTTGATTTTTACTTCAGTTTTAACTTCGATTATCATTATTTTAATTCCTCACTTCGTGTCTGTTTCTCTTATTGCATCGATTACAGCGATTGTTCCTTATTCTGCTGCTGTGTTAGCGGTTCCGATTTTGAGGAAAACAAAAAAAGATGTCCCCAGGCCTTTTAAACTGCCGTTTCATCGTGCGTTTACTCTTATCGGTTTTATTCTTTCAACTTGGTTGATTTATTGGGCTTCTTGGCCATGGACACTCGTTGGGACAGTTCTTATTTTTCTTGGTTTTCCTGTCTTTCTCCTTGTACGAACAAAAAATCTCGAACTCAAACGCAACTTTTGGATCATCATTTATTTAATAGGAATAGTTGTGGTTTCATTTATTGGAGACTCACATTTTGTCGTCGATAACTTTACCCCCTGGAACCCTTTAGGAATCTTAAAGATGCCATACGACCTAGTCGTTTTAGCTCTATTTGCTACAGTTATTTTTTTATGGAGTTATCGACTAAATATTAAGCAAAAAAGTTTAACAAAAAATGATGGATGAGTAGGTAAAAGTTATGGATGGAAGAATTAGAGCGGAATGGGATCCCCTAGAGAAAATCGTTGTTCATAAGCCGGGAATTGAAATGTTTTATGGGCTCTTAGAGCCTTATGGGTCTTTATATGAACGGGCTTTCAGCCGAGATGGCGCACGACACGAACATGACATGTTAACAAGAGTGTTAGAAAAAGAATTCAATGTTTCTGTTCTGAAATTAAAAGACGCAATTGTTGAAGGAGCGCGGAAAAACCCTCAAGTTAAACAGAAGCTCATAGATAAAGCTAGAGAAACGATCGAGTATTCGGGTAACAAAGAATATGTTAAGTTAGCTCAAAAGGAGTTTGAGCAAAACTGCAAGTATTATGACATTCTGCATTTTTTCTATATTCTTTTGATGGATCCTCTCATTCAAATTTCGAAAGGTACTGGCACGAGAAATGTGGCTCTTAATGTCATTCAAAGACAGCCTTTGGCAAATCTCTATTTCATGAGAGATCAGCAATTTGTAACCGATCAAGGAATTGTTATCTGCCGCATGGCAAAACCTGCAAGAAGACGAGAGACGGAAGTCACCAAGTTTCTTTGGGAAGAAGTTTTAGGTTTACCCATTCTACATGAAATGGAAGCTCCAGCTACAATAGAAGGTGGTGAGTTTCTTCCCATGGGCGACTTTGCTTTAGTGGGGATCGGGGACCGAACAAACCAAGCTGCGATAGATCAGCTGCTAAAACTACCTCTTGGATATAAAGAAATCGGTGTTGTTCACCAACCTCTTCACCCCCTCATTCCTTCATCAAAACCAGACCCCATGATTAATATGCATCTGGATACCTACTTCAATGTTGATGGAAAAGACGTTGTAGTCGGATCAGAACTGCTTTTGAAGCAAGCTAAAGTAGATGTTTATCACAATGAAGGAGAAGGAGTCTTTGTAAAAGATCCGACGGAAAAAAACCTTTATGAATATATTTGGGATATGGGGTTTGATGTGATTAATATCACAACTCTTGAACAAATGTCGTATGCTTCAAACTTTCTTTGTTTGCATGATAAAGAAATTTTAGCTGTAGATGTCCAACCGATTACTCGTGAAGTGTTAAAGAATCTCAAACGATCTGCTCAAAAAAATCCTTCAAAATACAAAAAACTTTTAGAGCAAGCTGAAAAAGACTTCATTCAACTGAGTCGAACAGGAAATTTCTTTCCCCATAAAAAAGAAATTTACCGCAATGGCATCACTCCTCGGCCTCTAAGTTTGAGAAATTTAACGGGGGGATATGGAGCAGCTCACTGCATGACTTGTGCACTGAGCCGTGGATTCACCAAATAAGCAAATTTTTAGACTTCTCAAGCTGTTTTGGTTAGCAAAAAAGAAGATAGTAAATACTTTACTTCGTAGAAGCTGATACACCCTTTATTTTTTTTTTGGCACGCGATATAATGTCTGCAATTTTTTAGATTAAATAGGGTTTGAGTATGGAATCTTCAAAATTAAGTAGCTATGGAAGGGCTTACCTTCCATTTGATGATTTAGCTAAACGCGTGATGGCTTATGGAGTGATGACAACTCTGGGAACACGCACTTTTTCAGCCGTTGAATTGATTAGTGGGATGTTGATCAGTGGCATCAATTGTGTCATCGTCACTGTTGGGCAGAAGGCTCAAGATGAAGAAGACATGATGAAAAAGGGAGCCATTGCAGCAGCTGGCCTCTTTTTTTCTACCATTTTGATATCACTGACTGTTGGCTCTTTAATGAATCGTGTTGGCCTCGTAGCAACAAAAGGGATGCTCATCCGTGTGGCTTGCTTAAATGGCTTTGGCGAGGCAGTTAAAATGGTATTTCCTCTCTTTCTAGAAAGAATATCAGAGGCTCCGGGCATGCCAACAACTGCAAAAGAAGTGCATGAGCTTAGTGGTCTCAATATCCAATATATGCATGGCCATTATGAAGATTACAGGAGCATGCCCTCAGATGTCCTAGAAGCTTTTGAAGATAGATTAGGCAAGATGAGCATGTTACCAGCTCTTCCAAGCTCTGTTGAAGAAGTTGAAGCTCTAGGAACATTTGAGCTGGTCTACATGAGAAATCATTTTGAAGATTTCCGGGCAATGACGCCTCAAGTCTGTAGGGCTTTTGAAAAAAGGCTTCAGCCTTTGGAGTTATTGCCTAAGATGCCAACGATTCCAGAACGCGTTGGGAATCTTGACCTCTTTTCAGCCTTTTATCTCAAAACGCATTTTATGGATCTAGCTGAGATGAGTGTTGAGGTAAGGGCAGCTTTTGATAAAAGACTTGGAGAGTTCGATTTATTACCACAAGTTCCAGAAAATGTTGAAGATGTTCGGTCCTTAGGATTTTTTGACGTGCGCTACATTTTTGATAACTATCTTGCCTATTTTAAGCAAAGACTTGAAAAACCCTCAGATACAGATGGACATGGACTTGTCATTATCAACCAATTGGAGCCTCCTGTTTTACATGCGTTGCATCTCCGTTTTTATCATCAAGATTTACCTTTCCCAGAGGATATAACTGTTGATTCTATTGAAAATGGGGACAATCAGTACCCACTAGTTGTTGTTAAGCTGCCTCAGACTGTTGAGGATGTAGAAGGTTTAACTCTCAACCAACTTTCTTGGCTCTTTGGGTCTATTGTGCAAAATAATGAAGAAAAGCCTGACCAGCAATTTTATTCTCTCGATCTCAATGTTCAAGCAGCTTTGTATGTGGCGTTTAGAGATAACCTTCCAGAGGGATGGTATTACTTTCCAAGACCGACAATTGAGAATGTTAAGGAAGCTTCTCTAGAAACAGCCGGGATTCTATTTGATTATTACCAACACAACCTTGATCGGTTTATCTGTTTTCATATGGAACTTAAGCAAGCGTTTAATGAAAAATTTGTGTCTGCAGAAAAAACTCCACTTGAACAGACTTATGACCTAAGTCAGATACGGGTCAGAGATAAAGAAGCAGATCTTTGGCTTCGGTATTTCAAGAATAATGTGGATGCTTGGTACCAGTGTGGACCTCGGTTCCGTACGCAGTTTAATGGTTATTTTAAAGAAAAAGGCTTAGAGGAACTAGAAGTGCCACACATGCTTCCAGCTCCCAAGGAGGAACAGGTGGCTTATAGATCTTTTTTCGGGCTTTTTAACTATTAAAAGCTACTCTTCAGCTGTAAGAGGAGACACCTGATCATCAGGGTCGGGATAAAGAGTCCGCAAGTAGTGCCGAAGACCTCGAAGAGCATCAGGATGATGGTCCCGCTTCTTCGTGATAGCTTCGGCATTTTTTAAATGTTTCCAAGCCTTTTGACAGCGAAGTCGCTCGAGGAAGACAATAGAAAGATAATACTCCACTGCAGGATTGTTTGGATCGAGCTTGTGGTAGCGCTCTAGAGTTTCGAGGGCATCACTGGCTTGAGACAGCTGCAACTGTGTGATCGCAAGCTGTAAGATACCATCACGGAAATGGGGATAGTCTTTTAACAGACTTTGGAGCTGCTTTTGCTTTTCTATGATTGATTCACGGGTTTCGTCAACATGCAGGAAAATGGTTTTGATTCCTTCAGCGCTTGTGCGCCCCGTTAGATAGTCTTCTGGTGCAGTTTCTTGATAGACGGCAAAGTCAAAGGTGTGATTGCGTATTTCTTCCAATAAAGCTTTTCCTTTTTTTGTCTCGCCAATGAAGAGGTAATTATAACCGAGAAACATTTTGAGCAGTGGATCATCTGTGAGATATGGTAGCGCCTGTTCATAGAGATACACAGTCATCTGATGATCATTTTTTTGCCAAGCAACAGCTGCTTGGTTAATAAAAGCGAGGCCAATCACTTCCTTTATATTGCGCTGTTGCAGCTTTCGCGTATTGATTCCAAGGTAGACTTTTGATGGGGGAGAAACACCTCGGGCGGTAGTTTCGATGTTGATTGTTTTTTCTGGTGTTGAATAGCGGACGTAGATGTGACCAGGAGGTGTGATAATCTCAAGAGGAAGGTCCATGCGCTGCGCAATGGAAAGGTAGAGAATGGAAACACCTAGGCAAACTCCTAATCGGCTATCTAAAACAGAGGGGAGAAAGGTGTAGACGTCAACATCTTTTGCCCAAATCGAATGAGGAGGAAAGCGGAAGCGCTTTTCATGAAAGATGAAGCGGTTGATCGCATGGATTTTCTCTTCATCAGTTGCATTAGAAGGCAGACGAGCCATGATTTGGAGCGCCATTAAATCAAGGCTTGCTTCGTACTGGCGGATTTGCAGGTTTTTATCTTCTGCATTATCAAATTGGTAAATGAGGATTGCCCGAGCAAGGTCAATCTCATTAACTGGAAGGGGAAAGATTTCTTCTTTACTCCATGCAGAAAATCCCTTGAGTTTGCGATTACACAGATGGTCGGCAACGTTTTCGATAATCTTGAGTTGCTCATCAGTGAGGATAATAGAAGGCTCAAATGATTGCTTATTGACGAGAGCAATAACCGCTTGAAGGTCCATCGCAGGTAGTGCCAGGTTTTCTTTTAACTGGCTCTCGTTGGGTCGGTGCATATTCATGAGTTTCCATGCATCAGTTAGAGCACTTTTTCCTTGATTAGTTTCGGGATAGAGATGATAGAAGGCGAATAGTTCAGCTATCGAGTAGCGGTCGAGGCTATGGTATAAGGTATTGAGGTGGAGCTCAGACGGCTGTCCCAAAAGAAGAGAGGGGATGAGAATGAGAAACAGGAGAAAGGCTTTCATAGACATCATCATACCTCGAGAATCTTTTTCATTCTATCATTGAGCTCTGGGTGTGAGATGAGCTTTTCTAAAGGAAATTTATAGCGGTAGGACCAGTTACGAGGCTGGATGGTTCCGGGATAGTTGATCCGCTCATCTTCGGGGTTTTCCCAGGTTAGCTCAGGGACAAGCGCTAGATACTCCTGTAGCAGGTTAATATGAAAAAGGCTTCCTGAATGGTGGTTGTCATGGAGAATTTCAAATTGCTGATCTAACGTGAGGTTTTTTTCATAGTTCCATCCTTTGAATGTAGCGAAGGCACTGGCATCATTGGGATTTTTCTGCCACCAAAGTTTAACGGTATCGAGGTCATGAGTGGAAACAGACGTCATACTAATTGGTTCATAATCTTTAAAAGGGATGAAGTTCTCCCCCTTTTTCCATTCTTTTTGCCAGCGAAAAATTTTGGTTCCGGGGATCCCGTAGTCTTTGAGGCACTCATGAACAAAAGGAGGTGGTTGACCTAGATCTTCACCGATAGGTAGCATATCGGTAAAGCTTGCGAGCACTTCGATGATTTTTCTTCCTTGAGCACGCATGATAGAAGGATTTTCTGGAAGGTAGGCACCTTTAGCAGGTTTTTGGTGTGGTGGAATGGCCCAAAGACGGAAAAAACCAATGATATGATCAATGCGATACAGGTGATAAAGCTCTTGTGCTGTGAGCAGCCGCTTTTTCCACCATTCGTAATGATCTTGTTCCATAGCTTTCCAATTATAGAGAGGAAAACCCCAGTATTGACCCTCAGGATCAAACTTGTTTGGGGGGCTACCGGCAACATGGTTAAAGTCAAAAAAGGAAGGATTCGTCCAGACATCGGCACTATCGGGGCTCACTAGAATGGGAACATCGCCTTTTAAGTAGACACCTTTTGATTCCCCATAAGATTTAACATGCCTAAGCTGCTGAAAACAGAGAAACTGAATGAGATAATGATATTCCATTTCATTTGCATACTCACTGTAGAGTTTCTTAAGCTGATTTGAGGAGGGGTAACGGACATCTTCAGGCCAATGTTTCCAATGAATGTGGTTATGTTTATCTTTCAGAACTCGAAAGAGCGCATAAGAAGGCAGCCAGTGATGCTTTATGACAAAATCTTCAAAAGCAGGATCTTGCTTAAGCGTTTCTTTTGTCCTTTTGAGATAGGTGCGTAAAAATTTGAGTTTTTCTTTGTAAATGAGCTGATAATGGAGGTGTTTTGTGGTGTTAAAAGAGTGGAGAGGTTTAAGTTTTGCTTCCATTCCTTCAATGTATGGTAAGGCATGCAAGCTGAGATAAATGGGGTGAAGAGCACAAGCGGAAAGAGCATTATAAGGACTTGGGTCTTGACCTGAGTCGTTTAGGGGCAAAAGTTGAATAATATCCATGCCAATCTTTTTGCACCAATCGATAAGGGGGAGGAGGTCAAAAAACTCGCCGACGCCACAACTTTTCTCCGTATGAATACTAAAAAGAGGGACATTAAGACCATGATGAGAATGGATTCCAACCTTTTTCCAAGCATGATAAGTCATCTTCCCTTTGAGGTCAGATTCAAGACTCATGATATTTTGGGGGGTATACTATAAGGAGAAGGTTGGCCACCATGGGTTTTTAAATATTCGGCTGGAGCTGGGTTTCCATTGGAGATTGCGTCTCTCCAGCTATCTGCTTCAGCAATGAAGCTCTCTAAGAAGTCTGCAAGTTTTTCTCCACTTAGGCTTTCAACAGAGAGGTACTTTTGCATGACAAGGGTGTTGATTTTCTCTATGTAGGCAAAGGTTCCAAAAGAGTGGTGAGTGGCGTTAGCTTTAAGGGTTTCTTTAAGAACATTTTCTCGAAAGCGGCCGGGAGGAATCTCTGATAAAAAGGCTGCAACAAGAAGCTCATTTTTTTCTTCTGCCATTTCTAAGTGAACAGGGAGCTTTTCATCGAGAAGAATACGGCACGCATGATTTTTATCGACATGGAGAGGAACTTCAATAATTTCTCCCAAGTCCCAAAGAAGCTCTTGAAAACGATCCATTGATTATTCCTCCTCTTCCTCATCTTCCATTTCATCTTCGAGATCACTAAGCGTTTCAATCATCGTCATGAGAAGATCTTGACGGTGTCTTTCTGACTTGAAGAGTTTAGGTGAAACATGACGCAAGGCATCACGGTATTGGGTGAAAATGATGATTTGGGCTGCAACTTCTTCAGAAATTCCTAGTACGAAGGAAAGCTTAATAATTTTATCCGGGGAGGGATAACGCTCTTGCAATAATTTCATGAGGAGACGAGAGAGCACTTCGAAGTTAATGCGACTTGGAAGTGTTAAGTCATAGCGGTCGAACTGGCCTTTAATTAGCTTCATTCTAGCGTAGAAGAAACGGAAAACACCTAAGATAGCCTGCATCGAGCGTGCTTCAGTAAAGAGACGTTGCAACTCGGCTTTAGAAATTGAAGGCCCTTTAGATTTCATATCTGTTCCAAGAGAATGGAGAATGAAGTCGATGATATTTTTCATATCAGAGAACTTGAATTTCGCAGTGAGCTCATCGAAAATTTGATGAGGAGAGCGCGGAACTGCCACGAGATCACGGTAAAGGTCACGCAAGGCGGTGGGACTCCCAAGTCCTTGTTTAGAAAAGGCTCGTGCTTGCTCAGAAATATTGCGACCTGCTCGAATTTCTCTTCCATAAGCAGCATTAAACTGCTCTTTTGCTTGAAGGAGTCGATTGCGCATGTCTTCTCGTGTTGAGGAAGTTTCAACGAGGAAGTCAACGGCTTCGTCAGCAAGAGACTTGTCTGTGTAGAACTCTTCGAGCTTGCGGAGAATAGTATCAGCATCATCATCATTTTTAATGCGTTGCTGCAAGAGCATAAGCGTTTTCCTCTGAAGCTCAGGGTTACGTTGATAGTAGTCTTCAGCAATTTGCTCGATGACATCAGATTCAGCAACCGCTTTCGCTTTCGTTTCTTCACTTTTCTGAGACTCTTCTTTTTGAGCAGGGCGTTTCATGCGCTCATCGAGCTTCTCAAACTTTTTGCGCATTGTGATAGGATTGAATAGCGCTTGATCGGCCCAAGATTTGAAATCTTCTTGAGTTTCGTCTTGGCGCGCGATCATATTGTTTAATTCTTGCTTCGCGTGCGCTTTTTGAGCTTTGTGGATGCTGGCATCTACAGATACTCCCCGAACCGGGGCCACATCATCATTGGACATTCACGTTCTCTCTCTTTTTCTTTATTCTACAAGAGACCTCTCTGAAATTCAAGATTCACGACGCAGCATGAGAAAAATCAGGAGAAGGGTCAAGGCCATCACTCCAGTGGCAACCCATAATCCGCGATGGAGCCCATGTATAAAAGCTTCGTTAAAAATCCTGGTGATTTTTTCTTGGGTGGGGATGGGAAAATGGGTGACTAAGTTGGTAAAAGAGTCACTTGAGGAAAGGAGTTCTCGGACTTTCTCAAGAGTATTTGGGGCAAGATCTAGTTGGGTGAGGGAAATTTGCTTCTGAAACATGGCATTTTCATAGACCCGAAAAACGGTTCCTATAACAGCTAATCCAACAGCACCGCCAATTTCTTGAATGGTGACAAGAGTTCCCGAAGCGACCCCTGTGACATGACGAGGGAGAGCAGAAATTCCCATAGAAGTTCCAGGGCCCGAGCTCATTCCCCAACCAACTCCTAAAAAGAAGAAAAAACAGATAAAGAAGAAAGGGGAGGTTTGCGAGGTGATCAAAACCTGAGTGAGGAGCGTAAGGATAACAACAAACATTCCTATCCAAATGAGGTACTTTTTGTTGATGCGATCGGCAATCCGTCCTACTAGATGTGAGGTGACCGTAAAAGATAGAGTGACCGTTAGAAGTAGCAGGCCAGATATAATAGGGGAGAATTTTTGCACATTTTGGAAGTAGAGAGGGAGGAGAAAAAAAACTCCCCAGACCATGAATACGAGGCCAAATTTTGTCAGAGCTCCTGATATAAACTTCCAGTTTTTAAAGAGATGAAATTCTAGCAGAGGAGTTTTTACATGGTATTCAACGAGTACAAAGCTAATCCCAGAAATAATTGCAAGGGCATATATGCATAAAGTGAGGGGTGAAGACCACCCCCAGTTAGGACCTTGAATGGTTGCAAGAACAAAGCAGCCAAGTGTCAAAATGAGTAAGCTAATCCCTGGAAAGTCGATGTGAGCGGGTTGTTTCTCATTTCGTGATTCACTTATGAGAGGAATAACAAGAAATAAACTGATGGCAAGCAAGGGAATGTTCATAAAGAAGATCCAATGCCATGACAGAAGTTGAATGATGAACCCTCCCAAAACAGGGCCAAATGAGAGTCCTGCTCCAATAATTGTTATCCAAATTCCCATGGCTTTTCCATGTTGATTTTCAGGAAATGCATGAGTCAGAAGAGATTGAGAAGATGTGACAATGGTTGCTGCAGAAGCTCCCTGAAGCGCCCGAAAAGCGATTAAGCTAATAGGTGTTGGGGAAAGAGCAGACCCTAGGGCAGCAAGTGCTCCGATCAAGAGCCCGATCGTAAATAGCTTTTTTCGACCAAATGCGTCTGCTAAACGTCCCATTGTTACGAGTAAAACCGCAATAACAAGGGCAAAGATGTTCATAATCCATTGCAATTCAGATAGTGATGCATGAAGACTTTTTTGAATTGCTGGAAGAGCATTGTTAACGATTGACCAATCAAGAGAGAGGACAAAAAGCCCACACCCGACTCCAAATACGCTCCAAAATCTTTGACTGTTCATTCCTTAGGCTATAAGGTGGATTGACAATTTATGACAAGTGATTGAATGGCCAAGACAATATGAGACTATCTTGGCTGAAAAGAAGTGTCAATCCACATACAGACGTTTTCCCAATAGAATGGGTGGGAAGAGATGTAGTTATCCGTTTCTTTGATTAAAAAGTCGATATTTTTATAGTCATCTAAGGCCACTTCATGCGTAAGAGGAAAGTCAATTTTCATATAGGAATCAGGAAGAACGATTGAAAGTAGCTGTTGGGGGACTTGATCTTCTACATCAAGTATGAGTGAAATGAGGGGGGCAGATCCTTGAGATTTCCACCAAGTAGCAGGGTTTAGCCATCCTAAAAATCCCCAGCTTTCATCGCCTTGATAATATTTTTTATAGTATCCTGTTCCAATCGACAAAAGTGATAATCCATTTTTTTCGATTCCTAAGGGGTGATAAGCACAAGAATAGGCTGCAAGGCCAGGATCATTGATGGCAATCCCTCCATCGACACAATTTTCGTAAGAAGAAAAGTAGGTCGGTGCAGCAGTTGATTCCAAGATGGAGTCGATAATTCTATTTTTCCCCCCTGCAATTGTAAAATTCTCTCGAATTTCCATCCGCCATCGCCCCAGTTTGGGATCGTCAAGTCGTACAGTTGGGATCACCACTTTTTTAGGAAGTTCTGCTAAAGTGCTTTCCTCGTTGTAACCATATTTTTCTAAGATTCCAATGAGTGAGAGGCGGAGTTTTTCTCGATCGTATTTAGGGTTAAAAATCGAATAACTTCCATCAGAAAATACTGTTGAGCTCATTGTGACATAGTAGTCTATCATCTCATCAATTGGAATACCAACTGCCAGTGATACAGCAATAATCGCTCCAGTTGATGTTCCGGCAAAAACATCGAAGTCTTCATGCATAGCTATTTGGGTATCGCATTCGAGACTTTTTAAAATCTCAAGTGTTGCAACTCCTCGGATACCCCCTCCATCAAATGTCGCAATACGAACTTCTTTAGAGTATGCTAACGAGAAGAAAATGAGAAAAACACAAATTCGCCAAATCATAAAAATAAATTTTTTGATAAATCTAAATATTTGTCAATCAGAATAAAAAAAATTTTTGAATTCAAGTCACAGAGGGTCATCTGCTTCGCTCTAAAGACAAATAGAATTAAGATGAGCAGCAAGCTAAGAAAGCTGTTTTGACTTTCTTTTTCACAGGAGAATCAATGAAAAAGTCGTGTTTTCAACTTACGATAATTGAATGCGTCCAAGTGGTTGGATACGGATTTCAGGGACAATTTCTTGATAAGAAACGACTGGTAAATCTGGGAATTCACCTTCAATAAGCTTTCGTACGAAGCGACGGACGTCAATAGCAGTCAGCATAACTGGAGGTTGACCACCAGGAGGGGTTGGTGCAATCACCCCACGCATTGCATGCAGGATGAGCTGGACAGAATCGGGATCGAGAGCAAGATAGGACCCTGCAGATGTTTGCTTGATGGCCCCACGCACCATGTCTTCTATTTCGGGATCAAGCAAATAGACCGAAAGCACTGTTTGTCCAAGAGAGTACTTGTAACTGATGTAACGCTTAAGCGATGAACGGACATATTCAGTTAAGAGGACAGTATCTTTTTCAGTTTGGGCCCATTCACTAAGAGATTCCAAAATTGTCCGAAGGTCTTTAACAGAAACTTGCTCTTGGACAAGGCGTTTGAAAATTTCTGTCAGCTTTTGCAGAGGGACTAAACGGGTGACTTCTTTAATGAGGTCAGGGAATGATTTTTCAACAAATTCCAAAATTGCACGGACTTCTTGAATACCAATAAATTCTGAAGCATATTGTTTATAGAACTGAGAGAGATGAAGGATCATGACATCAAGGGGCTCCCAGTACTTAATCCCTGCTTTTTTCAAGACTTCAACATACTTATTATCGACCCAAAGCGAAGCCTGTCCGATGACATTTTTTGATGAAGTAAAGGGAAGGTTATATCGTCTGAGAGTTTCTTCAGTTTCATTTGTTAAAACGGAACCTTGTAAAATTTTACCACGTGTCAAGGGGACTTCATTCAAATAAATTGCATATTCATCGGGTTCAAGTGATGGGGAGTCTGTACGGACATGAACACCCGGAAAGCGAATTCCTAAATCTTGATAAAGAGCGTGTCGCATTTTGGGAATCATCTCTTCAACAAAAGCGGTTCCTCCCTTTTCTTTACGGATGACAGAGGATAGGTCTTTTCCTGTTTCTAAGATGACTGGAAGAGTCAGAGCATAGTCATCAAGTCCTCCACGGACAACAGTGTGGCCTTCAACATCCGTTTCGACTTGTGCGGGACCAAGAGCTCCAGCTGCTGCTTTAGCTGCTTTTCGCTTTTCTTTTATCCAATTCGTGATACCGACTGAAGTCAGCACAGCACAAACTACAAGGAAAATAATCGTAGGAAATCCTTTCAGAAAGGCCATGCCAAGTGTTACGACACCAGCTAGTACAAGGCCTTTAGAGTGGGAAAAGATTTGGGAGGTGATGTCTTTTCCGAGGTTGCCTCCCTTTTTCTCACTTGAGACACGAGTAGTAACAATACCAGCAGTTAGCGATATCATAAGTGAAGGGATTTGAGTCACAAGACCTTCTCCAATTGAGAGAAGGGTATAAACTTGAGCTGATTGAAGCATGGTCATCCCATGCATCATATTACCAATAATCAAACCACCAACGATGTTAATCACCGCAATGACGATACCTGCAATAACGTCTCCCTTGACGAACTTCATCGCACCATCCATCGCACCATAAAGTTGGCTTTCTTTTTGGAGGGCAAGGCGAAGCTCTCGTGCTTGGTTAGCGTCGATGACGCCACTACGCATATCAGCGTCGATACTCATCTGTTTTCCAGGCATCGCGTCTAAAGTAAAACGAGCGGCAACTTCAGCAACTCGCTCAGCACCTTTCGTTACAACGATAAACTGAACGATAGTAATAATGAGGAAGATCACACCACCAACAATGAAGTTTCCTCCAACGACAAAGTTTCCAAAGGCAAAGATAATATCACCTGCATCGGCATGAAGGAGAATTTGGCGGGTTGCAGCAATTTCAATACCTAGCCGAAAGAGAGTTGTGATTAAGAGAATCGAAGGAAAAATCGAAAGGTGAACGGCTTTTTGAATGTAAAGAGCAACCATCAAAAGAGAAATTGAAAGACTCATGTTAAAGGCGATGAATCCATCAATGACAGCAGGCGGAACTGGAATGATGATCATCATGATGATGACAATCACGAAAAAGGCTAAAATGACATCGCTAGACCGATTAAAAAAACCAAGAAAGCGTGAGCTACCGAGAAAGCCAAAAAGGCCGCCTTTCATTATTTAAAAATCTCCACGTTGTATTCTTCTGACCCTTCTTCTAATTGATCAATCCATTTCAAGACCTCAGCAATTGCTTCATAGGTCTCTTCCGGCACATAATGACCGATTTGTCCTTTATTGTATAGCTCTTGTGCTAATATAGGATTTCTCATAATGGGAATGTTTTCTTCAACAGCAATCTTCATGATTGAATCTGCTGTTACTCCTTTTCCCATAATTCCGATACGTGGAGCAGGGTCTTGATCAGCGATGTATTCGAGAGCAACGGCAATATGAATTGGGTTGGTAACGACAGCGCTTGCTCGTCTCGTTGCTTGAGGGCCTTCTTGGTAAGCGATTTCCTGCTGGACCTGTTTCCGTTTTCCCTTAATTTCAGGGTTACCTTCTGTATCTTTGATTTCTTGTTTAACTTCGTACTTTTCCATCTTCATTTCTTTTGCAAAGTTCTTTTTTTGGAAAACAAGATCAAAAATAGCAATGGCTAGAAAAAAAATCCCAACACGTAGTGCGACTTTGATGAGGAATTCACTGAAGACCATAGCACTTCCAATGATCGGCATTGCAGCAGTTGCAATGATTTGAGGGAGACTATCATAGACGACTGTGTAAATCAGAATGAAGGCTCCAGCAATTTTGAGAAGAGACTTGATCAGCTCAATAAAAGTCTTCAATTTGAACATGTTTTTCATGCCATTGATTGGATTGAGCTTTTTCAAATCAAATTTCATGGCTTGCATAGAAAAAAGAGGCCCAACGATCAGAAAGTTGACGAGAACGCCGATGATGGAAATCAAAATCATGAAAGGCATGGAGGTATTGAAAATGACAGCAAAAGCAGCAGACACAAATCCTGGGATGTGGGATATGATTTGGCTTCCTTCTCTCACTCCGTGGAAAGCTATCATCATGAATCCTGCAAGATTTTTGAAGAAAAAAGTGGCCGAAGCCACAATCATTGCAAACGATGCGGCAAAGGTAAATGCTGCAGGAAAATCTTTAGATTTGGCGACTTGCCCCTTTTTGCGCCCATCGCGCAGCTTTTTCGGGGTCGCCTTTTCACTTTTTTCAGCCATGCTCGATCAGATTTTTTTATCTAATACTAGCAGATCACTGAATTTTAGGTAGATTTCTCAAGTTGAAAAGATAATAAAGTGTTCCAAGTGCAAGGATAATAGCAATAGCAATCAAAAACTTATGATTTGAGTTTTGAATGGTTACAGGCTTAAGTAGAGGAGACGCTTGGCTTCCAGAAATTCGCTCTTTTGCTAGTTGATCGGTTTTCGCAACTAAAGTAGCCTTAGGCACGAGAGAAAGGTAATGAGCAGCTTTTCGAATGATAACAAGATCTGGAGAGCGTGAGCTATTGGGATAATGTTCTACCTTATAGGTATCGTAGCCTGCTCGCAGAACGATCACATCTGCTCGAAGTTTTAGGATCTGGCATACTCCTGCGATGCATGATATGTCAATTTCCTTGCCGACTTCTTGTGGAACCATTTCATCAAGGATCAAGTTATATGGTTCCCCTAGTTCTGGAAGTTTTTGACGAGCTAGATGCCTGATCACGTTCGAGAAAGCTGTCATGATGTCATTACTGGCTAGCGCTGCATCACGCTCAATATCATTTTGTTCTTTGAGGCGCTCAATTACTTGTCTTACACTGTCAATATTGTCGTGTGCTTCAAGTTCTACAAGAATACGATCTAATTGATCAATTAGGTCTGGTCTTCCATTGATAACATAAAGGAGGCTGGTACTAAAGGCTGTTGTTAAACAGTTTCCATCTCCTTGGATTTCATGCAGCTTATCGCCATAAACGGCCTTAGCAGTATTCAGTTGATCTCGAAAGCGAATTCCCTCTTGGCTAGCTGCATGAGCATATTCTTGCTGAATGTAGCTTTCCATAGTCCGGATTTTACCAACCATGGGGATTCCTAGGGCATCAAAAGAATCATTTTGCATTTGATGCCCTTCAAATACAAATGTTGATCCTGGACGTTCTAATTTAGACATAAGCAATCTCAGCCTTCAGAAAATATTAGAAATATAAATAAATTTTAATTCAAAGAAATTTTCTCAAACCCATTCAATTTGAGAAGATTATATATATGGCTATAATTTAATTCAATTGATAGTAAAATTTAGTTATACTGGGATACCCATTAGGGTAAGAAGCCCTTCAGCTCCAAGTAAATTAAAGTGGTACTTCTTTTCTTGAGCATCATAGTCAAAGAAGTATTTTGTCATGAAATTTTCTATTCCCCATTCTGAAAGAGGAAGGGCATCAGCTTCATAATCAATATTATGCCTTTCAAAATAATCTTTTGCAAAGGGCTTCAAGAAGGCCATGAGTTCTTGGTCGAGCCCATTTGTCTTTTCTCCTAAGTGATCAAGAGAGATTTTTTTGATGAGCCGTGTTTTAAGCTCGTGGGGTGGACAACGCTGGAAGAACCGGTAGAGAACGGGGTATTTCAAAAGCATTTGAGAGGTGACGCCCAATTCGAAGGTGGAATCATATTTAAGATTAGAGCGATCAAGTCCAATTTCTTTTCCTATTAATGTGCGGCCGATGTTCAGCCCATGCCATTCGATATTAGCAAGGAATCCAGACCTTTGAATCTCTTCAGACAGTTCATGGATAATATCTTCTTTGATCTGCTGTAAATAGAGGAGAAGACGTATTTGAACTGTATGACCGCCTTTTAATTCTTTATAAACTTGTTGGGTGACTTCAATCCAGGTAGGGGAACAGGCTACACGATTTTCCAACGGGTCTTTTGAGTGAGCTGGGTGCATGGCTAGTTCGGCTTCAGAAAAGAATGCTTTATCAATGATCGAAATGATATGCCGCTCTTTTTGGGCTTTTGTCAAATCTGGTTGTGTCCGCATTTGATGAATAACCAGTTTGAGATTTTTTTCGAGAGTTGCAGCGGCTTCTGGTGCAACTTCTTTTGCTATGTAAGTGTATTTTTCTGGATGAGGAACGATCTTTGTTAACCAGTCGTTTAAGTCTTGCTCAATTTTGACTTTTTCTGAATGGTCTGCGACTTCATTCCAAATAGCAATAAGATCCGTTGTTTTGATGGACTTGATGGCTTCAAGCTCTTCTTCCGTTGGATCGACTCGAGGAGGGCACTGCGCTAGGGCTGCCGTATTGATCATAGGCCATTTTTGCGTTTTTTTAACAAAGCTTTCTGTGATGGCAGCTTCAGCGAGAAAGTATGCTTCACTTTGCGTTTTAAAGTAGGTGAGTGTTTTCATCACAAGTCCAACAACATTGAAGAGACAATAGCAGCTATGAATCACTCCAATAAATGTGTTGAAATATTCTCTGACTTTTGAAGTTACCTCGTCATAACAGATGTGGGAAAAATCTCCAGCTTTTGTTGTATAAAAGTAATAAGTCCGATGATCAAAAAGACTTTGAGTTGGTCTCATCAAAAGATTAGACATAGCATTAGAAGAAGTTCCATCGAAGACGGTATGAGTAAGACGAAAGTATAACCCCATAATATCTGTGCCCCTATAGCTAATCTATTTAGTTTTAGTTATGAAAAAATAAGATCACATCACCATCTTGAACGATGTAGTCTTTTCCTTCCATGCGCGCTTTACCGAGTTCCTTGGCTTTAACGCGTCCTTGGCATTCAACCATTTCATCAAATGTCACGACTTCTGCACGAATAAACCCTTTTTGGATATCCGTATGAATCGCTCCAGCAGCTTCTTGTGCAGGAGTGCCTTTTCGTATGGTCCAGGCGCGTGTTTCTTGCTCTCCTGTTGTCAAAAAGGTAATGAGTCCTAGTGTTTCAAAGCCTATGCGAATAAGTCGATTTAATCCAGGCTCTTCAAGCTCTAGAGACTCAAGGTACTCTTGGGCTTCGGTTTCATCGAGTTGAACAAGTTCTTCTTCTAGTTTGGCGCAAATCGGAATGACAAGGCTATTTTCTTTTTTAGCAAATTCTTTGACCTGCTGAACATACTGGTTATCCATAGAAGGAAGATCTGCTTCTGAGACATTTGTTGCGTAAATGACTTCTTTTGCTGTGATAAAGTGATAGAGTTTGAGAAGTTCTTGTTCTTCTTTGTTAAATTCGAGTGAACGAACAGGTTGATTTTCATTCAAATGAGCCAGAATTCTTTTAAGAAGGTTAACTGTTGGAATGAGTTCTTTATTCCCTTTGGCTTGTCGCTCTAATTTTTGTAGGGAATTTTCAGTCATTTGCATATCTGCAAGAATGAGTTCTAAGTTGATCACTTCAATGTCACTGATAGGATCAATTTTGCCTTCGACGTGGATGACTTCATCATTTTCAAAACAACGAACAACATGAATGATGACATCGGTTTCACGGATATTAGCTAAAAATTTATTCCCAAGGCCCTCCCCTTGAGAAGCTCCTTTGACAAGGCCTGCAATGTCAACGAAGGTCATAGCCGCAGGGATGATTTTTTCGCTTTTTGAAATATTAGCAAGTGTTTCGAGTCTTTCATCGGGAACATCAACAATTCCGACGTTTGGATCAATCGTGCAAAAAGGATAGTTAGAAGCACCTGCTTGCTTCTTTTTGAGTAGGGCATTAAAAAGCGTCGACTTGCCTACGTTTGGAAGGCCGACGATTCCACAAGAAAGTTTAGACATGTATTTCCACTATTTTTAGGAAAAATTTTACCACATGCTCTAATTAGGATAAAGAGGGTTGAGTAGAAAGATCTTCGAGTATGGAAGCTGGTGTTGATTGAAACAGGGTGGGATCAAGCTCTGAATGCAGGTATTCAACAAAAGAAAGGTTAACAGAGGAGCTTTTTTGAGGCTCTGATTCAAAATAAATTGTTACTGTAGAATAGGATCCACTAGAATCTTGTTGACTCTGTATAAAGGCGATAGCAGGAATAGTTTCTTCGTTTGCTTCAAAGTCTATTCCGTAGACTCCAGAAGGAAGCATGCAAAGATTCGACTCTTCAAATGTCCAAGAGTAAAGAGCTTCATTTTCTTTTTTAATGTCTGCATTGTCAAAGCTTTTCCAAATTGAGTAGGGGCGACCAAGGAGTTTTTTAACTTTTTTAAGTTTTTTCTCTGAAACAAGAGAGCGAATCAAACCACTAGAAGTCGTCTCTTTGTGATGCCGCTCTTTTTTGAGATAGTGGGTGTTGAAACTCATTTCTTGCGAAAGAGGTTGCAGATGCTCTGCATCTCCCTTGCAATCTTTTCCAAAAGCAGCACCCTCTCCTAATACAAGGTCATTAAAGGGGAGTTTTTGATATAGTTTTGTTAAGAATTCAGAGTAAGATTGCTTAGCGATTTCCCGTGTAAACGGAAGAGCAATAACAAGATCAACGCCATATCTTCGAAGTAAATGAAGACGATGCTCGAAAGATATTAGAAGAGGGACAGGAGCATCTGGCTTAAGGATATGAGAGGGATGGTTAGAAAATGTCAAAAGGACCCGTGTGCCAGACTTTCGAGTAAGTCTATGCAGCTCTTTGATAATAGTCTGATGTCCCAAGTGAATGCCATCGAAAATTCCTATCGTCAACGCGATAGGAGAAATAGTAGGTGGGATGTCCAACAGCGAGGTGACTACTTTCACGCCTCTTTCCTCAAATAGGGGGTAAAATTGAAGGATCGGTCAGAAAGGCTTTTTGCGTCAATGCAATCTTTTAATTCAAAAGGACCACTTCGAGTCCTTGTAAGCTCAACTAGATGAGCCTCAGTCTTTAACCTCTGTCCGATATCGTAAGCCACTGTTCGCATATACGAGCCCTTAGAGCATTTAATACGAAGCTTAAGTTCAGGGTAACTATAGTCAAGGACTTCAGTTTCAAGATGAATTTGAATAGGTTTACGCTCGATTTCAATTCCTTGGCGAGCTAAGACATAAAGCTTTTGACCTTCAACTTTCTTTGCAGAATACATTGGAGGGATCTGTTCAATTGAGCCCTGAAACTGTTTAACAACTTCTTCTACTTCTGATTCAGAAGGGATGACGTTGCTTGTAGCCATGATTTCCCCATCACAATCATAGGTGGTTGTTGAGATACCTAGTCTAACTGTTGCTAGATACTCTTTATCGTGATGGATAAAAGTATCGGAGATTTTGGTATAAGGGCGGCCAAGAAGCATGATCATCACCCCTGTTGCAAAAGGGTCTAGGATTCCTGCATGCCCGATCTTTTTGATGCCTGATAGTTTGCGCAACACTTTTACAAGGTAGAATGCGGTACGACCTTTTTCTTTATTGACGGGTAGAATGCCTTCGTATGGACTCATTTTTCGCGAGATTGTTTTTCTTCTTCGATTTTTTTTAGGAGAGAGTCAATTTTCATTTGTTTATCAACTGTTGTGTCGAGGATAAACTTCAGACTGGGAAAGTAACGCATAACGACTTTTTTTGAAGCGATTGTAGAGATAAATCCTGCAGCAGACTGCAAGGCATCAATGGTCTCTTTGCGTTGCTGCTCTGTTCCAATGACACTAATGTAGACTTTTGCGTGGTGCAGGTCTTTGGTGATATCGACTTCAGTGATCGTGATGAGTTCTGCTACATTAGGGTTTTTCACATCTTCACGAATGACTTCGCTTAAGACTTCTTTCAAAAGAGAGTTAAGACGCTCTGTTCTTTTGGTCATAGCTAGGTTTATAACTCTTGTTGGATATAAGTGATGTCAAAAGTTTTGATTTCATCACCAGGCTCAAAATCGCTGAATTTTTCTAGTAGAATTCCACACTCAAGCCCTTTAGCCACTTCTTTGACATCTTCTTTGACACGCTTAAGAGAAGCGATGTTTCCTTCCCAAATAACTTCATTATCACGAATGACTTTCGCATACTGATTTCGCTTGATCGTTCCATCAGCAACTTGACATCCTGCAATGAGTCCTAGTTGAGAGGATTTGAAGACTTGTTTGACTTCAGCTGTTCCTGCTTCGGTTTCTTTTCTAACTTTATCAAGTGTTTGGAGCATGAGTTCTTTGACGTCATCCAGGATTTGATAGATAATATTACGACGTTTGATGATGACTTTTTCTCTTTTGATTAAGTCTTCAGCATGGCTTTCTACTTGAGCATGGAAGCCAATAATAACTGCATTAGAAGCAACTGCTAATTCGACATCAGATTCTGAGATTTCTCCAACGCCTTCAGCGATGAAGTTTAACTCAACTTTTTTACTTTTGATATTGAGGAGTGAGCTTTTTAAAGCTTCAACAGATCCCTGCACATCGGCTCTGATGATCAGATTTAGGACTTTCTTTTCAGTCAGTTCTTGGTGCCTTTGCATGAGACCTTCAAGCCCTTCTGATGAGCGGCGCTGAATAATGGATCGCTTTGTTCCAGATGCACGTTCCGTTGCTAGCTTACGTGCTTCTTTTTCGTTTTCTACGACGATAAACTCGTTTCCAGCTGCTGGCACCCCAGAAAGACCTGTAATTTTAACAGGGGTAGAGGGACCTGCAACTTGCAAGCTTTTTCCGTGTTCATCGTGCATCGTTTTGACACGAGCGTAAATTTCATCGATGACAAGGGCATCACCTAGCTTAAGGGTTCCATTTTGAACAAGGACAGTTCCGATAGAACCAAACCCTTTATGGAGCTGTGATTCAATCACAGTTCCACGAGCACGAGTGTCCGGATTGGCTTTAAGTTCTAAGACTTCTGACTGAAGAATGAGCATTTCGAGAAGATCTGGGATGCCTTGTCCAGTGGATGCAGAGCAATTGACTGTGATAACGGATCCGCCCCATGCTTCAGGAAGTAATTCGCGGTCAGCAAGCTGACGGTAAATGTTTTCAGCATCGAAACCATCTTTATCGCATTTATTGATTGCAATTACCATTGGAACTTGATGTTCTTTTGCATGGTTGATGGCTTCATCAGTTTGAGGCATTATTCCTTCATCACCTGCAATCACTAAAACGACAATGTCTGTGATGGTTGCGCCGCGCATACGCATCATGGAAAAAGCTTCATGACCGGGAGTGTCTAAAATTGTGATGTCTCCATGCTCACGGTGGCATTTAAAGGCGCCGATGTGCTGCGTGATGGCACCCGCTTCACCACCGGCAATATTGCTCTTTCGAATTGCATCAATGAGGCTTGTTTTTCCATGGTCAACATGTCCCATGAAGGCGACGATAGGAGCGCGATGTTGGAGGTGCTCTTCTCCAGCTTCAGCAATTTCTTCTTGAATTGTTTTATCCGTAATACGGAGGCGTTCTTCTTCAGTTGTGTCGATCGTGATTTCGCAGTTAAATTCATGGCCAAGCAGTTGAATGGTTGTTTCATCATCTAAATAATCATTTAAAGTGAGAGCAACACCTTGCATGAAGAGTTTTGAAATGAGTTCTGAGGCTTTAAGCTTCATGGCCTGAGCAAGGTCTTTAATGGAAATAGGAAGCCTAACAGAAAGATTAGAAGGACGTACGACTTCAATAGGGTCTTTCTGTGAGTGTCGAAAGCGGGGGCGGCGTCTACGATAGGTGCGTTCTTCACCTATACGTAATCCTTGTCGGTCCCTAGAGTCAAAGCGGTTTGATTTGAGGTCGCGTGTGACACGACTAAATTCAGCTCGGTAGCCTTCTTGTTTCTTTTCTTCTTTCTTTGGACGGTCATGGTCTCGCTTCTTGATGTCTTTAAAAGAGGCTTTCTTTTCGTCTTCTTTTTTTTCCTTAGCAGGCATTTCTTTTGATTTTGGAACTGAAGTTTCTTTTGCCTTGGCTTTAGTAGGCTTGACAGCTGGAGACTCTGGAGGTTTCTTTTCTTCTGGCTTTTTTTCAGAAGCTTTTGCTGCAGGAGAGGGAGTTTTTTTCTCTTCAACCGCAGGTGGAGGAGTTGCAGCTTTTGGAGTTTCTTCTTTATTAGCGGGAGCCTTCACACTTGCTTTTTCAGCTGTGTTTTTTGGCTGTGCAGCAGCTTTAGGCTTTTCTTTGGCTTTTTCTTTAGGTTGAGCTGCTTCTTCTTTTTTAAGTTTGCTCTTTTTGAGGGCTTCTGCAAGCTGAGTGTTTTTGACTTTTAGCTTGAGGTTTTTTGCCAAAATTAAGTCCTTATTTTTTGGATTTTTTCAACAATATCTTGAGCCATTTCAGCACTGATACCTGTTTTCTTCGTAAGTTCCTCGATAGGTGCATTGAGAATTTTTCTAGGGGTGTCGAACCCAGATTCTTTTAAGCTATCGATAACGAATTGGTTCAGGCCTTCGACCTGTTCGAGTTCAACGTCAAGCTCTGGACCCTCGGTAAGAGAAAGTTGTTGTTTCTCAAATGAAAGTGTTGCTTGGTATTCACTCATTTTTTTCACCTCGATTTCAGCGCCAATAAGCTCAGCGTTGAGACGAGCATTCATCCCTCTTTTTCCAATCACAATCGGATAGTCTTCATCTTCAACAACGGCAAAAATAGAATTTTTCTCTTTGTCGAATTGAAGTTTTTTTGGCTCGATTGGATGGACAAGACTTTGAAAGAGCTCGATAGGGTCTTCTGTGTAGATGACAATATCGATTTTTTCATTGTTGAGTTCTCTGATGATATTTTTAACACGTGTTCCTCGTACACCAACACAGGCTCCTAAAGGATCCACTTTTGCATCATTCGAGTAGACGGCAATCTTAGTTCTGTAACCAGCTTCTCTAACGATTTTCTTAATGCCTACAGTTTCTTCATGAAGTTCTGGAACTTCTTGAATGAAGAGTTGTTCGACCATTTCAGGATGGCTACGCGTGAGAACAACTTCAGCTCCTCCTCCTTCTGTGTCGCGGACTTCCCAGAGGAGTGCTTGAATACGATCGCCAACGTGATACTTTTCTGTTTTTGGATAAAAACGGTCTGGTAAAATGGCTTCTACTTTTCCCAAATCAACGATGAGGGTGGATCCTTTGACAAGGCGTTTGACCGTCCCAGATACAATCTCACCAGTACGATGGCGATACTCTTCGTAAATGACATCACGTTCTGCACTTCTTAGCTTTTGTGAAATCACTTGTTTAGCTGTTTGTGCTGCAATCCGACCAAAATCAGCAGGAGTGACAGTCACTCGAATAAATTGACCTAGTTCACAGACAGGATCGATTTCGCGAGCTTCTTCAAGGAGAATTTCTTCGTCAGGATAGGTGACTTCTTCAACGATTTCCTTCTCTGCGATTACATCGATCTCCCCGCTACGAGGGTCGATTTCAACTGAAATCGTTCCAGCGCCTTTTGCACTTTTACGTGCGGCAACCTGAAGCGATTCTTCAATAGCTTTGATAATCGTTTCCCGTTTGATCCCTTTTTCTCTTTCAAGGTATTCAAAAATAGCGACTAAGTCTTTATTCATCCTGTACTCTTACGTTTTTTGTTATGAGGGAATCAGAGCTTATTCTTCTTCTTTTTCCTCTTCTTCATCTTTCTTTTTAGGCTTTTTCTTTGCCGTTTCGACGACGATATCGTCGCGATTTTCTTGGTTTTCCTCTATGAGGAATTCCTTGATTGAAAGAGAGATTTTCTTGTGTTCTGGGTCTAATTTAATCACTTTTGCAGTGACTTCATCATCAACATTGACAACTTCTTCAACTTTTCCAAATGCTTGGTCTGAAAGCTCAGTGACGTGAACAAGTCCTTCAATTCCGTTCTCAAGTTGAATAAATGCTCCAAAAGCCGTTAGTTTTGTTACGACTCCTTTAACAACAGTTCCAATAGGAAGTGTTTTTTCAATTGATTCCCAAGGATTATTGCTCAGTTGCTTAATTCCAAGTGTGATTTTCTTACTTTCTTTATCGACAGAAAGAATCACAGCTTCAACGCTATCACCCTTCTTTAGAACCTCAGAAGGATGAGAAACTTTTTTGATCCAGCTAAGATCTGAGATGTGAATGAGGCCGTCAATTCCAGGCTCAAGCTCTACAAAAGCACCGTAGTTGGTGAGGTTGCGAATTTCAGCTTTAACTGTGCTCCCAACAGGGTATTTTTGGTCAACATCTTCCCATGGATTTTTTTCTGTCTGCTTAATTCCAAGAGAAATTTTTCCATCATCTTTCTGAACAGAGAGGACAACAGCTTCTAACTCGTCTCCTTTATTCACAATCTCACTTGGATCTGTGACATTTTTAACCCAAGACATTTCAGAAACGTGAATGAGTCCTTCGATACCAGGCTCGATTTCAATGAATGCTCCATAAGGAACGAGGTTGACGATCTTTCCTTGGATTTGTGTTCCAGGAGGGTATTTCTTTTCAATTTCTTCCCAAGGATTATTTTCTTTCTGCTTGAGTCCTAAAGCAACTCGACCTTTTTCTCTATCGATGTGTAGAATCATCACTTCTAGTTCATCATTGAGCTGAACCATTTCAGATGGGTGCTTGATCCGCTTCCATGTCATATCTGTGATATGGAGAAGTCCATCAATTCCATCAAGGTCGAGGAAGACTCCGAAGTCTGTAATATTTTTGACAATCCCTTTGCGCAATTCGCCTTCTTTGATTTCTTCTAAGAGCTCTGCTTTTTTAGAGCTTCTTTCTTCTTCGAGAAGCTCACGGCGAGAGACAACAATATTCTTGCGCTCGATGTTGATTTTCAGGATTTTGAAATCAAAAGTTTTATCTAAGTATTCATCGATATTCTTAATGCGTTTGTTGTCAATCTGAGATCCAGGAAGAAAGGCTTCCATCCCAATATCGACCATAAGACCGCCTTTGACTTTGCGGATAACTTTTCCGTTAACGATAGATCCTTCTTCACAGTGTTCTAAAATGTATTCCCATTGGCGTTGACGGCGTGCTTTTTCACGGGAGAGAACGATCTGACCATCATCACCTTCTGTGCGATCGAGATAAACTTCAATTTCATTTCCAAGGGTCAATTCGTTTGGATCATTAAATTCGTTAACAGGAATGAGCCCTTCTGACTTTAGTCCAACGTCTACGACAACAAAATCGGGTGTGAGTTCTACGATTCCGCCTTTGAGAATTTGGCCAATTTCCATTGAGGCAATTGAACCTTCTCCAGCATCTTCTTCCTTTTGATTCAGTAAGCTTTCAAAAAGTTTTGCATCAGCTTCTTCAAAATCGACATCGTCGATAAATTTGCTTTCGTTCCAGTTATAATCTAATTCTTTGGACATGTTTAAAGGGTTCTCCATAAGTTTATAATTTCAACCTCATCTCACCTTAAGATAAGAGGCTTTAGTAACAGGTCTCGTAGGAATGAGAATAAAATTCATGCCGGAGAATATCTGTTAATCCAAAAAGACTAACAAAGAATTACTAATAAAGCAACTTTTATGAGCGATCGGACTATCGAGACAAGAGAGTAAGTGAAATTTTTCTTTTTAACCACAGAAAGTCACCTTTTTTTCGTTTTAGCAAAGCATAAGTAGGTGAGATTTTTTGGAGCGACGCGAAGGGCAGCTCTTTAGGACTAATCGAGTCTTGTTCTGCAAAAGACTTCCTGCTTTGTGTGAATGATTGCTTTGAATATTTTCTTTCAGTTTCTCATACAGAGATCATCATCTTGGTAGTGATTTCTGCCCTCTGCTATCGATATAATATTGGGTTCTTTATTCTTGGTGTGACAGTCAGGGTACACATTAAAAGCTAAGCTTGACACCGCATAAGCCACATAGAATTAACGTGTCTCCTGCGCTTTACCCCTTCGCCAAGGTGGATCCACCTTGGCTTGGCGCTCAGCTTGTATCTACGCCAATTCTATTTGCCTATGCAGAGAAATAGGGGGCTCTCCGCGGTTCAGCTTTGTAAGAAAGATTTTCATATGTTTTTTTTTCATTTTGGGCTATAATGCCGCAATTTAAAGATTTTGGTTCGGAGGAATAAGGGAAATGTCTACCAAGTTATTGAAGAGGTCATCAGAACCCATGGTTTCAGGAACAGACCACTTGAAACAATGGAACTGGCCTGATAAGGGAATGAAAGTTTGCTTTGATGATTCTCAAGGTAAATTATTTGGCTTCTTAACAACAGATGGAACGTTCTGGAAAAGGACTATTCCTCTTTCTAAAGACATGCTTGGAACTGAATTTGAAGATGCAGCAGCAGCAAATGACTATTTTCAAGCAAGGTACCCAAAACTAGGGTGGAAGTATGACTTCTTTCCGTTCATATGGAAGCCTGTCATTATTTTTCTAGAAAATCCCACTTATCAGCTTCAGGTTATCGTTTACGCACCTAATCAGAAAACGGTAACGATCCAAGTCGCTCATTATGATACTGTGCATGGCATTAAGCATCGCTTGCTTAGTCTTGGCTACCGTGTCTGTAAGCTTTATCTCAACACTAAACTTCTACCAGAGAACGTTTACATCGGTGAAACAGATATCCCTAGTACGCGTAGCAATGTTTATGCCGAGTATTATAATGGAGGAATTATAGATGAGGAGACCTGTCGAAAATGTATTCAGTTCTGTAGTAATAAACGCGTGAGATGATGGAAAGAACTCTCGTGATGAAATTTGGGGGAGCTTCACTAGCGACTCCCAAGCACTTTTGTCATGTCGCGAGATGTATCCAAGAAAAATTCAAGACATATACCAGATTAGTTATTGTTGTTAGCGCGATGGGGCGTATGACAGACGAACTCATGGAGCTTGCTCGTGAAGTTTCTCCTCAGCCACTCAAACGTGAACAAGACATGCTGATTTCAGTTGGAGAAAGGATTAGTATGTCTCTACTAGCCATGGCGCTTGCAGACCAAGGAGTAGAGGCGATTAGTCTGACGGGAAGTCAATCGGGAATTATGACTTCAAATGACCATTTAGAAGCACGGATTACAGCAGTTCGTCCAACACGCTTACTGCAGCACTTAGAAGAAGGGAAAGCTGTCATCGTTGCAGGCTTCCAAGGAGTGAGTGAGAGCAAAGATATCACAACATTAGGAAGAGGAGGGTCGGATACGACAGCAGTTGCCTTAGGTGTTGCCTTAGATGCTGAGCAGGTTGAGTTTTATAAAGATGTTTCAGGCTTTCACAAAGAAGACCCAAAAAAAATTCCTCATGCCCCTCTTTTTTCTCATCTATCCTATCGAGAGGCCCTCTCTCTTGCAGAAAAAGGAAGCTCACCTTTGCATGCCCGATCTATTTTACTTGCCTCAAAAAATGGCCTCCCTTTACACGTATTAAGTTTTAGGGAAGAAGAGCGTGAGCTCTTTTCGGGAACGAGAATCAGAAATGATCAGATTGTAAGGAGCTCGGAGCCGATTTATGAAAATGACTGCCAAGGAAGTAACTCAACGTCCTGAAATTCAGGATGCAATCAATCACATTTTACGAAATACAGAGACCTCTTTACCTTCATTCACGTATTCTTCTTTTGATCAAACCCGTTTAACGGTCTCTTTTTTTCTTCTAAGCCAAGATCAAATAGGATTAGGTGCTTTTTTTTATGAAATGGTGACTCGCTCCCTTCCAGGGAAGGTCTCTTTGTTTTTTCTTTCTCAAGCAGAGGATAACTTAGTTGCGGCAGAACTTGAATTGACATTTCAATGCCGGTCACAGTGGGAGGCGATTAAGGGACGTGTAGAGGTATTACGACACGAACTTTTGATTGGGATGCGCTCTTCCTATCATGCCAGTCGCATTTTGGAACTGAAAGGAATGAGCGTTGAAGAAAAAAGAGTGCGTATTCAAGAAAGAGTGGCTAAGACGATCCATCGTTTTCCTGATCAGTTTGATTATGACTTTTTCTCTCTTGTCCAGCATTACTTTATTCGGGCTCACCAAGAAAACTTGCGCTCACACGAAGTTAGGCAAATCAGTGAAAATTTAGCAGGCCTTTATCAGTTGAAGAGAAAGCTCATCCAAAAAATCGAGGAGCATGCCGAAAGACGCCATCTTTTTGTAAAAGTACGCAAGCGAAAATTGCATCTTCCTTTAGGGAGTCGTCAAGTAATGGGGATTTCTGTTGGGCTGAATTTTTTGCGGGAACATGAAGTGTTTTCTGAAAAGCATTTGCTAAAAGCAATTCGAGACTTGATTCCAAATGCTGAGCATTTTGCAGAAAGCGTTTACCTGTATGAGGATGCTGAGTATCCGCTTATGCTTCTGTATATGGAAATTGACTCTGATCAGCAAGCACTGCTTAAACGTGAGCTTCCTTTAGTTTTAAAAGGTCGAGTGGAGCACTTGCAACGTCCTCTTTTTATGCCACGAAATGAAGAAGAAGTGATGCGTCATGTTGTGACACTTGGTGGACAACTCAAATTTTCTCGAGACCTTCCTCAAGTGATTCTTTCATTTTATCAGCAAACAGATGCCAAACTCTATTTTACTGTCATTCTTGCTCGGGTTTTACTGCCTTCTTCGCCTTCTGCAGAGAAGTTAATCGAAGGGCTTAGTCATTTGCATCCGCAGGTTGAGAGAGTGAAAAAAATTGGAATGCTTCGAAAAAAATACTTCAAGGAAGCTTTGGTTTTTAAAGTTGGGCTTCCACTCGCAAATTTTCTTCGCGATGATCAGTCTGTCGATCTTTACAAAGCACGTTTATTTGTTTTAAGTGAACTTGAAAAAGTGACCGGAGAAGTGCGTGACTATAATGGGGGAATGATCTCAAAGCAAAATGAGGTGCTATCTTCTTTGCACGAACTTTTGGGAGAGAGAGCTCTCAAACATCGTTTGCTACTCGATAACTTTTTTCATTCTCTTTTTCCGGTCGAAAAGCGAAGCTTAGTTCCTCCTTATCGATTGAAAAAGCTATTTTCCCTTCTACTTGAAGTTCTCTACACGAAAAAAAGCTTTTTAATCTCTGAAGACGATGTTTTTTATCTGGTTATGGAAGTAGCTGAAAGAGAAAAAGTCAATCAGTGGATTGACCAAGCCTCGTTTTCATCAAGGCCCGTTCAACTCCAGCTTTCACATGATGAGCGCTTGTTCTTTGGTTTAATTTTAGACGAAGAGAGAACAGAAAGCGTTAAAGTTCTACGCCAATTCGCTTCAAGATCGACCGGTTAATCATTCCAATTCCCACAACTCCTATAAGAATCCAAGTAAAGGGCCATAAAGTGTTAAGGGAGATATTTGTTAAGAGAAGAAAAAAAACTCCAGCTCCTCCAAAACCAAAAACGGGAATGAGAGCGGAGACGATTCCTGCTTTTTCTCTAAAGTGAGAAATCAGTCCGGCATTGATTGAAGGCTGGATGAGTCCTGTTGAAACGGCGATGATGATAAGAGGTAAAATGATTGTGATTGGAGACGCTTTCCACCATAGAGAAAAAGCCATCCCTAATGCAGCTCCTAAGGCTCCAAAAAGGTAAGCAAAGTTAATGCACTGCTTTGTGCCAAGCTTTTTGATCATAAAGCGTCCGTAGTAATAGGCGAGTACGTTTGGAATAGCTGTGAAGAGAGCCAAAAAAGTGTAGTACCGATCGGAAATGCCAAAGTGGACCATGTACCAGTAAGGGATTGCCATATAATATCCCAGCATTAAACCGACATAAAGAGTGAAACCAAACATGTAGCTCCAGAACACAGGATGACAAAGCAAGGCTTTGTAATCTGAAAGAATCTTGTCCATAGAAAAAGACTCTTTTTCGTTGCTCTTGGTTTCTGGGAGAAGGAAGGAGACATTTACGGCATAAATGAGGAGAAGCATGCAAAAGAAAGCAAAAATTGTTCTCCAACCGAAAAGGATGATGAGGTACTGCCCTGTTGTTGGGGCAATAAAAGGCATGAAGCTGAATATTAGACCAAAAAAAACAGTGACTTTGGCAATTTCTAATTTTTCAAGACGGTCAGACATCAAAATGCGACACATGCATGATCCGATTCCCATTCCTATAGCTTCAATGATGCGTCCAATAATGAACATCAAGACATTGGTTGACAGCATCGCTGTGAGTGCTCCTATGACTGAAATTCCAAGCCCCCAAAAAATTAAATGACGTCTCGCATAAAAGCGTGAGATAGCTCCCCAAAAGAGCTGAGAAGCAGCAAAAAAAATCAAGTAAAGCATCCCAGATAGTTTGAGGTAAAAGGCTTTCGTGTGAAATTGGTACTGCAATAAAGGAAGAGCTGGGGTCGAAAGTTTGATTGACATGTAGGAAAGGGCAACCAAGATAAACCCGACTGCAACAATTTTTTTCTTTTCAGTGTCCATAGTTCTTTCCTATACAATTTAAGTGAAAAAAAAGGAGGACTTTTCTATGGATTTCAGATTAATAGGAACTGTTACAGTTGAAAATTACAACAGTTTTTTTTACGATATGTTGTCATCATTTTGACTGCTAGTGAGATTATGGGCTTACCCAACATTATAGATATTTCTTCGAGCTTTTGTCTCATGAATCTTTTGCCAAAAAATAACGTTAAATTTATGCAAATATTCAAAAAATCAAATCAACCTTTAGGCCTGTAAGTAGGCTCATACATGAAACGATCGTTAATTAAATCTCTTTTTTTACTTGGTATTGTTTTTGTGGGGCTCGGGTGGTGCTATCTCAGCCAATGCAGCGGTCCTTTTAAGAAGTATGAGCATGAGCTCGCTGTTTGTGCAATTTTTAAAAACGAAGCCCCATACCTCAAAGAATGGATTGACTATCATCATCAGGTCTTAGGGGTAAGTAAGTTTTACTTATACAATAACGATAGTAAAGATAATTACCAGTCAGTGCTTAAGCCTTTCATTGCCAATGGACTAGTTAATCTAACTGATTGGCAATCAGCGGAGGAGCACGCCATAGATGTAGACTCAATTTGCCAATACCCCTGGGATCGGTACCAAATAGGTGCTTATACACATTGCTGTAAAGAGCAGGCTCTTGGCAAGGTCAGATGGCTTGCAGTCTTTGATATTGATGAGTATTTGGTTCCTGCAAAAGGATTGAAAAACTTTTACAAAATGCTTAAGTCTTCACAACGTCCAAACTTCAAAAAATTTCTCAAGAACCCCTTTAAATTTAGAAGGCCAATTGGTTGCTTGAAAATACATTGGTTGCTTTTTGGCACATCAAAAATCTGGGAATTAGAGCCAAATCAATTACTAACTGATAAATTGATATATCGTGCTAAAGATGAAAATTTAGGGCATGTTAATACTAAATGTCTGTATCGTCCTGAGGCCGTTAATACTTGTTTAATTCATAATGCATATATAAAAAAGAAGGACTACCGTTCGAAGCATATTCCCTTTTATAAGTGCCGCATTCATCATTACGTAACTGGAACTGAAAAGCGATTTATTGAAAAACGTAAGCCTTCAAAAAAGCAATTTGAAGCAACTCAGGAGGTTCTCAATCAAGTTGAAGATCAAACCTTAATTAGACTACGCAAAGAGGTGGGTATAGATATTTCTCATAGTTAGAATGAGTGTTTCACTGCGCCAAAAAAAGGTTATCTTTCTTGAAGTATTCGATTTTTAAACCCATTTTTTCTATACTTTGAAAGTATGTCGAAGAAAAAGCATATCCACATTGAACCTTCCATTTTTGCTGCTGATTTTGGTCATCTGGCTGACGAAGCCAAACGGATTGAAGATGCAGGAGCAGATGCCATTCATTTTGATATCATGGATGGTCATTTTGTCCCTAATCTCAGTCTGAGCCCAAAGGCGCTTGCAGCAGTGAATAAAGCCACAGACCTATTCCTTGATGTTCATATCATGGTATATCAGCCTTTTGACTATATTGAGCGGCTGATCGAAAATGGGGCTGACTGTATCACATTTCATGTAGAAGCTACAGAAGACGTCGAAGACACGCTAAGCTACATTCGCAAGTGCAATGTGAAAGCGGGCCTTGCATTTTGCCCAGAAACGACTGAGTCGATCATCCCCAAATATCTCGATAAATGTGATAAAATTTTACTTATGACCGTTCATCCCGGCTTTGGAGGACAATCTTTTATTGAAAAGGTCTTAGATAAAATCCAATTTACACGCGATCTCTGCGACCGTCTTGATGTCCGCCAAGGAGGAAAAGTTCCGAAAGATAAAGACTCTCCAGAAAACCAGTTGCCACCATTTGATATTCAAGTTGACGGAGGAATTGATGATAAAACAGCTCCTCTCTGTATCAAAGCAGGAGCCAATCATCTTGTTGCAGGAACCTATCTTTTCAAAGGAAAAGACATGGCGGCAAAGATCAAAGGGCTTAGAGGAGAGGAGGCATGAAAAAAATCGTTGTTATGGGCGGCGGGACAGGAAACTTTGCAGTTTTACGCGGCCTTAAAAACTACGATCTCGATCTTTCGGCGATTGTCTCGATGGCAGATGATGGGGGCAGCACAGGCGTTTTACGCGATGAACTTGGGGTCTTACCTCCCGGTGATGTCAGACAGTGTTTAGTTGCCTTATCTGATTCTTCTCGCTTAATGCGTAGTGTCATGAATTACCGATTTGAAAATGGGGGACTTGGAGGGCATAGCTTTGGTAACCTTCTCCTTTCTGCACTTGAAAAAGTCACGGGAAGCTTCGAAAAAGCAGTAGAAGAAGTGGGCCGTATTTTATACATCAAAGGTAAGGTGATTCCCGTCACAACGCACGAAGTGCGATTAAAAATGGTTTTAAAGAACCGAAAACTACTTGAAGGGGAGCGAGAGGTTTATCTATCAGAGGAGATTGACAAGGGGTATGAAAGTATCTATCTTGAGCCTTTTCCTCAAGCTAACCCCCGGGCACTTGATGAGATCCGCAGTGCAGATTTGATTATCATGGGACCAGGGGGATTGCACACATCGATCATTCCCAATCTACTCGTTAAAGGGCTTAGCCAGGCTTTGCGAGAAACAGATGCAAAATCTATCTTTATCTGTAATCTTATGAATCGAAAAGGACAAACAACAGGGTTTAAAGCGAGCGATTATCACCGGGAGGTGGTTCGTTTTATTGGTGAAGATATTTTTGACTACATTTTAGTGAATAATCAAAAACCAGAACCCGAATTGATTGAAAGATATGCAAGCGAAGGAGAACTCGTTGAAAACGATATGAAAGATTCACGCGTAGTTTCTGCACCTTTACTTGGAGAAATTGAAGAGAAAGATCGAGCAGATGTCTTACTAACGCGCAGTTTGATACGGCATAATTCTAAACAAGTTACACAAGAGCTACTGAAAATTGTTAATCATCTTTGACCTTGACGACACATTGATCGACACTTCGGGATCGATTATTCCAGGCCTTTTAAAAAATGCCCTGCATGCGATGCAGAAAAAAGGGCTGGAATTTTCTGATTTTGATCAAACCTATCAAGAACTTCTTCACTTTGATCGTAATCATTCGAGCTCTAGTACGGCACTTCTCGAATTTTTAGAGATTTATCAAGCTCCTGAGGGCTGTTATGAAGAGGGAATTAGAGAAGTCTACGAAAAGCCACTTTATTTAGAGCCTATCCAACCCCTAGATGATGCGATTGAGGTCTTAAATGAGCTTGCAGAGTCCTACCAACTAGCATTGGTTACAAAAGGCAAAGAACATATTCAGAAAGAAAAGATGAGACGTGCTAAGATACCAATTAAACTTTTTAGTTACCTTTGCTTTTGCGAAGAAGGCCCCCTTTCAAGCAGGGGAAAAAAAAGTTTTTATGAATCAATCGGTAGAGAAATCGGAATTTCTCCTTCTCAAGTTTTAGTTTGTGGAGACCGGATTTCGCTTGATCTGTCTCCAGCTAAAGAGCTTGGGTATGTTACGGTTCAAATGAGATGGGGAAGGGGGTTAGGTAATACTGGATTAAAAAAGGATGTCGATTATACCATTTTACATCTCAATGAGATTAAACCGATCGCACAAGAAGTTAAAATAATGAGTTAACATGGCGACTAGCAATCAAATTTCTCCAGGAATGACCCTTTCGATCGATGGAAAGATCTATCGTGTCGAATTTAGCGTACGGGTAACTGTTGCGAAAGGGGTTCCATTTATTAAAACGAAACTGAAAGATCTCATGTCTGATGAGGTGATCGAAAAGAACTTTAAAGTCGATCAACCGGTTGAAGAAGTGACTTTAAGTGAGCGTCGCCTCGAGTATTTATATCTCGAAGGTAAAGATCACTTATTTCTCGACATCGATCAGCTAGAAGAAGCACTTGTTCCTGTCAGTGTTGTGGGAGACAAAGTCAATTATCTAAAAGAAAGCATTCAGATCAAGGCGATGTTTTATGGAGATACAATTTTCTCAATTGAACTTCCTCAATTCCTTGAACTGATGGTGATGAAGTTAGAAGAATTAGAATCGAAAGTCTCTGTTTCCAATGCGAGTAAAGTTGCTCTTTTGGAAACAGGTGCAAGAGTAGAAGTTCCCCTCTTTATCGAAGTGGGTGACATTATTAAAGTTGATACTCACGTTGGCGAATACGTCCAACGAATTTAAGATACGGAGAACACTCAAGTGGATTTAGACACAATTAAAAAACTCATGAAGGCAATGGAAGAGAGTGGGACAACCCGGGTCTCTTTGAAAGAAGAAAGTGGGTTCGCTCTTGAGTTAGAAAGGAGCCCAGACTTTCATGTGGAGCCTTATGTGCAGCAGCAACTTCAACCTCCTGTTCAAAAAGCTCAAGCAGCTGCACAGGAACAGACAGAAGAAGCTCCTAGTGAAAAAGAAAAAAAACAACCAGAGGTGCCTAGTAAACCAGGGCATGACATTCAGTCTCCTATGGTAGGAACATTTTATAATTCACCTTCACCTGATGATCCACCGTTTGTTGCTGTCGGTGATGTTGTACAAGAAGACACTGTTGTGTGCATTATCGAGGCCATGAAGGTAATGAATGAAGTTAAAGCAGGAAAGAGCGGGAAGATTTCAGAAGTCTGTATTGATAATGCTCATCCTGTTGAGTTTGGAACAAAACTTTTCAAGATAGAAGCATGAAGAAAGTACTTGTAGCAAATCGCGGTGAAATTGCAGTTCGTATTATACGTGCGTGTCACGACCTCGGACTTCAGACAGTCGCTGTCTATTCAAAAGCTGATGCAGAAGCTCTGCACGTTTTGCATGCAGATGAAGCGATCTGCATTGGGGAAGCCCCCGCTTTACAGTCATATCTCAAGATCCCGAATATTCTTTCAGCTTGTGAGATTACTGGAGCAGATGCGATCCATCCCGGTTATGGTTTCCTAAGTGAAAATGCAAACTTTGCCTCTATTTGCGAAAGTTGTGGAATGACCTTTATTGGTCCGTCTCCCAAAACGATTGCTCTTTTAGGTGATAAATCTCGTGCAAAAGCGATTGCTAAAAGTGTTCGCTGTCCTGTGATTCCTGGGACAGATGGAGTTGTTGACAATGTTGATCTTGCTCTGAAAGAGGCAAAGAAAATTGGTTTTCCTGTCTTTATCAAAGCCTCTGCAGGTGGCGGTGGAAAAGGAATTCGTATTGCTTATGATTCAGAGGATTTTGCTCGCAAATTTGCTTCTGCTCGTGCAGAAGCTGAAGTCAGCTTTGGTAATCCCGATATCTACCTAGAAAAGATGATTGTGAATCCTCGTCATATTGAGATTCAAATCTTAGGGGATAAGTACGGAAATTATATTCACCTTGGAGAGCGTGATTGCACCATCCAGCGACGACGCCAAAAACTTATTGAAGAAACACCCAGCCCGATCCTCACTCCTAACTTGAGAAAGAAAATGGGTGAAGCTGCTGTAAATATTGCAAAAGCTGCTAAGTATCACACTGTGGGAACAGTTGAGTTTTTGCTCGATGAGAAGAAGAACTTCTATTTCATGGAAGTGAATACGCGTATTCAAGTTGAGCATACAGTCACTGAAGATCTCACTGGCATTGACCTACTGAAAGAACAAATCCGTATGTCAATGGGTGAGAAACTTAGTTATAAGCAAAAAAATGTCGATTTTAAAGGGCATGTGTTTCAATTTCGGATCAATGCCGAAAATCCGTCTAAAAAATTTATGCCTTCACCAGGTCTCTTAGAATATTATATTCCACCAGGTGGGCCAAATATTCGTGTTGATAGCGCATGTTACTCTGGCTACAAGATTCCTCCTTATTACGACTCACTCATCGCAAAGTTGATTGTCAAAGGACAGGATCGCGCAGACGCTATCCGCGTTGCTAAAAGAGCTCTAAAAGAGTTTCATATTGGAGGAGTGGATTCAACCATTTCCTTCCATCAGTTCATGCTTCAAAACCCTGAGTTTCTATCCGGAGAATACAATCTAAACTTTATAGATGGTCTGGTTGAACAAGGATGTAATTTTTCAGACGATGAATCATAGTTTTTTAGAAAAAAAACAACCACCAGGAAATACCCTCCAGTTAGAGCTTCTCTTTGATCGTAAAAAAATCAAGCAACGATTAGCGGTTCAAGCGGAGGCACTTGAAATGCTTTACGGCAAAGAAGAAATTACCATTGTGATGATCATGAAAGGGGCTTTTTTCCTCGTTGCTGATCTCATGCGCACTCTCCGTCTTCCTCTGCGTGTTGAGTTCCTTCAGTGCTCCAGTTATGGAGAGTTAGGAATGCACAAAGGTGAGCTTCAAATTACTGGACTTGAAAATTTAGATATAAAAGGGAAACACGTCCTTCTTGTCGATGACATTTTCGATTTAGGGGGTACGATTTCTGAGGTTTTTGAACAAATGAAACAAAAAGAGCCTCTATCTCTGCGGTCTCTTGTTCTGTTAAGTAAAGACGTTCCGCGTAATACGGATTACCGCCCCGATTTTAGCCTTTTTGATATTGAAGATCGTTTTGTTGTGGGTTATGGTTTAGACTACAAAGAGTATTACCGCAGCTTGCCAGATATTTATGCAATCAACCCCTAGCGTCACATGAAAGGTATTGTCTTAGCAGGAGGATCCGGAACACGTCTTTATCCGGTGACTTTTGGTACGAGTAAACAGCTCCTTCCGATCTATGACAAACCAATGATTTACTATCCACTTTCTGTTCTCATGCAAGCAAAAATTCGAGATATTCTTCTTATCTCGACACCCGATGATCTCCCTCGCTTTCAAAGAATATTCGGTGATGGAAGCCATTTAGGACTTTCTATTTCTTATGCTGAGCAGCAAGAGCCACAAGGAATTGCTCAAGCTTTTACAATTGGAGAATCTTTCATCGGAGACGATACCGTTGCCCTCGTATTAGGTGATAATATTTTCTATGGTCATAATCTCAGTGAGCTGCTCCAGCAATGTGGGGATTTAGAGTCGGGTAGCATTGTTTTTGGCTATCAGGTTAAAGATCCCGAGCGTTATGGCGTTGTGGCTTTTGATTTAGATAATCGAGTGACAGAGATCATTGAAAAACCTAAAGATCCCCCATCGTCTTTTGCTGTTACAGGTCTTTACTTTTACGATCAGACAGTTGTGGATATTGCTAAATCTCTAAAACCTTCTTGGAGAGGGGAATTAGAGATTACAGATGTCAACCGTGCCTATCTTGAAAGAGGAGAACTTCGCGTTCATCTTTTTGACCGCGGCTTTGCTTGGCTCGATACAGGGACATTTGAAGCACTTCATCAAGCCTCTAACTACGTGCAGGCGATTCAAGATCGTCAAGGCATTAAGATTGCCTGTATTGAAGAAATAGCTTTTCAAAATGACTGGATTACTCAAGATGAGCTCCTTCTCCTTGCAGTATCGCAAGGAAAAAGTGCCTATGGAGCTTATTTACAAGCTCTGTGCTCTTCAGCAAAAGTCTAAAAACCTTCGCTCATGTTATCATTCTTTATATTCTCGAGACTCAGAGGAGATAAATGGCAAGTTTAGGTCGTATTTTGTATGCAGAAGACAATGCTGTTATTAGAACTACGAATGTCAAATTATTAGAAAGAATTGGTTTTGAAGTCGATACAGTCGTAAATGGTCAAGAAGCAGTAAAAAAATTCCAAAGAGAAGAAGAGAAAGTTGAATACTTGTTTATTCTCATGGATTGTAAAATGCCGGCGTTGCTAACTAAAGATATTCTTCCCAATTAGCAGTGAAAAAAACGGTTAAAGTAGCATAGACCATATGCAATGCTTTTGAGTAACAAAATGTACGTCGATGGAAACGGGCTAGATAATG